>ERZ856578.2402-NODE-2402-length-30911-cov-4.099987_pt1 | contig 30911 bp, 28 predicted proteins | sample MGYA00514384_ERZ856578 | MGnify/ENA primary metagenome ERZ856578 (study PRJEB29103, sample SAMN06111958) | human gut metagenome | biome: human gut; feature: ankylosing spondylitis patient; material: healthy_person | host: Homo sapiens | place: China:Hangzhou... | reverse complement strand
TTACGCCCACCAAAGAAAGGGAAGAAGCCCCGCACCCTGTGCGGGGCTTCTTCCCTTTGAGCGTGAGAGCCGGGCTCGAACCGCGACGGTTCTGAGCCGGTCCCGCCTCTTGCCCGATGGGGGAAACGATCCGCACAACATATCCGCGCCGGATGACGGCAACACACGATTTGTAATCCCCCTGTTCCGGCATCCGTGCCATCTTGCCATAACAACACGGCCGGGTACCCTGGGGTACCCGGCCGTGCCGATGCCGCATTATCCGATTTTACCGCCCTTCGCTCCGCCGAGACGGACCGAGGCGAGAAGATTCGAATCCACGCTGAAGGTCAGGGCCTCCCGCTCCCTCGCGCGCTTGAAGGCCAGGGCGATCATCTCGTCGAGAAGCGCCGTGAAAGGGGTACCTGCGGCTTCCCACAGGTAAAAGGCCAGGGAGCCGGGGATGGTGTTGATCTCATTGACGAACAGCTCGCCGGTATCGGGATTATTGAGGAAATCGATCCGGGAACAGCCCGAACAGCCCAGCGCCTGAAAGGTCCGCACCGCGAGCTCCTGCACCCTGGCGGCAAGCTCCTCCGGAATATCGGCCGGGCAGCGGCGCCCCAAGCTGGCCATGCCGCCTGATTTGGCGCCGGCCTGTTTGCCGCCCCGCAGGTACTTGTCCTGATAACTGAGGATCTCGTCGCAGCCGGACGGCTCTTCGCAGACGGAAGCGCGGGCGGTGTCCCGGTCGCCGAGCACCGCGCAGTTGAGCTCCCGCAGGGGGACGACAGCCCGCTCGATGAGCACCTCGGCCGAGAAGCTCAGTGCCAGATCCAGCGCCCGGCCGAGGGCGTCCCGATCCCCCGCTTTGGAGATGCCGACCGATGACCCCAGGTTGACCGGCTTAACGATGACCGGATACGGGAACGCGGACTCGATCCGGCTGACGGCGGCGGCGGTATCCGCCGCCACTTCCCGTCCGGAGAAAAGCAGGGCGTCCAATACCGGCAGCCCGGCCTGACGCAAAACGGCTTTCATTTTATATTTATCCATGCCCAGGGCGGAAGAGGTCACGTCGCAGGAAGCGTACGGCACACCGAGCATCTCGAGGAAGCCCATGAGGGTGCCGTCCTCGGTATTGGTGCCGTGGACCACCGGCAGGGCCACGTCGAAGCTGTCCACCACATTGTTCCCGAATTTCTTGAAGGGATAGCGGACAAGCTCCACCCGCCCCTTTTCGGCGGGAACGGGCAGTACCCGGGTGGCCGTGGCCAGGCAGGCCGGCATATCCCGGTAAGAGGCCACATCCCCCATGTGGGGGCCGGTGTAGAAACGGTTGTCCTTGGTGATGTACAGGGGTATGGGGACGTACCGGGAACGGTCGAGCGCGGCAAAGGCCTGCAGCCCCGAAATGATCGAAACCTCGTGTTCCACACTCTGTCCCCCAAACAGGACAGCGACGCGCGTTTGCATAACCAAAAACTCCTCTCCGCGGCAGTATGGCATCATTCAAAATTATCCGGCAAATCGTTTTCCAGCAGGGTGATCCGGAGTCCGGGGGCGGGCTTTTCGCGCAGATGGGCGAGCCCTGCCTGCAGGGTCGGTGCGACGAAGATCCGTTCCTCCGGGAAGCCGCCGGCGAGCAGCCCCTCCTTCAGCGGCGGGGCCTGCCGTTCCCCTACGAGGACGGCATAATCGCAGCGGGCGGCGGCGTATTCCCCGAGCTGGCGGTTGAGCTCATCCTGTTTATCCCCCAATTCGACCATGCCGGGAGTGACCAGGATCCGCTCGGCCTGGAATCCGGCCAGCACATCCAGGGCGCTGCGGAAGCCGGCGGGGTTGGAGTTGTAGGCGTCGTCGATGATCCCGCCGGGCAGGAGCTGGAGCCGGTGTTCGACGGGCTTGAGCATCCGTACCGGGTAGACGAGATCCTCGAGCGGGATGCCGAGCTCCAGTGCGACGGCGATACAGCCGGTGATGTTCTGGACATTGTGCAGGCCGAGCAGGCGGGTGGTGAAGCGGCGGGATCCCCCCCCGGCCGTGATCAGGAAGGAGGTGCCGGCCCCGTCCACCTGGATGTCGGAGGCGGTCACATCGCTGAGGCCCAGGCCATAGGTGGTCAGGGGGGCGGAAAAGCCGCCCTCCGCCAGCCGGAGGCGGATGTATTCGTTGTCGGTGTTGAGAAAGCCACGGCCCTCCGCGGGCAGGGCGTCGATGAGCTCAAATTTGGTCTTGACGATGTTTTCCACCGTGCGGAACGTCTCGAGATGCTGTTCCCCGACGGAGGTGAGAACGCCGTACCGGGGATGGACCAGATCACAGATTTCCCGGATGTCGCCGGGGTTTTTAGCGCCCATCTCGGCGATCAGGACCTGATGGGTCGGCCGGAGCGACTCCCGGATGGTGCGCACCACTCCCAAGGTGGTGTTGTAACTCTCGGGGGTCATCAGGACATTGTATTTGACCGAAAGCAGCGCATGGAGGAAATTCTTGGTGCTGGTTTTCCCATAACTGCCGGTGACACCGATCGTCAGAAGCCCCGGCATGGCCTCGAGCCGCCGCCGGGCGTCCTTCACATACCGGTTCGCGAGGGCCTTTTCCAGAGGACCGAGCAGGAAATTCGACACCAGGGTCCAGACCCAGACCACCAGGGAATAGAGCGCCGCCATGCCGATGCTCCGCATCCGGTCGACGAAAAAGGCGCCGGTGAGGACCAGGAGCAAAAGCAGCGCCTGCATGCCGAGCAGGCGCCAGACGCGGTGGGTGAAGACCAGCGGCTTTTTGGCCTTTTTGGGTATGTTGAGACCGGCGGTCAGAAGCAGCACGGCCCCGGCGGCGTAATAGGAATAGACGCCGGGCAGCCACATGATCGGCAGCAGCAGGGCGGGCAGCAGCCGGCGAAGGTTGACCACCTTCTCCTCGTGATCCTTGCACCATTTGCGGTACCGCTCGTTCCGATAGGAGTTGAGCTGCATCATGTGGGTGAAATACACCGTCTGCACCAGGACGCAGACCGCGCAGGACGCCAGCATGACGATTTTAGCAATGAGTTCCAACGGCGGTTCCTCCTGTCCGATGGGGTTTCGGGGCGCTCGGCTGGAACGGATGGCCTTATCCCAGAAACGAGTCGAGTACCCGGGAGCAGATGCCGAAGCTTTCGGCAAAGGCGTAATGGCCGCCAGGCAGCTCGACCAGGCCGGCGTCGGGAAGCAGCGCTTCCATCCGTTTGCCGTCCGCGAGGGGGGTGGCGGTGTCATCCCTGCCCCATATCAAAAGGGTGGGGACGGCGATGCGGGGCAGCAGGGGCGCCATATCCTCCCCGAGGGCCAGGACCATGCATTGCCGCATCAGGGGGCTCGCCTTGGCGTAGTCCGCCGAGCCGAACCGTTTTTGCGCGTTTTCGACGGCGTGAGGGAACAGCGAGCGGACGCCGGGCAGGCGGAATATGGCTTTCGCCGCCTTGTAGGTATACACCTTGAGGTAATAACGGGGGCCGTGCCGGGGTTTGATGCCGGCCGAGTCGATGAGCACCGCCTTCTGTACGGCGAGGGGGGAAGCGGACCTCGCCATCAGCTTGATAAGGATCCGGCCGCCGTTCGAGTGGGCCATGCCCACTACGTCCCGCAGGCCCAGCTTTTCAGCGAAGTGTTCCACAAAATCGGCGTAGCCGTCGGGTGTCCAGGGAACCGGCGGCTCCTGCGAGCCCCCAAATCCGGGGAGGTCGGGGATGACCACGCGGAAGCGGCCGGACAGATGGTCGGTGATCAAATGATACAGGCTGCCGTCCACGCCCCATCCGTGGAGCAGGAGAACCGTCGCGCGCGGATCGGCCGGGCCCTGGTCGATATATTGGATATGCAGGCCGTCGACCTCGATGTCCATAGCGGGGCTCCTTTCGCTTGAAATGGGGGCATAAAAGGACAGGCGGCCCCGAAAAAGCCGAAGGCACGCCGGGGGACCGTGAGCCGGCGGGGCTCTGTTCGGGATCCAAACCCGGGAACGGAACCCATTGTACCATAATTTGGGCGGGTGCGCAATCGGGGAGCGCCCATTTCCACATATATGCGGCGGCAGGGCATCCCATGCGTAGGCGGGCGGAAACCGGCGGCCATCCATCTCCCGTATAGTATAGCCCCAAGGCTGCGTGAAAAATCGCGCAGGGCCCGGAAATCGGACGCCTGCGCGATATGCCTCTCGTTTATCCCCCGTACGGGACGAGTTCGATGCTGTCAATGGTGACGTCCTTGAGGGGCTTGTCGTTGTCGTCGGTGGATACCTTGGCGATCGCCTCCACGACATCCATGCCCTCGATCACCTGGGCGAACACCGTATGCCCGCCGGTTTTCCTCCAGGCGCCGTCGAGACTGATGTTGCCGCCGTGCTTTTCATACAGGTCCCATACTTCGGACGGGATCCAGTCATAGATATACGTTTCGGTGTATTGGCTGTTGTAAAACGCCTTCCAATCCTTGAACTGGCTGGTGAACTGGCTGCCGTACATCCCGGCGAGCTGATTGTAACTGTCTTTAAACTGCTGCTGCATGGCCTTTTCGGTATAGTCGTCCCGGGTGCCGAAGGCGGCGGCGTTGCTCTGGTTGATGAAAAACTGGCTGCCGTTGGTATTCGGGCCGGAGTTCGCCATCGAAACGGCGCCGGTGAGGTTGAGCAGCTTCTGGTCGAATTCATCCTCGAATTTGCTGCCGAAGATGCTTTCGCCGCCGGTCCCGTTGCCTTTGGGATCGCCGCCCTGGATCATGAAGTCCTGGATCACGCGGTGGAAGAGCAGGCCGTCATAATAGCCCTTTTCCGCATGTTCCTTAAAATTCTGCACCGCTTTGGGCGCCGCCTCCGGGAAGAAGCGGAGGGTGATGTCGCCCTTTGACGTATGCATGACGGCGACCTGTTCACCGGCGGCTGGCGCCTCGAGCTGGAAGCCATAGGCTTTATCCGCATATTGCGTACCGATATTGTTCGAGGGCTCGCTGCCGGAGGAGCAACCGGCCAGGGAAAAGAGCAAAAACGCCGACAGAACGGCGGATGCCGCACGGATGGAATGCCTCATCATCTTACACGTTCCTTTCTTACAGTAGGGGGGCCCGCGGCAGCCGTCCGGATCATGAATCCGGGTGAATGGCCCGGCGGCAGATGGGCGGACGGACCGACTCCAGGTGGAGAAAGCGGTTGACTTCGTCGATCTCACGCGACTGGGCGTCCAGGAACGCCCGGCAGGCCCTGTCCGCCGCGAGGATCCGGCCCGCCCGCCGGACGAGTCGGACAAAATCCCGGCGGAGCGGCACCCGCGCCGCCTGCCGCACCAGGGGACAGATCCGGTAAGCGCGTGGGTCATACACCGCCCGGATCCGGCCGTCCCGCGTCAGATAGGGAAAAAGGGGAAAGATCCGGCAGCAGAGGGGCCGCTCATCCCGCCGGCAGCGGCCGGAGCAGACCGCGAGGTCCCCGGGATAGAGGGTAAACCCTCCGCGGGGCAAGCCGTCTTCCCCGGTTTTTAACGTTTCCCCCGGGAACAGGCGCATGCCGAAGGGCTCCTCACCGTCCGGCGCAGCGCAGCACCGTCCTCCACAGACCCGCCCGCAGTCGGATCCAAGCGGGGTGACGGACCGCAGAAGAGCACGCGCCCCGGCGACGGCGGGATTCACGCGAATTCCCGGATGTCGATGGATTCCATGACGACATCCTGCCGGGGCTTATCCTGCGGCCCGGTTTCCACGGCCGCGATGGCGTCCACGACATCCATGCCGTCGTAAACCTGGCCGAAAACCGTGTGACGGAAATCGAGGTGGGGCGTGCCGCCGACCTGTTCATACGAGGCGACGACCTCTTCCGGATACCCCTGGTTGGTCAAACCCTTCATCTGCCCGATCAGGCGGGGATCCACCCGGCTGCATTGCACGATGAAAAATTGGCTGCCGTTGGTGTTGGGACCGGCATTGGCCATCGAGAGGGCGCCGCGGTAATTCCGCAGTTCGATGTCGGTCTCATCCTCGAAGCTGTCGCCCCAGATACTTTCCCCGCCGCAGCCGGTACCGGTGGGATCGCCGCCCTGGATCATGAAATCCGGAATGACCCGATGGAAAATCAGGCCGTTGTAATACCCATTTTTCGCGTGGGTCATGAAGTTTTCGCAGGTTTTAGGGGTTTTGCCGGGGAAAAGGCGGATGGAGATATCCCCCATGCTGGTATGGATGACCGCGACGGGCTCGCCTTTCTGAGGCCGATCGAGCTGATTCATAGCGTATCTCCTTTGTCGCGGACCGGATGGAGGATCCGGTCCTGTAATGGGAAACGAAAAGCGGCGCCCGGCGCAGGCCGCGCGTTTGGGAGCGATTGCCCGCGGAGGCTGGTTCCGGTTCGAGCAACTACCCGGAGGAAGACCGGTGCCGCCGGGCGGCAGGATGGCGCTTCGCGCCGACAGGGCGTCTTCTATACGAAGTTTAGCTTAAATTAGTATGCTTTGCCCCACACCACCATGTGTTTGGCGGGCTTGCCGCAGCAGACGCAGGTATCGCCCAGAGACTCCTGTTCGAAGGGCATGCAGCGGCTGGTGACGCCCGCCTCTTCCTTGAGCCTCAGCTCACACGCCTCGTCGCCGCACCACATCGCCTTGATCAGGCCGGGGCGGCTCTGGGCGATATCCTGGAGCTCCTCAAAGGAAGCGGCGGTATAGGTCATGCTTTCGCGGCGGGCGAGGGCTTTCTGGTACAGCCCGTCATGGACGGATTGGAGCAGCGCGGGGATCGCGGCTTCCAGTTCGTCGAGAGAGACAAACGTCTTTTCCCGGTTATCGCGGCGCACGAGTACGCACTGGTTGTTTTCGATATCCTTCGGCCCGATTTCGAGGCGCAGGGGGACGCCCTTCATTTCGTATTCGGCAAATTTCCAGCCGGCGGAATTGTCGGAGGCGTCCAGCTTGACCCTCACCGTCTTGGAGAGCCGCGCGCGCAGCTCTTCCGCCTTGTCCAGGACACCCGGCTTGTGCTGGGCGATGGGGAGGATGACCACCTGCACCGGTGCTACCGCGGGGGGGAGCACCAGGCCGTTGTCATCCCCATGGGCCATGATGATGGCGCCGATGATGCGGGTAGACATGCCCCAGGAGGTCTGATGGGGATATTGCAGCGTATTGTTCCGGTCGGTGAACTGGATGCCGAAGGCCCGGGAAAAGCCGTCCCCGAAATAGTGGCTGGTGCCGCTCTGGAGAGCCTTGCCGTCGTGCATCATCGCCTCGATGGTGTAGGTCGCTTCGGCCCCCGCGAATTTCTCCTTGTCGGTTTTCCGGCCCTTGATGACCGGGATGGCGAGGGATTCCTCGCAGAAATCCGCGTACACGCCGAGCATCCGCTCGGTTTCGGCCATGGCCTCTTCAGCCGTTTCGTGCATGGTATGGCCTTCCTGCCAGTAAAATTCCATGGTGCGCAGGAAGGGACGGGTGGTCTTTTCCCACCGCACCACCGAGCACCACTGGTTATACAGCTTGGGCAGATCCCGCCAGGAATGGATGATGTTGGCGTAATGGTCGCAGAACAGGGTTTCGGAAGTGGGACGCACACACAGGCGTTCGGTCAGCTCCTCCTCACCGCCGTGGGTCACCCAGGCGACCTCGGGCGCAAACCCCTCGACATGGTCTTTTTCCTTTTGCAGCAGGCTTTCGGGGATGAAGAGGGGCATCATCACGTTTTCGTGCCCGAGCGCCTTGAAGCGCGCGTCGAGATCGCCGCGGATGTTTTCCCACAAAGCGGTGCCGTAGGGGCGCACGATCATGCAGCCCCGTACCCCCGCATAATCCACCAGCTCCGCTTTTTTGACGACATCGGTATACCACTGGGCGAAGTCCACGTCCATCGACGTGATGGCCTCCACCATTTTTTTGTTGTCCGCCACAAAGATCCCTCGTTCTTTTCGTTATTTCTTCTCGTTCTGATCCGGTTTATCCTTGGCAAATTTGTTGAGCAGGGCAACGGCTGCCATGATTATGCCCATCACCACGAAAATCCCGACCATGCCGAGCAGCATCAGCAGCAGGGAGCTGAGCAGGTTGTTGGTTTGAAATACGATATCCATGAATGATCCTCCTTATCCGGTCAGCCGCCGATCAAGCGGGGAACCACTGTCAGGATGATGCCACCGGCCACCACGGAGCCGATCTGTCCGGCCACATTGGCACCCACGGCGTGCATCAGCAGGTGGTTCTGGTTATCTTCTTTGAGGGCCATTTTCTGGATGACCCGGGCGGACATCGGGAATGCCGAGATGCCGGCGCCGCCCACCATCGGATTGATTTTCTTGTCTTTGGGCAGGAACAGGTTCATCAGCTTGGCAAACATCACGCCGCCGATGGTGTCGAACACGAAGGCCACCAGGCCCAGGCCCATGATGACCACGGTACCCACCGTCAAGAAGGCGCCGGCCTTCATACTGGCGGCGATGGTCAGGCCCAGCACAATGGTGATAAGGTTGGCCAGGGTGGTTTGGGCGGTCTGGGAGAGACTGTCCAGCTTCAGGCATTCCCGCAGCAGGTTACCGAACATCAGCATGCCCACCAGGGAAACCGAGGCAGGTGCCACCAAACCGGCAATGACGATCACGATGATCGGGAACAGGATGCGGGTCCGGCGGGAGACCGACTGCGGATTGTAGGGCATCCGGATCTGCCGCTCTTTTTTGGTGGTTACGGCCTTGATGGCGACCGGCTGAATAATGGGGACCAGCGCCATATACGAATAGGCGGCCACCGCGATCGCGCCCATATAATTGGATTTGAACACTTGGGAAACCAAGATGGCGGTGGGACCGTCGGCGGCACCGATAATCCCGATGGAGGCGGCGTCTTTGAAATCCGGGAACATGAAGGAAGCAACCAGCACTGTCAGGAAGATACCGAACTGGGCCGCCGCGCCGAACAGGAACATTTTGGGGTTCGAGAGCAATGGCCCGAAATCGATCATGGCGCCGATGCCGATAAAGAGCAGCAGCGGCAAGGCCTCCGAGGCTTCGATACCCACCTGGAACAGCCAGTCGATGATGCCGGGGACCTCTTCCTCCAAAGCCGCGTTCATTTGATTGATAGCGCCGGATAAGGGCAGGTTGACCAGGATGGCGCCGATCCCCATGGGCATGAGCAGGGCCGGCTCGAAATCCTTGGCCAGGGCCAGATAGATCAGCAGGCCGCCGATCAGGATCATGACAAAATGCTTCCAGCCCGGAACCATTACCAACTTTTCGTTGATGATTTCCTCATGGGACGAGAAAAAATACAGGACCCCGTCATACAGGAAGCGGAAATGCTCTAAAAACTCCAACGCAGACTCTCCTCTATTATTTGGTTTCAAATGGTCAGTTTTCTATTATATAGGAACTCCTGACGATTTTCAACTGCAAACTGTGTGAAAACAGCGGTTTTTCAAATTCTTTGCCCCGTTTTGCCATTTTTCCGGTTCCGGATTTTCCAGCAAAAAATAGGTCGCTCGCGGAAAAAGACTTGACGTAGGCCCGCCTGCCGATGCATAGTATAAAGAGTCAGACGAAATCGACGGGGTGATATGGAATGAAAAAGGCAGTCCTGTGGAAAAGACTCTATTACGCGGCGCTGCTTGTCTATGCGGCCGGCGGGCTCGCTATCGGGTTATTCACCGCTTTCGTGACAAAGGAGCGGCCGTTTATGGGATTTGTGGGGCTGTTGTTTTTGCCGCTTCCCTGGCTGATCCGGTTTGTTTTCCGGCTGAAGCCCGCCTATCTGGCCGACACCTGCCTGCTCGCCTTTATTTTCGCGGCGTTCGAGCTGGGGGTGGCGCTGAGCTGGTACAGCCGGTTTGCGTATTATGATCTGGTCGCGCACGGCGTGAGCGGGTGCGTATTTGCCGCGGTGGGCCTGTGCGGATTTTATCTTCTGCGGGAGGATAAGCGGGCGCCGATGAAAAAGGACCGCCTGCTGGCCGTTTCCTTTTCATTCCTGTTTTCGATGACCGCCGCGGGGCTGTGGGAGATCGTGGAGTATGTGATCTATCTGTTCTTCGGGAACGACTCGCAGTATGCCGTTGCCCCTTACGCCGGCTTTAACGGTGTGGCGGATACGATGGAGGATATGATGATCTGTCTGCTTGGGACGGCGGTGATGTGCGCGCTGATGTGGATCCATCTGGGCGGGCGCCGGATTGTGCTTGTCAGGCCGGTCGACCAGTTTGTGGAGGCGAATTGGGGGGAAAGCACGCCGCCCTCACCGGGGGACGACGGAGGGCATACGGAGGACTGACCGTCCTTCACACGGACGGCTCTATGGAAGGAAAAAGCGGGGGACGCAGCGCGTCCCCCGCTTTTTCCTTCCATGCCGGGCCTCCGGCTATGCGCGCAGCACATTTATCAGGGTCAGACAGGCACAAATCCTCTCTTTCCGACATATATATAAGAGTCATGAAACGGAGGAGAGGCTATGCTGCTGGAACTGTTCCATTCCCTGTCCAACATTTTCTATATGGCGCTGCATGTGGTCAATTCGGGCTCCTTCCCCAAACCGCTGAGTGCGGAAGAGGAACGGGAATGCCTGGAGGCCTTCCGGGAACGGGGCGACATCACGGCCCGCAACCGCCTGGTCGAGCACAATCTGCGGCTGGTCGCCCACATCATCAAGAAATACTACAGTTCGGTCCGGGATCAGGATGACTTGATCTCGATCGGGACTATTGGGCTGATGAAAGCGGTGAGCACCTTCGACTATTCCAAAGGGATCCGGCTCGCCACCTATGCCTCCCGCTGCATTGAAAACGAAATCCTGATGCAGTTCCGCGCCAACAAGAAAACGGCTCAGGATGTCTCCATCATGGAACCCATCGACACGGACAAGGACGGCCATCCCCTGACCTTGATGGATGTCATCGCCCAGGATGATACCATCATCGAGGATCTGGACTTGAAAATCAATGCCGAGAAGCTGTACCGCTATATGGAGGAGATGCTCGACGACCGGGAGAAGGAGATCATCCGCTGGAGATACGGCCTTATCGGGGACGGCCTGACCCAGCGGGAGGTGGCCAAAAAGCTCAATATTTCCCGCTCCTATGTTTCCCGCATCGAAAAGAAGGCGTTGGAAAAACTGAAAAAGCGGTTCGACGTGGGGGACAGGAAGGGCTGTGCCCCGGCCAAAAGACGGCCGTAGTGGGCGGCTTTCCTCAGTCTGGAAAAAATGGAGAATGTATAGACAAATGGGGAAGCGATGCGATATTCCAGAACCATACATCCGAGGACCTGTGCCTCGGATGTATCCCATATAGACGATAAAACGGCCCCAATGCCGGCATTGGGGCCGTTTTATAAGTGAGGGTGGTTCTGGCGGGGGACAAAGAGAGCAGGCCGAGCTTGGAGACGAAGGGATTCACCCCCCCTCGTCCGGCCGCGTGTCGATTTTACCGACACGCTCCGGAAAGGCCGGGGATATTTTCCCCGGCCTTTCCGGATGTCAGGCGATGGTCACACCGGTATAGTAATGCCGGAGGATGTCATCCCAGGTGAAGCCCTGCCGGGCCATATAATCGGCGCCGTACTGGCTCATCCCGGCCCCATGCCCGTAGCCCTGGACTGAAAAGGCAAAGCCGTCTTCCCCGTAGGCGACGGTGAAGCAAGCGGAACGCAGGCCGAGGGCTTCCCGGATCTGCCGCCCGGTCAGGGCCTGCCCTCCGACGGTCAAAGCCGTGACGGTTCCGGCAGGGGAGCAGGCCGGTTCCCCGGTGATCCACCCCGCTGCGTCCCCTTCCAGTTTCAGGCCGGAGACGGCGGCGGTCAGCTTGGCGGAGAATTCCTCGGCGGGAACGGTAACATCCGACTGATAATCGGGGGACAGCTTGTCACCCGGGCTGGGGACCGACTGCAGATACGGGTAATCCCGGCCCCAAACGGTTCCGGCGGTTTCGGTGGTCCCGGAATTGATCGCGTGATAGGCGGCAAAAATCAGCTTGTCTTCATAGAGCAGCCGTTTCCCCATCACCTCGTCCACCGCGGCGGACATTTTTTCGTAGTAGGCGTCGTATTTGTTCCCCCATCGCTCTTTGAGCCCGTCGGGGGAGTAGATGGCGGGAAAGGTCTGCGGCAGGTTGCCGGAAAAATCAGCCTCCTGCAGGGCCGGATCCGGTTTGGACGCATTCTGCTCCCGCCGGTAGCTGTAATAGGTATATGCCGCCACGGCCTGGGCCTTGAGGGCCTCGGGATGGTAGGTGGCCGGCATTTCCCCCGCGACGGTATACAGGACGAAATCCCGTTCGGAGTAGGTGTACACCGTGCCGCTCGCCTCGTCGAGGACTTTGAAGACCGCCTGCTCCGTCTCCACGCCGGAGGATTCCGGAAGGGGAGATGCGGATGAGGAATCCGGCGGAGCGGGTAGGGGATCGCCGCCGAGAATTCCCAGCGCCGGCAAGGGAAGGAGGAGGAGCAGGGCATAGCAGCACAGGATCAAAAGGGCGTACCGTTTCATGGTTTCTCATCCTTTCCAGATGGATAAAAGGAACACGAATTGATGGATGAACACGGGTTCGATTCAAAAAGATGCGATTTAGACCCCTTAAATTCGGTGAAAACGCTTTAAAAATGAATGATATAAACAGAATAATTGCAATTTATTGGCATTTCACTTGACTTCGCCGTTGGAATTGGCTATAATGACGTTTACGGCCCACACAGTCTGAGGAAGGGAGCGACCGACATGCATACGGACGGCAGGTTGTCCAATGCCACCTTTACATCCTTATGCGAGGAATTTCAGAAAAATAACCGGATCGATCCGGCCAAATTCGAGCAGTACGATGTCAAAAGAGGGCTGCGCAACGCGGACGGCAGCGGCGTCATGGCGGGGCTGACCTTGATTTGCAACGTGCACGGCTATGTCCTCAGCGAAGGGGAAAAATCCCCCGTGGAAGGGCACCTGAATTACCGGGGCGTGGATGTGGAGGACCTGGTCCGGGGAAGCGTGGAGGACAACCGCTTCGGGTTCGAGGAGACGGCGTGGCTGCTGCTGTTCGGCCGGCTGCCCACCCGGGAACAGCTGGAATCGTTTGCCTCGCTTCTGTCCGAATGCCGGGAGCTTCCGGACTATTTTGCCGAGGATATGATCATCAAGGCCCCTTCTCCCAATATCATGAACAAGCTGGCCCGGTCTGTCCTCGCCCTGTATTCGTACGACGACAATCCCGACGATCTCTCCACCAAAAACGTGCTGCGCCAATCCATTGAGCTTATTGCCATGCTTCCGACCATCATGGGCTATGCCTATCAGGTCAAGCGCCGGCACTATGACCGGGAAAGCATGTATGTCCATCCGCTCGAGCCCGGGCTTTCCACCTCCGAAACTATCCTGCGCACCATCCGTGCCGACGCCTCGTATACCGATGAAGAAGCCAAGCTGCTCGACCTGTGTCTGATGCTCCACGCCGAGCACGGCGGCGGGAACAATTCCACCTTCGCCGCCCGTGTGCTGTCCTCTTCGGGGACCGACACCTATTCGGCCATCGCGGCGGCTATCGGAGCCCTCAAGGGCCCTCTGCACGGCGGGGCGAACATCAAGGTCATGGAGATGCTGGAGGCGATCAAGGCCGGGGTGGGGGATTGGGACGACGACGATGAGGTCACGGCGTTCCTCGAAAAGCTCATCCGCAGGGAGGCGGGCGACCGGTCCGGCAAAATCTATGGGATGGGCCACGCAGTCTACACCCTATCCGATCCCCGGGCGGTCATACTCAAGCGGCACGCCCGGGATCTCGCCGAGAAAAAGGGGTATGGCGCCGAGTTCCGGCTTTTGGAGTCGGTTGAGCGGCTCACCCCCGGGGTATTCGCCCGCCTGAAGGGCAACGATAAAGCGCTGTGTGCCAATGTGGATATGTATTCCGGCCTGGTTTACCGGTCTCTCGGCATCAATCCCGACCTGTTTACGCCGTTGTTTGCCGTGGCCCGTATGCCCGGCTGGTGCGCTCACCGGATCGAAGAGCTCCTCACGGGCGGCCGGATCATCCGGCCGGCGTATAAATCGCTGTCCGTCCGGCAGCCCTATATCCCGCTGGATCAGAGAAAAAACGGATAGGAAAGACCCCTTTTCATCCGGCGCAAAGTATGATATGATAATCCGGAGGCAAAGCCCCGCTTTGCCTCCGGATGTATTGTATACGGAAAATGACGGGAAATCGGGTGTACTCATGCAGAGACATTATAAAAACGCGGCCTTCCTCACCACCGCGATGGTGGCCGTCGTCCTGGCGCTGCGCGCCTGGATCACGCCCCACATGCTGGACCGGCAGGATGACCTCTACCGTTTGAGCTACGTCGTCATCGCCGTCATGGCGCTGACCATACTGGGGGTCCTGATCTGGACAGGCCTTCGCCGTCAGGAGCCGCTGCAGGTATCCGGCCTGTGGCTGAAGCCGGCGGCCGTCCTCGGCATGCTGGCGGGCGCGGCGCTGGTGCTCACCTGCCTGTTTGACGCATGGAACTGGCTGCTGGGCCATACGCCTCCCGCCCCGGCGGTGGAAACCGTGGGTGTCGCCGGAGGGGTGGTGCTGGGGCTTTCGCTCCTCTTCGGATTGGCGGGAGGCGCCTTCCTGTTCCGGATCGGGCTGCTCTGGCTGGAGGAGGATGGCAGCCGCCCGGGCGTGTACCGCCTGTGGGCGCTCTGCCCGGTCCTCTGGATCTGGATGCGGCTGGCCCGGTATGAGATGTCTTACGTCAGCGCCATCGATGTCTACCGCAGCTTTTACGATTTCGTCATGCTGATCTTCATCATGCTGTTTTTCCTCTTTTTCGCCCGCTTTGCCGCGGGAGTCGGAAATCCGAGGCCGCGGCTTCTCGTGGGGGTTTCCCTGTCTGCCGCGCTGTGTGCGTTGACCGGCCCGGCAACCCATTTCATTATGTTCGCCATGGGGAATCCGGACGCCGCCGAGGCATGCGCCCTCGCGACGCCGGTGGATTTCTGCATCGGGCTGTTCGCGCTCGCCTTCGCCTATGCCCAGGCTTATGGCCGGCCCTATGCCCCGCAGCCGGCGGAGCCCGAGCCCGACCCGCCGGCCGAACCGGAAAGGGCTGAGGAGGCCGTGTCCGCGCCTGAAATTCCGCCGGTTCCGGAGTCCCAATGGACCCGCACCGAGATCCCCGTGGATCCCCAACCGGAGAAGCAGCCGGATGTGGAGGCGATCCTCAAGGACTATTCCTCCAAAACGGAATAGAGCCCGGTATACAGAGGGGACAGGGGATTGGCCAGCAGTTCCTCCGCCGAGGGGCAGGAGAAACCCGCGGTGCCTGCCGCCGGACGGGCGGAGAAGCCCAGTGCCGATACCATGACCGGAAATGGATGAAGGGAGTCCGCCGAGCCGCACGGGCGCAGAAAAGCGCCGCCGTGCCGCGCGGCGGTTTCTTTTGCCAGTGCGGCAGCGGCCGGATACCCGCCGGCCCGGTCGGAGGCACAGAGCAGGCGGAGCGTGCGCGGCGAGACCTCGACCGACACGTGGACGGCCTGCGCGCCGGCCAGGCAGGCGTCCCGCAGCAGCGCGAGGAGGGTCAGCTGCGCCATTCGGGGCTGAAACACGCTGCGAAAGGGACGGGTGGAGAGGGAAAGCCTCACGGGCAAGGCGCCGCGCAGCATGGTTTTGGCGCCGCGGAGAGTCGCCGACAAAAAGCGGTTCAGGTCGCCCGCGAGCAATGGACGGCCGGCCGCGCGGTAGACGAGCAGGGCCGCGATGTCCAAATCCCAGCAGGCGGACAGGGCCCGCCGGGTCCGAAGACGCTGGGCTGCGTTCTGCTGCTCCAGCGGCGGCATGCTCAGAAAGTAGGCGGCCAGACGTTCACGCAGTTCTCCCTCCCGCCGGAGGAGAGCGGCGGGTTCTTCTATATCAAACGCATCGGTTGCGGTTATCATGCGAATTCACCGTTGTCCTATAAAATACTTTGGCGTTATTATACCCCTTTTTCGCGGATTAATCGGCGGATTTGTGGAACCTCACAAAAGTATGAACTGGCAGTTAATTTATTGACGAACTTCTTGAAAAAAAGGAAAGAAACGGGTAAAATGATACAAGATTAAACTGATGGAGGTAATAGAATTATGGCAGTGAAAGTAGCAATCAACGGCTTCGGCCGCATCGGCCGTCTGGCTTTCCGGCAGATGTTCGGGGCTCCCGGCTATGAAATCGTCGCGATCAACGACCTGACCGACCCCAAGATGCTGGCGCATCTGCTCAAGTACGATTCCGCCCAGGGCCGCTATGAGAAGGCCGACACCGTGCAGGCCAAGGAATCGTCCATCGTCGTGGACGGCAAGGAGATCAAAATCTATTCCGAGAAAAACGCGGCCGATCTGCCCTGGGGTGAAATCGGCGTGGACGTGGTGCTCGAATGCACCGGCTTCTACTGCTCCAAGGACAAGGCCCAGGCCCACATCAATGCGGGCGCCAAGAAGGTCGTCATTTCCGCCCCGGCCGGCAACGATCTGCCCACCGTCGTCTTCAGCGTCAATGAAAAGACCCTGAAGAAGGAGGATACCATCATCTCCGCCGCCTCCTGCACTACCAACTGCCTCGCCCCCATGGCGGATACCCTTAACAAGCTGGCCCCCATCGTCAAGGGCTATATGACCACCATCCATGCCTACACCGGCGATCAGATGGTCCTGGACGGCCCGCACCGCAAGGGTGACCTGCGCCGCGCCCGTGCCGCCGCCGTCAACATCGTCCCGAATTCCACCGGCGCCGCGAAAGCCATCGGCCTGGTTATTCCGGAACTCGCCGGCAAGCTGGACGGCGCCGCGCAGCGGGTGCCGGTCTGCACCGGTTCCACCACTGAGCTGATCGCCATTGTCGAGGGCAAGGTCACGGCCGACGATGTCAACGCTGCTATGAAGGCTGCGGCCTCCGCCTCCTTCGGTTACAACGAGGATGAGATCGTCTCCTCCGACGTCATCGGCATCACCTACGGTTCCCTGTTCGACTCCACCCAGACCAAGGTTATGGATATGCCGAACGGCCAGACGCTGGTCAAGGTGGTCTCCTGGTACGACAATGAGAACTCCTACACCAGCCAGATGGTCCGTACCATCAAGTATTTCGCCGAGCTGGGCTAAACCCCGGACGGCCAGAGCTTTAAAACCGCGCTTACTTCAGGACGGCCCTCCGTACGGAGGGCCGTTTTTTTATTCGGCGATTCCTGCGGCACTGCTGCGGTCCGGCTTTCTATTCACCAGCGGTTGATGGAAACCGTTACCGGTCAATCGCGGCAAAATTAATCAAAAAATTACAAATTCCTTTGCTTTTTGCACAGGCTATGCTATACTGTCCAAAAACAGACGGAAAAACCGGAAGAATATCATCGGGATGATCAAAAGGCATTTCTGGGAGAGTGATTTTTGCATGCATACCAGGCAGGACCAGGAGAAGAACGCGGAAAAAAAGGGCTTCATTGTGCTGATTTTTGCCGTGTTGTCGGCGTTGGCGATCGCGGCGCCCCTGACCATGAAGCTGGAGGAAAAGGGCGTTATTGAGTCGGCCGCGGCGGGAATGGACTTGGGGGAGCCGCCGTTTCACACCGGCTTTCTTTCCGGGGTACTCAACAGCATCGAGCGGTTCAAATGGGGCGTGAAGAACGCCTACACGAATTATATGCCGGGCTATTCGCAGATGGTGGTCACCTGTAACGAGTTCCTGCAAAAGCTCAATAAGCCGTTGGAGTTTCTCAAGACCTCCGAGGTCGATTATCCGCTAGACATGCCGCCGGAGGAAGAGGATCCCATGACCCCGCCCGGCAGCAGCACGATGGGCCGTCCTCCGGAAGCCAGCAGTCCGGGTACGCCGGGCGACAGCAGTGCATCCGTCCATCCGCCGGAATCAAGCGATCCGGGCACGCCGGGCGACAGCAGCACATCCAGCCGCCCGCCGGAATCAAGCGGCCCGGATACGCCGGGCGAGAGCAGCACGGCGCCCGCTGAGCCTCCTCCTGTCAAGGCCGTAGCCAGCGTGAAATCCCGGTTTTTGAAGGCGGATTCTGTCCATCGGCATTATCTGGTGAATGTCAAGGATACGCTGGGGAACTCCTATTCCTTTATCGACACGGCGCTGACGCTTCCGGATGTCCGGAAAGGCGAGGTCGTGCGGAAACAGGCGGAACATATCAACCGCTTTTACAACAGCGACAAAAACGTGAATTTCTATCTGTATGTGGCCAAGCGCATGCAAGACACGGATTTCTATGAAAGCATCATTCCGGACGAGGCATCCACAAAGCCGTATTACGATACCTTTGTCTCCCTGCTTGACCCGGGTATCACCTATGAAGCCTTTGAACTTCCGGATGTCTTTTACCGCCACGAGTATGTGTGGAAAACCGATCATCACTGGAATGCCGAGGGTTCCTATGTGGGCTACCGGCAGATCGTCGAGATGATGCGCCGTGATACGCCGTCCATCCTGCCGCCGCGGGAGCCGGTGTCCAAGGAGATGGTCGAGGGCAGCCGTTTTTACGGCAGCTTTGCGCGCTCCTGTGCCTATGCAACCATGTGGGACGATTTCGGCGCCGTTAACTACGGCCTACCTGCCCACACGATTGCACCGACATACGATTTCTTACAGACCATGCAGAACCTGCGGAAAAATCCGCCGACGAGAATCAATCAGAACATGTATGCCCTCTGTTATCCCTATATCTCCCGCCTCTCCTTCCCGGAAAATCACACAGGGCGCAATCTGCTGGTGATCGGCGACAGCTATGCGAAGGGAATCGCGGAGGCGCTGGGTTCCAGTTTCGACAACACCTATCTGTATTATTTCAATTCCTATTCGGGGCTGAATTACAACAAGGTGATCCGGGACAATCAAATCACGGACGTGCTCTTCCTGCAATTCTCCGAGCGGATCGTTTTTGATGCCCTCGGCGATAACCGGTTCAATACGATCAGGACGGACGGTTAACGATAATCTGCACGTTTTATTTCAGGTAAAAGGGTGAGGGGTCGGCATGCTGTTCTCGTCATTGGAGTTTCTCTGTTTTTTCTTTCCCGTGTTTTTTCTGGTCTATTTTCTGGTAAGCCGTCTGTGCAAAAAGGCGGTTTGGCCCCGGAACGCGGTGCTGCTGGTATTTTCACTGGTGTTTTACGCGTGGGGAGAATTGTCCTATTTTTGGCTATTGATGCTGTCCATCGGTATCAACTATGTCTTTGCCCTGCTCATCGGCAGGTGTAAGCCCGGCCCCAATACCAAGGGCAGCCGGGCCGGCGCCAAGGCGCTGCTTGCCAGCGATGTGGCGGTCAATCTGGCGCTGCTCGGCGTGTTCAAATACGCCGGTTTGGCCGTCACGACGCTAAATACCATATGCGGCACGGCGTTCACCGTGCCGGAAATCGCGCTTCCCATTGGTATCAGTTTTTTCACCTTCCAAATCATGAGCTACGTTATCGATGTCTACCGGGACAAGGTGGCGCCGCAAAAGAACATTTTTATTGTGGCGGTTTATCTGTGCGCGTTTCCGCAGCTCATCGCCGGCCCTATCGTCCGCTATTCGGACATTGAAGAGCAATTGGCGAACCGGATGGAAACGACGGACGGCGTTTATCGCGGGCTGAATCGATTTATTGTGGGGCTGTCTAAAAAGGTCATCATTGCGAACACCTGCGCGGCCCTGTGCGACAGCCTGTTTGCCACGGAGATTTCCATGTTCGGTGCCGCCGGCGCGTGGATCGGAATGTTGGCGTATACGCTGCAGATTTATTTTGACTTCTCCGGCTATTCGGACATGGCCATCGGCATGGGACTCATGATGGGGTTTGAATACAAGGAGAATTTCGATCACCCCTATGCCGCGATATCGGTGACCGACTTCTGGCGCCGGTGGCATATCTCTCTGTCCTCCTTCTTCCGGGAATATGTGTACATTCCCATGGGCGGAAACCGCGTTTGCCGGGGCAGATGGATGTTTAACATCCTGACCGTCTGGATGCTGACCGGCCTGTGGCACGGCGCCAGCTGGAATTTTGTGCTGTGGGGGCTGTATTACGGTGTGCTGCTGCTGCTGGAAAAGACCCTGTACGGCAAATATCTCGAAAAAATCCCGGTGCTCAACCATGCGTATACCCTGCTGGCTGTGGTATGCGGCTGGGTGTTTTTCCGCTTCGATAGCCTCGCCGGGATCGGGCAGATGTTCAAGGCCCTTGTCGGCGGTTACGGTTTTTTCGGGCTGGAAGGAAACGCGATGAATATTCTGGGAAGAAGCGGGCTGGATATGCTCTTCGTTCTGGCTTTTGTCGCCGGAGTTACGCTCGCTTTCCCATGGTTCAAAAAGTTCGAACGGGACAACCGCCGCCTGCCGACTGTTGTGAGAAGCGCCTGTTCAGCGGGGCTTCTGGTTCTGTGCATCATTCTGATCGAAATCGGCGCTTACAACCCGTTTATTTATTTCCGGTTCTGAAGCCGGGGCAGGCTGACTATCAAAGGACACGGCAATTTCCGAAAGGAAGCTGTCGTGTCTTTTTGTCCTGAATGGCATGACAGGGTTTGGGGAAATCCGGTCGGATCGGGGATAAATGGACGCTGAATATATGAAAAGTCAAATCTCCCGCAGCGGGGCTGTTTTTTCCTTAAGAAAACCTTGAGATTTTGAGAGACGTATAGCCTCTGGCGGCAAAATCCGATACAATATCAAATGGGATGGACATCCAATGGAGAAAATACAGGAGGAATCCGTATGCATAGAACTTTGGATCAATACCGGCGCCAGGTCCTGTTGCGGATGGTTGCCGGTGCGGCGGGGCTCTTTCTGCTCGCCTGGGGGGTGATCCCGCTCTATACCAGCCGGTTCCATATCGGCTGTCTGGTGCTGATGCTGGCGGGGCTGCTGCTTTTGGGGGCGGCCCTTCTGTATCCGGCCCTGGCCCGGGGAATCCGCCGTTTGTGGAAACGGCGGGCCGGCCGCATCACGCTTAGCGGTATAGGCGCGGCCGCCTGCCTGCTGACGCTGCTGTTCCTGACGGTGTCGGGGGTCATGACGGCGGCGGCGTGCGCCCCGCCTCCCGAAGGGGCGACGGTGGTGGTGCTGGGTGCTGCCCTGCGGGGGGAGCAGCCCAGCCGGATGCTGGCGGAACGGCTGAAAACCGCGGCCACCTACCTCAGGGACCATCCGGAATCGTCCTGTGTGGTATCGGGCGGGCAGAACGACGATGAAATCATCTCGGAGGCCGAGGCGATGAAACGCTATCTCGTCGGGCTCGGTATCGAGGAGTCGCGTATCTATTTGGAGGACCGTTCCACAAATACGGAGGAAAACCTGCGGATGAGCCGCGACGTCGTCGAGCGGGAGGGGCTTCCGGACGCGGTGGTCGTGGCGACGCAGGAATTCCATCAGCTACGGGCCAGGATCCACGCGGAAGAAGCGGGTTTCGAGGAAATCGGGGCGTTGGCGGCACGGACGCCTTGGTATCTGTTCGGCGGATATTGGATCCGGGATTTTGCGGGGGTCTGCCGTTATTTGGTACTCGGATACTAATATTGTAAAATCGACAAAGGAAATTGCGATTTAGATATACATATTGCATTGCGAAATGAGGGGGTATCGTGTATAATATGCCCAAGGAAATAAGGGGAAACGGGGCAGAAACCGTCGAAATGCGCCGAAGCTGCGGCCTGTTTCGTGTGGTGGCGTTGACGATCTGTCAGAGCCGCGCGTCTGAAGTTAGAGGGGATAAGACCTGCCCTTGACCCCGCTTCCGATCGGCCGGCCGGATGAAATGCGTGATTGCGGACACGCGTTTCTGTCCCGGCCGGCTTTTTTATTGTCTTGTAAAAAACGACCTGTTCGCGGGGCTGGGCGGCTTTTTGCAGGTGGAAGCTCCTGTCGTGAGAGACTCGTTATCTTCTTAATGGGGATCCGCGCCTCGTGCGGAGGCGGATCCTGTTCGTCAAGGAGAACGCGATGAGAGAATTATGGCTGGAAATACAGAAATTTAAAACATGGGCAAAGCGGAAATATCCCGGTTTGCCGCTGAATGCGTCCGGTGGGGAATGGGAGACGGCGTATGAGGGTTGGGACACGATAAAAGCCCTGTTCGAGAAAACGATAAAGAATAGCCGTCCAGGCGACTTTGCTGATGCCGAGCTGTCCGAATTGGTGTATATCATCGCGCGTAATAATGAGGATGAGGCTTTGGCGGAATATCTGTCCCGCTATACGGAATGGTTTATGAAGCTCGGTGAACTATCGCTGCTACTCAATGAGCCGGAAGCCAGATGGCAATTCGCAATCCGATTAAAGGAAATGACAGACAAAAAGCGGGCGGGAGTTTTACTGGAGAAATTCGTCAACGACGACAACGAGTATGTTAGCAGAAGGGCGCTTATGGAATTGCCCGCTTTACTGCCTGATAAAGTGGAGGCTTACTCCACATGGTTTTGGCCCCGGGATGTCTATGGGGACTGGCAGGAATACCAACGGATGGCCGTGCTTACGGCGCTGAAGGAAATCCGATCCCCGCTTCTTGGGGAATATCTAAAACGAGCAAGAGAGGATGGACGAATCTATCTTGTCCGGTACGCGGACGAGATTTCTTCCGAAATACAAAGGATGCAGGCGGAATAAAGACGCTTTATCGGCATATGCTGTCCCTCTCCTTTGAATATGTACCTGTGATATACCTGCCCGATGGCCAATATCGTTTTCATGGAAGTGCCAGACAACGCAAAGCCGCCGGAAGCTGCCGCCCCAGGGAGCAGGAGCGGTCAACGCCATAGGGAAAGGAGAAGGGTATCCGGCTGCACAAACGCACGACGGTATAAAAAGCGGGAGGAACGAGCCCTCCCGCTTGGTTTATATCTCCACAATGGTGACGCCGGTTTCTCCTTCGCCGAAGGTGCCGAGGCGATAGGATTTTACCGACGGATGGGTGCGCAGATGAGCGTGGACGGCAGCCCGCAGCGCACCCGTGCCCTTACCGTGGATGATGGTGATCTGGCCGAGCCCCGCCATGACCGCGCCGTCGATGAAACGGTCCACCTCGAGCAGCGCCTCATCGGCGGTCTGGCCACGCAGATCGAGCTCAGTTTGCACTGAGCGGGTGGCACGGCCGCTGCCCGAGGAGGTGGCCGCCCGCCCTTTTGGCGGCGTAGGGCCGCTTACCTTGCGGCCCTCGATCAGCCGCAGGGCGGCCAGCGGCACGCGGGTGCGGATGATTCCGGCCTGCACCTCGACGTTGCCGGAGGAATCGGGCGGGGCGAGAACCGTGGCTTCCTTATCGAGATCGGTCAGGAGGACGGTATCCCCCTGCCGCAGCGGGCGAGGCGGGGCGTACGGCTCCTCCCGGCGGCGGTTGCTCACCGGATCCACCGCGTTTTCCGCGGCGTTCAGGCGGGAACGCAGGCGGCTTTTAGCTTCCTGGGCACGGGCGGTGAAGTCGGCGGCGTTCTTTTGCCGGCGCAGGTCGTCCAGCTCCCGGATGAGGGCTTCCGCCTCGTTTCTGGCCCTTTCGAGCAGGCGTCTGGCTTCCTCCCTGGCCTGCTGCAGTTCCTTTTCCCGCAGCCGGTCGAGCTCGTCCAGATCCGATTCGACCCGGATTTTCGCCTGCTCGGCGGCCCTGGTCGCTTCTCTGGCGGTTTTCAGCTCGTCCTCCAACGCCCGGCGGCGGTCTTCCAGCTCGGTAACGACGTCCTCCAGACGGCGATCGTCTCCCGACAGGCGGTCCCGGGCGTTTTGCACCACCGATGGGTCCATCCCCAGCCGTTCCGATATGGCAAAGGCGTTCGAGCGCCCCGGAACGCCCACGAGCAGGCGGTAGGTGGGGCGCAGGGTCGCCACGTCGAACTCACAGCTCCCGTTTTCCACCCCCTCGGACTGGATGGCGTAGGCCTTCAGCTCCGCGTAATGGGTGGTCGCAGCGATCCGCGCGCCCTTTTCCCGCAGCCGTTCGAGAATAGCGATGGCCAGGGCCGCCCCCTCTACCGGGTCGGTGCCCGCGCCCAGCTCGTCGAGCAGGACGAGGCTGCCCCCGTCCGCGTCGTCCAGGATCCGGATGATGTTGGTCATGTGGGCGGAAAAGGTGGAGAGGGACTGTTCAATGGACTGTTCGTCCCCGATATCCGCCAATACCGCCGAAAACACCGACAGGGAGCTGCCGTCGTCCGCCGGCGGCATCAGCCCGCACATCGCCATCAGAGTGAGCAAGCCGATGGTTTTCAGGGTGACGGTTTTGCCGCCGGTGTTGGGCCCGGTGATGACCAGGGTGTCGAAGGCGGCGCCGAGCTCCACGTCGATGGGGACCACCTTCTGCGGATCGATCAGCGGATGGCGGGCGTGGCGGAGCCGGATCCGCCCGTCGTCGGTCAGGCGGGGACAGACTGCCTTCATTTTATAGGCCAGGCGGGCCTTGGCGAAAATCAGATTGAGCTCGACGAGGACGCCGTAGTCCGCGGAAATCGCGTCGGCGAAGCCGCCTACCTCGGCGGACAGTTCCGCGATGATCCGCTCGATTTCGGCTTTTTCGCGGCTTTCGAGGACCTTGAGTTCATTGTTCGCTTCCACCGATCCCATCGGTTCGACGAACACCGTGGCCCCGGAGGCGGAGGTGTCGTGGACCAGGCCGGGCACTTCCGCGCGGTGCTCCGCCTTGACCGGGACGACGAACCGGCCGTCCCGGATGGTCACGATGGGATCCTGCAGCAGCTTCTGATAGGCGGGGGAACGGACCATGCGGTCGAGCTGTTCCCGGATGCGCAGGGCCGCGGCCCGCATTTTGCGGCGGATATCGGCAAGGGCAGGGGAGGCGCTGTCCGATACCTCCTCCTCCGATACCACCACGGACCCGATCTTTTCCTCGAGGTATTTGTTCGGCACCAGGACGGAAAACCGGTCGTCCAGGCTCGTCTCTATCCCCTCGCAGTGGCGGCGCCAGTCCGAAACCGAGCGGATGACCCGAAGGGTTTCCGCGATATCCAGCAGTTCCCGCAGCGAGAGGGAGGCGCCGGCCTCCGCCCGCCGCAGGGAGTTGTCGACGTTTTTCATCTGGCCGAAGGACGGGGCGCCGAAGCGCGCCATGAGCTGATAAGCGGCATCGGTTTCGTCCATCAGGCGTTTTGCCTCAAATAGGGAGACGGCAGGCGCAAGGTCCCTGGCCAGGGCGGCGGCATCGGCACAGCCGGTCTCCTCCGCGAGGAGGTCGAGCACCTTGTCGAGTTCGAGCGCTTTCATATGTCGGTTCATGGGTTCCTCCAATATTCCGTGCGTTTCGCGCCGCGGCGAAAGGGATGCAGGCCGTCGGCGCCGGGGTTTTCAAATGATTCGTGATCGTATGCCTTTAGAAGCCCTGGGACCCCAGCCCCCTATCGCGCATATCGTCGGCCGGGACATCCGCGTTTCCGCCGGCTTTCCTAAAGAGAGGGGCGGCTGGCTTTTGGATCAAGGGAAAATTCCCCCTGGTCTTTCCCGGCTTGTGAGGCCATTGCGGGACTCCACAATAGCGGAGACCCGACCGGGGCTTTCGGCGGGTATTTTGGTCATAAGCCCGTGCGTTTATAGCGATCCCCAAACCCGGGAACTCCGTTTAGATTTAGACCGGCTTATCCATCCATGGTGTGATAAAACTGCAGCGTCTGAAAGCTCCGGCCCAGCTGGCAAAGCAGGAAGGCCTCCGCCGTCTTCGCCAGGGAGGGGACGGCTTCCTCCGGGATCTGGAACGCAAAGCACTTTTCAAACGGCGCATGTACGATGTGCCGCAGCGCGGCCAGCAGGGTGGGAGGCAGAGGCAGGGCATCACCTGGTTTTTCACACCTGGCACAGCGGAGTACACCGTCCCGGGGCAGGAACCAAAGGGGAGCGTCGGCTTCACGGCAGGAGGAGCAGGACCCGAGGTCGGGCATGTAGCCGGACAGGGTGAGCAGGCGCAGCTCCACCACCGCTTTGATGAGCCGGAGATCCCGTTTGCCTTCAGTCAGAAAATGCAGGGCGTTGAGCAGCAGCCGGAGGTGTTCCTCCGCCGGCTCCTCTCTTGGGGCGAGCACCCCCGCCAGCTCACAGAAATACTGAGCCAGTGCCAAGCGGGCGATATCCCCGTGGATGTCAAAAAAGACGCGCAGCGGGCGCGCGTCCTCAATTATGTATTTGTCCCGGCTCCGGCCCTCGCGCAGGGTGAGGCGGGAGTAGGACAGGAGCCGGGTGGCGACGCTGCCCCGGTTCTTGAGGGTGCGGGCGCCCCGCGCGGAAGCGTGGACCGCGCCCAGCTCCCGGGTCAGGGCCGTCACAAAACGGTCGGATTCACCGATATTGTTGTTTTCCCGGATGATTAGGGCGTCGGTTGTCAGACGCATAGGGCGGTTGCTCCTCCCGTGGACGGGGCGGGGATACGGCACCCACGCCGTTTTCGTAGATATCCACGCCGCAGTATCGCAAATAATCCTCCACGCGGCCGGTTTTGGCAAAGGCAGACCAGTAGTTGTCCCGCTTCATCCTTCGTCCTCCGTTCATGCGATTGATAATGGGATATCGCCGGATGCGATGTCTCCATTACCATGCGCCAAAAACGGCGGAAGATACCCGGAAAACTGTGGACGGCAGGATCTGCCAATTACCGGACGCTTTCGTTAGAGTTTGTATCCGAAGCCGGTGAGCAGGCCCTGCCGGTTCCGCCAGTCTTCCTTGACCTTGATCCAGCACTGTAGGTTGACCTTGGCGCCGAACAGCTCCTCCATTTCCAGCCGGGCGGCCGAGGCGATCTCCTTGAGCATCGTACCCCGTTTGCCGATGATCATGCCTTTGTGGCTGGCTTTTTCGCAAAAAATATTCGCCTCGATGTCGAGGATGGGGCCGCGCTCCGTTTCCCGTTCGTGCATCGATTCGATGGTCACGGCGATGCCGTGGGGGATCTCCTCCCGCAGGGAGAGGAGCATTTTTTCCCGCAGGAGTTCCGCCGCCAGGACCTGTTCGGGCTGGTCGCTTACCGCGTCGTCCGGGAAGAAATGGGGGCTTTCAAACGCATAAGCCGACAGCTCGGCCACGAGGTCGTCCACACCCTCGCCGGTCAGGGCGGAGAGGGGCAGCACGGCGGCAAAATCCGCCTCTTTGCGCCAGGCATCGATGCAGGCGAGCAGCACGGACTTATCTTCCAGGGTGTCGATCTTGTTGATCGCCAGGATCACCGGCAGCTTTTGCGCCTGCAGCTGCCGCAGGAGCTGCCGTTCCTCTTCCCGGATGACCCGGCGTGGTTCGGTCACCAGTACGCCGGCGTCGACGCCCGAGACCGCCTCGCCGATGGATTTGACCATGAAATCCCCCAGACGGGTGCGGGGCCGGTGGGCGCCCGGGGTGTCCAGAAAAACAAGCTGGAGGGGGTCCCTGGTATACACCCCCATGATGCGGGTGCGGGTGGTCTGGGGCTTGTCGGACACGATGGCGACCTTGCGGCCGACGATGGCGTTGAGAAGGGACGATTTGCCCACATTGGGCCGTCCCACAATGGCGATAAAGGCGGATGTGGTGTTCATAGCGTACTCCGTTTCTGTGTAATGAAGGGACGGTGTCAAGAGGGGCGCCGGCCTTTCCCGGCAAGGTAAAGCGGCTCGGCATAGCAGGCCAGCGCCAGGGTAATATAGGGGGAAACCGTGATGTGGAACAGGCCGGTGAGAAGCGAGGCCGCTGTCTGTGCGACGGCCCCCCACGGAGCCTGGAACCCGGCGGCAATCAGGCCGGAAGGAAACACGAACAGGACGAATGGAATCAGATAGGGCAGATACAGCGGCAGGGCGAAGCCGGCGAGTGCCAGGCGGTTCCCCTTCATCCGCCGATGGGATTCCCCCGGCAGGGAAGGCCAGGCCGAAACCCCAACGGCGGCAAGATAGGGGCAGAGGAAAAAGGTCAGGAGAAACCAGAGACAACCGCCGGCGGCAGCCAGCATCAACAGGGATAGAAGGCCGGCGGGACCCGGATCCATGGCGGACATCCCTCCGTCGAGGACGCCGACGGCCAAGGACAGGATCTGCGGCGGAAGCTGGAGAAAAAGGCCCAGAAGCAGCGCCGGAGGGAAACATCCCGCCCGGCAGGCATAAAAGGGGTCTTGCACAGCGGGATCCTCTTCTTTAAGCGTGCGCACGGCAGTGCGGACGAAGCCGAGGATCAGGGGATAAAACAGCACAGCCGCACCCGTGGACAGCAGTGCGGCCGCCAAAGAGGGACACAGGCCGAATCCCGTGAGAAAAGCCGCCAGGGTATTCACCAGGCAAAGGGGACCGGCGGCAATGAATGAGGCCCGCCAGAGTGCCCGCCGGTGAAGGCGGTATACCCCGCGGGCAAAGACGCGGATAGGATGTTTCATACATACCTCGTGTTTTTCAAGGCAACCAGCGGAAGCCACGGAGGCCTTCAGAGCTTGTCCCTGGCGCCGCCGCGGAGGATAAACCACAGCACCAGGGGGACGGAGAGGACCAGCAGCGCGATTTTATAGGGCTGCGCGAGAAAGTCCGCGAGGATCTGCCGCCAGATATCGGGACGGGCGAAAAGCAGGATTCCCACCAGGGCTGCCGCCAGGGCGCAAAGCAGGACGGCCCCCGCCGCGGCATCCTTTGCGGCCCGTGCCCGCGGCTGCCGTTCCGTGGAGGCGAGATCCACCGTGCGTTCCACGGCGGTGTTGACCGCCTCGGCGCACAGGACGAGCGCCATCAGAACCGCCAGCACCGCCCATTCCGCCCGGCTGAGGGAAAAATAGGGCGCAAACGCCAGCACATAGGCCGCGATTCCCAAATGGATGCGGAAATTCCGTTCATGCCGTATGCAGTACCAGACGCCTCTCGCGGCGTATCCGAAACTCTTGATAAACCCCATTACCGGTTCCTTTGCATCGTTTTATGTGGAATGGACACGGAAGTATGTTCAGCGGTCGTCGGTCATGACGTAGCTTTCGCCCCGCGGGAGCCCGACCGAGGTCATGACGGCTTCTTCCTTCTCCCGCATCCGGACGGCCTCCAGCCCCCCGTCCACATGGTCGTAGCCGAGCAGGTGCAGCATGGAATGTACGGTCAGATACCCCATCTCCCGCTGGAGGGAGTGGCCGTACTGCTCGGCCTGCACCATCGCCCGTTCGATGGAGATGACGATGTCGCCGAGCTGTTTGGCGCCGGTTTGGGGATGGATATCGTAATGTCCGTTTTCCCCGAGCGGGAAAGAAAGCACGTCGGTCACGGCGTCGATCTTGCGATGTTCCCGGTTGATTTCCTGGATTTCCGCATTGTCCACGATGGAGATATCCACCTCGGCGGAGCCCTCGAAATGTTCCAGCTCCAGCACGGCGTGGCAGCAGCGGCGCATGAGCAGACGGATGCCGGTGGGGATTTTGACGGCCTTCTGTTTGTTTTCAATGACGACCTTGATCTTTTCCATAGCTCTTGACCCGTTTCCCTTCATTCGATTTTTCATACCGTTCATAGGCCTGGATGATACGCTGGACGAGCTGATGACGGACGACGTCTTTCTCATTAAAGCTGCAGATGGCGATGTCCTCCACGCCGCGGAGGACCCGGAGCACCTCCCGCAGGCCGCTTTTGCGCCCGTCGGGCAGGTCGATCTGGGTGATGTCCCCGGTGACGACCATCTTGGAGTTGAACCCCAGCCGGGTCAGGAACATCTTCATCTGTTCGGGGGTGGTGTTCTGCGCCTCGTCCAGGATGACGAAGCTGTCGTCCAGGGTGCGGCCCCGCATGTAGGCCAGCGGCGCGATCTCGATGTTGCCCCGCTCGAGGTATTTCTGATAGGTTTCGGTCCCGAGCATATCGAACAGCGCATCATACAGGGGACGGAGATAGGGGTCCACCTTGCTCTGCAGATCGCCGGGCAGGAAGCCGAGCTTTTCGCCCGCCTCCACGGCCGGGCGGGTGAGGATGATGCGGTTGACCTGCTTGGAGCGGAATGCCTCGACCGCCATGGCCACGGCGAGATAGGTCTTGCCGGTGCCCGCCGGGCCGACGCCCAGCACGATGGTGTTCTTTTTGATGGCCTCCACGTATGTCTTCTGCCCGATGGTCTTGGGTTTGACCGGGCGGCCCTTGGAGGTGATGCAGATGCTGTCCGAGGTGAGCTGCGGGATCTCTGCCTCGCCTCCCTCGTCCACCAGCATCAGGACATACCGGACATTCTGCTCGCCGAGCTGTTCTCCCCGGTTGATGAGCTGGAGCAGCCCGCCGATGGCGCGTACCGCCTTGGCGACCGCTTCGGGCTCGCCGGTGACCTTCAGGTCGCTGTCCCGGCTGAGGATGCTGACGGCATAGTGCTGTTCGATCAGGCGGATATTTTCATCGAAGCTGCCGAAGAGGGAGACCGCCTGTTCCATCCGGTCGACGCTGATGGTTTGTTCAAACATCCCAAAACCTCGCTTTATCTGTGTTGAATAGGGGCCGGTCTGTTTGGATTTTCCCGCGCAGGTTCCGGATTATACGTTTTATTCTAATATTAATAAAGAATTGTCTACATTATAGCAATACTTTATCCGCTTGTCATTAGATAAACCCCACAAAATTTGCCGGCCATCCCCCACGAGCGGCGCATGACGACGCGCGAAAAAGGGTCTTCGCTGCCACATATCGAAAAAAATCGCATCAACGTCCAGTTTTATACGGATTTCCACTTTTAAGCAAAATCGCGTTCTTTTTGCGCGGACAAGCCAAAAAGCCATTTTTGCCCATATTATGCGCTTGTGCCGCGCAGGCACCCCCTTTCTTTCCGCAAAGAAAGGGGGGAAAGAAGCGTCAGGGGGCTTTGCCCCCTGAACCCCCAGGTATTTTGATTTTTAGGGCCATTGTGGGACACCACAATGGCGGATGACCGGCCCCAGTGCCGCCAGTATAGAGAGCCCTTCAGGGGCGAGGCCGGAGTTCTTTTCGGGAAAGCCGGCGGGAGGGCGGACACCCGTACCCGCCTATATACAAGAAAGGGGCTGCCGCCCC
>ERZ856578.2398-NODE-2398-length-30939-cov-46.423660_pt1 | contig 30939 bp, 18 predicted proteins | sample MGYA00514384_ERZ856578 | MGnify/ENA primary metagenome ERZ856578 (study PRJEB29103, sample SAMN06111958) | human gut metagenome | biome: human gut; feature: ankylosing spondylitis patient; material: healthy_person | host: Homo sapiens | place: China:Hangzhou... | reverse complement strand
GGCAGCGGCGTGCACATCGCGGCGGTCTGCGGCGGAAGGGTGACCGACTTCGGCATCACCGACGCCAACAACATGGGCGCGGCCATGGCGCCGGCGGCGGCGGACACCATCTTCAATTTCCTGCAGGACACGTCCACCTCCCCCGACGACTACGATCTCATTGTCACCGGCGACCTGTCCAGCGTGGGAGGCGAGCTGCTGTGCGAGCTGCTCAGCCGCAAAGGCGTCAATCTTGGTAAGAATTACACCGACTGCGGGCTGCTGATTTATGACCGCAACAAGCAGGACGTTCACGCCGGCGGTTCGGGCTGCGGCTGCTCGGCGGCGGTGCTCAATTCGTATATTCTCAGCAAAATGGAGCGCAAGGAGCTGAACAGCGTGCTGTTCATCGGCACCGGCGCCCTGATGTCTCCCACCTCCTCCCAGCAGGGAGAGAGCATCCCGGGCATTGCCCATCTGGTGCATCTGGTCACGGCATAAAAAGCGGCCGGCGTACAAAGGTACGCCGGCCGTGCGTGGTTTTAGAGCAGACCCGCGGTGGCGATCCGCGTCCAGATGTTGCAGCTGATGGGATCCGGACTGCCGTCCTCCGTCCGGCAGTCGAAATAAAGACGCTCCTCCTCCAGCTCCTCCAGACGGGGCAGGGACCCCTCGGCGTAGGCGGCCACCCGGGCGGCGGCGGTTTTGCACCGCTGGATCATCCCGCCGACGCGGATGTCCTGCACCTCGAAGCCGAAGGGCTTGTTTTCCCGCATCCACTGCGTCTCGAGCGCCCTGCGGAAGTCTTCGGCGGCGGCCGTCACGGCGGGCAGGGTTTCCCGGGCCAGCCGGGCCAAGGCCGCCTTGTCTCCCGCGTCGTAAGCGGCCTTGAGCTGCAGCCCGATTTCACTCTTCAGGGACAGCACCCGGCATAAAGCGGCCAGCGTGTCGAACAGATAAGCGTAGGCTCCGGCCGCCGCGCCGGCTGTGGCCAGCCGCTCGGCAGTCTCGGCATAATAGGCGTTGTAGCCCGGCTGGACATGCTTGTCGAACAACCCGCAGAGCACATCCTGAAACAGCAGGTATTTACAGGCGTTCAGCCCCATGGCGCGGGAATCGGTGAGCGGGACGTTGGGAGCCTCCAGCAGGCGGAACGCCTCTAGAGCCGCGCCGGTACAGGTTTTCAGCCGCTTGGCCAGCTGTTCGTCGGTCACTTCTCCATGGAAGTTGACCTCTGCGAAAAGCTGCAGCACCGGAAGAATGGCGAACAGGCTGGTTTCCCCGCCGTTGTCTCCCCAGGCGGTGGCAAAAACCTGCCCAATGCCGTTGTCTGCACAGGCGGATAGCGCCATGCGGGACACCCGCAGGCTGTGTTCCAGGCTGGGGGCGTAGCCCGTCCATTTCCACGCGCCGCCCGCAAATAGAACCGGGTTGGGGAACCGGAGATGCTTCTTGCAGTTGGCGTCGTACACCTCCTGGCTGGTGGCGTAGTAATCCCAATAGACCAGCTCCACCCCTTCGGGCACCAGCTGGAGCTTCTCGGGCGGAATGGCCTCCTCGGTGTTGTAGCCGCCGCCTACCAGATGAAAGAACATATCGCTCCACATCATCGGGGTGAAGCCGTTCTCCCGGCAGATGGCGCATACCTTGTCCAGATGGCGGCACATCAGGGAGAAGCTGTCCGCCGGGCCGTGTATGTCCCGGTACCGGCCCCGGCCCAGATGGGCGGCCTCGTCCATGCCGATATGGATGCGCCTGCTGCGGAAGAGCCGCCGGCAGGCGCCGATCATGTCGGCGATTAACGCATAGGTGCGCTCATCGTCGGCCAGCAGAATGTCGTCAATGTCCCGGATGTCCCGATACGCGTCCCACTGCAGGGCCGATTGGAGATGGGCCAGCGTCTGGATGCACGGAACCAGCTCGATCCCGAAGCTGCTGGCATACTCGTCCAGCTCCCGCAGCTCCGTTTCCGTATACCGTCCCCGCATATAGCCGAAATAGGGCTGCCCTTCCACCGTATAGGTGTCCTCGGTGTACAGCATCAGGGTGTTGTGCCCCATCAAGGCCAGCTGCCGGATCAGCGTCTTGAGCGTCGGCAGGGAGGCCACTGCGTTGCGGGAGCAGTCCAGCATCAGGCCGTTGGTGGAAAAGCGGGGCGTTTCCAGCAGGGTGAAGCGGTCGAGATGGCTGTTTTCCACGGCCAAGCCGACACCCCGGTATAGAAAAGCCGGCTCCGAATACCGGATACAGATCCGGTTGCCCGCCTTTTTCACCTCCACCCCGTGTAAATCCTCGATATGCGCGGTGTATACCTCTACGCCGCCTTTGGCGTAGTGGATGCCGAGAGCGTCGTAGATTTCTTGCAGGGGGCGGCTGCCCGCCATGGTGCTGCTGGCGACATGCATAATGGATTCTCCCTTTCGTGTTAACGCAATGCGTTGGCCATGACCCGTACCAGGCCATGATCCTCGTCGTAGCTGTATTCCCAAATCATGATGCCGGCGATGCCGCTTTCCCGGACCAGACGGCACTTCTGCCGGAGGGACTCCTCGTCCTCGTAGGTGATGAACGTGTCCCCGTTGAACAGATAGGGGGCCTTGGCATCGTCGTCCCAATAGCGGGTATAGCCCTGTTTGTCCACATAGTCCCGCATCAGCTGGGTGTAGCCGGGTCCGTAATCGCTCCCTTCTCCGGAAAAGGCGTGCAGGCCGTGATTCTCGTCCTGCACGTGCTTCCATTGACGGGAGTAAAAGGCGGCGCCGATGATGATTTTGTCCAACGGCACGCCGTGGCGGTGAAACACCTCGATGTTTTCCGCCGCGCTGCCCTCGGTTTCCCTGTCCGTGGCCATGGGATAGGCGCAGGCATGGTGCATGGTGTAAGGGTTGTTGGCATTGATGTCGTAGGTCATCAAATTGACGTAATCGAGATAGGCGACCGATTCGCTCAGCTCCGTTATCTGGAAATACCAGGTTTTGCAGCCCGCCGCAATGGACAGGGTACGGTGCCCCTCCAGCTTATCCAGCTCCTCCCGCAGCGCTTTCAGCAGCAGAGTGTGCCGGTGCCTTTCGGTGGGGTCGCCGTTTACCGTGGGGTATTCCCAGTCGATGTCCAGGCCGTCAAAGCCGTAAGCTTTCACGGCACCGGCCAAGTTGACCGCCAGGGCCCGGATGTCCGCCTCGGTGCGGGTGCCCGCCGGAAATCCGCCGTTTTCACCGCTGGCGGTGGTGAGGATCAAACGAATGCCGGGATTCACACGGCGGATGTCCGCCATTCGTTTTAGGTTGGTCAGTTCGTCCAGGCATACCTGCGTGCCGTCCACCCGACCGAAGCCGATATACACGATGTCCAGCAGCCGGATGTCCTCTTCCGTCAGCATGGGGATCGCCTTGTTCGTGCAGTAGGTAGCGAGAAGGGGCTTGTTCATGGCAATGACCTCATTTCTATTAAAATAAAAAGGGTTCCCGTGCGAAATGTTTTGCGTGTGCAAAGCGCACACGGCTCCCGTCGTTTTAGATAAAGAATAATACAGCCTGGCTGATTCAAGACAAAAAGCGAGATGAATAAACATAATATCCTAAAAAAACGGTAGAACAGACGGAAAAATAGGGAGCTATAGGGGAAGACTCTAATGCGAAATGTTTTTCTTTATAGTATCGGATATTTCGCGTCAAGTCAATAGAAAATGCCGAATTTCTCTTGTTCTTTTCACAGAAATGGCTTGGTAAGAGAGAAAATGGTAAAATTTATTTTATTAATTGGTGGAAATACGGTTGACATTCCAATTACATTCGTCTATAATGAACAAGACGAAACATTTCGCGGTAATTTTCGCTGATATCCTTAATTTCCGCGAAGTGCAGGAACTGAACAGGAGAGCGGCAGGGTAGAGTGAAAAACCGTTGTGCGCTTTGACGAAGGAAAGCGTCCGCCCACCGCCGCCGTTTTCGGCCAGAGAGCCATCCGTCCGGCTATCCAGCCAGAACATCATGTAGAGGTGACTGACCATTGAAAAAGTTCCTTTCCGCCCTAAGCGTCCTGGCCATACTGATCACCATGACGGCGGTCGCCGGCGGCTCCGCTTTTGCTGAGGAAGCCGGCGCCGAACAGCCAGATATGGAGGTGTCCGATTCCCTCTCGTATGAGGCATTTTTGAAAGCGCATGAAAACGACGCCCGCCCCTCCGGCAGCATTCCGGTGGATATCGCCGCTTTTTCTTCTGAAGGCGGCGAGTTTAAAACCCAGGAGGGGTATCTCGGCAAGCCGGGCTTGTCCGTCTACACGGATGAGGATGGTTCCATCACCTTCCATGTGACGGTGCCGGCCGCCGGCCTATACGGCTTGCAGCTGGATTTCGTATCCGAAAACAAGCGGGGCGCCTCGGTGGAACGCAAGATCAAAATCAACGGCGAGTATCCCCACAAGGAAGCGGAGTCCCTGGTGTTTAACCGCTTGTATCGGGACGATCCCGACGGGAAGGGGAAAACCGACGTCCAGGGCAACGACATCCGGCCCTCTCAGCTGGAGGTCAAGCAGTGGCAGGACGACGGCTTTATCCGCGATTCCCAGGGGTATTACATAACACCGCTGCTTTTCTACTTTAAAGAAGGGGACAACACCATCACCTTTGAGGCCACCAGCGAACCGCTGACCATCGCCAACCTGCGGCTGGCCAATGAGGAGGCTCGTCCGTCCTACGCCGAGCTGCAGGAAACTTACCGGCAGCAAGGGTATACGGCGGCCGGGACGGCTCCCATCATCATCCAGGGGGAGGACGCGGCGCTCAAATCGGATCCGGTTCTGTATCCCGTCACCGACAAGACCACCCCCACCACCGTCCCCTATGAAAAGAACAAGCAGAAGCTCAACGCCATCGGCGGCTACCGATGGCAGAACCCGCGGCAGTTCATTATCTGGAATTTCCATGTGGAAAAGGCGGGGCTGTACACCATTTCCATGAAAGCCCGTCAGAACGTCACCCGCGGCGTCAAATCCAACCGCGCGGTGTATATCGACGGCGTTATCCCCTGCAAGGAGCTGGAGGATTACCAGGTGGCCTTCGACAGCAAGTGGCAGATGCTGGAGTTGGGCGGCGGGGACGGCGCGTTTCAGCTGTATCTGACCGCCGGGGAGCATGAGTTGAAGATGGAGGTCACCCTCGGCGAGATGGCCGGGAAGATCAACGAAGTGCAGGATGTTCTGACCGAGCTCAACGGCATCTACACCAAAATTATGATGATCACCGGATCCAAGCCGGATACCATGCGGGATTATTATCTGGATACCCTCATTCCGGACGACATCGCCCGGATGGGCACGCTGGCCGACCAGCTGCAGGGGGTGGTGGACTGGTTCACCAGCTATACCGGCGGCAAGGGACAGAACGTCTCCACGCTGAACACGGTCATCCGTCAGCTGCGGAAGATGGTGAAAAAGCCGGACGACATCGCCAAAAACCTGGATTATTTCAAAACCAACATCGGTTCCCTGGGGACCTGGCTGAACACCGTGCAGCAGCAGCCTTTGGAAATCGATTATTTCGCCCTGGTTTCGTCGCCGAATCCGGAACTGCCCGCCGTCAACGCCGGGTTCTTCCAGCAAATCGGCTACGATCTGAATCAGTTTGTCCGTTCCTTCATCGACGATTACGCCAGCATCGGCAGCTCGCAGGAGGAGAATGCCGAACGGGAGAGCATCAAGGTGTGGCTGTCCACCGGCCGCGACCAGGCCCAGGCCCTGCGGAAAATCATCGATTCCTCCTTTGTCACCCAGCACAATATCGGCGTCAAGCTGGAGCTGGTGACCGCCGCCGCCCTGCTGCCCGCCACGGTGGCGGGGATCGGGCCGGACGTGGCGCTGAACATGGCGGACACCGAACCGGTCAACTACGCCATCCGCAACGCGGTCATCGATTTGACCCGGTTCCCGGACTATCAAGAGGTGGCCGCGCGGTTCCTCCCGGAACGGCTGGTGCCCATGACCTTTGACGGCAAAGTGTACGCCCTGCCCGAAACCCAGACCTTCAACGTGCTGTTTTACCGCAAGGATGTGCTGGCCGACCTGGGGCTGAGCGTGCCCAAGACCTGGGAGGACATCATCGCTGCCATCCCGGTGCTGCAGAAGAACAATATGAGCTTTGCCATTCCGGTGTCCACCACCGCGCTGCCCCAGGCGGGCGTCTCCAGCTACTACACCATGCTGTATCAGATGGGCGGTCAGCTGTATAAGGATGGGGGCAAGACCTCCGACATGGATTCCGAAACCGGCCTGGCCGCGTTCAAGCAGTGGACCAACCTGTACGTCAATTACGACCTGCCCAAGGAATACAACTTCCTCGACCGGTTCCGCACCGGTGAGTATCCTCTGATCATGGCTGATTTTACCAACTTCAACAGCCTGACGGTTTCCGCGCCGGAAATCCGCGGCCTGTGGGGCTTCACCTTGGTGCCCGGCACGCTGAAGGAGGACGGAACCGTCGATCGCAGCGTGCCGTTCGGCGGCACCGACTGCTTCATCCTCAAGAATTCCTCCAACTACGAGGCGTCCTGGGAATTCCTCAAGTGGTGGACGGATACCGACGCGCAGATTCAGTACGGTACGGAAATGGAAAGCGTGCTGGGTGCCTCCGCCCGGCATCCCACCGCCAACCTGAACGCTTTTGAAAAGATTCCGTGGAGCAACGATCTATATAAGGTGCTGAAAGCCCAGATGCAGTGGGGGCGCGGCGTGGAGCAGGTTCCCGGCGGGTATTTCACCGGCCGGCATCTGGACAACGCGTTCCGCAAGGTGGTCATCAGCAAGGAGGATCCCAAGGAAACCCTGTTTGATTACATCTATACCATCAACCAGGAATTGGCGGGCAAACGCAAGGAATTCGGTCTGTCCGCGGATTAATGTTTAACTTAATACAGATCGATTTTAACCGATATTGCAAAAATCAATATATCGAGGAAAGGTGCGGTTGACGGATGGCGAGTTCGTTTGCGGCCCGGCAGAAATCCAAATTAAAGTACAACTGCAAACAAGTGCGGCTCAACTGGGACGCCTACCTGTTCCTGCTGCCGTTTGCCCTGGTGTTCTGTCTGTTTACCCTAGCGCCGGTGGTGACCTCCCTGTGGTACAGCTTCACTTACTACAATATTCTGGAGCCGGCGACCTTTATCGGGTTTCAAAACTACATCAATTTGTTTTTGAACGACGAGATTTTTCTCATCGCGCTGAAAAATACCTTCCTCATCGCGGCGATTACCGGCCCGGTGGGATACCTCGCGTCGCTGATGCTGGCCTGGTTCATCAATGAGCTGAAACCCATGCTGCGCTCCATCATGGTGGTGGTGTTTTACGCGCCCTCCATCTCCGGCGCCGCCTATCTCATCTGGACCATCCTGTTCAACGGCGACACGTATGGCTATGTCAACGCGATTCTGCTCAATCTGGGCGTCATCAACGCGCCGATCCAGTGGCTCACCGATGTCAGCTACATGATGTTCGTGGTCATTCTCGTGCAGCTGTGGATGAGCCTGGGCGCCGGGTTCCTGTCCTTTGTGGCTGGATTCCAGACTCTGGATAAATCCCAGTACGAGGCCGGATACATCGACGGCATCTCCAATCGATGGCAGGAGTTGTGGTTCATCACCCTGCCCGCCATGAAACCGCAGCTGATGTTCGGCGTGGTCATGTCCATCACCTCCGCCTTTGCGGTGGGGGACATCACGGTGGCCCTGTGCGGCAACCCCAGCACCGACTACGCGGTGCACACAGTCATCAACCATCTGAACGATTACGGCGGAACGCGGTTTGAGATGGGCTATGCCTGCGCCATCGCCACCATCCTGTTCCTGTCCATGATTGTGCTCAACGAAATCATTCAGAAATTACTGAACAAGGTGGGGAGATAAGGGATGGCAGATACCAAAGTCAAACGGCTCCGGCATGGTTCCCGCGCCCGCCACGCCCGCTCCCTGGGCGGCGATATCTGTAATTTCGTGTTGCTTGCCGTGGTGGGCTTCTTCATGATTATCCCGCTGGTGTATACGGTCTGCAACGCCTTCAAGCCGCTGGATGAGCTGTTCATTTTTCCGCCGCACATCTTGGTGAAAAACCCGACCTTGGATAACTTCGGGGATTTGTCGCTGCTGATGAGCGAGTCGTGGGTGCCCTTCATCCGGTATATATTCAATACGGTTTTTATCACGGCTGTGGCCATCCTGGGCCATGTCATTGTGGCCTCCATGGCGGCCTATGTGCTGGAAAAACGGCATTTCCCGGGCGGCAGGGCGTTCTTCAAGCTGGTGGTGACCACCCTGATGTTCACCACCGCCGTCACCCAAATCCCCAGCTTCATCATCATGACCAAGTTGGGCTGGGTGGACAGCTATCTGTCCATCATCGTCCCCGCCTTCGGCGCTCCCATCGGGCTGTATCTGATGAAGCAGTTCATGGCCGGCATCCCGGACTCTTTGCTGGAGGCGGCGAAAATCGACGGCTCCAGCGAGTGGCGGACCTTCTGGACTATTGTCATGCCTAACGTCAAGCCCGCCTGGCTGACCCTCATCATCTTCTCCATCCAGACGCTGTGGGGTACCACCGGCGGCGTGTACATTTTCAGCGAGGAAAAGAAGACCCTGTCTTATGCCATGAGTCAGATTGTGGCCGGCGGCGTGGCCCGCGCGGGCGCGGGCGCGGCGGTCGGCGTCATCATGATGATCGTGCCCATCGCGGTGTTCATCATCTCCCAGCGGAACATCATTCAGACGATGGCCTCCTCCGGTATGAAGGATTGAGCAGCGTGGTCTTCCGCCGGCGGAACGGTCAAAATATCGGGCAGACACTCTGCCAAAGGGGTTTGGATATGAAGAGCTGGTTCAAAAAGACCGCCGTCCTGACGGCGGCAGCCTTTCTCCTGCTGGGCCTGTCGCTGCAAGCGTTCGCGGCCACTCCATACGACAACTATATCTTTGACGGGAAGGACGCGGTGCCCGCTCCCCCCGCCGCCACCCCCAGCTCCTCCATCGATCACACGGACATGGGTACCACGGCCTTGAAAAATCCGCAGGATTTGTTCGTGGGGGAGGACGGCTGCCTGTATCTGGTGGATACCGGCAACAACCGGGTGCTGCGCCTGAATGCCCAATACAAGCTGGAAAAGGAGTTCTCCGTTTTCCAGAACAACGGCAAAGAGGATGCGTTCGCCAACCCCAACGGCGTGTATGTGGACAAGGACGGCAGTCTGCTGGTGGCGGATACCGACAACGCCCGCCTGGTCAAGCTGGACAAGGACGGCGGCCTTCTGGCAATTTACGCGGCGCCCGCATCCCCGCTGCTCCCCTCCGACTTCGAATATAAGCCCATCAAGGTGACCAGCGACTCCGCCGGCCGGATTTTCGTGGCCTCCCGGGGCTTCAACCGCGGCCTGCTGGAGCTGGATCGGCAGGGGCAGTTCGTCCAGATGCTGGGCGCCTCCAAGGTGACCTACAGCCTGAACGACATGATTTGGCGGCTGTTTTCCACCAAGGCCCAGCGGGATCGGATGCAGGCCTTTGTCCCCGCCGAGTACAACAACGTCTCCATGGATCAGGAGGATTTTATTTTCGTCACCACCGGCACCTACGATGAGTCCAATCTGAAGGAAATGACGCCGGTGCGGAAAATCAACGCCAAGGGCGATGACGTGCTCCGGCGGGTGGGCGATCCGGTGGCCGACAACTATTTCACCGATATCGGCACCATCAAGGGCCCATCCCTGGTGGTGGATGTGGTCAATATGGATCACGGCCTGTACGCCATCCTTGACCAGAAGCGGGGCCGGGTCTTCGCTTATAACATGGACGGCGTGATGCTCTTTATGTTCGGCGGGCTGGGGCAGACCTTCGGCACCCTGAACACCCCCACCTCCCTGGTGTATTATAACGGCCAGTTCCTGGTGCTGGACGCGGGGAAAAACCTTATCGTGTCCTACGGCCTGACCGAGTACGGCCGCTTGATTTTCCAGGCAGAGGAATACAAGGACGACAACAACTACGAGAAGGAAAAAGAGACCTGGGAAAAGGTTCTCGGCTTCAATGAAAACAATCCCGTGGTGCTGCAGGAGATGGGCAAAATCGCCTACCGGCAGCGGGATATGAAGCTGGCCATGGAGTATTTCGAGCGGGCCAAGGATCCAAGCTACTATTCCAAGGCGTTTCAGTTCTACCGCCGGGATCTCATCAACCGGTATTTCACCGTCGGCGGCATTGTCCTGATTGTTCTGGCGGTGGCCCTCCTCGCTTTGTATATCTTCATGAAGCAGTACCGCAAGACCCATCCCAAGGAAAAGAAGAAGGGTCCCTTCCGCTATGCCTTTTATGTGATTTTCCGCCCCTTCGACGGCTTTTGGGATTTGAAGAGGGAGAAGAGGGGCAGCCTGAAAACCGGCCTCCTTCTCATTGGTCTGGCGGGTCTGGCCATGGCGTTCCAAACCCGGGTGACCGGCTTCATCTTCAATCCCACCAGCCCGGAAAACGCCAACTTCCTGCTGGATTTGGCCACCCTGTTCGTGCCGCTGCTGCTGTGGGTGGTGAGCAGCTGGTGCGTCACCTCCCTGATGGACGGCGAAGGATCCTTCAAGGATATCGTCATGGCCTCCGGCTATGCCCTGACCCCGATGGTCCTGCTGATCCCCTTTGCCAGCCTCATCAGCAATCTGATGACCCAAACCGAGGGCGCGGTGTATTACCTGTTCGTGACACTGGCCTACGTGTGGATGGTGGGCCTGATGATCGCCAGCGTCAGGCAGATCCATAACTATTCCATGGGCAAAGCGCTGTTCGTCATCCTCATAACGCTGGTGGTCATTCTGATCATCGTGTTTGTGTTGCTGCTGTGCACGGCGCTGCTCCAGCAGATGGTTGCCTTCTTTGCGGACATTTACAGCGAACTGGTCAACCGCGCGTGACGGCGCGTTTCATAACCGGCAGGCCGCCAGAGGCGGCTCTCCAGAAAGGCATGATCGGAATGATGAAGCGAATCGCCTGCGGGTTTCTTTCCTTCCTGCTGATGGTGGGCGTCCTGTCCTCCTGCGCGAAGGATAGCGGGATCACCCCCGTGCAGGAAGGGGACGTTTTGCTCCCGAACTCCGCGGAAAACGACATCAACGGAAAAACCTACGAGCCCATCGCCGAAAACGGGAGCCTCCAGCTCCTGGTCAACCGGGACACGGCGTCCTTCCAGGTGAAGAACAAAAAGGACGGCCGAATTTACCAGGCGGTGCCGGAGAACGCCTCTTCCTCCTCGGACAAATCCCTGCTGGAGTTCACTTATATGGATTCCAAGGGCACCAACGCCTCTATGAACAGCTTTGATGACAGTGTCAAGAAGGGGCAGTTCCAAATCGAGCCGGTGGAAAACGGGATGAAAATCACCTTCACCTTCGGCAATGTGCAGGAAAAGCTGTTCGTGCCCCCCGCCTTCTCGGTGGAGCGCTTTGAGGAAATCACGGGGAAGATTGAAAAGACCTTCGACAAGACCCGGTTCAAATCCCAGTATTACCTGGCGGACGTGAACACGATTACGGACGAAAAAGCGAAGTCCGAGCTGCTTAGCCAATACCCCTCCTTAAAGGAAGCGCCCATGTACCTGCTCAAGCAGGAGGTCCTCTCTCTGAGCGTGCAGCGGGAGATTCACCGAATTCTGGTGGATACCGGCTACACTGAGGCGGACTATGAAAAGGATATGGAAAACGCTAAGGAGCTGGAACAGACGTCCTATCCCGTGTTCAACATGGCGCTGTACGTCACCCTGGACGGCGAGCGGGTGGACGTGCGGGTGCCCATGAGCGAAATCCGGGAATTCAACGGCGGCACCCTGCTGAATCTGACGGTGCTCAAGACTTTCGCCTCGCCGGAGATGGGGGAGACCGGCCGTTTCCTCCTGCCGGACGGCACCGGATCTCTGATGAATTTCTATAACGGCAAGGAATCGCAGCAGGAATTTTCCGTGCCGGTCTATGGCCGGGATTTGTCGGTGCGCCAGGACGAAAAAATTTACAAGGAAAACGTGGCGTATCTGCCCCTGTTCGCCAAAATCATCGACGGCCAGGGCGCGGTGCTCAGCGTTATTACCGAAGGCGATGCTCTTGCGGAGGTGCGGGCCTTCCCCGGATCCGCTGACAGCTACGCCGCGGCCTACCCGGTCTTCCGCGTCCGGGAGGTGGCTAAGAGTTATCTCAGCTCCGCGTCGAAAGAACAGGGCGACTATTTCAGCATCGCGCAGAAAAAGCTCTACGACGGGGACGTGCGCATCCAGATGACGTTCTTCGACAAGGAGCACACCGCCCTGAAGGATTTGGCCGCCGCCTACGCCAGCGATTTGTTCGGCGATAAGGCCGAGGCCGCCCCGGCTCCTCTCTATCTCGAATTCATCGGCGCCGCCGAGCGGGAAACCAGCTTCCTCGGCATCGGCATGAAGCGCACGGCGGTGTACACGACCCTGCAGGATGTGCTGGCCATCGGCCGAGAACTGAGGGAGGCCGGCGTGGATCGCCTGGTCATCAAGCTTACCGGCTTCCTGAAGGGGGGACTGACCCAGCCCTTCGCCTCCGGCCTGAAACTCCAGTCCGGTGTGGGCAGCCAGGAGGATCTGCGGCAGCTGCAGGCCTGGGCCAAGGAGGCCGGCGTTACGCTCTACCTGGACGCTGATGTGCAGTATGCCTACAGCAATTCCCTGTTCGACAGCCTGAACCTCAGCCGGGACGTTTCCTCCCTGCTGACCAAGGACCGGGGCATTGATTATCCCTACGATCGGGTGACCTACCAGCTGCTGAATACGGCCGATTCCTTCCGGTATATCCTCAACCCCGCCGCCGTGGACACGGCCTTCCAGAAGACAACGGCCCTTCTCGACAACCTGGGCTTCGACGGTGTCTCCCTACGGTACGCAGGCACGAACGCCAACGCCGATTATAAAGAGAACCGCCTGGTGGAACGGCAGACCGCCATGAAGCGGCTGACGGCAAACGTCAAAAGCATGGCGGAGAGCCGCACGGTGTCCACCCTGGGCGCCAACGCCCCCATTCTGCCGGTTGTCCAGGATGTGCTGGATGTTCCGATGAAGGGCTATCAGTACGACATCTGCGACGAGGTGGTGCCCTTCCTCCAGATGGTGATGAACGGCCATGTCCGCTACGGCGACGAGGCTCGCAACCTGTCGGGCAACACCGACGAATCCCTGCTGGATACTCTGCGCACCGGCGGCGGGCTCAGCTTCACCCTGACGGCGAACGAAAGCCTGACCTTCGAAAAGACCGAGTATCTCCAGTATTATTCCACCAAGTACAGCTTCTGGAAAGACGAAATCCTGCGGCAGTACCGTCTGCTCGACGAGTCGGCGGCCGCGGCCGCCTCCGGAATTGCCGCCTACGACAAGTTGGGCGACGGGCTGTATAAGACCACCTTCGGCGACGGCAGCAGCATGCTGACCAACTACAGCGGCACCCAGCAGCAGGCGGAGGGCCGCACGATTCCAGCCGGCGCATGCCTGCTGGTGAAGGGAGGGGCGCAGTAAATGGCCAAACGCATCGTGTCCTGGGAACGCAAACGCAAGCGCCTGGGGTATTTCTTCATCCTGCCTTTCATCATCGGCGCCGTTTTCTTCCTGCTGATCCCCCTCATCACCTCCCTGCGGTACAGCTTTTCCAACCTGACCGTGAACAGCACAGGCACCGGCTATGACCTGGCCTTTGTGGGGATCCAGAATTACTATCAGCTGCTGGCCGTGGATCCCACCTACCGTCAGGTGCTGCTGGAAGCCATTTGGAACATGATCATCAACGTGCCCATCGCTGTGGTGTTCAGCTTCTTCATCGCCAGCATCCTCAACCAGAAATTCCGGGGTCGCGGCCTGGTGCGCGGCATCTTCTTCCTGCCGGTGCTGCTTTCCTCCGGAATCTACCTGCGGCTCGCCTCGGTGGATCAGATGACCAATATGATGCAGCAGGGCGCCTCCTCCTCCGGCGGGGACGGCAGCGTGGCCACCGCCTTCGTCAACATGCTCAACTCCCTGAATTTCGATACCTCCCTCATCAACTTCCTGGTGTCGGCTGTGGATCGGATTTCCACCATCGTGGCCATGAGCGCCATCCCGATTATCATCTTCCTCGCCGCCTTCCAGTCCATTTCGCCCTCCATCTTTGAAGCCTCCTATATCGAGGGGGCCACCGGCTGGGAAGTCTTCTGGAAAATCAGCTTCCCCATGGTCAGCTCCCAGATTTTGGTCTGTGTGGTGTACACCATCATTGACTCCTTCACCAGCTCTTCCAACGTGATGATCAATCTGGTGCATCAAACCTCCTTCACCAGCTTTAATTTCGGGCTGGGCAGCGCCATGGTCTGGATTTACATGGTGATCATCTTCGCCATCATCGGCCTGATCTTCGCCATCCTGAACAAGCACATCTTCTATTACGACTAAAGGAGGGGAAACCGTTATGGCACTGTCTGAAAAAAGCCGGCAGAAGCTGATAAAAAAGGGCGGATCGGCCGGCATGTCCCTGCTGCGGTTTGTCCTGCTGGCCGGTATCAGCTTCGTCATCCTTTATCCGCTGGTGACGAAGATACTGGTGTCCTTTATGCCGGTGTCGGACGTATACGACATGTCCGTGCACTATATCCCCAAAACTTTCACCCTGAGCAATTATCAAAAGGCCTGGGATTTCCTGAACATTCCCGCTCTGGCCTTTAACAGCTTTTTCTATCCCCTGGTGGTGTCTCTGATTCAGACCGTGTCCGCCACTGTCGTGGCCTATGGTTTCGCCCGGTTCGACTTCAGGTTCAAGGGCTTTTTCTTCTTCCTGGTCGTGCTGGGCATGGTGGTGCCGCCGGATCTCATCCTGCTGCCCCTGTACGTGAATTTCCGGTACTTCGACGTTGCCGGGCTGTTCCAGCTGATTTTCGGCCGGCCGCTGAATCTGCTGGATACCGTCACCCCCTTTGCCCTGCTGGGCATCACCTGCACGGGGCTGAAAAACGGTCTGTACATCTTCATGATGCGGCAGTATTTCCGGGGCCTTCCTAAGGAACTGGAGGAGGCGGCCTATGTGGACGGTGCGGGGACTATCAAGGCGTTTGTGCGGGTCTTCCTGGCCAGCGCCCGGCAGATTATGATGACCGTGTTCCTGTTCTCCTTCGTGTGGCAGTGGCTGGATGACATTTTTACCTCGGTGTTCCTGCAGAATGTGCCCATGCTCACCACCGAGCTATTCCGGCTCATCAGCAACAGCGCGGGTGTGGACGCGGGCATCAGCAACCTCACCGAGTTCAGCCTCATGCGCAACTGCGGCATGCTGTTCCTCATCATTCCCATGCTGATACTGTATCTTTTCTGCCAGCGGTATTTCACCGAAAGCATCGAACGGGCCGGCCTGGTCGGCTAAAGGACGGTATTCGCCGTCTTATCGATAGACATCCATTCAATGTATAAGGAGGCTTGTTCAGCAATGAAAATCACCCGATTGGCCGCCCTTTCCCTGGCGGCGCTGATGGCGGCGTTTTCCCTGGCCGGCTGCGGCTCGGAGAAGACCGAATCCGGATCGAACGCGTCCAAATCTCCCGTGTCTGCGGGCAATAGCAAAACCGATCAGCTCAAGGCGGCGCTGAGCTTTGGGGGCGAGACCATCACCATCGTTACCCCGCCCGGATACGGCATGATCAACACCGATGGCAAGGATCCCGCCCTGGTACGCCGCGACGCCCGCATCAAGGAACTGGAAGCCAAATACGACGTCAAAATCGTGCAGAAGGAGGGCCGCGGCACCTACTGGGACGTCATGACCAGCAGCATCGCCTCCGGCTCCCCTGCCGGGCATATCATGGTCACCCAGGAGAACTACTTCATGGAGTGGTACAAGGCCGGCGCCTTTGCCGACCTGAACGCCGCCATGGAGAAAACCGGCATCGACTTTAAGGACAGCCGGTATAGCCAGACAGCCCGGAAATACACCAACATCGACGGCAAGCAGTATGCCTTCAGCGACGTGCCTCTGAACCCCACCGGCACCATCTGGTTCTTCAATAAGCGCATCTTTAAGGAGCAGAACCTGGGTGACCCCTATGAGATGGTGAAGAACAAAACCTGGACATGGGACAAGGTGGAGGAAATCGCCAAGAAGGCCACCAAGAAAAAGTCCGACGGCACCGTGGAGCAGTGGGGCCTGGGCGGCTATATGCACAGCGACTTCCTGTCCAGCCTGGCCGCCTCCAACGGCAGCGCCATCGCCAGCTTCGACAAGGACGGCAACCCGCAGCTGACCCTGGGCGATTCCGCGGCGATGAAGGCCTTTGAAAAAATGTACGACTGGACGGTCAAGCAGAAAATCGCCTATGTCAACGACGGATCCCAGACCTGGGATACCTTCCTGCGGGAGTTCACCAAGTGCAACATGGCCATGATGGCCGGCACCAACAAGCTGCTGCAGTACATCGAGGAGTCGGCCATGCCCGACGATTTCGGCATCGTCTACGCCCCCATGGGCCCCGATGTGCAGGAATACACCATTCCCACCAGCTGCGGCCAGATGTACTTCATTCCCAAAACTTACGAGAGTATGGCCGACAAGCTGCTGCTGCTCATCGACGATTTGTACGCGTATCCCGACGGCCAGACCATCGACGACCTGGTGGCGGAAAAATATGTGTCCAAGCTGCGGGATGAGGAATCCCTGACCATCTATACCGACATGGTGAAAAGCACCGACCGGTTCGTTCACGACGCCTACACCATGACCAAGATCGACTGGACCACCCCCTCCATCCATGAGCTGTGCTCCACGGTGCTCAAGGGCTCCAAGACTCCCGGCGACGCCCTGGAGGCCAACAAGGTGCAGTTCCAGAACGCCATGAACGATATGATGGCGGGTCATAAGGTCACCGGATAGTCCGGTATCCCCCCCGTATCGGACGCCGCCCCGTCCGGTCGCCCCCACCTGGGCACGGGCGCGCGTTTGGTAAATAGAACGTGATTTTTTGAAGGAGGTACTATCTGGATGAAAAAGCGCATGTTAGGCGCCCTGCTTTCCACGACGATGCTGACATCGCTGCTGGTAGGCGGGCAGGCACTTCCAAGTTCTGCCGATACCGCGGCATCGGCCCCCGCTGTTGGTATGTATGAGGATTTTGAGTACATGACCAACGATACGGCCGCCAGCTACTGGAAATTTAATACCGGCGATAAGCCTGTCTTTTCCATTGAGGACGGCAAAGGAGAAAATGGCAGCAAAGCCCTGAAGCTGGAATTCAAAGGGACCGGTCAGGGCTGGTCTTCCTATAAACTGCCGATCGTTCCCAAGGGGCAGGCTATGACCCTCTGGTATCGCATGGAAAAGGATACGCAGTTTGCGCTCGCTTTCCGTAAATGGGAAGGGTCTACCTGGACGGATTTAGGCTTTGTGGGTCTGCATAAGGAGGACGGCAACTGGAGCACCACTTCTGTGAGCGCCGGCGCTCATAAATCCACGGTTAAATACAGCGATTCCAGCGATGTGACGGAAAACAACCAGGACATCATGCTGGGAATGGAGGTCGGCGGAACCCCCGGCGATATTGTCATCTACATCGACAGCATCCAGTTCCACAACGTGGACGGAGAGGGTAACCTGGTGGATCTGCCCGATTCCGATGGAGACCAGACGGCATTGAAGACGGCGCTGGCCGGGAAAAAGGCGCTTTACGACGGGAACAATGCGGATCAGGCGTATACGGTGAAATCCTATGCGGCGTTCAAAACAGCCTATGAGGAAGCCAGCGCGCTGGCCGCTGACGCCAAGCAGTCGGTAGTCGATTACACGCTGAAAAAATTTAATTACTATGTGGATTCGCTGAGACCGACCAATTTTGACTACACAAAAATTGACGAGGCGATTCAGGCGGCGGATGCTTTCTACGCGACTAACCCGGAAAACACCTATACCGCACACGCTCTCGGTCTTCTTAAGGGATACTATGACGCGGCCAAGGATATGCGGACCAATGTGACCGGCGAGACGCAGAAGAATTACGATGATGCCGCCGCTGCGCTGGCCAATTCCCTGGCACAGCTGAAGGCGGACGGCGCCAAGGTTACCGAAACGCCGGTGTATCCGAAGGATGCGCAGGATACGCTGCTGGATGATTTCGAATCCTATGACGGGTTGGCGGATATTCCGGTCGGCGGTGGCGGCGGAAGCACAGACGACGGCTGGGGCTTGGATACCAATGAGAGCTTTAAAAATCGTCTGGATACCACCAACCCCATCAGCGGTCAAAAGAGCCTGAAGATTTCCTGGACAGATTTGCCGGATTCCGTGTGGGGCGCTTTCCGCTTGTATATGTATCATACCGGCAATTATCCCTTGCGCAATCAGGCGATCACATTCACCATCAAGGTGGAATTTGATTACAATATGACCATTGTCCTGTATAACTATTCCGATCCGAATCAGATTTACAGCACGACGGTAGCCATTAAGGGCAGCAAAAATCCGCAGACCATTACGGTGCCGTTTAACCAATTCACCAACAGCAATAAAAACAGCTACGGCTATGGGGAACCCATGACGGCGGAACGATTTGCGTCGTTTAAGAATCAATGGAATTGCCTGAAAATCCAGGTGGATCGCACCTGTGTGCCGGAAAGCGGCGAAATGTGGCTGGACTGCTTCAAGCTGACGGCTAACGAAGGTCCTCAGGAAGCCGCGCCTCCTCCGGACGGACAGGGCGGCGATTCTTCCGACTCGAGCGATTCCAGCGGCGGCGAATCCTCTGGCGAAATCATTGAACCGGACGATCCGCAGCCTGATGAATCCGACGGCTTCCATGTCCTGCAGAATTTTGAGGATATGACGGCGGAAAAGCTGGCCGAGCTGTTCGGCACTCCCTCCGCCGGCACTCTGTCGCTGGATACCTCTAAAAAGCTGTTCGGCAGCAACAGTATGAAGCTGACCTACGATTTTACCGGGGACAGTAAAAGCGCTTCTATACAAGCGGCCTTCCCTGGCCTGCGGGGCGACGGGCTGTATCTAATGGTGCTTTCCGCCAACGACGCTGTTCTAACTTTGAAGCTCAGCGATGGTACTCTGTGGACGGAATATCAGGTGCCTGTCAAAGGCTCGGACAAGGAGCAGATGGTGTTCGTTAACTTTGTGGACACCGTTTCCGGAAAGGGGACCTTCGACGAGTTAAACAAAGCGAAAATCACGCTGAGTATGACCCTGTCCTCTGAGAAAGCAATTGCCGGCGACATTTACTTCGACAACATCGGGTATTTCCTCTATGACGAGATGCTGGAAAACAAGACTCCGGACGGAGGCGACTCCAGCAACGGCGGGAATTCTAGCAACGGCGGCGATTCCAGCAATGGCGGCAGTACCAGCAGCGGCGGTTCAGATAGCTCCCCCAGCACCGGGGAGGCCGGCGGCCTGTTGGCGGTGGCCGGTCTGGGCGTCCTTGCGGCCATGGCTGCCATCGTAGTATCCCGTCGGAAAAAGACCGAAAATATCTCATCCGACATGTAATGACAGGAGGAAATCTATGCGTTTACGTGCGGCAGCTCTTGCCTGCATCTTCACTGTTTCCGTGGCGGTGGCCGGACTGCCGATGATGGCCTCGGCCGCTTCCGTGGGGACCGACGTGGTGGAAACCTTTGAGAAATTCAATTCATCCGCCGGGTTGGCCGGGCGCTGGAAGCCCACGACTCCGCCGGCTCTGACCATTAACTTGGATACCAAAACCTCCGCGCCCAATCGAGGGGACGGAAAGTCCAATGGCAATTATCGCTCCCTGCGGGCGGACTTCGATTTGAGCAAGCAGGACGGATGGGCGTTTTTCCGTCTGTCCGGTGTGGAGGAACCTCGCTCTTTGGTGGATATCATCAATGCCAATAAAGACGTGTACCTCACCTTTTGGGCCAAGGCGGACAAGGCGATGACTATCCGGGCGGCCGTGGACATCAAGGACGTTCCGTTCTATACCAAGGTGAACCTGACCACCGAATGGAAAGAATATAAACTGAAATTCCGCGATATGATTCCCGAGGTGGCGGACAAGAACGGGAAAATGACGAAAATCTATGAACGCAACGCCGGCAAATCCTGGGGAAACGGTACGGAAGAAGCCTATGTTATCGGCTTTAAGTATGAGATTTTTGCCGAAGATAACGGAGATAAAAAGATTAACGGCAAAATGTGGCTGGACACCGTGGGCTTTTACGGCGACGGCGTGAAGGAAATCAGCCATTACGACGACGGCTATCCCCATGACTACGATCAGCCCGGCAAGGTGCCCAGTGACTTCGTGGCAGAAACCACGACGACCTCTAAAGGAGCGACTACGACCATGAAGCCTGCCCCCGGCACGACCAAGACGAACAAGCCGGGTGAAACCACTAAGCCGGGCGGTTCCACGGTCGCGGGCGGTACGACAAGCACCGGTGACGCATCCTCCACCGAGGCGACCGGCGATATTTCCGGCGAAACCACCGGCAACACGACGGAGACCATGGCGACAACGGCGGCCTCCAGCGGCGCAGTATCGGACGGCGCATCCTCTCAGCCGGAGGAGGGCGGCGGCAGCATGGTTTGGCTTATCGTCGTCATCGCTGTGGTTGTGGTCCTAGCGGGAGGCGGCGCGGCCTTCTACTTCCTGTACTGGAAAAAGAAGCACTAACCGGCGTTTCCTTTCCTGAAAGACGGACGCCGCCCGCAGGTTGTCGCTGACCGCGGGCGGCCAAGGAAACGACTTTATAAAAAAGGAGTGCAGATAACAGCTATGAATAGAAAGATTCTCCTGTCCGCCGTAGCGGTTGCCGCAGTCGGCTGCATCGGGTTGGGCGCGTTGGCGGCTCCTTCCATCAAGGAATCGGTTTCCAAGCTAATTGCCGGCACCTCTATGGAAGAAACGCTGAATCGGGAAGTGGACATGGGCGACGCTTTCATGGTGGCCAATACCCGTCCCGCCAAAACAACGGATCCCAATGCGCAGAACGTTTTCGACGGCGACGACAGCACCGTGTGGACTGCCCCTGCAACCAAAGACGCTATCCTGCAGATTGACCTGGAGAAAGCGCAGACCATCAACAACATTATTCTCAAGGAAGACGGCAGCAACGTCCGCAAATACCGCATCGATGCCTGGAATGGCGAAAAATGGGTGAAGGTGTACAGCAACGATTTGATTGAGAAGTATCATCTGGCCGTTGTGGATCCCATGAAAACCAACGCCATCCGTCTGGTTATCGAGAACTCTGAGAACCCGGCTTCCATCAAAGAGGTGGAAGTGGTGCATCAGCGCCCGGTGGAACTGGATAACCGGTTCATCAACATGGCCTATATGACCGGGTGCTCCTACGTTCACAGCTGGGATCCCATCGAGCCCAAGAAGATGGATACGTTCACAGACCTGACCCTTATCGGTAACTGGGCCTTTGATAAGGATGGCAATTTCGTCGTTATCAAAGAGGTCTACGGGCCGGGCGGCTTCGATCACGCCATGGAGCCTACCTCAAAGGAAGCCGAGGAAGAGATGGCCAAATGGCTGAAGAATGTGGACAGCTATATGGGCGATAACAAAGTCAACGTATGGATGTCCCTGACCTGCCTGAAGGAAACCAAGAATGCCGATGGCAGCCCGGCCAACGGCGTGGCCGGCGGTCGGACCGCCGCCTTCAAGAACGACGCCGTGCGTGAAAAGTTCGTCAATGATTTGATGGCTTATGTCCAAAAATACGATTTTTATGGCGTCGATATCGACTGGGAATATCCTGTAAGCGCAGATGAGTGGGCCGCCTACGATCTGCTTGTGAAGGATTTGTCTGCGGCGCTTCATGCCGACGGGCGCTATATTTCCACCGCTCAGTCCCGCGGCACCGGCCTTTCTAAGGAGACCTTCGCGAAGTTTGACCGCATTAATATCATGGCCTATGACAACTATAGCACCATGCAGAACCATTCCACCTTCAGCTGGTGTGCGGATGACATTCTGAAATATTTCATCAACACGCTGGGGATCGACCGCAGCAAAATCGTGCTCGGCCTGCCGTGGTACGCGGTGGATAAGAATTCCATCACCAACCAGACGGATTGGAAAGCGATATACGGTCTCCTGTCTGCGGATAATGAGGAAGGCGACATCACCATTGACGAGGGTATCAATACCACCCGTCAGTGGGGCTTCAATGGCCCCAACCTCCTGCGCGACAAAGTGGTGTACGCGATTAAGAACCGGGTTGGCGGCGTGTTTGTTTGGCAGATTAAGAACGATTTCGAATACGATCATCCCTATTCCCTGGCCCGTGTGATGCATGAGGCCATTGAGGAATACACCTATGTAAAAGCGAAGTAAAAAATTATCTAAAAGGGCGCCCGTCCGGCTGTGGGCGGGCGCCCGTCCGGTTTTCACCGGCCGGCATGACGATGGAAAGGCGCGGATACTTATTATGAAAACAACGACCAACCTGAACCGTGACTGGCTGTACTATCCTGGGGCCTACCAGGCCTCTGTCCGCGCCGAGGATATGCGGCGCGTCTGCCTGCCGCACGCCAACCAGGAGGTGCCGCTGACGTATTTTGATGAGACCGGTTATCAGTTCGCCTCCTTTTATACCCGGACGGTTTCGGCGGACAGGGAACAGGCCGCCAGCCGCTCTTTCCTGCATTTTGAAGGCGTGATGGCCTGCGCCGAGGTATTCCTAAACGGGGAATACCTGGGCGGTCACAAAGGCGGGTATACTCCATTCACCCTGGAGACCACCGGCAAGCTGCGAGCGGGAGACAACCTGCTGCTGGTGTGCGTGGATTCCGCCGAACGACCCGACGTGCCGCCCTTTGGCTATTCCATCGACTACCTGACCTTCGGCGGGATTTACCGGGATGTGGAGCTGTATACCGCCGACCGGACATATATCGCCGACCTGTTTGCCAAGCCCAGCGGCTGCGCCGGAGGAACGGCCAGCCTGGAGGCGGAGGTGACCCTGGACGCCCTGCTGCCCGAAGCCGGAGTGCTGACCGTGACCCTGCGGGGCGACGCGCAGAGCCACCGCGTTGCGGTACCCGTCAACGCGGCCGCGGGGCAGACGGCGGTGACCGTCCGCCTGGATGGGCTGACCGATGTGCGGCCCTGGGAGTTGGACGATCCGGCGCTGTATACCCTGACGGCGGAATACGCCTCTGACGCGTCCCAGGACACGCGGGAAACCCGAATAGGCTTTCGTCAGGCGGTGTTCACGCCGGAGGGCTTTTTCCTCAACGGCCGCCCCCTCAAGCTGCGGGGCCTCAACCGGCACCAATCGTATCCCTACGTGGGCTACGCCATGCCCGCCCGCGTCCAGCGCCGGGATGCCGATATCCTCAAGGACGAGTTGGGCCTCAACCTAGTGCGCACCTCCCATTATCCCCAGTCCCGGGATTTCCTAGACCGCTGCGACGAAATCGGCCTGCTGGTCTTCGAGGAAATCCCCGGCTGGCAGCATGTGGGGGACGAGGCGTGGCAGGACACGGCGGTGGAGAATGTCCGGGAGATGATCCGGCGGGATCGCCATCACCCCTCCATCATTCTGTGGGGCGTGCGTATCAACGAGTCTCAGGATTTCCACGATTTCTACCTTCGCACCAACGCCCTGGCCCACGAACTGGATCCCACCCGCCAGACCGGCGGTGTGCGCTGCATCGAAAACAGCGAGCTGCTCGAAGATGTCTATACCATGAACGACTTTATCTTCACTGGCAGCAACGAAATGAAGCGGGACCAGCGGCGGGTGACCGGCCTTGAGCGGGATGTACCCTATCTTATCACCGAATTCTGTGGTCATATGTGCCCCACCAAGGCTTACGACCACGAGGAACGGGTGATCGAGCAGGCCTGGCGGCATATGGGGATGCACGACGCCGTGGGCCGGGATCCCTCCACCGCGGGGGCCATCGGCTGGTGCGCCTTCGATTATCAGACCCATAACAACTTCGGTTCCGGTGACCGCATCTGCTACCACGGGGTAATGGACATCTTCCGCCTGCCCAAAATGGCGGCTCACTTTTACCGCAGCCAGCTGTCTCCCCAAAAAGAGCCGGTGCTGGAGGCGGCGACCTATTGGTCGGTGGGCGATCGCAACGGCGGCGGCATCACCCCCCTGACGGTATTCACCAACTGCGATTATATCGAGGTGGAGGTGAACGGCAAGGAGCTGGGCCGTTTTTATCCCGATAAAGAACGGTTCCCCGGCTTGGAATACCCGCCTTGCGTCATCGATAATTTCAATGTCTGTTGGGGCGAGGCCTGGGGCGGCGGCGTTTTCCGGGGCTATGTGGACGGCCGGCTGGCCATCCGGCGGGAGTACGCCCACGACCCGGTTCCTTCTTGCCTGGAGGTTCGGGCGGATGACGCGGCCATCGCCGCCGACGGCAGCGATGCCACCCGCGTGACAGTGCGTGCCCTCGACCAGAAAGGCAACGTCCTGCCCTTTTTCTTCAGTCCTCTGGCCATCCGGGTGGAAGGCCCCGGCTTGTGCGTCGGCGATACCTTGGTTTCCACCCAGGCGGGCGTTTACGCCTTCTGGGTGCGCAGCAGCGGGGCTTCGGGAGATATCCGGGTGACGGTGGACAATCCCCGCCTCGGCGCACAGTCGCTCACCATCGCGGCCAAAGGCTGACCATCCAAAATGCAGGACGACTCCATTGCCGATGGGGTTCATCGAAAATAGATAAAGCAAAGCTGTATTTGGATATTTACAAAAGCACCTGCTGGGGGTATAGTATAAGAATAGGAAAGTAGGTGCCGGCATGGGCGAGATCCGCGAGAATGTCAAACAGAATCTGGGATATTTTCTGTCCCTCAGAGGCATGTCTCAGAAGGAACTGGCGATGAAGCTGGGCGTGTCCCAGTCCGCCGTTACGAACTGGATAAAGGGAAAGAATTCCCCCGATATCGAAATGGTCGCGCTTATCTGCCAGCATCTGCATATATCGGTGGCGGAGCTGTTCGGCATGACTGGCGACGAGACGTATTCCGACCGGGAACGGGTTCTCGTGGCGCAGTACCGGAACAAGCCGGACATGCGGCGCGCGGTCGACATTCTGCTGGAAATCGAGGGGCGCGCCGCACCCTGACAGCAGTTTCGGCGGCTCATTGAAGAATAGGGGGACACTGGGTGCCTTTAGGCGTCCGCGTCAGCAGGAGGACAGCATGGCAATCACCATCAAGGACATCGCGGTACAGACGGGCCTGGCTATTTCCACCATTTCCAAATATCTCAACGGGGGCAATGTCCTGCCGGAAAACCAGGAGAAAATCCGCAAGGTGATTGATGAGCTGGGTTTCAGCGCCAATTCCTTCGCTAGGGGCCTGAAAACCAACAAATCTCATCTGATTGGCGTGGTGGTGGATTCTCTGGAGGATATGCTGCAGGCGAAAATCGTCACCGCCATGGAGACGGTGTTCCGCCGCCACGGCTACGCCTGCCTGGTGTCCGACGCGGGCAACGATGTGCTCGCCCAGAAAAGCATTGTGGAGTTTCTCCTGGCCCAAAGCGTGGACGGCATCATTTTTCTGCCCATGCGGGTGAATATGAACGACTTCGAGGCCTATCTGGAAAAAGAAATCCCGGTGGTGGCCCTCTTCGGCAAGCCGGACGAGATGGACTGCGATACCATCACGGTGGACGACTACGCCCCGGTGTATTCCTCGGTTCGCTGCCTGATATCCTCCGGTCGCCGGCGGATCGGCATCGTCGCGGGCATGGAAACGGATCCCATCGCCGCCCAGCGACTCAAGGGGTATACTGACGCGCTCAAAAATGCCCACTTCGCTCTGGAGCCGGCGCTGATTTCTCATGGGGAATACTCCACCGAAAGCGGGTACGAACGGGCCAAGCAGCTGCTGAGTCTTCCCGAGCCGCCCGATGCCCTGCTGGTCAGTGACAACCTGACCACCGTGGGCGCCTTGATGGCGGTGATGGAAAGGGGACTCAAGGTGCCCCGCCAGCTGGCGATTATCGGCTTCGATAACGTGATGCTGTCCCAGAGCCTGACTCCCAAGCTGAGCGTTATCGTCCACCCGACGGAGAAGATGGCCGCCGTAGCGGCCCAGACCCTCCTCGATCAGCTGTCCGCCGGCGGGAAAAACCCCATCCAGAGTCTGCGCCTGCCCTCGGAATTCATGATGGGGGACTCGTTATAGATGGGGGGATACCCCCGCCGAAAACGCCGGAAGGCGTTTTTCACCCCCCCATTAAGGAAATATACTTAAAAATTCCTGTGGGGGATCCCCCTCTGCAAAATCAACTGCGGCATATCCTTGTCAAGAAAGATATAGGGGTATAACGATCATGGAACAACGCTATTCGCAGAGCTTTGAGAGCATCCGGGCGGGAGAGCCGGCCGGTGACCTCCTGCGTAAGGCGGCCGGGGTGGCGCCGACGCCCCGCCAGCTCGCTTGGCAGCGGCTGGAACTGACCGCCTTTATCCATTTCGGCATGAACACCTTCACCGACCGGGAATGGGGAGACGGCGCCGAATCCCCGCAGCTCTTCAACCCGACGGACTTGGATGCCGATCAGTGGGTTCGGGTGCTGAAGGACGCCGGTTTCAAGGGCCTGATCCTGACCTGCAAGCATCACGACGGCTTCTGCCTGTGGCCCTCGGCTCACACCACCCATTCGGTGAAACAGTCCCCCTGGAAAAACGGCGGGGGAGACGTGGTGAGGGAGGTGTCCGATGCCTGCCGCCGGGCGGGGCTGCGGTTTGGTATTTACCTTTCTCCCTGGGATCGGCACGATCCCCGCTACGGGGACTCCCCGGCGTACAACGCCTTTTTTCTCGCCCAGCTGGAAGAGCTGCTCACCGGCTATGGCGAGATATTCGAGGTGTGGTTCGACGGTGCCTGCGCCGAAGGGCCGTGCGGCAAACGGCAGGAATACGACTGGGCGGCTTATTTCGCCCTCATCCGCCGTCTCCAGCCTGATGCCGTCATCTCCATCGAGGGCCCTGATGTCCGCTGGGTGGGCAACGAGGCGGGCAAGGGCCGGCGGGAGGAGTGGAGCGTTTACCCCTACGGCCGGCGTTTAGACGCCGAGGACGGGACGTTTCTGATGAACGCCGGCGACTGCACGGCGCCCGATCTCGGCAGCGACCGGCTGCTGGCCTCCCTGGACGAGGGGTGGGAGTATCTGTACTGGTATCCCGCCCAGGTTGACACCTCCATCCGCCCCGGCTGGTTCTATCACACCTGGGAGGACGATAAGGTCAAACCCCTGCACGAGCTGGCCGCCATCTACCGGCAGTCGGTGGGGAACAACGCTCAGCTGCTGCTGAACATCCCTCCGGATACCCGGGGCCGGCTAAGCGATAAGGACGCCGCCCGCCTCGAGGAGTTCGGCCGGTACCTGCGCGCCGCCTACGGCCGCAACCTGGCCGAAGGCCGCCCGCTGGAGGTCCGGCGGGACGGGGACGCCTATGTCGTTTCCCTCACTTTGGACGAGCCGGTCGCCTTCAACCAGGCGGTGCTGATGGAGGACATTACGCAGGGCCAGCATGTGGGCGCCTTCACCCTGCGGGCCTATTGCGGGGACGAGCTGACGGCCAGCGCCGACGGCGCCACCGTGGGGTATAAAAAAATCCTTCCCCTGCCCGCGGCCGTTGCCGACCGGGTGGATATCGTCGTCACCGCCTGCCGGGCCGCGCCGGTGTTCACCTTCGTGGGCCTGTATGACGCGCCCACCGTGGCGCAGCCTCCCTCCATTACCCGCAGCCAGGCGGGCCTGGTCTCCATCGCGGCCGGTCCGGACGCGCGCATCCGCTGGTCGGTGGACGGCGGCGCCTGGCGGGACTATACCGGCCCCTTCGCTTTTCCCCGCAGCGGCCGGATCCGGGCCGAAGCCTGGTACGACGCGGCCCGCCTGTTTGGCGAGAACGGCCCGTCCGCCGAAGCGGTGTTCGGCCTGCTCAAGACCTCCTGGACGCTGAAGTCCCATACTGGCCAAACGGCGACCGGCTTCTCGGCGGATAATCTGACGGACGACGACAAACCCTATGTGTGCTTCGAGGGGGAGCTGCCCCTCGAGGTGACCGTCGACCTTGGACAAAGCGAGACAGTGCGCGGCTTCGCCTACCGGCCGGTGGACGATATCTTTGACTTCTCTGCCAATGTTTACGCCTACGCGCTGTATCTCAGCGCGGACGGCGAAACCTTCTTTCTGGCCGACCGGGGTGTGTTTGACAACCTGCGCAACAACCCGGTTCTCCAGGTCAGGGACTTTGGCCGAAGCTATACGGCCCGCGCCTTCCGCTTGGTGGCCGAAAGCGGGTTCGACGCCCGGCGGGTCAGCCTGGGCAAGCTGTCGCTGCTGTAGCCATACGCCCTGCGGGGCCGCACGATAAGGGGGATTTGATTCATGGACATCGAGAAAATCCTGCAAAATCCGGAAATCGTACAGATCCACAGGGAACCGGCCCGCGCCTATTACATCCCGTTTCAGGACGGGGCGATGGCGCTGCAGGCGGACAAGGAGGAGTCTGTCTACTATGCGCCGCTGGGCGGCGACTGGGCCTTTGCGTACTATGGGCGATCCTATGATGTGGACGAAGCGATCTTCGATCCGGATGGCAGCGTGGAGGGCTGGGACACCATTCCCGTCCCCTCCAACTGGCAGATGCACGGCTACGACGTGCCGCATTATACCAATGTCAACTATATCATTCCCATCGATCCGCCTTACGTGCCGGACGACAACCCCTGCGGCGTCTACGTCAAATCCATGAACATCCCCGGGATTTGGAAGGATAAACGGATCTATCTCAATTTTGACGGCATCAATTCCTGCGGCTTCATCTGGGTCAACGGCACCTTCGCTGGATACACCAACGGATCCCGCTGCTCCGCAGAATTCGATATCACCCCCTATGTGCATACGGGGGAAAACCGCCTGCTGGTGCAGGTGTTCAAGTGGTGCAGCGGCACCTATCTGGAGGCCCAGGACAGCTATCGGCTGTCCGGCATCTTCCGGGACGTGTACCTGCTGGCCCGGGAGCCTGACCATATCCGCGACGTCTTTATCCGCGCCCGCTTGGACGATGCCTATACGACGGCCCGGGTGGAGGCGGCGCTGGACTTCCGCGGGAAAGGCGGGCCGGTAACGCTGGACGTGTACGCTCCCGACGGCCGGGCCGTCTACCACCAGGAAAACGAGACTATTGAGCCCTTCACCCTGACCGACATCGCTCTCTGGACGGATGAAACCCCGTCGCTGTATACCTTCCTGTTCCAGTACGGCCAGGAGGCCATCGCCATCCCCTTCGGCCTGCGGGAGGTCCGGTTCAGCGAGAAGGGCGCGTTGCTTGTCAACGGAAAGCCCGTCAAGTTAAAAGGGGTCAACCGGCACGATTCTCATCCCGATTTCGGCCAGTACTGCCCCGATGAGCATATGGAGCAGGACATCCGCCTGATGAAGCAGCACAACATCAACTGCATCCGCACCTCCCACTACCCCAACGCCCCCATTTTCCCCGCTCTGTGCGATCGGTACGGGATTTATCTCATTGAGGAAGCCGACCTGGAATGCCACGGTATGATCTGGGCGGAGGATCACAACCTGCTCAATAACGATCCCCAATGGGCCGCCGCCTATCTCGACCGGGTGTCCCGGATGGTGGAACGGGACAAGAATCATCCCTCCATCATCATGTGGAGCCTGGGCAACGAATCGGGCATCGGCCGCAATCACGAGCTGAACGCCGCCTGGGTGAGGGAGCGGGATGACACCCGCCTGGTTCACTATGAAACGGTGGCCTACCTGACCGAGGCGGGGGTGTTCTATCTGGTGGACAACGGCCAGGGCGAGGTCGGGGACTTCACCAGCCGCATGTATATGGAGCCGGCCGAGCTGGAAAAATATGGCCGCTCCGGCAATCCGGTCCCCTTGTTCCTGTGCGAATACTGCCACGCCATGGGCCTCGGCCCGGGGGACGTGACCGATTACTGGGATGTGTTTTATAAGTATCCCAATCTCATCGGCGGCGCCATCTGGGAATGGTGCGATCACAGCGTCCGCCGGCGGGACGAGGCCGGCCGCTCCTTCTTCGTCTACGGCGGCTATTTCGGGGAATACCCTCACGACGACAATTTCTGCGCCGACGGGCTGGTCACCCCCGACCGGGTGCCCTCCTCCGGCCTGCTGGAGGTGAAAAAGGCCTACCAGCCGGTCGCGGTGGAGGCGGTGGATCTGGAAAACCGCCGCCTGCGGATTGTCAACCGGTACCATTTCCTCAATTTGTCCCACCTGGCCCTGCTGTGGAAGGTGACCCGGGACGGCGTCCAGGTGGCCACCGGCGAGATGTACGACCTGGACGTTCCCGCTGGGGACAGCCGGGAGGTAACGCTCGACTATGACATTCCCGCCATGGACATCAGCGAATACCATCTGGATATCCGCTTTGTGCTGCGCGCCGATACGGCTTACGCCGCGCGCGGCTGTGAGGTGGCGTTCGAGCAGTTCCCGCTGCCGGTGGTGGCGGCCCGCCGGGCCCGGCTGCCTCTGACCAAATACGACGCCCTGACGGTGTCCGAGGACAAGCGCTCCTTCACCGTGGCGGGCAGCGGCTTCGCCTACCGGATCGATAAGGGCCGGGGTATGCTGTCGAGCGTGTTCGCCAAAGGGCGGGAATGTCTGGGCGGCGGCGCGCGGCTTTCCATCTGGCGGGCTCCCATCGATAACGATCGGAATGTGGTCGGTGCCTGGAAGGCGGAAGGCTATAACACCGCCGGCGTCAAGGTGTACAAAACCGAGCTGGCCAAGACCTCCGACACGGAGATCGTCGTCCGGGTGGAGTTTTCCATGGCCGGGGTCAGCTATATGCCCATCCTCAGCGGCGTGCTGGAATACCGGGTGACGAGTGACGGCGTTTTGACCGTCCACGCCGGGGTCAACGTGCGGGAAACCGCCATGCCCCTGCCCCGGTTCGGCATGGAATTCATC
>ERZ856578.2384-NODE-2384-length-31127-cov-8.504767_pt1 | contig 31127 bp, 22 predicted proteins | sample MGYA00514384_ERZ856578 | MGnify/ENA primary metagenome ERZ856578 (study PRJEB29103, sample SAMN06111958) | human gut metagenome | biome: human gut; feature: ankylosing spondylitis patient; material: healthy_person | host: Homo sapiens | place: China:Hangzhou... | reverse complement strand
TGCTTTTTTTGTTCGCGAGGAAGGCTCTTTAAGTCAATCGGCTCACCAAAGCGAATTGTGATCGCAGCACGGCGGATAAATGGAAAGTGATTTTCCAAAACATCTGCTGAGTGTGCGATTGCAACAGGAACAACAGGACATCCAGCCTTGTCAGCCATCTTTAAGCTTCCTTCCTTAAATTCAAGCATACTGCCTTCTTCACCACGGTTTCTAGTGCCTTCTGGGAAGATCCACATAGAATGACCATTTTTAAGTTCATCGACACCAGCAAGGATTGTTTTTAAACCTTCCTTTACGTTACTTCTGTCTAAAAACAGGCAATGAATATAGCGCATCCAAAGACGAAGAAGCGGAACCTTTGCCATTTCTTTTTTAGCCACATATCCGGTAATACCTGGAAGCAGGCGATAGGATGTGATGATATCAAAGTAGCTTCTATGGTTGCCTACATACAGCACGGCGCGATCCTTTGGAATGTTTTCAAGACCCTCTGCCTTGACCTTGGTGCCGCTTACAAAGAGAAGCACACCAAAGATCCACTGAATCATGCGTCTGGAAATCCGATCTTTAAGATCGGGATTTTTTTTGCCAATTAACCATAAGATAAATGCAGGTATGCATCCAATTACCAGATAAAGAATGGCAATAAGCAAAACTAGTATAAGTCTTATCATGGAAACCTCAATTCAATTTATTCCTCTGGAGCAAGTCCAGGTGCAGTCTCGCCAGGTTTAATGGAGCCTTCTGGTCCTTCCTCTTCCTCGATTGGCTCAAGCGGCTCACATCTGCCAAATAACTCAGTCATCTTGCGAAGATTTGCTGCTAACTCAGGAGTCAGGTGATCCTTGCGGAAGCGGAACGCCCAGTTGCCGCCGGCAACAGATGGCGTGTTCATACGACAGTCACTGCCAAAACCAAGAAGATCCTGAATAGGATAAATAGCGTAGCGTGCGATAGAACCCATAGCCGCACGAATCATATCATAATGAATGATATTTCCGTCAGTATTTAAATAGCGGCGAACACGATCCTGCAAAGCTGGCTTAAGAGTCTGATACCAGCCCATTGTGGTGTCATTGTCGTGGGTTCCGGTGTAGCAGATGCAGTTTTCGGTTGTGAAGCGATGAGGTAAGATATCGTTGTCCTTCGGATCACCAAATGCAAACTGTAATACCTTCATGCCAGGCAGGTTAAAGTCATCTCTTAACTTCTCAACGCGAGGAGTGATGATGCCAAGATCTTCAGCCCAGATCGGAAGATCCTTGCCAAATACTTCCTGCATACGAAGGAACAGATCCTCATTTGGTCCCTTCTTCCATTTTCCGTGCATAGCAGTTTCTTCACCATATGGAATTGCATAGTACTGCTCAAATCCGCGGAAATGATCGACACGGATGTAGTCAACCATATTTAACTGACCCTTGATACGACGCATCCACCAGTCATAATGTGTCTTTTTGTGGTAATCCCAGTCATACAGCGGATTGCCCCAAAGTTGTCCTGTAGCAGAGAAATAATCCGGCGGAACTCCGGCAACTACTGTCGGATAGCCATCCTTTTCAAGCTGGAACAGTTCACGGTTTGCCCACACATCTGCACTGTCAAGTGCAACAAAGATCGGAATATCGCCGACGATCTTGATGCCATTTACATGTGCATAATCGCGAATTGCGTTCCACTGACGGAAGAAGATGAACTGAATGTACTTGTAGTATTCGATGGAATCAGCCAGACGCTCACGCCATGCAGCTTTAATCTCCTCATCAGGGTCACGCAGATCATCTTCCCACTCCAGCCAGCATGCACCGCCGTGTGCGTCCTTACCTGCCATGAAAAGTGCATAATCGTCCAGCCAATCCTTTTCGTGCTCACAGAACACATCAAATTCCTTAAGCATACACAGATCAGCTGATTCCTTAAAGATCTCATAGGAACGATGCAGGATGCGCAGCTTTGCTGGAATAACGTCGCCATAGTAGATGTGATCTGGATTAAAGTGCGGATAATCGCGTAAATCATCACCATAAAGAAGACCGTCCTTGATCAATTCATCAGGGCTGATTAAAAGCGGCTGTCCTGCAAATGCTGAGAATGCCTGATAAGGAGAATCTCCATATCCTGTGTGGCCTAACGGCAAAATCTGCCAGAGGCTTTGTCCGGCACCAGTCAGGAAATTGATAAAGTCATAAGCACCCTTTCCGAAATCACCGATTCCGTATGGAGAAGGGAAACTTGTCGGGTGTGCAAGCACACCAGAATAACGCTTGGATAATGTTTTTTTTGCCATAAAGATACCCAAACCTTTCTCTGAGATTGTAGTGTAGTTATAGTTTTGCAGCAGTTAGAAAGGTCATGAACTTTCATACTACTGCGTTTACATGAATACAAGTATAACACTAAAAGACAATATTTACAAGATCACATGATTTGTGTATAGTCAATTTTTTCTTGAATTTGGAACGTGTATCGGGTATACTGAGAACGTAATAGATAAGTAAGGAAAGAAGCAAAAAGAAGGAGAATGAAATGAGCGTCAGAGGAATTCACACCGATGTAACAGATATGCGTGAAAAAATATTCACCGAAGTAGCAAGACTTGCTTACGAAGGCGGAGATTATTCCCGTCTGGAGGAGCTTCCATATAAAATTGTGCCGGGAGAGCTGGCTAGCTTTCGTGAAAGTGTATTTACAGAGAGAGCTATTGTTGGAGAACGTCTTAGACTTGCAATTGGATTGCCGAACCGTACACTGGCTGAGCATGCGCCAGTGGCAGACGGTGTAAATGAGAGTGCAATCACAGAGCGCTACTATGAGCCACCGCTGATTAACATCATCAAATTTGCCTGCCACAAATGTCTGGACAATCAGACAGTTGTCACCAATATGTGCCAAGGCTGTACTGCACATCCGTGTGAAGAGGTATGCCCGAAAGGAGCTGTTGTTGTAAAGCAGGGTGGAAAATCAAAGATTGACCCGGAAAAATGTATCAATTGTGGACGTTGTCGTGATGCATGCCCATATGGTGCGATTGTTAAGATGGAGCGCCCATGTGCGAAAGCTTGTGGCATGCATGCGATTCACAGTGACGAGTACGGAAGAGCTGATATCAACTATGACAAGTGTGTATCCTGCGGTATGTGTCTGGTAAATTGCCCGTTTGGCGCGATCGCCGATAAGGGACAGATCTTCCAGACAATCTTAGCCATGAAGGCGGGAACGAGAGTATATGCAGCTGTAGCTCCGGCATTTATCGGTCAGTTTGGACCAAAGCTTACACCAGAGCGCTTCCGTGAGGCGATGAAAGAGTTAGGCTTTGCAGATGTGGTAGAGGTTGCGGCAGGAGCCGATCTTTGTACGATTCAGGAAGCAAAGGATTTCCTTGAAGAAGTGCCTGATAAGATTCCATTTATGGGAACATCATGCTGTCCGTCATGGTCTGTTATGGCAAAGACTGAATTTCCGCAGTATGCTAACTGCATTTCCATGGCTCTGACACCAATGGTATTTACAGGCCGTATGATTAAAAAGGCAGATCCTGGATGTAAGGTAGCTTTTATCGGACCATGTGCAGCTAAAAAACTTGAGGCAAGCCGCAGAAGTGTGCGAAGCGATGTTGATTTTGTACTGACCTTTGAGGAAGTTATGGGTATGTTTGAGGCAAAGGGCATTTCCTTTGATGATATCAAGGCAGGAGAGCCGCTTCATCATGCAAGTGGAGACGGAAGAAACTTTGCTGTTGCGGGTGGTGTTGCAAATGCGGTTGTTAATGCAATTCACCAGATTGATCCAGATCGCGAGGTCAATGTAGTTTGTGCACAGGGACTAGACGAGTGCCGTAAGATGATGCAGATGGCAAAGGCTGGAAAATATAATGGATACTTGCTTGAAGGTATGGCATGTCCTGGAGGCTGCGTAGGCGGTGCCGGAACGATTCAGCCAATCAAAAAATCAGCAGCAAATGTAGCAATGAATAAGAAAAATGCTCCATTCCCATCTGCAACACAGAGTGAATATAAGCAGATGATTGAGTTTTTGGAGGAACGCCCAGATAAGGACTGATGTGACTGCATGTTAAAGAGGACTTCGTGTCAAAGAAAAACGGAGGGGCAAATGAATAAGAAACAAAAGGGAAGTGTATGGTTACTTGCACTTGTTGCTATGATTTCCATTTTTGTTGTCAGCGGATGCGCAAAGCTTGCATCCGCGATCAACGATATCAAGGGCAGCTTGATCGGAAATCAGTATACGATCTATACGTACGATAACTTTGGCAATCTCGTGCTAGAGACTAGTGGAAAGAAAATTGATATCGCCGGAAATCCGGTCAAGACAACCAGCTATGATGAAAACGGCAAGGTCATCACCGGATATGAACTTTCGTCCGTGATCACGATTACAATCGACGGAAATGAGATTGAGTCTTGTGGTGATACCTGTATTTTCGTGCAAAAAGGATTGACTCCGGATGTTGATTTCACAACAGAGACAATCAAAAGTTCAAGTGGGATTTTCGATATAACATCGATTTCGGCAAAGCTCAATCAGTACAAAAATAAATTTGGAAAGGCAAGAGTTGTCGTTATCAAATCGCAGCTTGGAAATCCAATCATGGCATTTTCAGGTGACAGCGTTTACTGGGAGATTCCAGAGGATTTGCCAAAGATGACGAAGCTTATGATCGACGGAAAGGCACTCTATATCCACAGAGCAAACTTCCAGATTGTTGATAAGGAACTGATTGAATAATGGAGAATCGACAATCAAAAAAAGAATGGAAATACTGGGTTTTTTAGTATTTTCGTACTTGCAAAAGTCTGTCATATCCCATATAATCCGAATTAAGATTAAGAGCCATGGGTGTCCCCGTGGCTTCGTGATAAGATAAGGAGGAAAGTTATATGGCAGGAAATGAGTTTGAACGTATCACACCGGCACAGGCAGGGCTGGACCCACGCTGCATCATAAACATGATGGATCGCATGGAAAAAGAAAAGATTAATATCACAAGCTTTGTACTACTTCGTCATGGAAAGATTCTGTGTGAGGCATATTATAAGCCGTATGAAAAAGATCAATTACGAACTGTATTTTCGCTCAGCAAAACCTTCACTTCTATGGCAATCGGAATTGCAGCTGGAGAGGGAAAGATTAATCTGGATGAAAAAATTACAGACTTGTTTGCAGAGGAGATTGAGAAAGGTCAGATTCCGGTAGGAAAGGAATTGGCATCACTGACCATTCGTCATCTGCTTCGGATGTCAACTGGTCAGGAGCACGAGCCAAACAGAGGCGAGAGTGATTGGAATGATATGGCAACCGCATTCTTGACAACACCATTTCACGAGATGCCTGGAGAGGTATTTCGCTACAATTCAATGGCGACCTATATGCTGTCTGCGTCATTAAAGAAAAAGGAAATTGACCTAGAAGAATATCTGGAAGAAAAGCTGTTAACACCGATGGGTATTTCTGGTACACGCTGGCTTCGTGATCCAAGAGGCATCTGCACGGCTGGATTTGGATTTTCCCTGTATCCAGAGGTCATCGCAAAGCTTGGTCAGATGATTTTGCAGGGCGGTGTGTGGAATGGAAAGCAGTTGGTTCCAAAGACGTATATCGAGATGGCAACCTCAAAACAGATTGAAAACGGTGATGATCCAGCCAGCGATTGGGCGCAGGGATACGGCTATCAGATGTGGAGATGCAAAAACAATGCAGTGCGCGGAGATGGCATGTATGGCCAGTTTTGTATGATTCACAAAGAGACCGACACGGTACTTGCAATGACAGCAGTTACTGGAGATATGCAGGGCGAGATGAATGTCTACTATGAAGAAGTACTGTTACACTATCAGGATCAGCCACTAGCAGAAGATGAAGAGGCAATGAAGGCACTTAACGAGCGTTTGGCTGCTTTACACTATACGCGTCATTTGCCAGAGGATGATGGGTCCAAGCTTCCAGAAAAGCTGAAAAAGTTAGAATTGCCACTTGCTGATTTCTTCGATCTAACACTTAGCTGTGAGAATGACCTTATCACACTCACAGATAAAGAAGGAGAAATTCGATATCTGGCAGGCAGAGGAGAGTGGAAGAAAACTTGCAGAAAGGTTCACTGTACTCCTTTGTACACCAAGAAAAATCAGGTAGATACGCCAGTCATCGGTGCATGGGGCATGAAAGATGGCTCGCTCGTGATTAAGGTGTATGAGATTGAAATGCTAGAGGAAGATACGCTGACACTTACACCAGAGGAAGATGGCGTACAGGTAAAGCTAGTTAATACAACCATTCCAAGTCGGTCAAACGAGTATATTTCGACAGTGATTCAGTGATTTATTTTTTATAACTTCGTCTTGAAAAAAAACATAAGTTCTAATGCTATAATTATTGTAACGAGTGAATTAGAGTCACAAAACCATGAAAGCTTAAAGGTATTATCCAAAAGTGCAGAAAAAGAGGATATCCAAAAGTTTACAGAGATGGCAAAGAATTTCAAAGAGCCAGGCGATAAAGAAAAGGCGGATGCTGTGTTACAGGTAAGTGTGGCAGCAAATAAGGAAAAGTATGATGAGGTTAGGAGGTCGACAGGCATGTGTGAAGCATTACGAGAGCTTATGAAGGACGAAATTGAAGAAGAATTAAAGAAAAATCGAGAAAAAAGCTTGGAGGAGGGTGAAACTCAAGCTAAAAAAGAGATGGCTTATGAGCTTTATCATGAGGAAGGCTTTACGATTGAACGAATTGCAAAGTTGGTAAAGATGGATCAAAAAATTGTAGAAGAATGGATATTACAAAAATAACGTGCACACCATCGTCTTGAATTCCTCAATTTTTTTTTCGAGAAGATGGAAAGGTACTCTATATTCAAAGGGCAAACTTTAAGGTGATTGATAAGGAATTAATCAAGTAATAAGTATATAGCAACGATTTAAAGGTGCACCGAGGAAAGTAATCGGCGCACCTTTTTAATAACGTTTTATAAATTTTCAAGAGCAATCTTCATCATGTTAGTGAAGCAAGTCTGACGTTCTTCGGCAGTAGTGATCTCCGGGCTTATAAAGCTGTCAGAGATTGTTAAAAGGCAAGCTGCTTCTTTGCCTAGTACCGAAGCATTTGCAAACAGTGCAAAGCTTTCCATTTCAACAGCCAGACAGCCGCGCTCGTCGCGAAGCTTTTCCCAATAGGTTGGCTTTTCATCAGACGGCTGGCGGTAGAAGACGTCACTAGAGTGAATCGCACCCTCAATCATATTAATTCCAAGACGCTTTGCGGCAGCGCGAAGGGAATCATTGAGTGCTTTGGATGGATAGCTCTCATCCTTATCATAGCCAGACTGAACCTTTGCATAGGTGGACTCACTGACTGCGGAAGTAGCAAGAACGACATCATAAATCTTTGCGTCAGAGCTGTAGCTTCCAGCGCTTCCGATACGAATGATACGGTCTACATCATATTCCTTAAATAACTCGTAGGAGTAGATACCGATACTTGGCATACCCATTCCGCTGCCCATAACGGTAACTGGTTTTCCATTATAAGTTCCGGTATAAGCAAGCATACCACGTACTTCATTTACAAGAACTGCATCCTGTAAAAAGGTATCAGCGATAAATTTTGCGCGCAGCGGATCGCCAGGCATTAAAACAGTTTTTGCGATCTGACCTTTTTGTGCATTATTATGTGGTGTTGGCATAAAAAAACCTCCTGTCTTTTCTGAAAAAGTGTTATACTAGATTTAGTATAACATAAATTTAATGGTATGCCAATATAAATTTGTGCAGATGAGAAGGGAGAATATCAATGTTTGAACGAAAAAAGGCATTAAAGGAAATCGAAGAAAAATTAAATACAGTTCAAATGTATTTGGAAAATAATTATAAGGATCTTACGCTGCAGTCATATAAGGATGCAAAAGAAGTGGTTGAGCGGTATGAGAAAAGCAGTCTGTTAAAACAAAAAGATAAGGATATGATTCAGAAAAAGATGGAAGAGTTTGATGCTAAGCTTGTTCACTACGGACATACGAATGTATCAGAGTTCTTAAAAGAGCGCTATTAGTTTTTGTAAGGAATTTGTAAAGAATAACGTGTTTTATTAAGGTGACATTGCGGAGAACGGCTGTTATACTGAAAGTAAAGAAAAGGTGAGGGAGAACGACCCTGACCGGACAGGAGGTCCGATATGATGAAGATGAAACGACAAAAAGCAAAATGGAGTGCCGTGTTGACATCAGCCGCTATGCTCATGATTAATATTCCAGTATCGGCAGATGAACAAAGCCCATATATAAATGGAATTACTCAGATAAATGGATATACAGAATTTGAGCAGCCGCAGGTGATTGAAAATCAGGATATGGCACAGCTTGGCTACAGCGATATTCGTGCATATGAGATTGAGAATGCAGGAGAACTGGCATGGTTTGTTCAGCATTTTTATGCAGGAGATTTAGAGACACAGAATGTAAGCTTAGCCGACAATATTGACATGAGCGCGTTAGCAGCGTATTCATGGACACCGCTTGGATATTATAATGTCGAGACACAGACAGGAAAAAGCTATGACGGTGTATTTGATGGAAATGGTTACAGCATAGCCGGTATTACAATGGATCAGATTTCGGGGCAGGATCTTGTAAGCACGGTATCAGCTGCACAGGCAGAGGCAACTGGTGTGCCGGAAACGGAAAATCTGACACAGAATGCACTAGCAGCTGTCTTTGGCTATATTGGAGCGAGTGGCTATGTAACCGAGTTGAAGTTAGAAAATACATCGATTACATCAAATAATAATGCAGCTGTTTTGGCAGGTCGAAATGAAGGAAGCATTAGTGCCTGCGTCACATTAGGCGCATCAGTGACTTCTTCAAAAAGTGACGCGTTTGTAAGTGAGTTTGCTGCTGATAATGAAAACAGGATTGAATCTGTTTACTCAAGTAATTTCAGCATTACAAATATGTTGGGAGAAGATGCAGTTACGCCGATTCTGTTAAATTATGCACCAGGATATTCAAGCATAACAGGAAATGGAAGCGTATCAGCTGCATTTACAGAGCATAAGGAAAGTGTAGAAAACAGTCTTTTTGTGACAGAAGCGCCTGCAGGTGTAACAGTACTTGACACGTCACAGTTTGCAGATGGAGCGGCATCATGGTCATTAAATTCAGGTTTTACAGATCCGAAGTTTTCACAGCTTATAGGAACGGATCAGATGCCTGTATTGATTAAAAAGACAGACGAGAGTTACTCACGTGTCTATAAGTGGACACTTGATTATGCGGATGAAGCAAGAGAGGATTCTGTTGTCTATACAAATGGTATTGTGCCAGACAGCATTTTTACAGATGGATGTCAGTGGCAGATGGCAGGAGCAGATGGCACGCTGACTGATGTTGTATCAGGTATGGCAATTGAAAATGATGTAACATTAATTGAAAAGTCAGTCGAACCAACGCCAGAATCAACTCCAGAGCCAACGCCAGAACCTACACCGGAGCCGACACCAGAGCCGACACCAGAACCAGTTCAGAAGATGGATCCGGTTTATACACCTCCAGTTCTGGAAGGATATGTGACAAGACCATTGTCAGAGATTGAGCTTCCGAGTGATTCTAATGGTCATTTTGAGTGGCAGACTGATCCGGCAACGACACTTCCAGCACAAGAGGAAGCACCAGCAGCAGTTCGTTATGTTCCAAATGACACTGAAAACTACAATATAGTAGAAAATATTGTCATTACAATCAAGATCAATAAATTAGATCCGACACCGCAGACGCAGTGTCCGGACAGTATCAGTATTGATGAGGGACAGTCACTTTCAACTGTTGAATTGCCTGAAGGATGGAGTTGGCTTGAAGCAAGCATTATCCCTGAAAATGGTATTTATACAGCAGTTTATACACCAGAAGACACGTCTATCTATAATACAATTACTGCATCAGTAAATGTGACTGTAAATCCGACAAAGCCAGCCGATACAGAACCGCCTGTTATCGCAGGAATTGAAGATGGAAAAACATATTGTGAAGCACAGACAGTAACGGTGACAGATGAAAATGCTGTTACAATTACAGTAAACGGACAGCCAGTTTCACTTGATGAAAATGGAAGTTTTACGTTAGAGCCGGGAGAGAATCAGTTAATTGTTTCTGCAGTAGATGAGGCAGGAAACATGACTACTGTAAATGTAATCGTGAATAATGGTCATACATTTTCAGAGGGAAGCTGCGTCATCTGTGGTGCATCTGATCCTGATTATGTGCCAGAACCTACAGAAGATACAAATATTCCTGATATCACGCTCACAGCATTAAATGAGGATGGTACAGCGGCAGACGGACAGGGTACAGATGACTGGTATCGCACAAAAAATATTACTCTCACTGCACCAGAAGGCTATAACATTATTGAAAATCTGTATGACAGATCAGGCAGAATGCCAACTCTTGATATTGAATTAGAGGAAGGCGAGAACCATATCGTATATTATCTGATAAAAGAAGATAATACAACAGTCAGTGAGCAGCGTACAAAGATTTTATATCTTGATACAAAAGCCCCACAGATCAATGGTCTTGAAGAAGGAAAGGTTTATTGTGAAGCAGTAACCTTTAGTGTTGTGGAAGAAAACCTTGATCTTGCATCAAGCAGCATTCCAGAGTCAGTAAGCCAAAATTCAGATGGAAGCTTTACTGCATCACCGGCAGCAGGTGTTCAGGAAATCGTATTACGTGATAAGGCAGGAAATGAGACATCAGTTCATATCACAGTAAATGGAACTCATACATTTGAAAATGGTGTTTGCGTTCACTGTGGAGCATCTGATCCTGATTATGTGCCAGAACCTACAGAAGATACAAATATTCCTGATATCACGCTCAAAGCATTAAATGAGGATGGTACTGCGGCAGATGGACAGGGTACAGATGGCTGGTATCGCACCAAATACATTACTCTTACTGCACCAGAAGGCTACAATATTGTTGAAAATCCTTATGCAAGATTACGCAGAATGCCGACTCTTGATATTGAATTAGAGGAAGGTGAAAATGAGATTGAGTATTATCTGATTAAAGAAGATAATACAACAATAAGTGAGCTGCGTACACGTAAATTGTATCTTGATACAAAAGCCCCGCAGATCAATGGTCTTGAAGAGGGAAAGGTTTATTGTGAAGCAGTAACCTTTAGTGTTGTTGAAGAAAACCTTGATCTTGCATCAAGCAGCATTCCAGAGTCAGTAAGCCAAAATTCAGATGGAAGCTTTACTGCATCACCAGCAGCAGGTGTTCAGGAAATCGTATTACGCGATAAGGCAGGAAATGAGACATCAGTTCATATCACGGTAAATGGAACTCATACATTTGAAGATGGTGTTTGCGTTCACTGTGGAGCATCTGATCCTAATTATAAGGCACCGGCAGTACAGTCAAATGATGTACCAGATGCAGTGCCGACAACACCAGATGCAGCAGGAAACTGGTACCGCAAAAACACCATCAAACTGACAGCACCTACAGGCTATTATATTAGCCAGACAAGTGATGAGTCATCATTTGGCACAGCAACTAGTCTTGATCTTACATTGAATGAAGGCGAAAACAAGATTACCTACTATCTGCTAAGCACAGACGGCAAGGTTATCAGTACAGAGAAGACATTAACAGCGAATTTCGATCAGACAGCGCCTGTAATTAGTGGCGTAGAAGGCAAAAAGACATATTGTGAGGCTCCAACACTTACAATTAGTGATGCAAATCTTGTACAGGTTACGGTAAATGGTACTCCAGTATCGCTGACTGCAGAAGGAACACTTACAGTCTCTCCAGCAGAGACAGAACAGACCATTAAGGCAGTTGATGCAGCAGGAAATGAAGCAAGCATTACCATTACGGTGCACAACGGCCACAGCTATGCAAACGGCATCTGTACTGTATGTGGACAATATGATCCGCAGTACACTGTAAATGTAGATGCACAATTCTTAACGCAGGGTCTTGGAAGTAATGGCTGGTATCGTGCAAATGCTACGCTGAAAGCACCAGATGGATTCTATATTGCATTTACGAATGACAGAGGAACATTTGGAACAAACAAACAAATCATAATCACCGAAGAGGGAAGCTACACAATGAAATATTATCTTATGAATATTTCAAGTGGAGCAATTAGTCAGGAAAAGCAGATAAGCATTAAGCTTGACAAGACACCACCAGTGATTAGCGGAGCTGAATCTAATAAGACATATTGCTTAGATCAAAAGATTACACTTACGGTAAAAGATGAAAATCTATATTCTGTTAAGTTAAATAATCAGGAGATTGCATCAGAAAGCAGCTTAAATACAAATGATACCTTTACCCATGAAATTACAAAGGCAGGCACGTATGTATTTACAGCAGTCGATGCCGCCGGCAATTTGGCAAGTGTAAGATTTACTGTGAATGAGAATCATACATGGAATGATGGTGTTGTACAGAAAGAAGCAACGACAACTGCAGTTGGAGAAAAGCTTTATACTTGTACAGTATGTGGTGCAACAAAGACAGAAGAGATTCCGATGGTAACGACACCAGAGGCAACAACGCAGACACAAGTGACTACAACACCAGAGGCAACAACGCAGACACAGACGACTACGACACCAGAGGCAACAACGCAGACACCGGCGACTACAGCGCCAAGCACAGCACCGAGTACAGCGCCAAGTACAGCGCCAAGTACGGCACCGAGCACAGCGCCGAGTACAGCGCCGAGTACGGCACCAAGCACTGCACCGTCATCAGCTGCATCAGAAGCCAGCACAACACTTCCAATGCCAACAACACAGTCTGGTCAAATCAATCAGATTCTTGGTATTGAGGATGCCAGCGGAATAATCGGAATTATTCTGGTTGTGATTGGAATTATTCTTGCGGCAGCAGTAGTGGCAATGATCATTCTTACAAAGCGTAGTAAAAAGTAAATAAAAATGATTAGCCCAAAATAAACAAGGCGGTATCTGTAAAGGGTACCGCCTTGTTTTATCTAATAGAATTGAACACTTATTTATGAGCTACATTTTGAAAAGAAGCAAATTCATGATAAAGATGAGAAACAGGAAGGCCAACAACGTTAAAATAGTCGCCTTCAATGCCTGAGACATAGATTGAAAAAGTACCCTGAATTCCATAGGCTCCAGCCTTATCAAGTGGTTCACCTGTTGCAACGTAAGAAGCAATTTCATCCTTTGTCATTTGGCAGACATGTACATTTGTCTCTTCATAGAAGCTTTTTTCGCGAAGACTGCCATCAGTGCAGACTTCAATTAGTGTCACACCGGTATAGACCTGATGTGTGCTGCCCTGAAGCATAGAGACCATTCGCACGGCATCTGCGCTGTCCTTTGGTTTTCCCAATATGCGATTTTCAAATGCAACTATAGTATCAGCGCCAATCACATAGCAAGGAGCTGTTTGTGCCTTTGCAATTTCAAATGCCTTTTGATGAGCCAGTTCACATACAATATCACATGGAAGTGTTTTTGTGGTGACTTCCTCACCATTTGCCGGGCGGACAGTAAAATTGAAGCCGGCAAGAGCTAACAATTCTTTTCGGCGTGGGGAGCCAGATGCTAAAATAACAGGTTTTGTAAGATTCACGATAAATACCATGCCTTTCCATATTCGTTTACTTCGCTGATACTATACCTTTTTTTTAAGTAAAAGTAAACAGGAAAAGAAATCAAATTTCTATGTAAGCATGAAATTTATCGTCTCAGTTTACTGAGACATCTAGCAAGACGCGTGAATTGAAAAATCAAGTTGTTTAAAGAAAAGAATTATGATACAATAAACAAAAGAAATAAAGGGAAAGGAATTTCTGAACATGAGTCAACAAAGGAAAAACATGCAGGATTATCTGCTGATTTGGATTGATGCGGTTTGTCTCGTGATAAGCTATATTGCAGCTTGTTTTCTTGCATCCGTTTTTCGGAAGTTTATATTTGATTTTTCTTCCGTATTATCATCTCTTTGGATGATTTTGATCAGCTATTTTTTGGTATTTCTGTCGTTCAACATGAATCGCTATTTCATGAAGCGAAACAAATATGAAGAAATTACATATACGATCAAGTTAAATATTATTATGGGAGCTGTGCTTATTGCTGTATTTTATGTTACTAAAAATACAGAGCTGATCAGCAGAAGCGTATGGGCATTAACAGTACTAATCAATATGGTTCTGATGGCGTTGACACATTTGATCTGTAAGAGAATGCTTCGTACTATTTTTAAAAATAAAAAAGCAGATCATCTTCTTGTATTGACAACATCTGATCGTGTAAAAACGCTTGCAGAGGATCTAAGACGATATAATACTTACGAGAATTATCTGATTACGCTTGCGATTACAGATGGTGATTATGTTGGAGAAGATATCGAAGGCTATCGTGTTGTGGCAAATGGCGACAATGTGATTGAGGTAGCAAGCAGGGAAATTGTTGATGAAGTATTTTTAGTGCTTGATGATCAAAGAAAAAACGAAATCATTGAGTATGCTGAGCAGTTTGCTCAGATGGGTGTAATTGTTCATGTAAATATTGACCTTCTTGATCATCTTGGCGCAGGTTATCAAAGAGAAGTTACTCAGATTGGAAATCACTATGCGCTCAGCGTGGCACCAAGATTTTTTGATTTTAACAAGCTTGTAATGAAGCGTATAATAGACATTGTAGGAGCGATAGTAGGACTGATGATTACAGCAGTTGTGATGCTTTTTATCGCACCAGCTGTAAAGCTAGAGTCCCCTGGACCACTCATATTTAAGCAAAAGCGTGTGGGAAAAAATGGCCGTTATTTCTATATTTATAAGGTGCGCTCTATGTATCAGGATGCAGAGGCGCGCAAGGCCGAGCTTATGGAAAAGAATGAAATGAAGGGCTTTATGTTTAAGATGACTGATGATCCTAGAATCACAAAGGTTGGCAAATTTATTCGTTCAACTAGTATTGATGAGCTTCCTCAGTTTTGGAATGTACTAAAGGGTGATATGAGTCTTGTTGGAACAAGACCACCGACAGTAGATGAGTTTAAACAATATGAGGCGCGTCATAAGAGACGTCTAAGCATGAAGCCTGGTCTGACAGGATTGTGGCAGGTCAGTGGACGAAGCAACATTGAAGACTTTGAGGAGGTTGTTCGTCTGGATTGTGAATATATTGATAACTGGAGCATTCAGCTTGATATTCAAATTATCTTAAAAACTGTTGTCGTAATCTTTAAGAAAGTTGGATCAAAATAAAAGATAACAAAAAAGGACCGGTGTGTGGGAGCCGGTCTTTTTTTGTACAAAGAAAGTGTGTAAAATAAGAAACTAACCAACTAATGTGTGTGAAGCAATGTTGATGTAGTACAAAAAATTTAACGCTTTTATGCGAAAAAGTCAATATAGTATGAACGAAAAGCAAAATTTATGAATGAAAAGCAAAAATCAAATTTCCAAAGTTTGATCTCGTGTCTTTGAAAAACAGTAGTCACGCCAGGTTTGTTCAATACGCTTGGCATTGCGCAGTGTAACTGGAAGAGTCTGGCCGTTTGAAAGAAGACAGCTGCCAGAAGAAAAGCATTTAATATCATCCATGTTGCACAGGACACCTCTGCTGACAAGAAGAAAATGACGGTCAGATAAAAGCTGTTTTGAGAATGTACCAAAGGCAGCACAAGGATGGTATTTCTGACCATTTCGGTCGGTGATCCATGTATAGTGAGAGTCAGCCACGATGCATACAATTTGTGAAGCAAAAATGCGAACCTCAATTGCATTTACTGAGAATGAAATGAAGGTTTCAGAAGCTGGAAGGTGCAAAGAGGCATCATTCAGACATGCAAAAATCGCATCTTTCTGATATGGTTTTAGAATATAGTGGAATGCATGGACACGAAAGGCATCTGGCATGTAATCAGCAGAGGCAGTCAGAAAAATTAAAATAACATGGCTGTCAATCTGACGCATTTTGCTTGCCGTCTCAACACCGCTCATACCATTCATAAAAATGTCCATAAAAACAATATCGTATTTATCAGACGAAAAGGAAGACAAAAAAGCATCTCCGCTGTCAAAACAATCAGATTCAAATAAAATCTGCTTTTCGCATCCATAGTCAGTAATCAAAGACAGAAGTATCCCACGTTCAATTTCAGAATCATCTACCAGTGCAATGCGCATAACGATTTATCCACACCTTTCTATTATATTTAGCAACGCTTTTTTATGCTTAAAGAAAGCTCCGCATATGTGTCAAACAACGCGAAGCTTTCTTTTTATGTACTATTTAAGTACGATTCATCAGATAAATTACTGTGGCTGCTTTCCAATGTAAGCTAAGATACCACCATCTACGTACAGAACATGTCCGTTTACGAAGTTGGAAGCATCAGAAGCAAGGAATACTGCCGGGCCTGCCAGGTCCTCAGCTTCTCCCCAGCGAGCTGCCGGAGTCTTGGCAATGATGAACTGGTCAAACGGATGACGGGAACCGTCTGGCTGAATCTCACGAAGCGGAGCGGTCTGCGGAGTAGCAATGTAGCCAGGTCCAATACCGTTACACTGAATGTTGTACTCACCGTACTCAGAGCAGATGTTTCTGGTTAGCATCTTTAAGCCACCCTTAGCTGCTGCATAAGCAGATACGGTCTCACGTCCAAGTTCAGACATCATGGAGCAGATGTTGATGATCTTTCCATGACCCTTCTTGATCATGCTCGGAATAACAGCCTTTGCTACGATAAACGGAGCATTTAAGTCAACATCGATAACCTGTCTGAACTGAGCAGCGGTCATCTCGCACATCGGGATTCTCTTGATGATTCCGGCATTGTTTACGAGAATGTCGATTACACCAACCTCAGCCTCGATCTTTGCAACAAGCTCGTTTACAGCGTCCTCATTAGTAACGTCACAAACATAGCCATGAGCCTTGATTCCAGCTTCTTCGTATGCAGCAAGACCCTTATCAACTAACTCCTGCTTAATATCGTTAAATACGATTGTAGCACCGGCAGCAGCCATACCCTTAGCGATAGCCATACCGATACCATAGGAAGCGCCAGTAATCAGCGCAATCTTACCTTCCAGAGAAAAAGAAGACATATCCATGGTAAAAAAACCTCCTTAAATTTTTTGACGGAACATACAAAAATATGTCCGTCTAATTGTGTATAGTATACCATATCAAAAGAAACCAGTCAACAATAACGCGTGTTGTAAAATGTAAGATATTTGTAAGCGTAATATCTTTGCAAAAAAGGGCGTAGTATGGTAGTATTGGTATGATAGAGCTGCGTAATGCAGGAGAGTAATGTTGGAAATGAAAGTGGCAACATATAGTGTATGGAGGGAACGTTTCATGAAAAAAAGAATGATGCTGTTTGCGGCAGGGATAGTGATTTTTGTCAGCACGGCACAGAATACTTTTGCAGAAGAGGAAACGGGTGGAATAAGAAAGATTGCAGATATGGTCACAGAAGCACGGCGGATAAAAGAGGGAACTGAAATGTTTTCAGCCTCAATGACGTTTGGTGATATGGAAGTATCGGCCGGAATGACGATCCGTATGACGCCAGACAGTGCATCTGTGGACATGCTGTATTTAAGTGCACCAAATGGTGATGGAACTTTTTTTGATTTTGTATCAGAGGATGTACTTCGTGTATTTGGTACTAAGGCATATTTAAATACAGAATCGGTTAAAGAGATGATATCGGAATTGACAGAGGAGAACCGCATTGACGAGGAAGAGAATGAGAATGTGCTGCAGGCAGCAGATTCAATTACAGAAGACTGGATTGGTCTGGTAGGTTCTTCAATAGGTCTGGATGAGTTTAAATATGATGATTTGATAGGAGTGTTTTCAGGTCTTGCGGCGGCACATGATGCAGGCTCTTACACGATTAATCTGAAAAATGATCAGATAGGGCAGCTTTTGGAGCGCATCGATATGCAGATTGAGCAGGGACAGTTAGATAAAACATTTGTCATTGACTGGGAGCCACTTCTTACACCATATGTGGATGCAGTAATAGAAGGAATGAAAGAAGCTGATCCGGAAAATGCTTTTGATCAGGATAAAAAGAAAAAGCAGATATTTGATACTCTTCAGACTACATTTTGTCCGCATGAAGATTATGAGAAAGAACCATTAGCTGTGCAGTTTGAGAATGCAGTTTCAAAAGGTCTTGAAGTTAATGCATCAATCTGTGCGGGAAAAGATGGCGCAGCAGGCACATATGCATTTGAAGTGACAATTGAAGCAGAGATTTCAGACAAACTTCAAGAAGAATGGGGAATTGAAGAGCTTTCACCAGTTGTCGGTGAGACGGAAGGGCTTTTGACACAGACAGATGAGCCAGATATAAAGAATGCATTATTTAGTTTTGTAGTAAGCATTGAGCCAGCAGAAGAACCGATTGAAATAGAGGAACCAGGGGATGGTATTTTGTGGATGACAGACTTACTGAGAGAATGGGCAGCACAGGGTTTGATTTTACAGTAAAAATGGGGATAGGAAAATTTTCCTATCCCCGATTATTTTTATAAAGTTACGCCGTTTTTCTCAAGAAGTTTTCTTGCAGATTCAACAGAGTCTACACCAGTCGGATTTTTAACAGGTGCAAATGCTTTCTCACGCTCAACCTCAAATGGACAGCAGCTGTCCATCATATGGATCATGTCGAGAATTAATGATTCAAACTTATAGCCATTTGGTGTAGTTGGCTTAATCAGATTGCCATCACCATCAATGTAAGGAATCTTCTTCTCAACGATATGTAACGGAAGACGTTTGCTTTTGATCTCAGTTAAACGATCCAAATTAAACATGTAGTTTAAGATAACACCAAAGTTGTAGAGCAGATTTCCATTCTCATCCTTTAAGTGAATCATATCATCAGTCATCTCATAATATTCAACGATGGAAGGCTTGCCATCCTCAGTACAAAGAACGCCGACACGTTCATTTGGGTCAGCCTTTCTTACAACCATACCGCCGCAGTCACAGCCAGAATCAATGACAGCACCGACAAATGCCGGATCATTAATTCTTTGAAGAACATTGTCAACAGCAAATGCAGTCAGCCATTCAACACCAGCTTCCTTCATCTGCTTGTCATATCCGTAGCGGCAAAGAGATGAGAACCATCCGCCATTTCCATTTGGAGAGAGTGACAGGTGATCAGGTGCTTCCATAAGAAGCTTTCCATTGTAATCTACGCTTGGTGCCATCTCTTGCTTGAAGAAGTGAATATATTCAGCATTATAGCCAAAATAATTTTTCTCCTTCAAAAAAGCAGTAGTATCATCATAATTTTTGTCACTTGTCATGATATAAAATGGAATCCAGGCACCGGCCTTTTTTACAATCTCCATTACATTATTGATCAGACACTCAAAAATGTAAAGCTCTCTTGTGACACCGATATTGTACATACCCTTTGGCTTATCAAAACCAAGACGGGTACCCTGACCTCCTGCAAGCAAAACGGCAGCAACCTTGCCCTCGCGGATTGCCTGTAATCCAACTTCTTCAAGATGTGCGCGGTTTGCGTCAATCTGGGACAGCTCCATGGCAGACAGCGGTGCAAAAGTGCCGCGTGTATTTACAGTTTTGTTTGTCTTTAATACATCAAGCAAGGACCAGTCGATGCCTTCAATTTGAGCAAGGAGACTTTCTTGCTGCTCTGGTGTAAGAGTGTCATAAAAAGAAAGCAGCTGCAGCTGATCTTTCTGTGTTAATAAATTGATTGCGTCTTGTTTTGTCATAATACGAACCTTTCTTCAAATATTGAATTGGGCAATTTACAGAATGCCGATGCCCACGGCATGTGTGGGATTAAAGGACATCCCTATATTTGTAACTTTACGATAACACAGAGCCAGAAAAAAGTAAAGGTCATAATCGTCCGAAAAATGTAAGAAATTTGAAATGTGAAAAACTTTGAAAGTATGGTATGATAAGGAAAACACTGTTAATTTATGTGCTTAGATGTATAAAGAAAGTTTGAAAAGGTATTGCAAAAACACCATATTATTATGTATAATAGGAATCTGGGCGCATGAATAGAAATAGAAAGGAAAAAGGCGGATGTTTTACTACAAAAACAAGAATGATAAGAAAAAACGCATACTAGCAGGTGCAGTTGCAGTGATTATCGTATTAGCCATGATTGCCTCTATGGTCGTCTCTGCTTTTGCAGAAGAGACGCAAGGCCAGGTTCAGGCAAAGTCCTACGATCTGACGTTCAATAAAAAAACAACAGGCGTGTTTGGACGCGGCGTCAGCTACGAGGGAATCAGTCTTGAGGGAAAGACGTATGATGAGGCTGTATTAGAGATTAACGAATATGCTAATGATCGTCTGACAAGATACATGCAGTGGGATGTGCTTGGATATAAATATGATTATGATGGAAGCTCCTTTTCAACTACATGGACAAATCCAGATGTAGTCAACCAGCTTTCGAATATGACATTAGAGGGAAATCTTGTAGAGCAGTACAAGAAGCAAAAGGATCTTGATCAAAGTCCGATTAATCTTGATTTACAGTTTACGGTAGATGAAGATGCAGTAAGAAGTACTGTTGCAGAGTACACAAGTCATTTTTATAAGGATCCTCAGAATGCAACTGTAACGCGTGAAAACGGACAATTTGTTGTAACTGAAGGTGTGACTGGAGTTTCTTTTGATACAGATGCGATTGCAACAGAGCTGTTGGCAAAGATTGAGGATTTCTCTACTGCTGATTCTATCCAGTACAGTTTTCCATTTACAGAGACACCGCCGACATATGACAGCTCATACTTTAATTTCTCACCGAATCCGCTCGGCAGTTACACGACCAATCGTCTAGGTGATGCACCGAGAACAACAAATATTACGGTATCAGCAAACTTTATGAACGGAAGTGTAATTTATCCGGGTGAAACTGGATCTGCGCTTAAGATGTTCCATGATGTTACGGCGGAAAATGGCTATCAGATGGGTCTTGGCTATGAGCTTGGAAAGGTTGTTCCAAGTATGGGCGGAGGAATCTGTCAGACCACGACTACACTTTATAATGCAGTTATTCGTGCCGAGCTTACCGTAGTAAACAGACGTTCTCATTCTATGATTATAAGCTATGTGCCGCCGGCACTGGATGCGACTGTCGACTATCCATCAGGTCTTGATTTCACGTTTGTGAACTCTTCAAATTATCCGATTTACATCGAGTCCTACGTGAGCGGAGACAGTGTTACTGTTAACATCTGGGGTGTAGAGCAGCGTCCATCAAACAGAACTATTACATTTACGAGCGATACTGTAACAGAGTACACATGGCCAAATCCACTGTACAATCAGATTGTGGATGACAGCGTTTGTCAGGTTGGAGGAGTTAATGTTGCATATAAGCAAAAGACAACAGTTGACCCTCATCCTGGATTTACGGCAAAGTCGTATAAACATATATTTATCGATGGAGTGGAGCAATCTGTTGAGCCGATGAATACCGCAGTTTATGGAGCGTCCTCTGGTACTTTGTATCATGCGTCTGACTGTACAGTTCAAGCAGCACCAAAAGCTGTTGCGCCTGGTTCATCTTGGGCAAGTCTTCCAAATCTGGGATTTGCATTTACGATTGATACCTATACGTTATCAGGTGAGCAGTGGCCGTATTATCCATATTAATTATGATACGCTAAATAGTAGTTTTTATCCATGCGCCGCTTATTGCAAGGGGCGCATGTTTCTACGTAAGAAGGAGTTTCACAGAATGAGATCATTAAAGGAAATTAAGAAAAGGGCAGCAAAGGCAGCTGCGGCAGCGTTTTTGCTGCTTGGAGCGGTTGGTGTGGTATCATATGCATCAGAGGCAGATACTGCTAAGACACCATTTGTATTAACGTTCAATACGAGTACGACTGGTGTATTTCCAAGAGGTGTAAGCTATGAAGGAATAAGCCTTGAGGGGAAAACGCTTGAAGAAGCAAAAAGCGAGATCTCTGATTATATAGAGGACAGGCAGTCACGATATATGGTATGGAACATTGTAGGAAATACTTATGAGTACAGTGCATCCTCCTTCGGTGTAGCGTGTACAAATGCAGAGATTGTATCTTCTCTTGACAATTTAACTATGAGTGGAAATATCGTAGAGCAGTATAAAAAGCAAAAGGATATGGATGTAAATCCTGTAGATCTTGATCTGCAGTTTTCGCTTGATACGCAGACACTTCATGATACGATCAGTCAATATACGTCAGCGCTGGCGAGGACAGTATCTAATGCAAGTGTTAAACGTGAGAATGCACAGTTTGTTGTAACAGAGGCAGTAAATGGAATTGCGTTTGATACGGAGGCTATTTATAATGAGCTGACAGGTCTGATAAATGATTTTTCAACGGCTGATCCTATAAATTATACGTTTCCTTACACGGAAACACCGGCGACATATACGAGTGCCGATTTTGCATTTAGTGAGCTGCCGCTTGGAAGCTTTTACACAGATGGTCTTGGAGACAAGAACAGGCGAAATAACATTGCTCGTGCAGCAGAAGGTATGAATGGCCGTATTTTCTATCCGGGCGAAACAATATCTGCACTTGATTTGTACGGTGCAGTTACGACAGAAAATGGATACGCAGAGGCACCAGGCTACAATCAGGGAAGGGTAGAGATGGTAGTTGGCGGAGGAGTCTGCCAGGTAACAACTACACTTTATAATGCCGTGCTGCGTGCTGAGCTTGAGGTTGCGTATCGTAAAAATCATTCGATGATGGTTAACTATGTATATCCAGGCATGGATGCAATGGTAGCGCCGCAGGATAATTCTGATTTTAAATTTGTAAACAGCTCAAATCATCCGATTTATATTGAAGCATATGTAGTAGACGACCGCATCTGTATCAATATCTGGGGAATTGAGGAGCGCGATGCAAACCGTTCTGTAAGATTTAGAACAGAGATTTTATCTGTTTCATGGCCAGAGACGCTATACAACATTGTTGTAAATGATAGCGAATGTCAGGTTGGAGAGGTTCGTGTTAACTATAAGCATAAAGTTGAGGTCGAAGTTCATCCGGCATTGTCGTGCGTATCCTATAAGCAGATCTATATTGACGGACAGCTTGTAGAAGAAACAGAACTAAATCGTGACACTTATAAGGCTGCATCGGGACTTATTTACCGTGCTTCAGATTGTAATGTCAGTGCATCAGCTCGTCCGGGAAATGCAGGCGAGGCCATGGTATTTCCATACATCGGCTGGACAATTGATATCTCAGTAACAACGCTTGGCGGAGAAGAGTGGCCATACTATGAATAACAGAAAGGGCAAAAATATGCGAACAGGAAGATATTCGTATAATGCGCAGCAAAGAAGCATTGTACGGCCAATTAAAAGAGTGCAAAAGTTAGCAGAAGGCTTTGCACAAAATTATGATTGCGCAGTGATTTGCCATGAAAAAAAGGAGATTGTCTCAGAAGCAATGATGACAGTTTCGGCAAAAGAGGATATCGCACTTGCATTTTACAGAGCATGCAATACAGTTTTTGCGCAGCGTGGATGTACGAAGCTTGTAAATGTCAGTTTTCTTTGGCCGGAAGACAGCGAAGAAGCATTTATGGCAGAGTTAACTGGTTATATAGCTGCCTTGTGTCAGAAAGAAGCAGTCAAGCTTGGCTTAGTGACAGCAGGTGTTAGCAGCTTCGTGCAAAAGGCAGTCATATCAGTTACAGCAGTTGGATATGCTAACGAAGACTTCACAGATAATGACGGCAAAAATCAAAACAAAACACTCCAGGCAGGAAGCACACTTTGCATGGCAGGTCATGCGGGAATGGCAGGAATTGGACTGCTTGCGGCTTACGGAGAAGACGCACTGACAAAGCAGTATACGCAGGGCTTTATACGTCAGGCACAGCAGTTTTTGGATACACTTAGTATTCGTCCTGTAAAAGAAGCTCTTGAGGATATTGATGCTTGTATATATCCAATTCAAGAGGGCGGTGTTTTAAACGCACTTTGGAATTATGCAGATGGTATCGGTGCAGGACTCGACATAGACATGCGAAAGATTCCTATTCGTCAGGAATCAGTTGAAATCAGTGAGTTTTATGGTATAAATCCTTATCTGCTGATGGGAGATGGTGCTTGTCTTATATCTTCAATGCAGCCGGAAAAGGTGTGTGCAGCACTTGCAAAAGCAGGAGTTAGCTGCGTTGTAATTGGTCAGGTAACAAAAGAAAACGCACGTGTGATTCGCAGAGATGATGAAGTAAGATATCTTGATAAACCTGCACAGGATGAGCTTGTGCGTATTAGAAAGTAAGAAGAAAGGCAAATGGTATGAATGTAGTATTATTAGAGCCGGAGATTCCGGCAAATACAGGAAATATTGGAAGAACATGTGTGGCAACAGGAACAACACTTCACCTGATTAAGCCGCTTGGTTTTTCACTCGATGAGAAAGCGTTAAAAAGAGCAGGTCTTGATTACTGGCAGCATCTCGATGTGCGCGTTTATGAAAATTTCAATGATTTTCTCGAGAAGAATCCAGATGCATCTAAAAAGCTGTATTTAGCAACAACAAAAGGACATCACGTATATAGTGATGCCCAGTATGATGAGGATGCGTATCTGATGTTTGGAAAGGAGAGTGCTGGAATCCCGGAAGAGATTTTGCTTGACTATGAAGACCAGTGTTTCCGTATTCCAATGAATCCACAGATTCGTTCCTTGAATTTATCAAATTCTGTTGCGATTGTGCTGTATGAGGCACTTCGTCAGAATCATTTTGCAAGTATGCAGTTAAATGGTGAGCTTCATCGTCTGCACTGGAATCATCCAAACGAGTAAAAACATTATTCGCTTTTTGCGGGTTTTGTCTGAAATTTGTAGCCGACTCCCCATACGGTAGCGATAGACCAGCTGTTTTTGCCTGGAAGCTTTGCGCGCAGGCGTTTAATATGGACATCTACCGTGCGGGTATCGCCTACATACTCATAGCCCCACACATGATCAAGAAGCTGTTCTCTTGTAAAAACCTGATTAGGTGAGGAGGCTAAAAAATATAAAAGCTCTAGTTCGCGCGGCGGCATTTCAATTGTAGCACCGCGGTAGCTGACCGAATAATTGGTCAGATTGATAACAAGGCCAGGGAATGTAATACATTTGGCTGAAGAATCGCTGTCAGCTGACGGTGATGTGCCAGACAATGTAGAGAAGTCTGGTATGTTTGAATGGGAACGGCGGACAATTGCACGGATACGAGCAATAAGCTCACGTGAATCAAAGTCTTTTGTCATAAAATCATCACATCCAATTTCAAGAGAAAGCACCTTATCGACGATATTATCGTCATTAGACAGCATTAAAATCGGAATATTGCAGGCATTGTGAAATTCACGGCACAAATCAAGACTATTCATAGTTGGAATCTGACGGTCTACCAGCAAAATATGCGGCTGAAAGGAAAGCAGATTTTTTCTTGCATCAGTTTTATTGTTAACGGTGACTGTTTCATATGCATTTTCTGTCAGGCACAAGATGAGCTTTTTAATCATCTCATCATCCTGACTGGCAATTAAGACACGAATAATGTCGAATTCATGGTTGATCATATTTATTCCCCTCTCTTTTTCTTACTTAAAAGTAACAATGGTAACACCACTGTCGCCCTCACCAAATTCCCCTAAATGGAAGGACTTTACATATTTGAGCTTGCGCAGATGCTGATGAACACCGTTTCTAAGGGCACCTGTACCGCGTCCGTGTACGACACGAACCTTTTCAAGATGTGCCAGATAAGCATCATCGAGATATTTGTCGAGTTCTGGAATTGCCTCATCAACTGTTTTTCCAATCAGATTGATTTCAGGAGAAACAGTGGCAGATTTTGACATACGAATCTTGCTGCTTCCATTGCCCTTTTGTTTTGTGCGCATTGCAGGTACGCCATCACCAGAAATAGTCTGCTCATCAATCAGCTCCAAATCATTAATATTGACCTGAGAACGAAGAATACCCATCTGGACAAATAAATCTCCTCTTGCATTTGGAAGAGAACTTACAATACCACGAAGATTAAGTGAAACTACCTTAACGGCATCACCAAGCTTAAGCTTTTTAGCGTCTGGCTTTTTAGATGGAGAAGCCTTTGGCTGTGAAATCTGTGCCTTTGATGCTGTCTTGTCAAGCTTAGTACGAAGCTTAGTACGTTCTTCCTCAAGAAGACGGCTAACCTCGCCTCCATCAGTCTTTTTGTTGATAATTCGTATGGTCTCATCAGCGTAATCTTTGGCATCCTGAAGAACCTTGCGTGCTTTTTCGTTGGCATCCTGTAAGATTTTTGCCTTTTGCTGCTCAAGCTTTTCTTTCTGGGCAGAAAGCTGCTTCTTAAGAGACTCCATTTCCTCTTTATAAGCCGCAATTTGTTCCTTATCCTGCTCCATTTGGACACGTGAAGCCTCAAGATTAGAGATTACATCCTCAAAGCTCTCATCCTGACTGTCGATATGCTTTTTAGCATCGTCAATAATAAATTCTGGAAGACCAAGCTTTCTTGAAATTGCAAAAGCGTTACTCTTTCCTGGAATGCCGACTAATAGACGGTATGTCGGACGAAGTGTTTCCACGTTAAATTCACAGCTGGCATTTTCGACACCAGGAGTGGAAAGAGCAAAAAGCTTTAATTCGCTGTAATGTGTAGTGGCCATTGTGCGAACCTTCATGTTGTGAAGGAAGGATAAAATTGCCATTGCAAGTGCAGCACCCTCAACAGGGTCTGTACCAGCGCCAAGCTCATCAAACAGCACCAGAGAATCCTTATCAGCCTTGTCTAAGAATTTAACTGTGTTTGTCATATGAGATGAGAAGGTACTTAAATTCTGCTCAATGCTTTGCTCATCGCCAATGTCTGCGTAAACCTCAGTAAAGACGCTTAAGGTTGTTCCCTCAGCAGCTGGTACGTGAAGTCCGGCAAGACCCATAAGTGTCAGAAGACCAACTGTCTTTAATGAAACAGTCTTACCACCAGTATTTGGTCCGGTAACGATCAGAAGATCAAAGTTCTCACCGAGCGTAAGTGTAATAGGCACAACGCGGTGCGGATCAAGAAGTGGATGACGCGCATTTTTCAGGCGGATGATGCCATCTTTATTTAATCTTGGCTCACAGCCGCGGTAATGGCGGGAGAGAGTAGCCTTTGCAAAGATAAAATCAAGCTCTCCGATAAGTTCAAGATCAAGTGTCAGCTCATCTAAATGATCACATGTCTGATTGCTTAGAGCTGCAAGAACAGCTTCGATTTCCTTTTGTTCACGGATCTCTAATTCGCGAAGCTCATTATTTAGTTTTACAACGCTTAACGGCTCGACAAAAATGGTAGAACCACTAGAGCTTTGGTCATGTACCATTCCTGGCACGTTGGATTTGTGCTCAGCCTTTACAGGTACACAGTAACGGCCATTTCTCATTGTGATAACGCCATCCTGCAGATAAGTACGTGAGTTTACAACAAGACTGTTTAACTGCGTGCGGATCTTCTCGGCAGCAGTTTTCATGGCACGGCGCACAGAGCGAAGTCCGTTGCTTGCATCATCAGCGATCTCCTCCTCAGAGAGGATACAGCGGTCAATTTCCTTTGCAAGAGAAACGACAGGTGCAAGCTCACGAAACATTGCGTCAAGTGCATCGTCCTCCTCGCCAGGTTCATGGTCGCGCTTGCCATAGTCGCTTGCGCGAAGTGCAACGCGAAGAAGTGCGCTTACACGCAAAAGCTCAGCGATGCTTAATGATGAGCCAACCTTCAAACGAAGAAGTGAGTCGCGAATATCCTTTGCACCAGAAAAGGAGATGCTTCCCTTTCGAAGAATGCGTGCTAGTGCATCGCTTGTCTGTGCCTGCGCTGTTTTGATCTCTTGAAGATCATTCATCGGAACGAGTTCGCGACAGCGCTTTTTGCCCATTGAGGTAGATGCATATTCCTCAAGCTGGGCGATTATTTTTGTATATTCAAGTGTTGATAAAGCTTTTTGATTCATAAATTTTCCCCTTAATAAAAAATACAATAGAAGTATAATAAAAAATACAATAAAGTGCAAGAAACTTTCGCTGATTCTGGTGTGTTACAGTTTACAGGCAACTTCAGTATACTACAGAGGAAAAAGAAAAACCACAGTTTTTTTACTTGTAAAAGCATTTACAAGCATTGCGAAGTTGTTTATAATAAGATAAAAGGGGGGATAATCCCCTTAAATAAGTATCAAAAAAGTGAGAGAGGTAAAAGATTATGAAATATATTCAGGAGCTGCGTGAGGGAGAACGCCTGTCGCAGATTTTTTTCTGTAAAAATAAAACGATTGCAACGACAAAGGCAGGAAAGACATATTATTCGCTGACTTTGCAGGATAAGACAGGTGTGCTTGATGGCAAGGTATGGGAGCTGTCTGGTGCAATTGAGCATTTTGAAAATCTTGACTTTATTAAAATTGATGGCGATGTCACTCTGTTTAATGGCAGTCTGCAGTTAAATTGCCGCCGCATTCGCAAGGCAAAAGAGGGCGAATATGATCAGAAGGATTATTTCCCAGTTTCTGAAAAAGATCCGGCTGTAATGTTTAAGGAGCTTGATGGCTTTATTCAGAAGGTTAAGGAGCCGCATCTGCATGCGCTTCTTTTAAGCTTTTTTGGCGATAAGGAGTTTGCAAAGAATTTCTGTCAGCATTCAGCAGCAAAGTCTGTTCATCATGGCTTTATCGGTGGTCTTCTTGAGCATACTTTGTCTGTTACTAAGATTTGTGATTTCTTCTGCACGCTTTACCCAATGATCAATCGTGATCTGCTTTTGACTGCAGCTATGTTCCATGATATTGGAAAGGTAAATGAGCTGTCTGATTTCCCAGAAAATGACTACACAGATGATGGTCAGCTGCTTGGTCACATTGTAATGGGCGTTGAAATGATTGGAAGTCATATCCGTGAGATTCCAGGTTTCCCGCCAGTATTAGCATCTGAGTTAAAGCATTGCATTTTAGCACATCACGGTGAGTTTGAGTATGGTTCACCGAAAAAGCCTGCTATCATTGAGGCAGCAGCGCTTAACTTTGCAGATAATGCAGATGCAAAGCTTGAAATTATGAAGGAGCAGCTTGCATCAGCAACACCAGGTGAGTGGATTGGATTTAACCGTTTAATGGACAGCAATATTAAGAAAACAGTATTGCAGTAACAAGAAAAAGAGTTGGAGAAGTATGGAAGTGAAAAAAAATCAGGATTACATTGTAACAATCGAAGATTTAAGTGTGGAAGGTGAAGGCATCGGCAAGATAAGCGAGGGTGAGCTTGGCAATGAGAATGGATTTCCTCTGTTTATCAAGGATACGGTAATTGGAGATGTTGCAAAGGTCCGTGTCATTAAGGTCAAAAAGAATTATGGCTATGGACGCCTGATGGAAATCATCACGCCATCGCCAAATCGTGTAAAGCCGCTGTGTCCTGTCGCACGTCAGTGCGGCGGCTGCACGCTCCAATGTATGACTTATGAGGAACAGCTAAAGTTCAAGCGCCGTAAGGTAGAGAATAATCTGCGACGCATTGGGGGATTAAAGGATATTGAAGTGTCAATGACGCTTGGCATGGAAAAGCCGTGGCGTTATCGCAATAAAGCACAGGTGCCGTTTGGTTTTGATAAGGAAGGCATTTGCGCTGGATTTTATGCAGGACGTACTCACACTATTATTGACAGTGAGGATTGTCTGATCGCACCAGAAATCAATCAGACTATTATACGAGAGATCAAGTCATTCATGGAGGAGTATCACGTTGCACCATATGATGAAGAACGTGGTACAGGAATTGTGCGTCATGCGCTGATTAGAGTGGGCTTTCATACAGGACAGATTCTTGTATGTCTCGTCATCAATGCCGACAGTCTGCCTCATGCTGACAAGCTTACAGAGCGTTTGATAAAGATACAGGGTATGACATCTGTATGTTTAAATATCAATAAGAAAAAGACAAATGTAATTCTTGGCGAAAAAGTTGTCAATTTGTTTGGACCAGGATATTTAGAGGATAAGATTGGTGAAGTAACATTCCAGATTTCACCGCAGAGCTTCTTTCAGGTAAATCCGTCCCAGACAGAGGTGCTCTACAAAAAAGCACTCGAATTTGCCGGTCTTACCGGACAGGAAACAGTGTGGGATTTGTATTGCGGCATCGGAACGATCTCACTGTTTTTGGCACGCAGTGCAAAGAAGGTTTACGGAGTAGAGATTATTCCGGCAGCCATTGAAGATGCACGTGGAAACGCAGCGCGAAATGGTCTTGACAATACAGAGTTCTTTGTTGGAAAGGCAGAAGAAGTGCTGCCAGAATGGTACGAAAAGCGTGACAGCAAAGAAGAACGCCATGCAGACGTTATCGTCGTAGATCCTCCGAGAAAAGGCTGTGACAGCGTACTTTTAGACACCATCACAGCTATGCATCCAGACCGCATCGTGTATGTAAGCTGCGACAGTGCAACACTTGCTAGAGACTTAAAGTATCTGACCGAAAAAGTGTGCAACGAAGGTAAAGAAAGCGAGTACCGCTATCAGGTAGAAAAGGTACAGCCAGTCGATATGTTCCCGTGGAGTGCACATGTGGAGACGGTTGTTCTGTTGTCAAAACTGCAGCAGAAATAAAAAGAGTCTGATAGAGCGGGATTTGACGGAGGTAATGAAATGTTTGAAGAATTAGGAATTAGTTTTGGCACAGCACTAATCGTTTTACTTACATTGTATTTTATAGTTAAGTGGGCTGTCAAAAATGGAATAAAAGAAGCCTATAGAGATATTACAGGGAAAGTCACTACCGAAGATATTGAGGCAGAACAAATATGTAATGAACTAGGTCTTAACGAAGAGGAGAAATAGTTAATAAAGAGAGGTGCATATGCTATGCCAGGTATACTCGTGGTTGAAGATGATGAAAATTTAAATCGTGGAATTACATTCTCACTGAAAAAATCCGGATATGAGGTTTTTTCAGCAGAATCAGTGAAAAAAGCGAAAAGAATTGCAAGTGATAATAATGTGGATGTTACCATTTGTGATGTGAATCTTCC
>ERZ856578.2371-NODE-2371-length-31214-cov-15.886951_pt1 | contig 31214 bp, 19 predicted proteins | sample MGYA00514384_ERZ856578 | MGnify/ENA primary metagenome ERZ856578 (study PRJEB29103, sample SAMN06111958) | human gut metagenome | biome: human gut; feature: ankylosing spondylitis patient; material: healthy_person | host: Homo sapiens | place: China:Hangzhou... | reverse complement strand
CGAAGGTCGAATTTAGTGAAACGGGTGCATGTAGAGCCCTTAGCGAAGAGACCTAAAGAAGACGAGCCGAAGGCGAAGTCTGAGCTTAGTGCGAACGGTACCCGGACACTTAATGAGAACGAGCGGGAGCGAAGGTCGAATTTAGTGAAACGGGTGCATGTAGAGCCCTTAGCGAAGAGACCTAAAGAAGACGAGCCGAAGGCGAAATAGTGAAAAAAGCAGGAATCACATATACTGATCAGTTTTTAGTCATATGAAAATGAGAAATAAATGCATTGATTCATATGAAAAGATGTAATATAATACAATAAAACGAATCAATAATATAATCATGGTATAACCATAAAGGACTGCATACACATGAAACGTAAAATTACATCTAAACTATATGAGTGGAAAAATATTCAGAATGGCAGAATGCCATTGCTTATTTATGGTGCACGTCAGGTTGGAAAAACATTTGAGATGCGGGAGTTCGGGGCACTTTATTATAAGAATACCGTTTATGTAAATTTTGAAACAGATGAAAGAATCGGAAAATATTTTGAAACAGATATTCATGCAGATCATGTCATTTCTGTTTTGGAGAAATATTATCAGGTAAAAATTGTTCCGGAAAACACACTCATTATTTTTGATGAGATACAGATGTGTGAGCGGGCGTTAACTTCCTTGAAATATTTTTCAGAAGAAGCACCGGAATATCATATCATGGCCGCAGGAAGCCTGCTTGGAGTGGCCGTAAACCGGGAAAAATATTCCTTTCCGGTAGGAAAAATCCAAATACTGACCATGTATCCCATGGATTTGGAAGAGGTATTGTGGGCAAAGGGAAAACAAATGCTTGCGGATACGATCCGGGAACATTATGAAAACAATCAGCCATTGGATGAACTCCTGCATGAGGAGGCATTGCAAGAGTTTTATCATTATTGTATTGTGGGCGGAATGCCGGCAGCGGTAAAGGCCGATCTTGCAAAAGACAGCCCGATTGATCAGACCGAAATCCGACAGATGCTGTTAAATTCCTACATTGCAGATATGGCAAAATATGCTAATCAGGCAGATACGGTACGTATTTTTGAAGCATATGATTCGCTTCCCTCCCAGCTGGCAAGGGATGCAAAAAAGTTTCAGTACAAGCTGATAAAATCCGGAGCACGGGCATCTCAATACGGAGATGCGATTGACTGGATGATCCGGGCTGGAATTGTGAATAAGTGTATGAAGTGCACTCAGGGATTTTATCCGGCTGCCGCATATCAGGATGTGAGTGCATTTAAACTGTATTACAGTGATATGGGTATTATGTCTGCCAGAATAGGGATGACGCTGGAGGCATTGAACAATAGTGAGACAGAACATTTCCGGGGAATTATGGCAGAAAACTATGTTTCTGTCGCATTAAAGACGAATGGTTATGATTTATATTATTGGGAATCGGATAATACGGCAGAGGTTGATTTTCTGATACAAAAAAATAGCCATGTGATCCCGGTTGAGTGTAAAGCAGGAAATCATGTAAAAGCAAAAAGTATGATGGTTTATATGGAAAAATATGAACCATCCTATGCCATCAGAATTTCAACAAGAAATTTTGGAATGGTGAAGGGAATAAAAGCAGTGCCGTTGTATAGTGTATTTTGCATTTAAAGCTTTATGTTTTCAGGTCGTGGATGAAAAAAATTTTTCTGTCCGATGCAATGTTAAAAATCCCTGGTGAAAATAGTTACTATATTCGGAATTATTCTGTGCACAATTTATTATGTGCATATGGAAAAGTAAATAAAAGCAAATAAAAGAAAATGTTGATAAAGTAATAAAAGAATGATACCAGATTTGCATGATATTTTAAGAACGAAAGTAACTATTCAGTATAGGTCAAAGCATTTACTTCTGAGACCGTAAGAAAATGATTCAGTAATGCAAAATCCCATCGGCGAAGCCGAATTGGAAAGGATTTTGCATCGTAACTGTGAAAGCACTGAACAGTTGCGAACAAAAAAAAAAACGAGCAAGCCGCTTGAGCAATAGCTGTACGGTCGTAAAACTCATTTCTTGAATAAAACCTTCCGATTTCCACATACTACCCATACAGTATTTTTATGGAAATCAGGAGGTTTTTTAATATGAGAGCAACGGGAATCGTGAGGAGGATTGACGATCTTGGCAGGATTGTCATTCCAAAGGAATTAAGAAGAACGCTTCGCATCCGCGAAAGTGATCCGATAGAAATTTTTTCAGGAAAAGAGGGTGAAATCATTCTGAAAAAGTATTCTCCGATGGGCGAGATCAGTGTGTTTGCCAGGCAGTATGCGGAAAGTCTGGCGCAGGTATCGGGAAGAGCGGCATTGATTACAGACCGGGACCAGTTCATTGCAGTTGCCGGTGGATTCCGGACATTTTTAGGAAAATCAATCAGCAAGGAGCTGGAGGTCAAACTGGAAAGCAGGGAGACGCTGATGGCAATGGCAGATGATAAGAAGTTTATTTCGGTAGTGAAGGATAACACCGATGACTATGCGGAGGAGGCAATCTGTCCGATTATCTGTGAGGGAGACGTGATCGGAGGAGTGATTCTGCTCAACACGGCGGATAAGGAGAAAATGGGAGAAGTCGAACTGAAGCTGATTCAGTCGGCAGCCGGATTCCTGGGACGCCAGATGGAGCAGTAACGTAAAATCAGTTACTGAAACGAGGTACGAGTGAGCAGCAACACTGATTTTACAGGAACTTTACAAAAACCTCTCGACAGATTTTACATTTGTTTTGTATGCTAGTAATAGCGGAGTATTTCCGGCCATTTGTAAAATCTGGAAGCGAGGTATGTAAAATGGACTTGTTTGATGTACTAACGTTAATTGGTGGATTGTGCCTGTTCCTTTTTGGCATGAATGTCATGGGGGAGGCACTGGAAAGCAGAGCGGGAAATAAGCTTCGCACCTTGCTTTCAAAAATGACGACCGGAAAATTCGCCGGATTCCTTACAGGACTTGGAGTGACAGCGATTATCCAGAGCTCTTCGGCAACAACGGTTATGGTAGTCGGGTTTGTAAATTCCGGGCTGATGAATTTAAGACAGGCGATTCATGTCATCATGGGAGCCAACATCGGAACGACGGTAACGGGATGGTTGTTGTCGCTTGGTGGAATCAGTGGTGATAATTTCTGGGTGCGTCTCATGAAGCCATCCTCCTTTGTTCCGGTACTCGCATTGGTGGGAATTATTCTATATATGTTTACAGGGTCTTCGAAGAAGAAGGATACCGGAGCAATTTTTCTGGGATTTGCTACATTGATGTTCGGAATGGAAGCCATGTCCGGGGCAGTATCCGGACTTTCAGAGGTGCCGGCCTTCCGTGAGCTGTTTATCATGTTCACGAATCCGATCCTGGGACTTCTGGCAGGAACAGTACTTACCTGTATCATTCAGTCGAGCTCTGCCTCTGTCGGGATTTTGCAGGCATTAAGTATGACCGGACAGATTACCTTTGGAGCAGCTATACCGATCGTTATGGGTGATGCGATCGGAACCTGTATTACTGCAATGCTTTCAAGTATCGGAACGAAGCGGGATGCGAAGCGGGCAGCAGTAGCACACCTGACCTTAAATATGGGGGGCGCACTGGTATGGCTTATCATATACTGTGTGATCAGATCCGTCTTTGCACCGCCGATTCTGACAGCGGTGGCAACACCACTGGGAATTGCAATTGTGAACACATTATTTAAGGTGCTTAACATTATATTATTTATGCCGCTGACTGGCCTGTTGGAGAAGGTGGTTTGCATTCTTGTACCGGGAACAGCCAAAGCAGAAAAGGATACTGAACTGGATGAACGTCTTCTTGCTACACCGACACTTGCCCTGCAGCAGTGTCATACCATTGCGGTTGACATGGCGAGGGATGCGGTAACTTCTTTAAAGGAAGCGTTACAAAGCTTTGAACATTACACACCGCAGCTGGAGGAAAGTATCCGGAACAAGGAAGACCTTACCGATCATTATGAAGATATTCTAGGCTCTTATCTTATCAAACTGAGCTCACAGAAGATCAGCAGTGAAGATGGAGAAGAGGTCACTATGCTGATGAAAATAATCGGTGATTTCGAGCGGATTTCGGATCATGCGGTGAATGTTCTGGAAGCTTCCACAGAAATGCGTGAGAAGGAGCTGAGCTTCTCTGACAGTGCCAAGGGAGATTTCAAGGTGATTTCAGCTGCAGTGGAAGAGATTCTGGATCTGTCCTATGAGGCTTTTGCAGATAATAACATTAACAGCGCAGTCAATGTGGAGCCCTTAGAGCAGGTTATTGATGCATTGAAGGAGGAGATGCGTACCCGTCACATTTTGCGTATGCAGCAGGGAAATTGCAATGTGATCGCAGGCTTCGTATGGTCCGATCTTCTGACCTGCCTTGAAAGAACATCCGATCACTGCTCCAATATTGCAGGCTGTGTGATCGATGTTGCCCATCATGAGCTTCATCTGCATGAAACCTTGCAGGCAATTCACGAGGACAGCAAAGAGTTTCAGAATAAATTTGAGATGTATAGCGAGAAATATGCTGTACATGAATTATAATCATTAAAAAGGTTTTAATAGAAATCACATATACGGTAACATGTGTCCACATATTATAAAAATTTTTATAATATGTGGGCTTTATTTTTTCAAACTAATGTGAGAAAATAAAAATCTATAGGGCTTTTATGGAGGATTATTATGAGAAAATTTTGGAAAAAGGGATTTACCCTGCTACTTGGTACATTACTTGCTGTTTCCCTTATAGGATGCGGCAGCAGCGCAGATGGAACAGGGAGCACGGCAGGCGGAAGCGGTACTGCCAACATTGTGAATATCGGGGTTACCGGTTCCCTGGTGAGCTTCAATCCGTTTGTTATGGATATGTCGGAGATGAATCATTACAGCAGCGGTCTGATGTTTCTGCCTCTTGTGGAGCTGGATCAGAATCTGAACTTTGTACCGATGCTGGCAGATTCCATTACGACAGAGGATAACCTGACCTTTACGGTGCATATTGATGATGCGGCCACCTGGTCTGACGGAACACCGGTTACGACTGCGGATGTGGAATATACCGTGCGGCGTCTGTGCAGCCCGGTGGTTGCCAATCCGTATATGATGTATTACGTGTTTGAAGGCGTCGATGACGAAACCGGATTTGTGGAAGAAAATGCAGACAGTGTTGCAGGAATCAGGATTGTGGATGACAAGACCATCACTTTTACGGTAAAATCTCCGATGTCACTGATCAGCTTTGAAAACGGATATGCCAGATATATGCATATTCTGCCGAAGCATGTCATCGAGAAATTCAGTGAGGCAGAGCTTACAACGAATGAGTGGTTTTCCCACCCTGATGTGGTAAGCGGACCTTATATGGTAACGGACTTTGATCCGGAGCATTATGTTTCCTATACAGCGAACACCAAATATTTTAAGGGCGCGCCCAAAATTGAAAAGCTGAACTTTAAGATTGTAGAGGGAAGTCAGATTCTCGCAGGCCTGAAATCCGGCGAAATCGATGTGACGCATCCTACGATGAGTAATATTCCGGAAACGGATTATGAGAGTGTTGAAGCACTTCCCAATGTAACGGTTACCTATGCGAAACCGGTAACCCATCAGTCTGTATTTATCCAGACAGCAAATGTGACAGATAAAAGAGTCCGTGAGGCACTGCTTTGTGGTATTGACCGGGAGAAAATCCTGAATGACTTAATGAAGGGACATGGTGAAATTGTTGATGGCTTTGTATCTTCTGTGAGCCCTTATTATGACAGCAGTATCGTTCCGACCAAGTATGATCCGGACAGAGCAAAGTCACTTTTACAGGAAGCAGGCTGGGATGGCAGTCAGATATTGCGGTTTTATATTAATTCCAGTGATACAACATTTGCCAACGCGGCAGCAATTATGGTTGCACAGTGGGCGGAAATCGGTATTCAGGTGGAGATTAAGACCGTTGATTTTGCAACGCTGATGAGCACGGCCGGGTCTGCCGATTATGATCTGCTTGCTGTTCAGTACACCTATCCGCCTGCGGATTACAGCCTGGATCTGGTTTATCTTCTGGCTGGAGAGGGAAGCTGGACCGGATATTATGATGAAGAGGTGGCAGCAGCCCTTGATGGAGTAACAACCGCCTCAGATACCGGCGAGCTGACCGGCTGCTACCGGATTATTGATGAAAAGATGCAGGAGGACGTACCTTACTTTTCTGCCTATGTAATCGGGGCACAGAGTGTCACCGCCAATCGTCTTACCGGTGTGGAACAGGGTGTGTATGGCTTCTTTAACAATATACAGAACTGGGAAATTGTGCAGTAATCCCATAAGGTCATAAAGCCGCTGAGGCATTTGGGATTACCGGGATGGATTTTTCATCGCAGCTGCGAGGACACGGAACAGCAATAATATAAATACGGATTTGGAGCAGAGAATGTCACACTTACTTACGATTTCGGATCTGACAATTGCATTTACCGGAGACACCGGTACCCATGAGGTAACAGACCATCTTTCTCTTACACTGGATGAGGGAGAGGTTGTCTGTCTGGTTGGTGAGTCCGGATGTGGAAAAAGTGTGACATCGATGTCACTTTTGGGCCTGCTGGGGCCGGGAGGAAGTGTGAAGGAGGGGAGTATCTGCTACGAGGATCGTGATCTCCTTACTCTTTCGGAAAAGGAACTGGATCAGATCCGGGGGAAAGAAATCAGTATGATTTTTCAGGATCCGATGAGCTCTTTAAATCCTGTCTTTACGATCGGATATCAGATCATGGAGGGGCTGAGGATTCATCTGGGATTAAAGAAGAGGGAAGCGTGGGTGCGGGCCGTAGAGCTTCTTGCCAGGGTTGGAATGAAGGAGCCGGAGCTAGTAATGAAGAGCTATCCGCATACGCTGTCCGGTGGAATGCGGCAGAGAGCCATTATCGCAATGGCACTTGCCTGTAATCCGAAGCTTCTGATCGCGGATGAGCCGACAACGGCACTGGATGTATCGGTGCAGGCACAGATCATGGAGCTTCTGAAGAGATTACAGAAGGAATCCCGGATGGCAGTGCTTCTGATTACTCATGATATGGGCGTGGTGTCCCATATGGCAGACCGGGTTCTTGTGATGTATGCGGGACAGATCGTGGAGGAAGCAGAAGCAGAGGAGTTGTTCCGTCATCCATCCCATCCTTATACCCGGGCACTTCTTTCTGCCATTCCAACAACCGGGGACAGTGAGGATCGGAAATTGTCCTCTATTCCCGGTATGGTTCCGGAAAATTATGATACCATTTCAGGCTGCCGGTTCGCAGACCGGTGCCCATATGCACGGCAGGAGTGTCATCAGAGAGCAGGTTTGCGGGAAATTTCCAAAGGGCATACCGTGAGGTGTATTTTACAGTTATAGGCGTATTGCAAAGAACAGTTCAACAGACCACATAACAACCTGCTTTAAACGGTCATGTTGGACTTAAAGATAAAGATAAGAGGAAGAACAGTGTCCAGGCAGCAAATTCCGTTGATACAAGTGAAGAATCTGAAGAAATATTACCCGGTGAAAACCGGGATTATTCCGCATGTCACGGATTATGTGAAAGCAGTAGACGGTGTGAGCTTTTCCATCTATGAAGGAGAAATCCTGGGTCTTGTCGGGGAGTCCGGCTGTGGAAAGACCACGATCGGAAAGCTGCTGACGGGTCTGGAAAAGCCGACGGAAGGGGCGATTTTGTATCGTGGAATGGATATTCTGGACTGGACAGCGAAGGAGCAGAAAAAATACCGCACGAAAATCCAGATGATTTTTCAGGATCCGTATTCTTCTTTAAATCCGAGGAAGCATATCTATGAAATACTGGCGGCACCCATGCTTTATCATGGCATTTCCGATAAGCAGACTGTCGAAAAGGATGTGAAGGAGCTGCTTGAAATGGTGGGAATGCCGCAGTCTGCACTTGGTAGATATCCACATGAGTTTTCCGGAGGGCAGCGGCAGCGCATCGGCATTGCCAGGGCACTTTCCCTGAAACCGGAATTTATCGTATGCGATGAGCCGGTGAGTGCACTGGATGTATCGGTGCAGGCACAGATCCTGAATCTGCTTAAGAGTCTGCAAAATGAGCTGCAGCTTACCTTGTTGTTTATTGGACATGGGCTCGGTGCGGTGCATTATGTGAGTGACCGGATTGCAGTGATGCAGAATGGACGGATTGTAGAGCTTGGGGATGCCAGAGAGGTCTTTCATCATCCGCAGCAGGAGTATACGAAGATGCTGCTGAATTCCATTCTGGAACCAAAGGCTTATTCTGAAGACAGGGATAGCCAAGGGAGTTAGATAAAAGGAACATACGCTGATGGGTAAATATATTTTAAAACGAATATTAATAGCAATTCCGGTGCTGATCGGAATTACCTTGATTGATTATGCGATTATGTGTCTTGCCGGAAGTCCGCTTGAGATGTTAAAGGGTCCCAGGATCTCTGATGCGGCTTTGCAGGCAAAGGAGATTGCGGCAGGCCTTGATAAGCCGCTTATCGTACAGTATTTCGTGTGGCTTTGGCAGCTCCTGCAGGGGAACCTGGGCTACTCGATGAAATCTTATGAGCCGGTCAGTGCCATGATCGGAAGCCACATAGGTCCGACACTGCTTTTAATGGGAGCATCTCTTGCCCTAAGTCTTCTGATTGCAGTTCCTGCCGGAATTTACAGTGCGGTAAAGCAGTATTCGAAGGGCGATTATGCCGTGGTAACAGCGTCCTTTATCGGAAGCAGCATACCGAGCTTTTTTCTGGCATTGATTCTGATTTATATTTTTACCGTAAAGCTGGGAATTCTGCCATCCGGCGGGATGAATACCCTTGGAATGGACGGCAGTGTGGCAGATACGATACGGCATATGGTTCTGCCTGTCACTGTGCTTGCAGTTTCTTTAGCAGGAAGCAACATCCGTTATATCCGAAGCTCTTTTCTGGAGATTTTACAGCAGGATTATCTGCGGACGGCCAGGGCAAAAGGAATCGGCTATAAGCGGGTGATTTGGAAGCATGCCATGCGGAATGCACTGCTTCCTATTGTAACGGTAATCGGAATGCAGATTCCGATGCTGTTTGGTGGTGCCGTAATTATAGAGCAGGTGTTTTCCTGGCCGGGACTTGGACTGATGACTATGACGGCAATTATGGGAAGGGATTATCCCGTGATTATGGGAGTATGCCTGCTGTCCGCGGTTGTGGTACTTGTTTCCAACCTGATTACGGATATTTTGTATGCGCTGGTCGATCCCACGATTCAGCTGAATTAATGCTTAAAGCTTTGGAAAATTGTTTTCCTATACTTATGAAAGAATGAGGACAGACAACAGATCCGTATGCCGGGAAGGATATGGATCAGAGAGGACGGTCTATGAAGAAAAATTTATCAAATGAAACCTATCTGCAGACCGTCTGGAGGCGGTTCAGGCATCATCATCTGGCGGTGGTATCCATTGTGGTTGTGGCAGTAATCAGTCTTGCGGCTGTTCTGGCTCCGATCCTTGCACCCTACGATCCACAGGCAATTGCCGGTCCCTTTGGAGCGGCTCCGTCGAAGGAATTCATCCTGGGAACCGATGCTATTGGCAGGGATGTGTTAAGCCGGCTTTTGTATGCGACACGGATTTCCCTCCTGGTCGGGGTGATGGCAACCCTGCTGTCAACTGCTATTGGTGTTGTGCTTGGTCTGATTGCGGGATATTTTGGCGGCGTGGCAGATATGGTGATTATGCGTTTTACGGATGTGGTGATGTCCTTTCCTTATATTCTGCTGGTGCTTGTTGCGGCAGCAATTTTTGAACCGGGACTGTGGAATATTATTCTGATTCTCGGATTTGTGGACTGGCCGGGGATTGCACGGCTGGTACGCGGAAATGTGCTGTCCTTACGGGAAACAAACTTTATTAAGAGCAATCTGGTGGCAGGAATGCCGCTGTCCCATATTCTGTTTTCGGAAATCCTGCCAAATACCGTTGCGCCGATTCTTGTATACAGTACAACCGTGCTGGCAGTGTCTATGCTGGATGAGGCAGCACTGAGCTTTCTTGGAATGGGCGTACAGCCTCCGAAAGCAAGTCTTGGCAATATGCTGAACGGCGCACAGTCTCTTACTGTGCTCACACAGCAGCCGTGGCTGTGGATTCCACCCGGTCTTGTCATTATTGTGCTGGTTGTTGCGATTAACTTTATCGGAGATGCCTTGCGGGATGCGGTCGATCCGAATTCAAAGAGCAGACAGATTTAAACTTCATTTCAATTCAATTTTAAAGAGTATTTGATGTGAGCACTCAAAAATGATCCACTGGATCATTTTCTCATATGCATGGCAGCAAAAAAGGATCCAACAGGATCCTTTTATATAATTTATAACATATATGTGATAATAAAAAAACAAAATAAAGAACATAAATTTATTTCATACTTCATAATACAGTCTATCATATGGAAAAAGAAAAGTCTAGTTATTTCATGGAAAATCAGATATTCTTATTTTACCGGATAAAGTAAAAGCTTTTGAAAAAATATAACTGGATTTGTGCACAGCCATGGGAAGGATACTGGATGGAAAAGAGAGAACCGGATAAAAAGAGCTCTGCGGAGTGGCAGCGGGAAGAGAAATATTTAAACCAGACGCTGGATATCGTGAAGCGTAATGTGGAAAATTATGAGAGCGAAATCCGTGAGATGAGTGACCAGATTGAGGAAATGCTGCAGCACTATCACGACAATGATGTAGAAGTCTACACGCAGATGAGCAATACGGTAACGATGCGGGATCATATGCAGTCTGCCCTGAAGCGTAATCAAAGGGCGACAAAGAAGCCCTATTTTGGACGGATTGATTTTCTGGATGAGACGCTTCAAAAGGAGGAAGCCCTGTATATCGGACGCGGAGGAATTGCGAAGGATACAACGCATCAGGTGGTTGTGGACTGGCGTGCACCGGTAGCAAATGCGTACTATGAAAACGGATTGGGGGAATGCAGCTATCATGCACCGGATGGCAGGGAGCTTCCAATCCGTCTTGATTTGAAAAGGACTTATGAGATTGACAACGGAAGGCTGCTCGATTACTTTGACACGGAGGTGATTGCCAATGATGAGCTTCTGACAAAGTATCTTGCAAAAAATAAGCAGGCAGTTCTTGGCGAAATTATCGCAACAATCCAGAAGGAACAGAACGACATCATTCGTAAAACGCCGTATCACAACATCATTGTACAGGGAGTTGCCGGATCCGGGAAGACAACCGTAGCCATGCACCGGATTTCCTTTATTCTTTATAATTATGCGGAACGCTTCCGGCCGGAGGATTTCTATATTGTGGGAAGCAACCGGATTTTGCTGGAATACATTACCGGGGTTCTGCCAGATCTGGATGTGTATGGCATCCGGCAGATGACGATGGAACAGCTTTTTGTGCGGCTCCTGTATGAGGACTGGGATGAACAGAGCTGCTCCATTCTTGAAAATACAGCGGCTGCACAGGGCAGCATGGACAGAGGTACCTTTGGGTGGTTTCAGGCTCTGACGGAGTTTGGTGTAAGGATCGAGGCAGAGAGGATCTGCATGGACAGTGTCGTTCTTGACCGGAGGCAGTTCGTGGAAGGCTTAAAGGGCGGCGTGGCAGGTGTGTTTGATGAGCGGGAAGGCGAGCCACAGCCTACGGATCTGGTGGAACTCCTTAGTGGGAAGGCGATCCGGGATTATGTAGAACAGACGAATGCTTCCGTACAGACGAAGATCAATATGCTGAACGAGCGGCTGATTATTAAGATCAAGGATGAGTTTTTGAAAAACGGCCTGCGTTATTCGGAAAAGGAACGGAAAGCGATTTTGAAGGAGTACCGCGGCTATTTTGGGAAAAAGATCTTTGATATTTCTATTTTCGAGCTTTATCAGCGATTCCTTCTGGAACAGAAGGAGAAGGGATATGAGGTTTCTGTTCCGGAACAGGCATACGATGTGTATGATCTGGCAGCGCTTGCTTATCTGTATAAGCGCATGAAGGAAACGGAGGTCATCAGCGAGGCGCATCATGTCGTGATTGATGAGGCACAGGACTATGGAATGATGGCGTATGCGGTTTTGAAATATTGCATGAAGGACTGTACCTATACGGTCATGGGCGATGTGTCGCAGAATATCCATTTCGGTTTTGGTCTGGCAGACTGGGAGGGGTTGCGCAAGCTGCTATGCAGTCAGGATGGGGACAGCTTTGGAATCCTGAAAAAGAGCTACCGTAATACGGTGGAGATTTCGGAGTTTGCAACGAAGATTCTGCATCATGGAAGCTTCGAGCCCTACCCGGTTGAACCGATTATCCGGCATGGAAAAGAAGTGGAGGTTATGCAGCTTCCGACCAAAAGAGAGTTGTATGAAGAGACCGCCCGGAGATGCCGGGCATGGCAGAAGCAGGGGCTTAATACGATTGCGATTGTCTGTCGCACACCGGAAAAGGCAGAGCTTGTTGCAAGACAGCTTGGCAGGCTTATTCCGGTCTGTGAGAGTAATCTGGAAAAGGCAGTCTTTTCGGATGGAATCATGGTTCTTCCTGTCGTGTATACCAAGGGACTGGAGTTTGATGCCGTGCTGATTTTTGATCCGGACAAAGAGGAGTATCCTGTGGACGATGGACATGCGAAGCTCCTCTATGTGGCGGCAACGAGAGCGCTTCATGAACTCTGCGTGCTGTATCGCGAGGAGCTGACAGGACTTATTGCAGAACCTCTTCCGGAGGAGAAACAGAAGGAGACTGACCGGAAGGTGCAGCAACTGTTGGGGGAAGAAGGAACGAAGCAGAGCCGGGAGGCGCAGAGTTCAGGACAGAAAGTCTCATATAATCAAAATGGATTGATTACAGATAGAAAAGAAGAGCAAGCCAGACAAAACACTTCGGGAATATCTGCAGAGTCAAAATATGATAACACGATAGAAAATAATAATATAATAGAAAATAATAAGGGTTCCTTGCAATTAAATAAGAAATACGGCAATGCAATAGGAAAGAACGAATCACAGAGCAAATTACAGGAAGAGTCGAGGAAAGAAACAAGACAAAAAACAGGAACGAATCTTTCAGAAAATGAGCAGGAAAAGAAGACGCGGCAGGAAACAGCCCAGCCGCGCGCTAAGCTCCAGGTACGTCCGCGGGTCGCAGCCACATTAAAGAAACCGCAGGTTGTGACACCTCCGTCACAAAGTATGCTGCTTACCGGTGTACAGCCCATTGTAATCAAGTCAAAAGAACAGAAAGCGCTTGAAGCCATGCAGCGCGAACAGGAAGCAATCAAAGCACAGGCAGCAGAAAAGCTCCGTAAGGAGAAGCTTCGTAAAAAGAAGATGCCGGGAGTTCCCCTGTTTGGAGATATGCCGGAGAACGACAGGCTGCGTCCGGCAGGGCATTCGAAGATTGATCTTACCATCCGCTGGGTGCATGAGCGTCCGGACGGCCTGTATCTGCAAAGCCGGTATGGTATGCTGCGGATCTGCCCGGTTTCGAAAGCAGCCGTCCGTGTAAGCTTTTGCAGAGAGGACACCTTTGATGCGCAGAAGCAGATATATGATAAAAATGGTTTGCAGTATGGTATGGCTGGTACTCGCACCGGCATGACAGGGACTCATATCGGTGCAGCAGATCCTATGGATTCGTATATTGATTTGCATGTAAAGTGGAAATATCGTGACAAGGGCAGTATGGTAGAGATGACGACACCGGGACTTCTGCTTGAAATTGATAAGGGAGCAGGAAACATCCGCTTTCTTACGAAGGAACGGAAAGTGCTCTGCGAGGAGCGCAAAACAGAGTGCCGTCTGATTGAGGCTGATAAGAGCTGGCAGTTCTTTGACTGGAAGAAAGAGAAGATTTCTATTCCGAACCGGGGCAACAGCCTTGGCTTTTCCATGAAGGGCAGTGCCCGCTATATTCATGGTAAGGAAGGAGAGCTGCCTCCCATGATGGTTTCCGATCGGGGCTACCGTGTGGAGGTGCTGGCGGAGGGACCGGTCATCTGCTGTGATATTCCCTCGTACGGGTCTTATTTCCAAGTGGCGGGTACGGAAATTGATTATATTATGAGTCTTGAAGCAAATTGAATGGCAGCGGAGCAGATATTTGGTTTGCAAAGCTCATGAACGACCAAATATCTGAGTAATATGAAGTTTTGGATGTGTGAGACGCTTGTCGAAGAAAGCATATATGAGATCAAAAGCTATGAGAGGGTATAGAAACAGATAAAAATTCATAATACCCACAAGAAAAGAGAAACAGGGGTATATAAGTCAGGAGGATGACATAAATGACAAGAGAAGAATATCAGAATCGTGTATTGGGATGTTTTGTAGGAAAGAATATTGGCGGTACGCTGGGAATGCCGATGGAGTGGGAACGCAGTAAAAATGACGTTACATATTATACCCATGACATCACGGGCGATCCGCTGCCAAATGATGATCTGGATATCCAGATTCTGTGGCTGCTTGCCCTGGAAGAGCAGGGACTGCATATTGACAGTAAGATTTTGGGACAGTATTTCAATGAATACATGATCTTCACCCATGCGGAGTACGGTGTTGCGAAAACGAATCTCCGTGCGGGACTGCAGCCGCCGGTGACAGGAACCTTCCACAACAAATTTAAGGACAGCTGTGGTTCCTATATCCGTTCAGATATCTGGGCATGCTTATTTCCGGGAAATCCGGAAAAGGCAGCAGAATATGCTTTTGAGGATGCGCTTGTGGATCATGGAAACGGAGAGGGCGTCTATGCAGAAGTATTCATGGCAGCCATGGAGAGTGCAGCCTTTTATGAAAGGGATATCCGTAAGCTGATTGATATTGGTTTAAGCTATATTCCGGAGGAATGTACGGTAAGCAAGGCAATCCGCGATGCAATCCGTACCTTTGATGAAGGAATGAGTGTGGAACAGACAAGAGAGTACCTGATGCAGCATTATATCGGGCATCTGGAGTGGCATGCAATTGCCAGAGAGGATGAGGAAAAGGGCTACAACGAAGGACCGATGGGCTTTGATGTTCCGTCCAACATGATGATCATTATTTACGGATTGCTTTTTGGAGAAGGAAGCTATGAGAAGGCCATGTGCACAGCCGTGAATTATGGTGAGGACACGGACTGTACTGCTGGAACCATTGCTGCCCTGTATGGAATGATGTATGGCCGCGACGTTTTTGAAGAAAAGTGGACGAAGCCGATTGGCAACAAGCTTGTTACGATCAGCATTGATCCTTTCCTGATGTATGGGAAGATTCCGAAGACGGTGGAGGAGCTGACCGAGCGGGTTACCGTTCTTTATGAGAAAGCACAGAAGGAATTCGGACTTACCGGATGGAGCGGTAATGTGGAAGATTTTTATGCAAAGCCGTATTTCCGGAATATTTACCGGGAAATGAATGTGGTACGCTTTGAATTTCCGGGCTTAAATATCCGTCTTGATTATTGCGGCGATCCGGTGATCCGCCGTGGCGAGCCCAAGAAGATTAAATTCATCCTTTCCAACAAATCAAAGTATGTGACTTCGGATCGTGTGAATGTGTATTTATACGGAAGAGAAGGCTGTGAGATTCTCCCGCAGAAGGAGCAGAATATTTTCTTAAGCATGGCACATATGGGTGACGGTATCCGGGAGCTGGAATACGAAATTCTGGTGGAGGAACCGCTTCGGGCTTCCTACCGGTTTGTTGCAGAATTTGTCTTTGAAGAGAATAAGAATAACTGCCCGATGGAGGTGCCGTTTGTACTGTTGTCCGAAGCCGGACAGACCGTGCCGGTTGTCTGGGAGAAAAAAGGACCGGCCTGCACTCCGAACCTGCCACGGGTGTGATGCCATATAACAGTTTGTTCAGGCTGCGTAAGAACATGAGTCAGGAGTGAGCAGGCTCTTTTTGCAAAGTAAAACTTCAAATGAGCCTGCGAATCGTTACTGGAACGAGGTACGAATGAACAGTAACGAAAAATATATCTGATTTCCGGCAACTTTTTTTCACGTCTTGACAATTATACCTTTCGTGGTGTACTTTAACATATATAAATAAGACAGACTACAAAAGGCATTGAGGAAGACAGTAGCCTTTTTCCAAACGTCAAAGAGAGCCGGGAAAGGTGAGAGCCGGTATTAGTAGGAAAAGGGGGAAGATCACTTCTGAGCCGTTTTGCTGAACCATCTGATCAATGATTGAATGTATGTGACAGGCAGGCGCTGCTTCCATACAACTGTTTACAGCACAGTCATTTGTCAGACCCAGTAGGTAAAACCAGAATCCTCCGTTATGGGAAGCCATATAAAACTATGAGTATGCTTATATAAGCCGAAAGCAGGGAGTATGTTGTAACAGGTGGTTGCGTGGTAATGATGCCCCGTCCTATTACAGGACGGGGCTTTTCATGTAGAGCACTTAATGAAAGCAAGCCAAAGGCACCGTTTGAACTTAGTGTAAACCATACCGAGACACTTAATGAAAGTAAATATAAAAAGAAAGGAATGTACTATGTATCAGAAAGTATCAACGAACCTGAACTTTGTGGACAGGGAAAAAGAAACGAAGAAATTCTGGGAAGAGAATGACATTTTCCGCAAAAGTATGGAGAACCGTAAGGAAGGACCGACCTATACCTTTTATGACGGACCTCCGACTGCAAATGGTAAGCCGCACATCGGACATGTGCTGACCCGTGTTATTAAGGATATGATCCCCAGATACCGTACCATGAAGGGATATATGGTACCCCGTAAGGCCGGCTGGGATACCCACGGGCTTCCGGTAGAGCTGGAAGTAGAAAAGCTTCTTGGCTTAAATGGTAAGGAACAGATTGAAGAATACGGAATGGAGCCCTTCATTAAGAAATGTAAGGAATCTGTATGGAAATATAAGGGAATGTGGGAGGACTTTTCAGGAACCGTTGGTTTCTGGGCGGATATGGAGAACCCTTACGTTACCTATGATGATAATTTTATTGAATCCGAATGGTGGGCGTTAAAGGAGATCTGGAATAAGGGACTTTTATATAAGGGCTTTAAGATCGTGCCGTACTGCCCTCGTTGCGGAACCCCTCTGTCCTCCGCAGAGGTTTCCCAGGGGTACAAGGCGGTTAAGGAACGCTCCGCAATCGTGCGTTTCAAGGCAGTAGGAGAGGATGCGTATTTCCTTGCATGGACGACTACTCCCTGGACACTTCCTTCTAACGTGGCTCTCTGCGTGAACCCGGATGAAACCTATGTGAAGGTAAAAGCTGCAGACGGTTATACGTACTATATGGCACAGGCTCTGCTTGACACCGTACTTGGCAGACTGGCAACAGAGGATAAGCCGGCTTATGAAATCCTTGAGACTTATAAGGGTAAGGATCTGGAACGCCGTGAATACGAACCGCTTTATGCCTGCGCAGGAGAATGTGCCGAAAAGCAGCACAAGAAAGGCTTCTTTATCACCTGCGATAACTATGTAACCATGACAGACGGTACCGGTATCGTTCACATCGCGCCTGCTTTTGGTGAAGACGATGCGAGAGTCGGCCGTGACTATGACCTTCCGTTTGTACAGTTCGTTGATGGCAAGGGATGCCTTACCGCAGAGACACCTTACGCCGGTAAGTTCGTGAAGGATGCCGATAAGGATGTCCTTGTCGATCTGGATAAAGAAGGAAAGCTTTTTGATGCACCGAAGTTTGAGCATGAATATCCGCACTGCTGGAGATGTGATACGCCGCTTATTTACTATGCAAGAGAATCCTGGTATATCAAGGAAACCGCAGTAAGGGATGACTTGATCCGTAACAACAATACCGTAAACTGGATTCCGGAATCCATCGGTAAGGGACGGTTCGGCAACTGGCTTGAGAACATTCAGGACTGGGCGATTTCCCGTAACCGTTACTGGGGAACACCTCTTAACATCTGGGAATGTGAAGGCTGTGGACATCAGGAATGTATCGGAAGCCGTGATGAATTAGAGAAGCGTTCCGGCAATCCGGCTGCACAGACCGTAGAACTGCACAGACCTTATATTGATGAGATTACCATGGTTTGTCCGGACTGTGGTAAGACCATGAAGAGAGTACCGGAGGTTATTGACTGCTGGTTTGACTCCGGCGCAATGCCGTTTGCACAGCATCATTATCCGTTTGAAAACAAGGCGATCTTTGAGCAGCAGTTCCCGGCACAGTTTATTTCCGAGGCCGTTGACCAGACCCGTGGATGGTTCCATTCCCTGATGGCAGAATCCACCCTGCTGTTTAACAAAGCACCTTATGAAAATGTTATCGTTTTAGGCCACGTTCAGGATGAGAACGGACAGAAGATGAGCAAGAGTAAAGGAAATGCAGTAGATCCGTTTGATGCACTTGAAACCTATGGTGCAGATGCGATCCGCTGGTACTTCTATATTAACTCCGCACCATGGCTGCCGAACCGTTTCCATGGCAAGGCCGTTGTCGAAGGACAGCGTAAATTCATGGGAACTCTGTGGAATACTTACGCATTCTTTGTTCTTTATGCAAATATTGATAACTTTGATGCAACGAAGTATACCCTGGAATATGACAAGCTTCCGGTTATGGACAAGTGGCTTTTAAGCAAGCTGAATTCCATGATTATCGAAGTGGATGAGGATCTGGATCATTATAAGATTCCCGAAGCTGCAAGAGCACTGGAGAGCTTTGTGGATGATATGAGTAACTGGTATGTCAGAAGAAGCCGTGAGCGTTTCTGGGCAAAGGGCATGGAGCAGGATAAGATCAATGCCTACATGACACTTTATACCGCACTTGTTACGGTTGCCAAGTGCGCAGCTCCGATGATTCCGTTCATGACCGAGGACATTTATCAGAATCTGGTGCGCAGCATTGACAAGACCGCTCCGGAGAGTATTCATCTGTGTGACTTCCCGGTGGCAGACGAAAAGCTGATTGACAAGAAGCTTGAAGAGGATATGAAGGAGGTTCTGGATATCGTTGTTATGGGACGTGCGTGCCGTAATACCGCCAACATTAAGAACCGTCAGCCGATCGGCAGCATGTTCGTAAAAGCAGACCATGCGCTTACCGATTTCTATGTGAATATTATAGAAGATGAATTAAATGTTAAGAATGTAATCTTTACCGACGATGTCAGAGACTTCACCAGCTACACCTTCAAGCCGCAGCTTAAGACGGTTGGACCGAAATACGGCAAGCAGCTTGGCGGAATTAAGGAACACCTTTCTTCCTTAGACGGCAATGCAGCAATGGATGAGCTGAAGGCCAAGGGGGCACTTGTATTTGACGTTGCCGGAACTAAGGTAAGCCTTTCCGAAGAGGATCTTTTAATTGAAATGAGCCAGAAGGAAGGCTATGTGTCCGAGGCAGATAACTACATGACGGTTGTTCTGGATACCAACCTTACACCGGAGCTTATTGAAGAAGGCTTTGTATATGAAGTGATCAGTAAGATCCAGACCATGCGTAAGGATGCAGATTTTGAAGTCATGGATCATATCCGCGTTGCAATTAACGGCAATGAAAAAATTGCAGACATTGTCCGCAGGAATGAAGAAGCTATCGCACAGAAGGTACTGGCGGATGAAATTCTGGTGGATACGCCTCTTGAGATTTCCAGGGAATGGAATGTCAATGGGGAAAATGTCACAATTGGAGTTGCCAAAAACTAACATAAGGTTTAGAATATGGTAGGAAAGCGATTCGGCACATTGGCGTGTACACGTTTCAATGTGCCGAAGTGTTTGTAAAACTTAAGCTGTGAAACAGCGGTTTTATGAATGGAGTTCTGAAGAGTTATAACATATGGATAATTATGAGAATAAACGGGAAAGGGAGAATGGAGGCTCAACATGGTAAAGAAGACAACACCGGCAACACTGACCTTTGACAAAGAAATGTTCAAAAAGAATGTCATGTATAATGTGAAGACGTTATACCGTAAGACATTGGAGGAGGCAACTCCCCAGCAGATTTTTCAGGCAGTGGCTTATACAGTGAAGGACACGATTATTGACAACTGGCTGGAAACACAACAGGAATATGAAAAGAAAGACCCGAAGACGGTTTATTACCTTTCCATGGAATTTCTGATGGGTCGTGCACTTGGTAATGATCTGATTAATCTTCAGGAGTACAAACCGGTAAAGGAAGCCCTGGAAGAGTTGGGACTTGATCTTAACGTGATTGAGGATCAGGAGCCTGATGCAGCACTTGGTAATGGTGGTCTTGGAAGACTGGCAGCATGTTTCCTGGATTCCCTTGCAACCCTGGGTTATGCAGCATATGGCTGTGGCATCCGTTACCGTTATGGTATGTTCAAGCAGGAAATCCGGGATGGCTATCAGGTAGAGGTGCCGGATAACTGGTTAAAGGACGGTAACCCGTTCGAGCTGCGCAGACCGGAATATGCCAAGGAAGTTAAATTTGGCGGTTATGTCAATGTTCATGTGGATGAAAACGGCAGAAACAATTTTGTGCAGGAAGGCTATCAGAGTGTCCGTGCGATTCCTTATGATCTTCCGATCGTTGGATATGGCAACGGTATTGTGAACACCCTTCGTATCTGGGATGCAGAAGCGGTAGACTGTTTCCAGCTGGATTCCTTTGACAAGGGTGATTACCAGAAGGCCGTTGAGCAGGAAAACCTTGCAAGAAACATTGTTGAGGTTCTTTATCCGAATGATAACCATTATGCAGGCAAGGAGCTGCGTTTGAAACAGCAGTACTTCTTCATCTCTGCTTCCGTGCAGGAGGCCGTTGACAAATATATGCGTAAGCATGATGATATTCATAAATTCTACGAGAAGGTAACCTTCCAGCTGAATGATACCCATCCGACGGTTGCCATTGCAGAATTAATGAGAATTCTCATGGATGAATATTATCTTACCTGGGATGAAGCATGGGCAGTCACCACGAAGACCTGTGCATACACCAACCATACCATCATGGCAGAGGCTTTGGAAAAATGGCCAATCGAGCTGTTCTCCAGACTTCTCCCCAGAATTTATCAGATTATTGAAGAGATCAACCGCAGATTTGTGGAACAGATCCAGCAGAAGTATCCGAATAACCCGGAGAAAATCCGTAAAATGGCAATCATTTATGATGGTCAGGTGAAGATGGCACACCTTGCAATCGTTGCAGGTTATTCCGTAAACGGTGTTGCGAAGCTCCATACCGAGATTTTAAAGAAGCAGGAGCTGAAAGACTTCTACGAGATGATGCCCCAGAAGTTTAACAACAAGACGAACGGCATCACTCAGAGAAGATTCCTTCTTCATGGAAACCCGCTGCTTGCAGACTGGGTAACCGCTCATGTGGGAAGCGACTGGATTACCGATCTTCCGAAGATCAACAAGCTGAAGGTTTATGCAGATGATGAGAAGGCACAGCAGGAGTTCATGAACATCAAGTATCAGAACAAGGTGCGTCTGGCTCAGTACATCTTAGAGCACAACGGTATCCAAGTCGATCCCCGCTCCATCTTCGATGTACAGGTTAAGAGACTTCATGAGTACAAGAGACAGCTTCTTAACATTTTACATGTCATGCATTTATACAACCAGCTGAAGGATAATCCGGAGATGGATTTCTATCCGAGAACCTTCATTTTTGGTGCAAAGGCAGCAGCCGGATACTACAATGCCAAGATGACCATTAAGCTCATCAATTCCGTTGCAGATGTTGTAAATAACGATCCTGCCATCAATGGCAAGATCAAGGTGGTTTTCATTGAAAACTATCGTGTATCCAACGCAGAGCTGATCTTCGCAGCAGCAGATGTTTCCGAGCAGATCTCTACAGCCAGCAAGGAAGCATCCGGTACCGGTAACATGAAGTTCATGTTAAACGGTGCATTAACCATCGGAACCATGGATGGTGCGAACGTGGAAATCGTGGAAGAGGTTGGTAAGGAGAACGCATTTATCTTCGGTCTTTCCTCGGATGAAGTGATTAAGTACGAGAATTTTGGCGGATACGATCCGAACGAAATCTTCAATAATGATCCGGATGTGCGCAGAGTACTGATGCAGTTAATTAACGGTACCTACTCACCGAACGATCCGGACCGGTTCCGTACCCTGTACAACTCCCTGCTTAATACCTTAAGCACCGCAAAGGCAGATACCTACTTTATTCTGAAGGACTTCCGTTCCTATGCAGATGCACAGAAGCAGGTAGAAAAGGCATACCGCGATGAGAAGGGCTGGGCAAAGAGCGCCATCCTTAATGTTGCATGCAGCGGTAAGTTCACATCCGACAGAACCATTCAGGAATATGTGGATGAGATCTGGCATCTGGATAAGGTGGTATTACCGAAATAGATAGTAACTGATTTTCTTTAAGAGAGTCCCCATTGGTGAAACCGACGGGGACTTTTTGTAACAGTTTAGCCGTGCAGAAATGATGGTGTAAGATGACCGTGGGAGCCTGCTTACTAAGGGTAGTTTATGAATGGGCAAGGCTGAACAGTTATGATTTATAAAAGAAAATTCGGATAGAATATACAATGTGTTTTTGATATAATATAATAAATGGAAAAAGACCAAATCCCGTACAGGTTGTAAAGGAGGGTTACTTATGTTAAAGGATTTTGTGAAAGCGGAGAAACCGCAGGATGAGGAATTGAAGCAGCGAATCAGGGAAGCCGGAGAGAAGCTGGCAGCTCAGCAGAATCAGATCAAGGAACATAAGATTCCGGTACTTGTTCTGATGGAGGGCTGGGGAACCGCAGGCAAGGGAAGTCTGATCGGAGAAGTGATTAAGTATCTGGATCCAAGATTTTTCAAGGTGGCTGCGATGAATGTCCCGACGGAAGAGGAGAAGAGAAAACCGTTCCTTTACCGGTATTTTCAGAAGATTCCGGAAGCCGGGAAGTTTATGTTTTTAGATACCGGCTGGATGGATGAGATTACCCGTCAGCGTCTGAACGGTGAAATGGATGATAGGGTTTATGAACAGCGTCTTGAGAGTGTCCGCAATTTTGAACGGCAGCTCACGGATAATGGTTATGTGGTATTGAAATTTTTCTGTCATATCAGCGAAAAAGAGCAGAAAAAACGGATTCATGAATTAGAGGGAAGCATCGACACGAAGTGGCGGATCGGAGCCTATGATGAGTGGCAGAATAAGCACTATGAGAAGTGTCTGAAGGTCTATGACCGCTATATGGAAGAAACGAATCAGTCCTCGGCGCCGTGGTATGTGGTGGACAGCAAGTCGCGGAAATGGGCGGAATTGCAGATTCTGGAGACACTGACGCAGGCAATTGATGTGGCATTACAGAACCGCAGTCAGGCTGTACCGATCCGGCAGAATCGTTTTATCCTTAAGAAGATGCCGCTCCTTAAGGAAATTTCGTTGGATAAGACCATGACAGATGAAGAATATAAGAAGGAATTAAAGAAGCTGCAGCATCAGCTCCGGGATCTGCACAACCGTCTTTACCGCAAAAAGGTACCGGTCATCATTGCGTATGAAGGCTGGGATGCAGCAGGAAAGGGCGGAAATATCAAGCGGATCACGGAAGCACTTGATCCGAGAGGCTATGAGGTTTGTCCAATTGCCAGCCCGGAGCCGCATGAGAAGGCGAGACATTATCTGTGGAGATTCTGGACCAGGCTTCCCAAGGATGGACATATTGCGATTTTTGACCGGACCTGGTACGGACGTGTGATGGTAGAGCGTCTGGAAGGCTTTTGCAGTGAAAATGACTGGAAACGTGCCTATAATGAAATGAATGAGTTCGAGAAGGAGCTTCATGACTGGGGTGCCGTCATCATCAAATTCTGGGTGCAGATTGATAAGGATACCCAGCTGGAGCGGTTCAACGACCGTCAGAACACACCGGAAAAGCAGTGGAAGATTACGGAGGAGGACTGGAGAAACCGTGAAAAATGGGATCAGTACGAGGTGGCAGTCAATGAGATGATCCAGAAGACGAGTACGACCTTTGCACCATGGCACGTTCTGGAATCTGTGGATAAGAAGTACGCAAGAATCAAGGCACTGCGTATTGTGGTGGAAGAGCTGGAGAGAGCGTTGAAGTAATAAGGAGCATCTGGTGAACTGTCAAAAGCATAAACCGCTGCTCTGACAGAAACAGGCCGGGAGAAAATGAAACAGAAGAAATGCAAGCAGAAAACAGCTGGAAGAAATGCAGACAGAACAATACAGCATAGAAGAAATGCACACAGCAGACGTGGAAACAGTATAACAAAAATGGCTGGAGTAAATTGGCAGAAATGAAAATGACGGAAGAGAAACAGACAGAAGAGGAACAGCATATAGATCTTCGGAAGATCCGGGAAACATTTGCAAAGGACCGTTTTGCAACAGAGAATGGAGCAATTATTGAAGAAGTAAGGGAGCATTATGCGAGGTGCAGTATTGAACTGACGGAGCGGCATTTTAATGCAGCCGGCGGTGTCATGGGCGGTGTGCACTTCGTGTTGGCAGACTTTACGTTTGCGGTTGCAACGAACTGGAACGGAATGGGGGTGGTGTCCTTAAGCTCCACGATCAGTTATCTCGGTGCCGTAAAAGGAAAGAAACTGATTGCGGAAGCAGAATGTGTCAAGGAAGGCAGGTCTACCGTTTATTACCGGGTGAATGTTACCGATGATTTGGGAAACCGGATTGCGGAAGTGGGAATTAATGGGTTCCGGAAAATTGCACAGTAACCGAACACCTTATGGATTTTGAGGCAAATACAAAATCAGTTGTTTTGTGACGGCAGATTATGTATAATCTATTTTATGGGAACTACAATGAGGTAAAGTAATGCAGACGAAAAGAACTGCGACAGTCTGAAATGCATTTACCGTAAAGTATTATATGGATTACGCATGAAGCTCCGGACAGAGAGCAGATCATGCCATTACAGGAGGAAAGAAATGGTATCTTTATTGGAAGGTGGCGCTTACCTGCTTCACGGAACCGAAATCATTCCCGATTCACCGGAAGCGGCAGCACAGATCAAGGCAAAGACAGGCAAAGAGATTTCCAAAGAGCAGGCGAAGAAGGAAACGATTGCATACGGAATTCTTGAAAATCACAATACGTCAGGAAATATGGATAAGCTGAAGATTAAGTTCGACAAGCTGACCAGCCATGACATTACATTTGTGGGAATTATTCAGACTGCGCGCGCCTCAGGACTTGAGAAGTTCCCGATACCATATGTTCTTACCAACTGTCATAATTCACTTTGTGCGGTAGGCGGAACCATTAATGAGGATGACCACATGTTTGGTCTTACCTGCGCCAAGAAATACGGCGGCGTTTATGTACCGCCTCATCAGGCCGTGATTCATCAGTTCGCGAGAGAAATGCTTGCAGGCGGCGGAAGAATGATCCTTGGATCCGATTCCCATACCCGTTACGGAGCACTCGGAACCATGGCAATGGGTGAAGGTGGCCCGGAGCTTGTAAAGCAGCTTTTGAACCAGACCTATGATATCAATATGCCGGGAGTGGTTGGTGTTTATCTGACTGGAGAGCCGGTAAAGGGTGTTGGACCCCAGGACGTGGCACTTGCGATTATTGGAGCTGTTTTTGCCAACGGCTATGTAAAGAATAAAGTTATGGAATTTGTCGGCCCCGGTGTTTCTTCCTTAAGTGCCGATTTCCGTATCGGAATCGATGTCATGACGACAGAGACAACCTGCCTTTCCTCCATCTGGAGAACCGATGATACCATTAAGGAATTCTATGAGATTCATGGAAGAAGTGGGGATTATAAAGAATTAAATCCGGGTGAAGTAACCTATTACGATGGAATGATTACAATTGACCTTGCAGGCATCAGGCCGATGATTGCAATGCCGTTCCATCCAAGCAATACCTACACGATTGAAGAGCTGAACGCAAATCTTCAGGATATATTGAATGATGTAGAAAAACGTGCGGCAGTTTCCCTCGACAATGCCGTACCTTATACCTTAAAGGATAAGGTCGTAAACGGTAAATTCATGGTAGATCAGGGAATTATTGCAGGATGTGCCGGTGGCGGCTTTGAAAACATCTGCGCTGCGGCAGATATTATGAGAGGCTCCTACATAGGATCTGATGAATTTACATTAAGTGTATATCCTGCGTCGATGCCGGTTTATATGGAACTGATTAAGAACGGATGTGCAGCAGCCTTACTGGAGACCGGAGCGGTGTTAAAGACCGCATTCTGCGGACCTTGCTTTGGTGCAGGTGATACTCCGGCAAACAATGCGTTCAGTATCCGTCATTCCACCAGAAACTTCCCGAACCGTGAAGGCTCGAAATTACAGAATGGACAGATCGCATCGGTTGCTCTGATGGATGCCAGATCCATTGCCGCAACGGCAGCAAATAAAGGTGTTCTTACTCCTGCAACGGATTTTGACGGAACAATTGGTAAATACAAGTATCATTTTGATTCCAATATTTATGCAAATAGAGTGTTTGACTCAAAGGGAGTGGCTGATCCTGGTGTTGAGATCCACTTTGGCCCCAACATCAAGGACTGGCCGGAGATGACTGCACTTCCGGAAAACCTCGTCCTTCGTGTTGTATCCGAGATCCATGATCCGGTTACCACGACAGATGAACTCATTCCTTCCGGAGAAACCTCTTCCTACCGTTCCAATCCGTTAGGACTTGCGGAATTTACACTTTCCCGTAAGGATCCTGCCTACGTGGGACTTGCCAAGGATATCCAGGTAGCACAGAAAGCATTAATGGAAGGAAAATGCGCCGCAGAAGCAATGCCGGAATTAAAGCCGGTAATTGAGACGATCAAGAAGTCTTATCCGGATGTGAACCATAGCAATATCGGCTTCGGTTCTACCATCTTTGCAGTAAAGCCGGGAGACGGATCTGCCAGAGAGCAGGCGGCCTCCTGCCAGAAGGTACTTGGCGGCTGGGCCAACATTGCCAACGAATATGCAACCAAGCGTTACCGTTCCAACCTCATCAACTGGGGGATGTTACCGTTCCTGATCGAAGAAGGAGAACTTCCGTTCAAGAATCTCGATTACCTGTTCTTCCCGGGAATCCGCACCGCCGTTGAAACAAAGGAAGATACCATCAAAGCATACAAGGTTGCCGAGGATGGACTCCACGAATTCACACTCCGCCTTGGAGAACTTACAGACGAAGAACGCCAGATCATCCTGAAGGGATGTCTGATTAACTACAACAGGATCTAGCTACAAGCCCTGCAAACCGAAAAGGTTCAGCCCATGGAAAGCTCGCTTTCCGATGGGCTGAACCTTTTCGGTTTATTCGGCGCCAGCCGAACCACGAGAGCCCGCTAGGGCGCGAGTCGGGCAGGGCATGCGGGAGGAAGAGCTCATGGAAAGCTCGCTTTCCGATGGGCTGAACCTTTTCGGTTTATTCGGCGCCAGCCGAACCACGAGAGCCCGTCAGGGCTCGAGTCGGGCAGGGCCTGCAGGGGAAGAGCCCGCTCTGGATAAGGATTTTTTACTATCTCATATAAAAGTGTGATCGATAAGCATTAGAATCAAATAATTTTGTGTTTTCAGTTGTAATTTTCATGAATTTCGCATATGATAAAAGTGTGATTATTGAACACAAAACTCTAATAAAAATGTGAGGAATGATTCCATGGAACGATTTATCTTAAAAAAACTGCTGGCTTGGAAGAATTCTCCCTACCGCAAGCCGTTAATCTTGAAGGGTGTACGTCAGGTGGGTAAGACTTGGATTCTGAAAGAGTTCGGCAGGCGCTATTATGAAAATACAGCTTACTTTAACTTTGATGAAAATGAAGAATATAAGCAATTTTTTGAAACAACCAAGGATGTGGACCGGATTCTGCAAAACCTTATGCTGGCAAGCGGTCAAAAAATTGTGCCTGAAAAAACCCTTATCATCTTTGATGAAGTGCAGGACTGCCCTAAGGTCATTAATTCTATGAAGTATTTTTGTGAGAACGCACCGCAGTATCACGTTGCCTGTGCCGGTTCTTTATTGGGTATTGCCCTGGCGAAACCTTCCTCTTTTCCCGTGGGTAAGGTTAACTTTATGCAGATTGACCCGATGACCTTTAAAGAATTCCTACTTGCCAACGGTGATGAAAATCTGGCGCAGTATCTGGAACAGGTGGATACCATTGAACCCATCCCTGACGCTTTTTTTAATCCGCTGTATGAAAAGCTGAAAATGTACTATGTCACCGGTGGTATGCCGGAGCCGGTATTGATGTGGACGGAGGCACGGGATGTTTCTGCCATGCAGGAAGCATTGTCCGGAATCATCGGAGCCTATGAGCGTGATTTTGCAAAACATCCTAACCTCAGCGAGTTCCCGAAAATCTCAATGATCTGGAAATCCATTCCTTCTCAACTGGCAAGAGAGAACAAGAAGTTTATCTATAAAGTGGTCAAGAAAGGAGCACGAGCCCGTGAGTACGAGGATGCCTTGCAATGGCTGGTAGATGCCCGTTTGGTGCATAAAATTTATCGCAGCTCAGCTCCCGGCCTGCCGATTGCAGCTTACGATGACTTGTCTGCTTTCAAGATTTATTTGGTAGATGTGGGACTGCTTCGCCGTCTGGCACAGTTGGCTCCCACTGCCTTTGGAGAAGGAAACCGCCTGTTTACTGAATTCAAAGGCGCATTAACCGAAAACTTTGTGTTGCAGACTTTAATTACTCAGTTTGAAGTCATGCCCCGTTATTGGAGTCAGAACAACCCGCCTTACGAAGTAGATTTTCTCATTCAGCGGGAGAACGACATCTTCCCCGTGGAGGTAAAATCCGAAGCCAACACAACCAGCAGGAGTATGAAGAAGTTCAAGGAACTGTTCCCTGATAAGGTCAGACTCCGCATCCGTTTCTCATTGGACAATTTGAAACTGGACGATGATGTGCTGAATATCCCGCTGTTCATGGCAGATCAGGCGGATCGATTGATTGGGTTGGCATTGGAAAAGATGGAGCACTGATGTATATAGCTAAACTATATTAGCCGGAATTTGAAGAGATACTTGCGTTTCTTAAAGAACTACAGGGAGAAATACATAGGCTGGAATAATAATAAAGTACCAGCGGATGTGGTGAAGTTCTCAAAGGGAATGATCATCGCGGTTACAGCTATAATAATTCCAAGAATGGTGTGTCGAGTCAGGCAGGGCTTGTAAAGCGGTTCATGGTCTGGAAGAATACAAGTGTGTGTATTGTGGAGCCGTACAGGAATCCCATCCGATCCCGGCAGGTGTGGCAGCGGTCAAAGACTTTTACGGAAAGGTGAAGGATGCTCCGGCAAATGGAACGGTTACCTATGATTCCGGAAAGCTTTATACCATCAGCGATTATCTGTTAAAGAAGATGTCCGAGAGAAATGATGTCACTTTGACTGTTAATTTTGAGTATCAGAATGCGAAGTATGAACTGACCTTCCCGGCAGGAACAGATTATACTTCTGTTTTAACGGATGAAGATACCATGTATGGATACTTTGGTGTGGCTGCGAAGCTTGGACTTACCGTAGCTGCAAAATAATCATATTTTAAAGTTACAATCGATCAAAAGAATTTAATAAAGAAAAATAGAAAGCTGTGTTTCTGTCAAGTGATGGAAATGCAGCTTTTGTGATATCGATCATCATCCCTTCCCCTCCTGAAACTTCGCCATCCACACGGACACAATTCCTCCGACGGCCAGACACAGTAGATTGATGACGCAGCTTTTTACCGATGTGGTGAAGCTATCAAAGGGAATGATCATGGCGGTTGCGGCCATAACAATTCCGACAATGGCGTGAAAGGCAATAGAGTAATGCTTTTCAAATAAGGAATTGATGAGGCGGGAGAGGACGAGAATGGTAATTCCGGCACCGATTCCACCGGGGATGAGAACGGCAGTGGATAAGTGTCCGATTCCGTCAATGAATGGAGTATAAAGTCCGAGCGGCATAAGGAGCGTAGAAAAGCTCATGCCGGGTGCAATAATGCTTAACGCGAGACAGAAGCCGCAGAACAGATACCATTTGAAATCCGGAACGATGGTGATGGCGCAGCGCTGCAGACCGGTCAGTAGCGTAAAAATAAAGATGACCGCACAGAAAAAGGAAAGATAAGATCCTTTGGAACGTCCCTCTTTTCCGGCTTCTTCCCAGAGCGAGGGCAGCATTCCGATAATCAGACCGATGAAAAGACATACAGAAGGGGCCGGATACCGGTTTAAGAAGAAGGCAAGAACATTGGCAACGCCAAGAAAGCCGAGGAGATATCCCAGCAGATAAGGATACAGTTTGGGAAAATGGGTACGGAAGTTTTTCTTAGGATCGCCAAGCAGCTCCATAACGGGACGGTACACACCGAAGATTACACTCAAGACCCCGCCGGAGATTCCGGGAAGTACCGCACCTAAGCCAATAAGGGCACCCTGTAACAGAGCTGGGAAGAATTTCTGATGTTTCATAAACAGACTCCTCTTGATATACTGCTATTAAAATCATAACGGGCAACTTCTATATCTTTAAACAAAAAGGTATGTCTTTTAATCGTTCCCACTCATTTTAAATATATGACATAGGTGCTGTAAATATGAGTTAGTGTACAAAGGGATGTTAAGTCTAATGCCATAGAAAGAAGGAAATATGAGAGACGTATCTATTGAAGATAATATTTTATATATTGGTGATACTAAAATAATTGTAAAATATCCGATTAAGCAAGTTGAAAGCATCAGAGGAAGGTATGTTATTTTGTTAAAGATTCCACGAGTAGAACTTGGAACAGAAGAACTTAATAATGATTTTTCAAAAATGTAAAACGTATTGTTTTGATAGCGCCTGGTGCTATTGGACAATGCGTTTTTATGATAATTTTAAAATTCTTTTCCCGATGGCTGATATCGGCTTATTTTTGCAAATATCGTGATTAAAGTTCATATCAACTTTAGATGCATCAGATGGTTAAAATCGGCGTATTTGGTACACAATTTCGGCTTCTGTATTGTACAGTCTTATGATTTTCGGTAATGTAAGTAAAACACAGAGCAGGAAAGATGTCATATCTATCAATAAAAGAAAAAGGGGAATCCAGAGTTGGAAAATCATGTTTTTGACTGTAACAGCATCGTCAGTTGCCATATGAGTGCAGTGAGACTTCTGGATACAGGAATGGAAGCCGGAAGCGAATGGGAAAAGAGTCTCAGGGAAATAG
>ERZ856578.2346-NODE-2346-length-31509-cov-6.099389_pt1 | contig 31509 bp, 22 predicted proteins | sample MGYA00514384_ERZ856578 | MGnify/ENA primary metagenome ERZ856578 (study PRJEB29103, sample SAMN06111958) | human gut metagenome | biome: human gut; feature: ankylosing spondylitis patient; material: healthy_person | host: Homo sapiens | place: China:Hangzhou... | reverse complement strand
GGCGGGTATGGTGGCGCCGATGTCGCCGCCATCGCGCATGGTCTGTTCATTGTCCACGCGCACGGTCGACTGAGGCTGCTCGGATGGTGTGGCCCAAGGCGTCATGTCGCCGCTCAGACGTGCCGCCGTATATTTCTCGAGGCGTTCGGCCGTGGGGCGATCCCACGGATCTTTGGCCAGACACGCACGAATGACATCGTTCAGGTCTTTGGAAAACTTGTTTGTATCTATGTTCGGCAGCTCGGCGCCGGCTTTGAGCATTGCGCCGCCCTGCCCCATGAAAGGCAAGTCGCCCGTGGCCAACTCGTAGGCGGACACTCCAAGAGACCAAATGTCGCTGGCATTGACCGTAACCGGATTGGCGGCAAAACGTTCGGGTCCCATATAAGGTATTGCTCCGGATGAGCGGACGCGCTGCGACTGCTTGCGCATGGTGTTGCGCATCTTGCGGCTTATGCCGAAGTCCGTAATCAAGAAGCGACCTTGGTCATCGCGCAAAATGTTTTCAGGCTTGATATCCTGATGGACCACCGGCGGTTCCAGGCCGTGCAGATAGCGGAGACCGGCCGACACATCGTGCAAAAAGCGCCATATCGTTGCCTCGTCGGCATTGCCGGCTAAGGCAGAGGCATTGCCATTCTCGCAATACTTCATAATCAAGTAGGGGCGATGTTCCCAAACGCCGTAATACTGTGCAGTCAGCAGATTTTCGTGGCTGAGGCCATAGGCGACCTTATACTCGTCCTTGAACTCGCTTTGGCCGTTTTGGTCAAGCGAAATATATAGTTTTATAGCCACATCCAAGCCCAGCTCGGTATCCTCGGCCTTCCAGACCTCGCCAAAACTGCCGCTACCTTTGTATTCCTTGAGCCGGTAACGATCGGCTATCATCGTGCCTTGTCTTAATTCGGGCGTACTCATATCTTATTGTATTGTTTGTTTTCTTTGTCCTTGCTATCCTCGGAAAGCGGATTTGTGCCGGGCTTTGCATCTCGCTTCGGGTCGACTTTGGTCTTTCGATCTGTCTTGGCCTTGTCTTCCGTCTTGGTTTTTTCGGCCGCCGAATCTTGGTGCGGCGTCGTATTGCGCCTCATCTTGTCCTGCACGGCTTGGCTTTCGTTATTACCGGGCTTTTGCTCCTTTTGCGGCACGGGCTTGGGCGCATGGTTTCCCGTATGTCCGGATATGCGCCGGCGCGGCGTGGGTTGTGCGAGCGGCTGCGCCGGCGATGCCTGCGTTCCACGCACATGCTGTACGTCTGCTGTATCGGGTTCCGCCGGTTTGGCCGGCGCTGTCTTTATCGGCACGGGCTTGGGCTGCGCGGCATCCGTACCCTTGTCTGACTTGACATATATGGCCACAGCGGCTCCGGCAACGAAGAATATAGCAAATATTATGGCAGCCAATACATAGCGGCGGCGCGACGTCTTGCCTTTCGCGGAACCGTTACCGGCCTTGGAGGCGGCATCGATTGCCCCGGTTTCGAGCGTCTTGCCCACACCGGCGGAAATGGGCAACCCGGCGCCCGAACATACGCGGCAAAGCATCACCGTCACGTTGTCGTACCAATCGGCCTCTCGTGCCGCCGACATCAGTGCCCGACGGCACGCGGCGGCATCATGCGCATTGGCGGCAATGACACTCTCTAATGTCGGAGTCTTTACATCCCGGTCGAACGGTCGGTCGCGCAATACTCCGCTGAGGCCATCGCTGCACAGCATGATTACATCACCGTCACCCACTGTATATTGCACGGTTTCGGGCCGAGCCGCTTGACTCGGGTCGCCGAGGCTGCGCGTGACGATATTGCCCTGCGGATGTCCGAAAGTCTCCTCGTAGGTCAAGACGCCGCTATTGGCCAATTCCTGAACATACGAGTGATCGCGCGACAGCGCAAGTATGCCGGTGCCGGGACGATACAAGTAGGCTCGGCTGTCGCCTATCCAAGTGACCGTAAGCTCGTTGCCTACCAACCACGCCATAATCATCGTCGAGCCCATTCCGGCGTGTTCGCCATCGTGCGAGGCATCGTCCTTGACTGCCGCATCGGCTCGGCGTATGATATCTTCAAGTATGCGGCCGCGGGAGACGGCATCCTTGGCGCGCGTGCATTGGTCGTTTTCAAATGTTTTGGCAGCCACGTCTATAGCTATGGCAGATGCCACCTCGCCGGCATTCATGCCACCCATGCCGTCAGCCACCACCATCACAACGCCGCCATCGCCGATGGTTACTGTTCCGTCCGGAGCCCCGCCGTTGGCGAAAGACGCATATCCGGGCGTTGCCTCCGAGGATACCAGCAGCAGGCTGCTGTCCTCGTTGCCTTGCCGCGGTGCCGAGGGCTTGAATTTCCCGGCTGCATCGGTATGGCTGTCCAATTGGAGTATAAGTTTCTTGTCCATATTGTTGTTGTGTTTTTTTTGAGAAGTGGTACTCCTTGGGGAGCAATATGTGGAGATGTGTGCGGTATTATGTTGTTACACCGGGATTGTTTTCACTGCGACGGTCTTCGTCCCATTTGTTGTCATTCGGATTTTTCGGCCTTCGGACACGCCTATTGTCGTCACCTGACAGCCGACAGTGGCACTATAAATCCCAGCGAAGACCCTGCTATAGCGCTTACAATGCCCACCACTCGCAGGTTGCCGTCGGCGTCAGTATAGAACACGGGGCCACCGCTATTACCATGTTCCAAGGATGTCTCGGTAGTATAGATAACACCGTCACGCAGACCGGGAACGCTGACCGTGGCCGTACCTAAAAGCGGCTGTATGGCACCATCACCGGCGCTCCCGAAACCCAGCGGATAGCCTAATATGGTCAGGCGTGTGCCGCGTCCGAGGTCCTTGCTGGCAGCGGCATCGAAATCCAGGCCCGAACCTCCGGCATTAAACCATGCGTAATCGGTTTCATCGGTATTGGCACGACTGACAACAACTCCGTCCTCGGTGGTCATGCGCCGGTCATGTGTACCGTTGGTATGGAACATAGTGGAATTGAAGCGCATGGTACGACCCGTGGGCGAGGTCGCCACAAAATGGGCGACAACAGCTCCGCCATTATTTGCCAATAAATTTAGCGTGAAATCCTGTCCCTCCTGGTCGTTCCAGAAGAGCCACGACTCGATGACGTGCCGCGCCGTCACAAAACGGCCGTCACGCAGCATGAACCCCGTGCCACTCCATCCGCTCAGCGACTCACTACCGTCCAGCGGCACACGGCGCACAGCGCCATCTTCGTCAGTCACATCTATGGCTACCGCACTGATATAGTACACATAAGCCGAGGCACGATCCAAGGCACCGTTATCGTATCGACGCGAAGCTACGCGCGGCATTCCTCCACGCGGCACTATGGTCACCGGCGTCTCGGTAGTGCCGTCTATAGCCTGACCCATCGCATCAAGGTTGGACATGCGCTCGTCCAAGGTGCCGCGCAAGGCGGCATTATCGGCCGTAAGCGCCGCTATGAGCGAGTCCTGAACCGCCTTTTCGCGCGTATATGCTGCACGAGCCTGTTCCAGTGCCTGTTGCTGCTCTCGTATCAATCCTTGCTGGCGCACGATAAAGTACACGCCGGCTGCCGCGAGCAGCGCGACAAGCACTCCTATGGCGACCATGGCGCGGCGATAAGGCCGCAAAGCCTGCCGACGGAAGAGGCCCAAGCGTGCCGACAGCCCGATGCTGCGAACCAGACCCTGATCACCCTCGGGCATGATGAAGCCCAAGCGCGGCCCATCGGTAGACAGCTGTATTTCATCGCCATTATGCAGTTGCACCGGCGCTGTGACGCGCTTGCCGTTGACCAGAGTGTCGTTGGTATGAGACAGCGGCGTCAGACGCCATGTCTCGCCGTCCTCAGCCTTGGATATGGCGGCATGGCGACGGCTGACCGTGGGACAGTCCTCGCCGTAACGTATCTGGCACCGGGTATCGCGACCTATTTCGATGTAATCAACTATGATACGCCGAACATCTCCGGCACGATGACCTGCAGTGGCTGTCTTGTGCTCCAAGATATAATAGCGCCGACCGCCGGCACCGAATATGGTCTTTATACCGGCGCCTAAGGAGCTGCCGAGGCTGTGTCCGCTGTTGTTGGATTCGTTGGGCATGGTAATGTCGTATGTGATACTCTATTGGTTTTCGTATTGTTTTGTGCTCTACGTGTAAGATCTTAAAGCCCTTAATGATTATTTACCGGTGGACTTTATCCCGCTTTCGACACGTAGTTTGGTGTCGCCGATACTGATGATGTCGCCGATGGTAAGGATATGCCCGTCGGCATCGACTTCATCCGAATTGATGTACGTCCCGTTGAGCGATGGATGCCAAGACGAGGACGCGGTGTGGTCACATGTGGCGGTGCATGTGGCGCAGGGGAATACGGCTGTAGAGCGCTGCGCCACCGGACAGTCCACGCGAAATTGCCCGTCGCGGACAATCCATCGATACATCGATGGGTCGTGCTCTATGGTGCAGTGGCGACGCGAGATATAGGCACTATCGCTTTCGTGCAGCTGTATATGATTGGCCACCCTGCTGTCAGCATCTTCGCGTCCTATGTATATGACGTCGGAGTCCTTGGCTAAGGTCGCAAGGTCAAAAGTCTCGCCGGCATCGTCACCATAGGTGGCCACGAGGACCGGATCATCCGCCGATGACGTTGCGGCCGCCGTAGTCACACGCAAAGTGTCATGTACGGCTGCCTCGGCACCGGGCACAAGGCGCGCGACCTCCTCGGCACTACTGATACGGTGCTTGAAGTCGGGCACAAGACAACCCTCGACCAGGTCAAGCCACTCCGAAGTGCGGATGTCAGAGCGCAAGGCTTCGCGATTCCATTGCCCGCGCTGAACATTGAGCACATAGCGGGCCATGTCTTCATCGCTGCGCAGATGTCCGAAGGGTAAAGTCCGCGTCAACAGCTGATATATCATCACTCCAAACGAGAAAATGTCCGTGGTGGGCAGAACCGTGGCGTTGCCGCGCCGCGGATTAAGCTGCTCGGGAGGCATATACGCCACCGTGCCAAAACGTTGGCGCGGCACGCCCGACCATCCGCGACGTGTCATACGATTGTTCTGATCTCCGCTGATGCCGAAATCGGTGAGCATGGCCCATGTATCATTGCGCAGCAGCACATTCTCGGGTTTGAGGTCGCGATGGACGCGTCCGGCACGATGAAGGTCGCCGAGGCCCTCGAGAATTTGCCGCGACAGCAAGGCCAGGTCCGGTGAGCGCTCTACGGTGGCATGCCATAGGTCGCCACCGCCGCAGTATTCCATCACCATATAGGGATTGCCTTCGACAGTCCCCTTGGACAACGCATGCACAAGGTGGCGGCTGACGATACGCGAGGTGTCATACTCACGGTCAAAACGACACAGCAATCCTTCACGCTCGGCAGGCATTACTTCCCAGACCTTCAACAGTTTGAGCGCATACTCGAGACCGTCAGCATCGGTCACGCGAAAGACCTTGCCGTATGTTCCCTCGCCCAAAAAAGCCTGCACCTTCCACCGGTCGTCTACAACGTCACCGACTGCAAAGTCACAGCGCCGGGCTATTATGGAATTGTTTTTACTCATATGGATATATGCGTGAAGGTCAATGCGTTTTTACATTCAAAGCGGCGTGACACACCGGACAGTGGCGCAAAAGTGACGACACGGGATAGCCGCACCGCCGACACGGCGGGACGCTCGTGCCTGACGCCCTATGCTCTTCGGCATCAGGCCGAGCCGGCAATCGCCCTCCGCATTTGGCGCATTTGGTATCAGCATCGCCATTGGGCCATCCGCAATTTCTGCATATTTTCATGTCTGTATCGTATATGCTGTGCCGACAGTCGCTCACGCATCGCCGAGACTGTCTTTAATTCGCAAAAATATACATTTTTTAAGAATTATGTCGCTTGTTACGCGTTAATGAGTGTTAAGCGATGCCCATTCGCCATGTCTACCCTCGCCATGTCTTTGGGATAGTAATACCAATATGTTTTGCCTCATCTAATCAATGCTGTCTCAATGCCATCGGCTTGGCTTATCAAAAAGTCCGTCAACGAACATTATGACTGTTGACATTTTTCTTTATGACAACTCAGAGCCTCTGCCTGCAACAGCATCAAGACATGACCACCGTCCGCACCGTCGAAGTGCATGTGTACGGGTCCTTGGTAAGTTGGAGTTGCACGGGTATCATCTCACGCAGTGAGGCATTGTGGCTGATGAGCACTACGCGGCGACAAGTATCACGCTGTAAAGACTGCAACAGTTCCACGGCATTGTGCAAGGGCTGTCCGCTAAGTGTGCCGAAGCCTTCATCAATAAACAGGGTGTCCACAGCAAGACTGTCGCTGATTTCGCTCAACGCCAACGACAACGCCAGTGACACCAGGAAGGTTTCACCGCCTGAAGGTGTATTACCCGAGCGAATAACACCGCCGCGACCGATGTCACGAATATTAATATTGAGCGTACCGCGCACGCCCACGAGGTCGTATTGCGGCGTAAGCTTGTGCAAATAGACATTGGCGCGTTCAAGCAACGACTCGAGAACAAAACTCAAAGCTATGCGGCGGAAGCGATCGCCGGTTGAATCGCCGAGTATGCTGTTAAGGCGTGCCCATTTGTCATACTCGGTCTTGGCCTGTGCCACGCGCTCCAGCAATGCCTGATGTTCGCGGTGCAGCGTATCGTCCGATTTGAGTCGCTCGTTCAGCTTGCCAATCTCGCCATTGGCGGCATCGCGGCGTTGCGACATCTCGGTCTTTGCTTCCAGGAGCAGCCGCACAGCCTCGGTGGCTTCGTCGCCCTCCAATTCGGTCAATGGGACATTGCCTTCTACTTTGGCATGTTCGACCGCACGGTGCTGTGCCTCGGCGAGACGTGCACAAGCCTCGCCGACAGCCCGTTGAGCCTTGCCGATAATATTGCGCATCTGCAGAGTCTCGCGTGGATCCGCTGCTGCAAGATGCTCCAATTCGTCGCGTGAAGTGCCGTCATGGCCACCAAGGTAGTCTTGCAACGCCGCCTCACAGGACTTGGCCTTGGCCGCAATTTCATCCAAAGCATTCTTGGCCGCGGCAATGTCTCGCATAAGTCGATTGAGGCTGTCTACGCTGACGGCTTCCGTCAACGTATCACCGGATGTCGGAAAATCGGCGGCTGCTTGCGTTCCGGCATCGGCGCCGATACCATCCTCTCCGACCATGCTTTCGGGCATGGCATCTTTGGCTTGGGCATATAATTTCTGCATCTCGACGAGTGCACGGCTGTGCAATTCGATGTTGTGCCGTTGGCTGTCTATCAGGTCTTTTTGCTTTTTATCGGCGGAACGCGCGGCGGCGTATGCTTCCCTTACGACTTGGCCCGAAACTTCACGAATGTCCCCGAAGATGTGTTCCGCATCAATGAGCAAGATGGTATTCTGCGCTTTGTTCTTGGTCGTCTCGGCATCCGTCAACGCCTTATCTATCTGTTTGATGGCTGACCGAACATCTGTAAGTACATTGACACACTGCTCGTGCCTTTCGCGAGTCTTGTCTCGAGCGGTCACGCAGCAATCCACTTCCTTGCGTAATGCATCCAACTGCTTCTGAGCCTCGCTTATTGACTGCAGGGTTTCCTCGGTACGCCGAACTTCGTCATCCAAAGTCTTAATTATAGCGTCTATTGTCGCGATGTCGCCCGTCTCGACTTGAAGATTGCTGACAGCCCGGTCTATGGCTTTTTGGCGCGTTTCTATGTCTGCCTTTGTCTTTTCGAGCGAATACCGAACCTGCTTGCACATTTCCTCAGCCGTAGTCTTTTGGCGGACAAGGGTGTTGCGCCGATCGCGTAATTCGTCCAAATTTTTCTGAGCCGAGCCTTTTTGTTCCTTAAGGGCGTTGCATTCGTCCACCAAGTCGCTGCGCTGCGGCAATTCATGTTCTATCTTCTGTCGGCACAACGGGCACATACACCCGACTTCGAGATGTGTACGCAATTTGTCCAAATCCTTGCCTGCGGCCATATTGGCCAAAGCAAAAGCATCTTCCACCGTCTTCAATACCTTGTCTGCCGTATCTATCAATGGGTCTATTCGGCCTATGGCATCGGATTTTTGTCTGATGACATCATTGTATTCGTTCAGGTGTTTCTCGGCCTCGGCCTTCTCTTCCCGGCGGACTTGCAATTCGCTGACGGCTGTACGCAGCGACACCAACCCTCCCCGGCGTGCGGCCTGACGGGCGCGGTTGGCATTAACCTCCTCGGGCTTCAAGGCAGCCAGTTTCTCCTCCCCGGCCTTGACCGCCGAGACTGCTTCATCCACGGCTTTCTGCGCGGCTTTCAGGTCTTTCTCGGCCTTGGCCTGTGCATTCTCGGCCTCGGACTCGGACTTACGTTTCGCGTCAAGGGCGTGCCGATATTTCAGCATCGAGCTGTCAGATAAAACAATAGCATTGAGCGCCTCGACAAATTGCTTGTCTTGGTCAAACACCTCGCGCTGCGATGCCCGGGTGGCGTAATCGACCTCATTGACACGCAGCTTGGCCTTTTCGGCCTCGAGACGAGAACTTTGCTCTCTGAGTTCGCGAGAGGCGACGGCAAGTTTCTTTACACACATTTCCAGCGTCTTACGGCTGTCCTCGCTCCGTTTTTTATTACCTTGTACTTCGCGAAGGACATTGATAACAGCGGCTGCATCATCGCACAGTGCCACATGTGCCGCTGCTGCAGTGTATTCCGGAGTAGTCAGGGCTTCTTCGGCCGCTTTTTTCCGGGTGGCGGCGGCAGCCTCCGAGGCTTTGATGTCGGCATCAGTGGACAGCCACGCAAGGCGCGTATCTATCCTATGACATTGAGCGGCGGCAGATGCGGCCACAACTCCCTGCTCGGCAATGGCTTCGGTGACAGCTCGGCGCTCGTCATCAGTCATGGGCTTGAGGTCGCCGAGGCGATCATTGAGCTGTTCCCAGACGTTTTTATATTCTCGTGTTTTTTCGTAAACACGTTTGCCGACACGTGAGTACACGTTGTTTCCCAGTATTTTTTCGAGTATCACACCCTTGTCTGCATCCGAACTCTTGTAGAACTTGGAGAACTGGCCTTGCGCCAACATCGTTGTGCGGCAAAATTGGTTGAAATCCAAACCAACAATACGTTTAACCTCGTCATGTACACGCTTATCTATGACATCCTTGCCATCACGCACGGCTACAGTGCCGACTTCGGTGACGACATCGCCGGGCACAAGAAAATTGGCGGCATCGCGATATCCGCTGTTGCGACCTTTTCGACCGGCAACACCTTTGATGAACGCATCAAAGGTGCGCCCGTTGGCGCACGAGCAGTACCACCCGGCAGTGTATGTGCGGTCAGCATCGCCGTCCTTAACTGCAAACGACATCAGCGCCCAAGACTCGGAGGTACCGGTGGTCATCATCTGCCGCACATCGTCCATGCCCAATCCGGAAGTGTCTGCTTCGGCAGCCTCACCTCGGCGAGCAACCATATCGGTGTCTTCCATGCGTGGAGCCTTGCCGTATAAGGCCAAGCATATCGCGTCAAGTATGGTCGTCTTACCGGCACCGGTCTCTCCGCATATAAGCACCAAATCGGCTGCTCGCAGCGGCGCCTGCTCCATATCAAGTACGCAATCGGTGACAGTGGCAATGTTGTGTATAGCTATTTTCTTGATTTTCATCGGTTATTGAGGTTTTAACGGAAACTAATGAAGCGGCTCAATTCGCGCCTTTTGCCAAATACGACAGGCCCGCGCGCTTCGGTGATGCGAATTATTTATTGCGGTTCTCCTCATCTATTTCATCAAGGACCACCTGCAACAGCCGCTGTGTCTCGGCGTCCCAATTGGCCAATTTTCTCTCGCTGACGTACATCCGCGCTATGTCCTGTGGCGTTTTATGCTCAAAGTCGCTGAAACTGAGCATCCTATCCTCCGGCACACCTTCGGCGTCATCTAATTGCCGCTCGTAATTGACGGTGCTAATGATGCAACGGCAACCGCGTTCTTCGACAGCCTTGCGTGCCTGCATCATAAAGCCTTGTGGTAAAGCGTCTTTTTGCTTAATATTCAACCGCACGTATGACACGGATGCAGGGTTAAATTCTTCGAGGGCGGTCATGGCCTGATTCCATGTATACATGCCGAGGCTCGGAATGGTCACCAGCGGCCTTAGCGGCTTGATTTCCCGGAATGTCATAGTCACAGGTCCGTGCTTGCGTCCGGGAATGTCCACGATATATACCCCGTGCGGCGCATATGCTTGATCGAAACTCGTAGGCAGCAGGCTGCCGCTATATGCAGCGGTGGCGTGCGTATTGTCGTCATAATACACATATCGGCCATGTATGTGTCCCAAAGCGAGATAGTCGAAGCCGTTGCCCCATACTCCTAAGGAACGTCCCTCTACTGTGCCTACGACCGGATGCACAGCGCCATCGTCGTTGTGCACTTCCGAAATCTCACCGCCGTAGCTCGCAACCAAATCTACCCGATTTGCGCCTACCAGCTCGTCCACGGTGGCATGCCCTACCATAACCACGGGCAAATCATTGACATTTAAGTGCCTGACTATCGCCGTAAGGCGCGAGCACAGACTTCCAAGGTCAACATAACGGTTGGCATACGGAACAGCAATGATGTAACCGCGCCCGGGGACTTCGAAAATATATTTTTCGCGCAGTATGCCGTCTGATTCGGCAAGCACCGAGCAAGGTGCTTCCGTATCGGGATTAGAATTCTCGATGTTTTCGGAGTTTTCGACGTCATACAGAGCATTGGATACGATGCCGCCTACGACATGAACTCCGGCACGCTCCCACAGAGGGCTGTGCGCATCCTGACGGCGAGCGCTGTCATGGTTCCCGGCAATGGCCGCAACAGTCACTCCCGAAACGACTTTCGTAAGTTCAAGTATGGTTTCTACAAAAAGTTTCTCAGCCTCGGCAGAAGGAGTCGCCACATCGTATATATCACCGGCAATAACTACAGCGTCAGGCTGTTCGGCCTTAGCTACGGCAATCAATTGACGGCAGGCATAGCGATGTTCGTCTATACGGTTGCAACCGTATAGGAGGTGTCCCAGATGCCAATCGGCTGTATGGAGAATTTTCATGGATATAAAGGGAATGTTGTTTTTTGGGGTAAGTGGTGGCGGATACGAACTCTCGAGTGAATGAATGCGCGGCAATGCCGCAAACAGAAGAACAGATACAGCTTTTCAGCCCGTGTAAGACGTCGCCCGACCAGAGGACGGAAGCACGACAAACATATGCCGTACAGCCGACAAGGATGTCCTGTCGGCCGTGCGGAATATTTGTCATATTATCAGATGGAAAGACGGCGAAGTGTCTCCAAGAGGTCGCGATTGATGGGCTTGTCGTTCTTGATAGCCTTGGAGAAAGGCACGTACACAATCTCATCGTTCTTAATGCCGATCATCACATTGCGCTGGTCTTCCATAAGAGCATCGATGGCGGCGGCACCCATACGTGAGGCAATAATGCGGTCAAAAGCCGTAGGCGATCCGCCGCGTTGCAGGTGTCCGAGGATGGACACGCGCACATCGTATCCGGGGTACTCGTTCTTGACGCGTTCGGCCAGACCCATGGCGCCACCCGTGACGGGACTTTCGGCGACAAGCACTATAGACGAGTTCTTGCTCTTGCGGAAGCCGTTTTGTATCAACTCGGCCAGCTGGTCGACTTGGGTGCTTATTTCGGGAATAATGGCAGCCTCGGCGCCGGTGGCTATGGCTCCGTTAAGGGCCAGGAAACCGGCGTCACGGCCCATGACTTCTACAAAAAACAAGCGCTCGTGACTGGTAGCAGTATCGCGGATCTTGTCGACGCATTGCATGATGGTGTTAAGCGCCGTATCATATCCTATGGTACTATCCGTGCCATAGAGGTCGTTGTCTATGGTACCCGGAAGACCTATGATGGGATAGTTGAATTCGTTGGCAAAAATGCGAGCGCCGGTCAGCGAACCGTCGCCGCCGATAACGACGAGGGCGTCAATGCTATGTCGACGCAAGACATCGTATGCCAATTGACGGCCTTCAGGTGTGGCGAACTCCTTGCAGCGAGCTGTTTTGAGAATGGTTCCGCCCTGCTGAATGATATTGGAAACATCCTGGGTGTGAAACTCTTTTATTTCATCGGCTATAAGCCCATGGTAGCCACGATATATACCTTTGACTTTAAGCCCATTGTATATGGCCGAACGAGTGACGGCGCGTATAGCGGCGTTCATGCCGGGGGCATCGCCTCCGGAGGTCAAAATTCCGACGCATTTGATGTTGTCCATAGCGCAAACGAAGTGTTTTGTTGTATTGTAAGTATGATGTCAGCTATTATTTGACAGGTATTTTTTTACTTGACAGGTACATCTTGACCGCTTTTGCTTGGCAGCCTATATTGTCCTATTCTTTTTCGGCGGCATCGTCTCCTTTGTCCTTGGGCGGCAAGGAGCGTTTCTTCCATCCGCGATCGCGCATAATAGCGCCCGTGGACGGGGGCAACTTGGGACCGCCGCCGCCGATAGATTTGAGTGCATGTATATTGCGGCGACGTGCCATCGGATTTTCGCTCTCGGGTGCAAAGCCTTCGGTTGCGGTACCACGGCGGTCGTCACGATCGTCACGGAAGGGACGACGGTTGTCGCGAGAGAAAGGCTTGCGGCGGTCATCGCGGTCATCGCGGAACGAACGACGGTCATCACGGTCAAAAGGCCGCCGGCGTCCGTCGCGACGGTCATCACGGAACGAGCGACGGTCATCGCGGTCATCGCGGCGGAAGGCCTTGCGCTCGTCTCGACGCTGACGATCGGCGCGGTCTTCTATGGTCTTAAGCCGGCCTCCGGCAGCACGAAAATCGCGCTTGGTACCTGCAAATATCACATAATGGCGCAACTGGCAGTCCAGCGAACCATTGTACAAGTCTATCTTGGTGGTGGGAGCCAGACCTATGCAACGGAAGTATTCTTCGCGATAGCCGATAATCCATGCCTCCCAACCGGCAAAAACGTGTTTAAGTTTCGACCCTATGGTCTCGTAGAGAGCCTCCATGTCCGGAGCGCTGATACGCTCACCATAAGGCGGATTGGTGACGATAATGCCTTCGGGTGCAGGTGCTTCTTCCCATGCGGATATGGGCTGTACGGCCAGATCCACATCCTTGGCCACACCGGCGGCAGTGAGGTTGCGGCGGGCGATATCAACGGCTGCCGGCGAGATGTCACGGCCGATTATGGGATGTGCGATGGGGCGTTCTTCACTATCGTCATTGGCCAGACGATCAAAGAGGTCGGCATCAAAATCGGGCCAATGCTCAAAGGCAAAGCTTTGACGGAACACACCCGGCTTGATATTGGCGGCAATCAAAGCGGCTTCCACAAGGAAGGTGCCGCTGCCGCACATGGGGTCGACGAACGGCCGGTCGCCGCGGTATCCGCTCAGCAGCAATATACCGGCGGCGAGAACCTCGCTAATAGGCGCCTCAGTGCTTGCGCGACGCCAGCCACGCTTGTGCAGGCTCTCACCGGACGAGTCCAGTGACAACGTCACCTTGCGGCCCGAGATATGGACATTAATCATCACATCTGCATCTTGCAGGCGCACACCGGGACGTTTGTCCTCGCCGTAACGGTCCTTAAACCAATCGACTATGGCATCCTTGACGCGGTAAGTAACAAAACGCGAGTGTGTGAACTCGTCACTGTATACCGTGGTATCAATGCTGAAGGTCTTGGCAAGTGTCAGAAGCGAGCCCCAATCGTAGGCCTTGACGGCATCGTAAAGCTCGTCCGGGTCGCCGGCCTCGAATTCGTAAAACGGCTTGAGTATGCGCAATGCCGTACGGCAGCTCAAGTTGGCCTGGTATAGTGTTTCCAAGTCGCCCCCGAAGGATACCATGCGGTGCCCGGGTTCTACATCAAAGGCCCCTAAGGCACGAAGTTCGTCTGCAAGTACAGCCTCGAGACCCTTGAGGGTCTTGGCCACCATCTTGAATTTATTCTCCATAATTATCTGCCGTATGTGTGCCGGAGGATTTCGAGACCGCCACCGTGGCTGCTATCGTCACTCCGTATTACTTATCTGCAAAATTAACCAAAAACGGCGAGATAGCCGCAGACACGATGCAAAAAAGTCGTTAAACACGTTGGCATATTTCGACACGGAGCACCACGCCGCGCGTCCTCACTCCTCAGTATTCGAAGGAGCCGCGAGAGCAGCACCGCACAGCAGCATCAGAGCCGGATACACACCCATGGCAAGTCGTCCGTAGTCATCAAAACCGCCAATGATGGCCGTGGCGATGCCGCCGCAGACAAGCACCCACAGCGCCCACAATCGAAACAGCCGCGTCCCACACGCGCCGACATGTCGGCATCGGGCCGTACTAAGCCACACGAACAGCGCCAAAATGACAATGTACACAACATAGAAACTGACATGCAAGGCGTTGGTATAGTATTTGAGACGGTCGCTGCCGTGTATGGGGAAGGCGTTTGAGGGCATAGACTCGAAAAGGCGCACAAGGATGCCGCGATGCCACCGCGCCGGGTCATAGGCCTTGGTGGCTGACATGACGGAGTGTATTTGGGCATACGTCAACGACTCGGTACCAATGAAGGCCATCTGGCGTCGCCGCAGATTGGTGACGGTGTCGGCGGCATTGATACGCCGAAAGAGGTCGGCGGTGGCACTGTCCGGAGCCAATTCGGGCACGAGCTTGCGGCGCTGGGCAGCGTTGCCCAAGTCGTTGATGTCGGAAACTACCGAAACGGTATAGTAGCCGGTTAAGCGCTGCACCAATAGTCCGTAGCCGCCCAGGACCACAGCCATGGCAAATGCAGGAACAAGATAGCGCCACCAGCGTCGGTTACGCCGCAGCAGTAAGGCCATGGCTATCACAACCCACCATATCGCGATATAGATATTGGATGGCTTGAGCAGCGTCAAGGCTATGGACACAACGACACACCACGCCAAGGCTTTACGGCCTCCGTGTTCGGCAAAATCTTGAGCCACGGCAAGAAGCACCGCCACGCCTATGACGCACCAAATGTCGGGCATGACAAACATGGCATATGACACAAAAGTAGGGCACCAGGCGTAGGCCCCGGTGGTTAGGAGCGCGGCTCGCGCCGACATGAGCCGTGCGGCCACACGCCATATCACAGGAACAGTGGCCACGAAGGCACCGAGTTGCAGAATTACGAGTGCATACACCCACGCCGTCTCACCGGGCAAAAGGCGGCAAAGTCCTACTATCAATGGGTATACGGGGGTACGGATGGCATCGGCGCCATGCCGCAAGATATTGCCGCCCGCATCTATATACGTTTGAGTGTCCCAAAAAGCGATGTACGAATGCCCGGCCAACCACATAGCAAAGGCCAAAATTATTGTCCCGGCGGCTATGACCGCCAACGGCTTATATGGGACGGGGATTTTGCTCTCGGGCACGGTGAAAACGGTTGTTTATAATCGAATAAGCGGAGAAGTTATGACCCACGTAGGGGAGGATGACTTATGCGGCGAAACAGCTTTCATAACCATGATAGCTGCTATAGCGATGAATGCTATAACGGCTATCTTAGTATAGCCGGCCTTTACAACAGGGGAGCAAGGACGTCGGCGACTTCGGCGGCAGTGAGACGCCGCTGACGCTGCAAAGTGTCGGCAAAATTATTGGCCACCGACACCACGCGATTGTGCATAAACACGCGTTCGAGATTGTCATGCACTTTGTCGTACAATCGGTCAATCTCGTCAATTTCCAAGTCACAAGTGTCGTTGCCGACTCGCACGACTACATCGCGAATGGCCTTGCTGACAGTGGGCGTCATACGTATCTTGCGTCCTACATATGCACGACACAGGGCATTGCCGACAAGCATAGCAGCCGTCAGCTCAAATTGTTTAACGGTATGCCGCCAAGCTGCCCCGACACTCAACGTGGGATTGCCGGAGAAATGGAACTCGGGAGCCATCTCGGCGCCGCTTCCGGGAGCGTTGTCAAGGCATATCGCGGAGAGCATATCTTCTCCATCAAAAACTGTCAAGGATATAGCCATGCCGACAAGACCATACGAGCGGTCTTTTTCATCGGCATATTTCAGAGGATGCTTGTCAGAATCCATAATTGTAAGCGTGTATGTGTTCGATTGGTGGTCGTGATGTGCCGAAGTCTACGACAGGGCCTAACCTGCTGCCTATGACTTGGCATAAACTTCACGGCAAAAGTCGTGCCTAAATGCGCGTTGCGGCCATTCCTGCAAACAGGACGGCCGCAACGTCGGTATATTTGGCGTCAGTCAATGCCCGGCAGCTCAGTTGATGACTACAATCTTGGTGACAGCACCCTCGGAAGATCCGGTGGCATTCTGCGATGCAAAGACATAGTATACGCCGGAGCGCACGCGGTTGCCTCCTGTGTCACAGCCGTCCCATGTAACCATTCCGCCATTGGAACGCGTCTGGTAGATAACGTTGCCGGCTGCATCGGCAATCTTCACCAGCGACTGGTCCATAAGGCCGGTGATGGTAATCCATCCGGTGTAATCGGGACGTACCGGGTTGGGATATGCATAGACGTTGTCGTAGGTATCGGCGGCGGGAGACGAGGTGCTATTGAAGGACACAAGCCCGGTCTTCAGACCAAAGTATACAACATTGTCCACGGGGCTGCATAATACGGAGTATATCGTATTGGAGGGCAGCGCCGAATTGTCGGTGGTGTAATGAGCGATAATCTGGTCGCCGTTTTCGCTGACGAGATATACGCCGGAGTTCTCTGTGGCAATCCATTTGCGGTTGGCCGCATCAATGGACATATCGTTGATTTGTTCGGTGTCAAGCAGATAGTCGGCATAGTTGGTGCCATCGTTACGCGGCACTTTCAGTCTGGTGATACGCGAGGTGGGGTCGGTGGCCTTGCTCGGATTGGTAATCTCGAAAGGACCGGAAGTCGTGCCCACCCATACGCGACCGCGCTGATCCTCGATGGCACAGGTGATACGGTCGCACGAGAAGGTCTTGCCGTCCTGATCTATCATATCGGAGATCTCGTAGAAAACGTCATCCGATGTATTGGTATACGTACCTTTGGTGTCGTAGGCACATACCGGGTTGCCGAATTTGCTGTGCCAAGTGAACACCATATTCGATTTCCTGCATATCAGGCTGCCCATATCCTTATTGCCGACATCATTACCGAGGTGCTTGGTGGCTATCCAATCATCCTTAGTGATAGTGGACAAGTCGCCTTTGAGTTTGGCTTTGGGCAAGATATAGTATGGTGACACCTGTGTATTGCTGAGCGTCCAGGCGCCCACCCACAGATTGCCTTCGGGGTCGATATTTACATCGTGCACCTTGACACCCCACCATGCATACATAGGCGAATTTTTTTCGTTGAATTTGGCTATCTCCTTGTCGTTTTCGATGACGTAGACACCCTCGAAGTTGTTGCCTATGTAGTAGCGATCGTCATTGTCGGGGTCCACCACAAAACGAGTGACGCCGCCAAGCATGGCTGTAGTGTTGCGCTTTTCCTGTTCTTTCTTGACCGTGGAATTGTCTGCCGAGGCCACTGTCAAGGAGATATCGCGCGGCACGCCGCCTTCGATGACGTTGGTATGCTGGGGTATCCACCAAATATCGCCGATGGTGATGATGCTCTTGTAGTTGGTCACGCCGAGATTGGAGATATAAATCTTATTGCCGGCCGAATTGGTGCGTATGAACGCCACGTTGTCGCACGTCGTAGCTACGGGCTTAATCCTGTCGGCCAGGACGGTGAGCGTCGCCCCGGAAATATCGTAGTTGCCAAGGCCTTCGGGCCCGGCAGCCCAAACGCTATTGAGGCCGCTGTAAGTGGCTATTTTGTCGTTTTTCAATTCATCGGGAATGGCATGGCGATCGGCCGCCTTACCCTCGCCGTCAAGTATCACAATTTCGCCGGAGGTGAGGTAGTAGGCCGACTGTGGTGTAACCACGATATCGCCCACGACGACATCGATGCCGTTTTCGACCTTGAATTTGTTCGTATTCCAGTCTATATTATATATAATCGGCTTGTTGTCGTTGCCATTGACGCCGACAGCCTTCGTCCCGACAGTCACAAGCGACTTGACATATGTGCCTCCAAGTCGAACAAACTTACTTATGGCGTTGTGTCGGCCGGTGACCGGTGCACTCCACAGGGAGTAATCGTTACCCACGCCTTTTTCCATGAACATGACAATATGGTCATCCACGATGGTCACGCAATCCACTGCCTTGCCAAAGATGCCCGATTCGGACACTTCGTGGCGGCTGTCGTCAAAAATGACCAGACCGAAATCGGTGGCGACATAAATTTTCCCTTTATAGAAAGCCGCGTCGCGTATGCCTTTGGTGTAAGTCAGCTGGGCATTGAGAATATCCGGCATATTGACCACGCGACCGTCATCGTATACCAAGTCGATGTTGCCGGTGTCATAGGCCAGCATCACATAACGACCGTCATAATTATAGTATGCGCCGGCGATGTTTGTGTCACTGAGCTTGTTGCGCGTATTGTACGAATAACTTTCGTGAGATTCTTTGTCGTAAGAGAACAGACGCGACGAACAGGTGTAGTACACCATCGAAGGCGACTCGGCGATATACGACACTTCACCGCTATACAGCGGATAAATGTTCCAGTCGCCTACAAGTCCCTGAGCGCCGGCACCAACGGCACAAGCCGCTATGGCCGCTATCGTGAATAGTATTTTACGTATCATCTGTATGAATGGGTTTATTATTTCTATTTTCGATGAATGTTTGCTTGGATAAATGTGTTTCTAATGCTAAATACTTACGTTTATTGTTCACACTCAACCATTTGCCCCTGTCATATATCTACCTCGCGCAAGTATCGCATCAGGGCCTGCGTGGCACGCGCCCGGTGGCTCACAGCGTTCTTGGCTTCTTCTCCAACCATAGCGAAGGTCTCGGTCCGGCCCTCGGGGATAAACACCGGGTCGTACCCGAAGCCGCCGTCGCCATGCGGTTTGGTGGCTATGGAGCCTTCGATGACTCCGTGAAAGACGTGTTCGCATCCGCCGAGCATAAGGACTATGACCGTGCGAAACCGCGCAGTGCGGCGTCCTTCGGGAACATCGCGCAAATTGTGCAGCAGTAGGCGCACATTGGCAGCCGAGTCATGTCCCGGACCGGGAGCATAGCGCGCACTATGCACGCCGGGGGCGCCGTCCAAGGCATCGACTTCCAGACCGGTATCATCGGCAAAACAATCCACGCCATAGCGCTCATAGATCCATCGGGCCTTCTGCCGTGCATTACCTTCGAGCGTGTCGGCATCCTCGGGGATGTCGTCATGGCAGCCTATGTCATTGAGGCTGCGGATGTCGAAGGTGTCGGCGGCGATGGCGCGAAGTTCCTCGAGCTTATGGGCGTTATTGGTGGCAAATACCAGTGTCTTCACAATGATGCTTAACGGATGGGGGTATCTTAATTATAAACGTGAATTTGTGCCTGTTTATTGCTTTTGGAGATCTGAATACGATTTTGGATACACAGTGGCTATTTTACAGCTCAGAAGGCAGCCTCAATGGTCTGTCGCGGTAAGTCTTGCCGCAATACGGTGACGGCTGTGTCCCGGGCGTTGTCTATGGTGATGGCGCCTTTCTTGACCTCTGAGAGAGCCTTGTCCATGGATTGGCGTTTAGGCGTTTCACCAAGCCCCAGAGACACCAGCAGAACGACCTTGTCCCCGGGGCGCGGGATGTCGTAGGCCGAAGCGCTGTCGGTGACGACAATGTCCGCGTCCCCGGCGGAGAACCGGATGTCGGGACTGTATGCCCGTAGAACATCGATGACAGTCCGGCGCACGCACGGGTCATCTATATGTGAGACATCGGCAGCGCGAGCGTCCGCAAAGGCGGCCAAACGTACAAGCATCCGCGCACGGGCTCGACAGAGAACTCCGCCGCCGAGGCTCGGGTCTTGCTCGGCATGGTAGGCATAACAACGCTGCTTACGCAGCACTTCGGTAACCAGGGCGTAGGCCAACGGCGAATGAACGCCGAAGCCACGGCCATGCCGCCATCTTTTATACCATCGCCCTAAGCCCATCTTCTATAGTTTCTGCCGATCGTCTCGGGGTAATCGGACTTCGCCACCGGTTCCGGACGTGTCGCCTCCTATGCGGCAGGTTGCACGGCATGTCAAACGTACGCCCAAAGCGGAGAGTACCAGCAAGTATATCAATATGATGCTTATGTATGCAACGGTGGCGGTGGTATGCATGGATTGAGGATCGAAGGTCATCTCCACATTATGCGTGCCGGCCGGAACCCGTATGGCACGCAGCACGTAGTCGACACGTCCTATCTGCGCTTCTTTGCCGTCGATGGTGGCACGCCATCCCCACGGGAACCATACTTCGGAGCATACCATGATGCCGCCGCGAGCACTTGTCACCTTGTATTCCAAGGTGTTGGGCGTATGACGCGCCAAGACAACGGTGTCGCCGACTGTCGTAGCCACGGCCTGACCAAGTGTGGAGACGAAGCGACTATCGGCTACGGCGACATGTCGCGAATCGAGGCCCTTGAGCCCGATAATCTCGGCACGCGCACCGTCCACATAACGGACACTGTCCACGAGCCATGCAGGACCACAGGCCCGCGAATTGGTTTCGAGACGTCCGTTGAAGATGACATATTTGGCGTTGAGCATATCCAGTACGGACGGCTCGAAGATTGTGTGCGTGTCTATGAGGTCATTGTAGCGATTAAGCTTGGCGGCATGATAACCGCCCACCATATTATGGTAGTAGCTGCGGCGGTAGCCGCCAAAATTGTCTAAATCGGCCACACGATAGTACCCCTTGTCCCGGAGTATGACTTTGTCTATCGAGTCGGCGGCCAGTGGGTCGGCATAGAAACTCTGCACAAAGGCATTGGCGCTGTTGACATAGGACTCGGAACTGATGTAGCGTTTATCGACACCGTACATGTCCACGACCACCAGCAGCCCGAGGCCGGCAACGACATAGCCGCGCTTAAGCTTGCCGCACGCGGCGACAAAGACAAGTACGCCGCCCAATATCAGGAACAGAGCGGAACGCAAGGCATCGGCGCTGACAATATCGAGACGTATCTGCTTGATATTACTAATAGTAGTATCTATATAGCCGTAATACTCGGCCGGCGCACCACTTTGAGCCATTTGCTCTTTGGCTTGGACGAGCCATTGAGTTTCGTCTTCGCTTAATGGTTCGCCGAAAAATCCGGGAGCAACGAACACAAACAGGCACAAGATGATGCAAAACCCGAAGGATGCTATCAACTCGTTTTTGTAACGGCGCAGGCCGTCTTTTTCTTCCATCAACTTTTGCAGTCCGAGCATAGCCAACAGCGGCACGCATACGCACGCTATGACCAAGGCGGTCTCGGCGGCGCGGAATTTGTTGTACAGCGGGACATAGTCTATCATAAAGTCGGTGAGCGCCTCAAAGTGATTACCCATGGCCAGGAATGCGGAGAACAGCGTCAACACAAGCAGCGCCCATTTGGTGGGACCGCGGACGATAAAGCAGCCCAGTATGAAGAGTGCAATGATGATGGCGCCAAGGTAGAACGGGCCGTTGGTCATACCCTTACCTCCGAAGTATTCGGTGAACTGGGACATCAACCCGAATTGGTCATTGCTCTGCATCTTGAAGTCGCAATGCGAACTTTTGTCAAGCGACAGCGGGACATTTGCTCCTTTTTCGGGACGTATGGACGCTCCACCCTTGATATTGGGAATTAGCAGCGACAGGGTTTCGGAGGGCGTATTGCTCCATCCGCCTATCTCTTCACGCGGCAGCCCACCGGTAGGGCCCTTGGGGTCGGCGGGCTTGGCCGATTGGACGCCATGGGCGGCATCATCAGCCAACAACTCGCTTTGCGCGCGCTTGGTTTCTTTGGCATATTCGTAGGTATGGTATAGCGCCGGGAGGTTGGCGCCAAGAGCTAAAGCCGCAGACGCCAGCGAGACAGCGGTGGCGATACACCAGCGGCGCAGGTGTTTTTTCCTAATATCGCGCACCAGCCAGGCTATCACAAGGGCGACCATCACAAAGGCGCTGTAATACGTGATTTGGGGATGGTTGGCATTGAGCTGAAGCATGGCAAAGAGTGCCATGATAGCAGCGCCGGCAAGGTAGCGCCCGCGATAGGCCAAGTACAAGCCGCCGATGACGGGCGGAACGTAGGTCAGCGCCATGAATTTCCAGATATGTCCGGCACCGATAATGATGACAAAGTATGAGACAAGACCCCATGAAAGAGCCCCTATGAGCGCATACCACCAGCGCAAACGCCAGCAATACAGCATTATCAGCATACCGAACATCATCATGAACATCAGCGATGACAGCCCGGGCAGGCCCAAGCCATATACGCCGTTAAGCCATGTAAACAGGCTGTTGGACGGATATTCGGGCGCTATCTGGAAGGTGGGCATTCCGGAGAACAGGCTGTTGGTCCACAGCGCTTTTTCGCCGGTCTGCCGTTCGTATTCCTGAGCGGCGTGACCATTGGCGGCGCCTTGCTGCATGTCATACTGTTGCAAGGTGTTACCCTGAAAGTTGTCCGGGGCAAAGAAGGCCAACGAAACTATGGCGCACACAGCCATGCTTAGGAAAAATCCCCAAACCTGCGGTCGGGCCAACCACTTGGTAAAGCTTGACATGAAGTTGCCGGAGCCGGCGCATGGGGCTGCCTGTTCCTTAGTTTGTCCTATGTCTTTTGTATCCATATCGATGATGATTGTACGTATGTATATGTTGCTTTCTATTTGTCAGCAAGTGTCATAAGATAATCTGCTGCAAGCACATAGCTATGTATACCAAAGCCGGTAATGACTCCGCGGCATACCGGGGCTATGAGCGAGTTGCGGCGTACGTCCTCGCGTGCATGCACATTGGAGATATGCACCTCCACCACCGGGGCGTCCATAGCGGCCACGGCATCGGCCACAGCCAGAGAGGTGTGCGTCCACGCACCGGCATTCATAATGACACCGACATACGACGGGTCATGTGCCTTGGCATTAAGGGCATCAATAAGCACGCCCTCGTGGTTGGTCTGCAAGTGTTCTACAATGACGGCATCGCCCACGCGGCTGCGTACGGCATCAATGATGGCGTCAATGCCGTCCGTGCCGTAAATGTCGGGCTGCCGCTGCCCGAGTATGCCCAAATTGGGGCCGTTTGCTATCAGTATCTTGCGTTTTGTCATATCTTTTTTGTCTTCTGTATTGATATGCAGTAGTATGTCTATGAGTGGTATATCAATGCTTTACCTGCACGACATGGGTGGGCGGGAGCGTGGCATTGCGGCGTTCTACGGCGTCTGTCACTTCGTGCGCCAGGTGTATAAACGATTGTGCGCCAAGCCCGTCGCCGGCCGCTACGGGTATACCGTCGTCGTTGTGCCGACCCACGGAGGCCACCAGCGGTATTTGCGCCAACAGCGGCATATCCAATTCTTTGGCCAAATCGACGGCTCCGCCGTTGCCGAAGATATAGTACCGCTCGTCCGGATGCTGTTCGGGCGTAAACCACGCCATATTCTCGACGATGCCGAGTACGGGAACGTCCACCTTATCGCCACGGAACATAGCTATGCCTTTGCGTGCATCGTCCAGGGCTATCTGCTGGGGCGTGGAGACGATAACCACGCCGGTGATGGGAAGTGTCTGCACCAAGGTCAGATGTATGTCGCTGGTGCCCGGAGGCATATCGATGACGAAGTAGTCAAGGTCGCCCCAGTCGCCTTGGGTGATAAGCTGGCGCAGGGCGGTAGAGGCCATAGAGCCGCGCCACAGCACGGCGCTGTCGCGCTCTACAAGGAAGCCTATGCTCAACAGCTTGACTCCGTAATTCTCGGCCGGCACAATCAGGTTTTGACCGGCTTCATCGGTGCGCATGTACAATTGTTGGCCTTCGACCCCGAAAATCTTGGGCATGGACGGGCCGAAGATGTCTGCATCGAGGACGCCGACTTTGTAGCCTTCGCGAGCGAGGGCCACGGCAAGGTTGGCGGCGACGGTACTTTTGCCCACCCCGCCTTTGCCCGAGGCTATGCCTATGATGTTGCGCACGCCGGGGAGCACGGGCGCCGGGGCTTTAGCCGCCGGGGCTTTAGTGGCAATAGTGATGTTGTCTTTGATGTCTACATCTTCGCCTATGTGTGTCAAAATGGCAGCCTCGGCAGCGCGTACTACCGAGCGAGCAAACGGGTCGGTATTCTTTTCAAAAATTATGGAAAAGGAAACACGGCGGCCGTCGATGCGAATGTCATCGGCCACCATGCCTTCGCTGACGATATCCTTGCCTGTGCCGGGATAGCGCACGGTGCGCAAGGCGTCAAGAACCAGATTGGGATAGATTATATCGTTGTTCATAATGTTGCAAACAATTAGGAAATGTCAAGGTCGCTCACGGGTGGCGGCGGACAAAGGTCGGGACGTTGCACCTGACCGCGGCTGTAACTGCGGTATGTATCCTCGGGAATATCCTCGGTATATTCGGCAAGCGGCGCTTCCGAGTCTTCCGGAAGGCCGAAATGCAGATATTTGATAGTGAGTCCGCGGTCAAGCCACTGACGTTCGTAATGAGTGCGTATATCCATGATACCGGACATATTGGCCGGGATGTCTGCCCACGGGGCATACAAATCGGGGACATCGGCATATACGGGCATGTCGTTGAGGTGTACCAGCTCACGCGTATATGTATACAGGAAAGGACTGTCGGTCTTGAGCCGCACACTGCCTCCGACGCCCGTCAGGCGACGATACATTCGCAGGAAACGCGTTGAAGTCAGACGCTTGCGCACCTTTTTCATCTGCGGATCGGGAAAAGTAATCCATAGATGATCTACCTCTCCGGGGGCGAAGAAGGCCTCGAGAAGCTCGATAGACGTACGCACAAAAGCCACATTGGTCAGCCCGAGGTCTCGTGCAGCCGTAGCTCCGGCATGCATACGCGCACCCTTGATGTCCACGCCAATGAAATTGGCTTCGGGAAAACGGCGAGCCAATGCAACTGTATACTCTCCTTTGCCACACCCCAATTCAAGCACTATAGGCCCGTCGTTGCGGAAGAAATCGCTGTGCCAGCGACCTCGCAACGGAAATGTCGAGCGGTCGGCCACATCGGCGGCCGTCATCGGGGCACGCAGACATGACTCCACGCAATTCTCGTCATCGGAAGCTGTCTTAGTGGCATCGCAAGACGCTTCTTCCGAAACAAGACGCCCGTAAGGATATTGGAAGACAAAGGGAATAGTCTCCATTTCGGCAAACTTGCGCAACTTGTTCTTTCCCATATTTAATACTCTTTCGATCTGTTAGAATGCATCGCCTGCAGCGTCGCATTCGTACCTGAACGCTCTTGCGGCATACGCGTGCCGCCGTCAACGCATCAACTTGACTGCCGCGCGGCTTCCGTTGGCCAAAATGACATTAGCAACATATACGCGCGTCGTATACGCCGCTGTCGGAATGACAATTTCGTTTTCGGAAGTGTCGACAGCCGTCAGCAATGCTCCCGAAACATCATACAGTTCGACACGTTTCATCGGAACTCCGGTGGCCACGACATGCAGATCCATTCCTTCGAAGCGGCCCTTGACAGACACACCTGCGGATTCGGACGCGATATCGTCAGTGCCGCTTATCATCACGATGTCAAATTCTTTCCACTGCTCGGCAACCTTGAATTCGCCGTACATGCTGTCGGCCACTATCAACGTCACTTTGGGCTGGTCTACGTCTGACCATACGTCCATGCCGATTGACGGAATAGCTTGATGTTTGGAGACATTGATACGTTTCAGACCGGACATGCCGGACATGGCTTCATTGCCGATGTAGAATACCGATGCGGGAATGTCAATTTCCGAAACGGCGGCGGCTCCGGTCAGAGCGTAGTCGCCTATGGTCATCGACATTCTCGGCATTTCTATTTTCCCGGCTATAGCTGTATTGGACAGCATGGCGTTACCAAAACCGGTAAGGGAGCCGGGCAAATGAATAGAAGTCAGCTTATCACAATTGAAAAGTGCGCCTTCGGATATATTCACAATATTGTCCGCGAACAATGCCTCGGTCAGGCTGCTGCAATTGGCAAAAGCATATTGTCCTACGGCAAAAATATCATGACTTGCCGTCATATCTATCTTCTGTAAGCCCGAGCATTCGAAGGCGGAGGGCTGCAAAGATGTCAGCGTCGAAGCAAAATCGAAGGACTTCAGAGCCTTGCATCCACGGAATGCGGCCGTGCCTATGGAGATACAGCTCGGATTGACAATCACGGCAGACAACGAGGAGCAACCGTCAAACATGCGCACGGGCACTTCTGTCATAGCCGAGATGTCGGCCGTAGTCAGGGCCGTACAGTTGGCAAAGATGTCCGAACCCGATCCTGTATTAGTCTTTACGGTCACAGACTTTAGCGCCCGGCATCCGGCAAAAGCGCCGTCACCCACCTCGCCTACATTCTCCGGAATGGTCACGGCTGTGAGCGATGCTCCCACAAAGGCACCCTCGCCTATGTGCAACTTGGCTGTCAACGGCAGCGTGAGTGTCTTGGCCCGCAGCCCGGCAAAAATAATCTCGGGCAAGTAATTGGCGTCATAGCGCTGCACGCCGTTGATGGCATGGCCGGCTCCATAGTATGCCTCAATGGTTGCGCCTTTGAGGTCAAGGCTTTCCAGCGATGTCATCTTGGTGTTTATAAATTCCAAGTCACCGGCATCCACCGGACCCTGCACTACGAGGGCGACAACCTTGTCAGGCGCGGTCGTGAGTACGGACTGAAGCGTGCCGGCTGCCGTCGTAACGGCCGTAACGGTCTGCGCCGAAATCGCTCCGGCGACGACTACTACGAAAAAAAGCGTGGTCAGTATGCGTTTCATTTTTTTGTCTCGTGCTTTTGTGTCTCGTTATTTGTTTTTTAATGCCCATTGCAGCGCGTTGCGACAATGGCATACCTTGCAATCAGCAAAGTTACACAAAATATGCGACACTCCTACCCTTATCTTTCCTAAATTTCCTTTATGGAAACTTTTGATATAAGATAAGCCGCGCTACGGCCATTTAGACATATTATCATAAAAAACGAAAGTTCGCAGAAGTAGGAACACATCCGCGAAGAACCGACACTTCAAGCCACAGACATCTCCGTTCACAGGCATGGCAACAGTCACCCGGGATGGTGGCGGACTATTCGCGCAAGCGGCTGTCGATAATGATGGTGACGGGGCCGTCGTTATGCAAAGCCACGTCCATATCGGCGCCGAAAATGCCGCGACCGACAGTGATTCCACTATCTTCCTGCAATAGGCGGCAATAGGCCTCATATAACGCCTCCGCCTCAGCTCCATGCATGGCGCGTATATAGCCGGGACGGTTGCCGCGACGCGTCGAGGCCGTCAGCGTAAATTGGCTCACGGCGATTATCCCGCCCCGAACATCGCATACACTACGATTCATGACACCTTCGGCATCATCGAAAATGCGCAAAGCGGCGGTCTTACCGGCCAACCAACGTGCATCTTCCTCTGTGTCGCCGTTTTCGACGCCCACAAGTATCAACATTCCGGCATCTATGGACGCCAATGTCCCGTGTCCTTCGACACTTACGGACGCTTGACTCACTCGTTGTATGACTATTCGCATTTTGGCTTAATGTTTTGGCAAGGCGCTTATTATGTTAGATCACGCCATAGGCGACATAATTCGACAAATCGAAGCACTCCGAGTCGCACTCCGTGCTCTCCCGACTCGCTGAAACCTCCGAGCCCCTTAGTACACAAGGCCGACGTTGTCCACCCAGAAGGTCAAGTCGATGGTGCCTACGTATGCCTCGCCGCTGCTGGCCGAGAACATCACAATGATGTGCGTGGGCTTGGCTTCCGGCTCCCAACCCATTTCCTTGACAGGCACCATCTTACCCTTAGAGTTCTTGGCGTAATAGCTGCGGTCGGTCGGGATAAGCCCATAGACGTTGCTTTTGCCGTAAGTCACTTTGACATCGTGGCCGTTGACCCACGAACTGCTATGGCCGAAGGCCTCGTATCCGGTGCCGATACGATTGGCATAAAGATTACCCTTACTGTCTTCCCAGCGACGTTGCAGCAGCACTATGGCAACGGCTTTGTCGCTGCCGGCCAAAGTTTTTTTCTTGCCGAAGCCGGATGAATATACACGCGTATTGCCAGCAGGCACAGACACTTTATAGTCAAAGCGCAAGGCCTTGGGTCGGCGCGTAAACGGTATACCCATCTCCATCTTGCTGTACGGGTTCTTGGTAGACTTGATTGGCTCAATCATCTTGCCCAGAAATATCGAGCCGCCGGCCACAACGTCTATATTTATCATGCCAATGGCCTTGCAATGTTCGTATTGGCATACGAGTTTGGCGCATTTACCCTTGCCACGAGCCTCGGGATAGACAGCATTGGAAGCTTTGGTGACACCGGCAGGTTTGGCCAGAACATTTGATGTGGCCCACGGCGATCCGCCGCGATTGGTGTATGCCTTGCCGCTGTTATCCGTCCCGGTAGGAGCGATGGCATACAACTGCTTGGTATGGCCTCCCAAGATTTTGGATTCCTTAATATTGCGAGTCAGCCATTGGTCAAAATTGCCAAAGCTGAACAACTCGAAAGTCTCGGCCCACGAGCCCAAAGAAAGCACGACGCCAATCACGGCGACTACAATTCTTTTATTCATAATTATTTAGCTATTAATTCTATACCAGAGGCGTACGTCAGCGCACGCATTCAGCTGCAAAGTTAGACATTTTGCCTGACTTCAGCCTCGCCGGTCGCCCAAAAGTCCAGTATATGCTCCATTTTGACCAATACCGCCCACACGCAGCATGCCCCCACCCTGCCTTGCAAGAGGCAGAAGCGGGGGCATGCGTCTTCTCTGAGGCCTCGAAGCGCTCGGAGTATTCGAAGTGCTCGAAGTGTTCGAAGGCCTCGGAGTGCTCGAAAGCCGATATTACTCTTTGAACTTAGCCTTGAGGTACTCGCGGTTGAGACGTGCGATGTTGCTCAGGGGAATGTTCTTGGGACACTCGGCGGCGCAAGCACCGGTGTTGGTGCAGTTGCCGAAGCCGAGTTCGTCCATCTTGCGCACCATTGCGCGAGCGCGGCGGGCACGCTCCACCTGTCCCTGGGGCAGCAGTGCAAACTGGCTGACCTTGGCGGATACAAAGAGCATGGCCGAACCATTCTTGCAGGCAGCGACACATGCGCCGCAGCCGATGCAGGTTGCGCTGTCCATGGCCATGTCGGCCACTTCCTTGGAGATGGGTATTGCGTTGGCGTCGGGTGCGCCGCCGGTGTTAAAGGATACGTAACCGCCGGCCTGCTGGATTTGGTCAAAGGCGTTACGGCTGACCATGAGGTCGCGTATCACGGGGAATGCGGCCGAGCGCCACGGTTCGATGGTAATGGTGTCGCCGTCATTGAATTTGCGCATATGCAACTGGCAGGTTGTGATGCCTTGCACAGGGCCGTGGGGGTGACCGTTGATATACAGCGAGCACATGCCGCAGATACCTTCGCGGCAGTCGTTGTCAAATACTACGGGTTCTTCACCGGCCTCGACAAGTTGCTGATTGAGCATATCGAGCATCTCGAGGAAGCTGCTGCCGGTGGAGACACCGTCGAGGTGGTAGTTTTGGAATTGCCCTTTGGTTCTGGGGCCGCGCTGGCGCCAAATGCGCAGGTTTACGCTTATAGTCTTTTCCATAATTGTGTTCTGTGTGATTGGGGGTGAGGTTAGGACTTATAGTTGCGGGTCTGCACGTGTATTGCCTCGTACTTCAGGGGTTCCTTGAGCAGTATGGGCTTGGCGCCTTCGCCGGCGTACTTCCAGCAGGCGACGTACATATAGTCTTGGTCGTTGCGGGCGGCCTCGCCGTCTGCGGTCTGGTATTCTTCGCGGAAGTGTGCGCCGCAGCTTTCGTTGCGGTTGAGGGCATCAATGGCCATCATCTTGGCTATCACGAGGAAGTCCTCGAGGCGCAGAGCCTTTTCGAGTTCGGTGTTGAGGTCTTCGGCTTCGCCTACGATGCGCAGGTCGCTATAGAATTCCTTGCGAACTTCTTCGATTTCCTTGGTAGCTTCTACCAGGCCTTGGAGTGTACGACCCATGCCCACGAGGTTCCACATGATGTGGCCCAGACGCTTGTGTATCTGGTCGGGGGACTTGGTACCCTTGATAGCCATCAGGCGGGCAATGCGGTCGCGCACGCCCTGCTCGGCTTTGTCAAATTCGGGCGAGTCGGTGCCGGGGCATGCAACCTTGATTTGGTCGGACAGGTAGTTCTGCATCGTGTAGGGCAGTACGAAGTATCCGTCGGCAAGGCCCTGCATAAGTGCGGAAGCGCCGAGGCGGTTGGCGCCGTGGTCGCTGAAGTTGCACTCGCCGATGGCGAAGAGACCCTTGATGGAGGTTTGCAATTCGTAGTCCACCCAGATACCGCCCATGGTGTAGTGGCTGGCGGGGAAGATCATCATCGGGGTCTCGTAGGGATTGTCGTCCGAGATCATCTGGTACATATCAAAGAGGTTGCCGTAGCGGTCGCGAACGACGTCTTCGCCAAGGCGCTCGATGGCGTACTTGAAGTCGAGGTATACGGCGTTGCCCGTACCTACACCATAGCCGGCGTCACAGCGCTCCTTGGCGGCACGTGATGCGATGTCACGAGGACACAGGTTGCCGAAAGCGGGATAGCGGCGTTCCAAGTAGAAGTCGCGATCTTCGTCGGGTATTTCAGTGGGTTTGAGCTTGCCGGCGCGGATGGCCTCGGCGTCTTCTTTCTTCTTGGGCACCCAGATGCGACCGTCGTTGCGCAGCGACTCGGACATCAGGGTCAGTTTGCTCTTGATGAAAAAATATTGACGCAATTTGCCCAAAAAGTAATTGATGAGCATACAAAAATAGATTATTTAATCAATAACGCTTGTCTTATGAAAGGTGGCTTAGCTACTGCTTCTTATGAAGATTTTCTCTACGTACTAAAAGTTGGTGCTGTAGCTCCTTTTATGCTTACTAAATTATTTATGAACCATCTTCAAGACAATGCTAGCATCGTAAATATTTCTTCTAGCCGTCATTTGATGAGTCAAGCAGATACTGAAAGTTACACTGCTGCTAAAGGAGCAATCTCTTCACTAACTCATGCTATGGCAGTTACATTGCGTGGAAAAGCTCGTGTAAACAGTATTTCTCCTGGTTGGATAGATACTACAAATAGTGAATTTTCCTCAGCAGATAAACTTCAAGTTGGCGTACCCAAAGATATTGTAAATGCTGTGATGTTTCTTTGCAGTGAGAAATCTTCATTTATTACTGGTCAAGATATCGTCGTTGATGGTGGCATGACCAAACAAATGATTTATCATGATGATTGCGATTGGTATTACAATAAAT
>ERZ856578.2328-NODE-2328-length-31700-cov-5.200866_pt1 | contig 31700 bp, 27 predicted proteins | sample MGYA00514384_ERZ856578 | MGnify/ENA primary metagenome ERZ856578 (study PRJEB29103, sample SAMN06111958) | human gut metagenome | biome: human gut; feature: ankylosing spondylitis patient; material: healthy_person | host: Homo sapiens | place: China:Hangzhou... | reverse complement strand
TCGAATGTCATGTACTTCCGCCTCCATTCGTCCGTATTGAACTTCTTTACGCGCGCGTCGATCATGCGCGTCAGCGGTGAAACCTGACTCTGCCGCGGGTCGTTCAAGTAGGCGTAGAGTGGTTTCAGCTTCTCCGGTACTTTGTCCGGAGAGCACGCTGCGTTCAACACTATTTTATTATGTAGGCAATATCGCTGTGCGATATTGCCGGAATAACGACAAAAGCACCTTGTGAAGCGGCACTCATCCATGGGCGCCATATGCGCATAGAAATCTCAGATTTCGTGATGCGCACTTTTGTCCTACGAAAAATCGTCCAGCGGCAAGCCTTTTTCCACATCCCATGAACGGAAAAAATACACCGGTGCGTCTTTTTTGAAGTAGTCGAAAGTACAGATAAAGATCACATAGCATTTTTTGAGTGCGGTGTAGTCAGTGCTCGCTTCCAGACAGTCCAGATCCATGTTGGACTGATAGTACCGGGCGCGCTTGCCGAGGGGAAGATTAGAAACTTGACAAGTTAAGATGCTTCTGTTATGCTTTGCTTGTAAAGATAACTTGACAATATATTGGAGTGAGAGTTTTGAAGAACCGCGTGGAAGCATTGCGAAAAAGCGTAGGGCTGAGTCAGGAAAAGTTTGCGAGAATGATGCGGGTGTCCAGGCAGACGATCAGTGCGATCGAAACGGGTAAGTACAATCCGTCGCTGGAACTGGCGTTTGCGATCGCGGACTGCTTCGGCGAGCCGATCGAGAAAATTTTTCTCTACCATGAGGATGCCGCTGTCAACCGAAAGGAAAGCTGCGGTGGCAGAACTTGCGGGGTAAGCGCAGCGCAGGGGGGAGGCACAAGATGAAAAAGAAGGATTTGATGACAGCATGGATCTATCTGGCAATCGGGGTGGTTTGCTTTGCGGCACTGGTGCTGACGGACAGCAAACTGGACAGCCTGCTGATCGCGGGAGCGGTGGTCGGTCTGCTCGAAGGCATCGTGAAAATCGGCAATTACGCTTACTGGCGCAGACCGGAGAATCAGATAGAGTATCAGGAAATGCAGGAAACCGAACAGATCGAGCAGCAGGACGAGCTCAAGCAAATGCTGCGGGATCAAGCGTATCGACATGCGTATATCACGAATATCAGGATAACGATGGCGGCAGCGCTGGTGTGTGGCGCGTTGGAATTGCTTGAAATTCTGACCTTCGGCGACAAGCTGATGTACGCGCTGGCGGCATGGGTAATCCTGCAGGTGATCTTGGTCGATGTGATCTATCGCTGCCTGCATCGCAAATATGCCGGTTGATTCGGATAAAAGTGTGCGGCATGCACAAGAAAAAGCATTGCAGTTTGCAGTGTTTTTTTTTATAATGTAGTAAGAAAGCATCTTGCGCATATGCGGACTTCGGCAGGCATCGGTGTCGACGCCGGTGCGTATATGAAAAAATAGAATTTTGAGGAATTTTTTTATATGGATTGTATGATAACCGAAAAAACGGTCAAGAATAGAATCGGAAGGCGAAACAAGGAAATACATAAGGGCGATTGCGGTCGGATCTTGATTGCGGCAGGGTCATGGGGAATGGCCGGAGCCGCGATCCTCGCGGCTCGGTCGGCGCTGCGCGCCGGCGCCGGACTGGTCCGGCTGGCCATTCCCGAAGCACTATTTCCGATCGTGCAGGTTGGGGTTCCGGAAGCGACCTGTATCGAGCGTAACCTTTCAAATCTGGACCTCGCAGCCTATGATGCGATCTGCGCAGGTCCCGGACTGGGAGAAGGGGAAGAAAGCATCGCACTGATAACGAAACTTTTGGAAGAATACGAAAAAACGTTGGTGATAGACGCGGACGGTCTGAACGTCATCGCGCATCAGGACTTGTTTCCGCTGCTATTGCAGCGGCAAAAGCGGTTCCCGCTGCGGACAATTCTGACGCCGCATATGGGAGAAGGCAAGCGGCTTCTGGGCGACACCTTTGTCGATGTTGTGTGCGGCACAGCAGCCGGGCAAGCCGCTGTAAAAGCCAAGCTGCCGCAGGGTCAGACAGGGACGACCGACAGCCAGTCTGTCGGCAAACAAGCTGCAGCTGTGTCTGATGCAAAAGCACAGATGTTTGCAGGCTGTGCGGCACAGACAGACAGCCAAGCTGCTGCCACGCATGTGCAGCAGGAGGGTGCGTTGGCATCGACCGACAGGAAGGACGCAAGCGCACAGCAGGACCTGAACGACGGCGCGGTGCGGCTGCGCATCGTGGATGCGCTGGCAGCAAAGACCGGGGCGATCGTGGTTTTGAAAGGGGCAGGCACTTTAGTAGCCGCGCCGGGGATACAGGCATATACTAATACTACAGGTAACCCGGGCATGGCGACCGGCGGCTCCGGCGATGTGCTTTCGGGCATCATCACAGGGCTGGCAGGGCAGCGGCAGCAGACCGCAGCGCATGTGCAAAACAGCGAGAGCGCAGACACAAAAGGCTGCGCGAACGCTGCTTGTTCAAACACATCGCCAAATACCGATGTGACTGCCGAGGTGCAGTCTGCGCAAGGCTTATCGCGTATGAGCGCCTGGGACGCGGCAATCTGCGGCGTGTATATCCATGGACTTGCGGGGGACCTGGCAGCGCAGGAGCTGGGAGAATACGGCGTGACCGCCAAAGATCTGGCGCAGTATACGGCATACGCGCTCAAGCGCATCTGCGGCGCGTAGCGCACCGCAGGAGAGCAAGCGGCAGCAGCAGAACCTTTTTTGAGGCGAGGTATGCAAAGCCGATGGTAAGGTCCGGTCATACGAGATTTTCTCAAGCATTGCCGATCAGATCGGCAGCAGGAGATTTTCTCCCGTCGATCCAGCGCGGCATACCATACGAAAAACGATATAATTTCCACAAAAGTTTCAAACACGACAAAACACCAAAGAGGATTTGAGAGAGGAGTGTTGGACTTGATCGTAAAGAAGGGGGATCTTTATTTTGCGGATCTGAGTCCTGTGGTAGGCTCTGAACAAGGGGGAGTAAGACCTGTACTGGTGGTACAGAACGATGTGGGAAACAAATACAGCCCGACAATTATCGTGGCAGCCGTTACTTCTCAGACAGGGAAGGCAAAATTGCCGACACATGTTGAACTACAGGCCACACAGGGCGGACTCAGCAAAAACTCGGTCGTTCTTTTGGAACAGCTCAGAACGATCGACAAGCAAAGGCTGAAGGAAAGGATCGGAAGCCTGAGCAGCGAAAAGCTGCCGGTCGTAGACGAGGCGCTCAGCGTCAGTCTTGGCATCGCCGATCTGATGCAGCATCGCTGATCGAGCAGCGTTTCGACAAAGGCATACAGCGAAACCTTTGATTCGTTCATGATTTTGGGGAGCTGCCAAACGGCAGTTTCCCCGTCACAATATATTTTACGGAGGAAAAACATGGATTTCAAACACTACGAGGAGATTGCTTCTCGGGTCCGTACGGACATTGTAAAAGCAGTACATAAGGCAGGGTCCGGACACCCGGGTGGGTCGCTTTCGGCGGCGGATATCGTGACCGCGCTGTATTTCAAGGAGATGCACATCGACCCGCAGCACCCGCAGATGGAAGGCAGAGATAAATTTATTCTGTCCAAGGGGCATGCCGGTCCGGTGCAGTATGCGGCGTTGGCGGAGAGAGGCTATTTCCCGGTTGCGGATATGATGAGTCTGCGCAAGTTGGGCAGCCATTTCCAGGGACACCCGAACCGCGATAAGGTGGCGGGCATCGAGATGTCCACAGGCTCTTTAGGCCAAGGATTTTCAGTCGCTGTCGGCATGGCGATGGCAGGCAAGCTGGACGAAGCCGCCGGCAAAGCATCCGGCAGAGTGTATGCACTGCTCGGTGACGGCGAACTGCAGGAGGGGCTGATCTGGGAGGCGGCGATGGCTGCCGCGCACTACAAGCTGGACAACCTCTGTGCGATCGTGGACTGGAACGGTCTGCAGATCGACGGTAAAAACGAGGATGTCATGACAGTTGCGCCGATCGATGAAAAATTCCGGGCGTTCGGCTTCCATACCATTTCGATTGACGGGCATGACTTCGGGCAGATTTTCGCTGCCTTTGACGCGGCGCGCGCCTGCAAGGGCAAGCCGACCGTTATCATCGCAAAGACCCACAAGGGTCGCGGCGTTTCTTTCATGGAGGACCAGGCAGGCTGGCATGGCAAGGCGCCGAATGAAGAGGAAGCAAAGCAGGCAGTAGCAGAACTCGGAGGTGAATGGTAATGGCAGAGATCAAAACAGAAAAAATGGCAACGCGTCAGGCTTATGGCAAGACGCTGGTAGAACTGGGCAAGACCACGCCGCATCTGGTCGTCATGGATGCGGATCTCTCCAAATCCACGATGACCGCGGAGTTTGGCAAGGCATATCCGGAACGTTTCTTTAATATGGGTATCGCAGAGCAGAATCTGTACGGAACGGCATGCGGTCTGGCGCTCGCGGGAAAAGTTGTCTGTGCGAGTACCTTCGCGATGTTCGCGGCAGGCAGAGCGTTTGAGATCATCCGGAACTCCATCGGCTATACCCACGCAAACGTCAAAATCTGCGCGACCCACGCGGGCATTACGGTCGGCGAGGACGGCGCGAGCCACCAGACCTTTGAGGATCTGGCGCTGATGCGCACGATTCCGGGTATGACGGTGCTGAACCCGTCCGATGGTGTTTCTGCTGCCGCGCTCATCAAACAGGCAGTGGCGTTTGACGGTCCGGCATATATTCGCCTTGGTCGTGCGGCGGTGCCGACCTTCTATACAGAGGAAATGGCGGCGAAGCTGGAAATCGGAAAAGCTGTCTGTCTGCGCACCGGTAACAAAAAAGACGGCAAGCCGGCTGATGCGACGATCATCGCCACCGGCATCATGGTCAACGAGGCGATGTTAGCCGCAGCGGAACTGGCAGCAGACGGTATCGAAGTCCGCGTGATCGATATGCATACCATCAAGCCGCTGGACGCGGACATCATCTACCGCGCAGCTCGTGAAACCGGCGCGATCGTGACCGCGGAGGAGCATTCTGTGATCGGCGGTCTTGGCTCCGCGGTTGCGGAAGTGACTGCGACCCACTGTCCGGTCAAGATGGCGATGGTTGGTCAGCAGGACACTTTCGGCGAATCCGGCAAGCCGGACGAACTCAAGGTCAAATACGGCATGACCGCCGCCGACATTGTACGCGCGGTGAAACAGCTGATCGAGGCGTAGGTGCACCTACGCCTCGGCGCGCTGCCGCCCGCCTTACTCCGCGTAGCGCACGACAAGTTCAATGGTATCGGGCAGTCCGGTGAGTTCGGTTTCGGCAACGACGTAAGGGTAGGTAATGATGCGTGAGACCGTTTCGCCCTCAGCGGGCTCTTTGAAAAGCGCGGTCACGACCATATTGGAGCCGCCGTCCTCTGTCTTTTGCAGACGGAGCTGCTCGATAGCAAGGTCGTATCCGGCAGTCGGTTTTTCGCCGCGTGTTACGACGACATAAACCTTGCCGTCGACCAGACAGCCGAGCGCACGTTCCAGCTCGCGATATTCCGGGATCACATCCTTTTCGATGGTCTGCGGGATATCGTCTTTTTTGAGCTGCGTGAACGAGATTTCTTTCCCGCCGCCCAGGATGCGGTCCGGCAGACCGATACTGACTGCCGCAAAGACTAAGGCGCCGAGCAGAAGTACAGCGGCGCCGCTGACAATTGTTTTTTTGGAAGGCTTGTGAAACAAACCGCTTTCCCCTCTGGTTCGCGTCTCCGGACGCGAATTTTTTTCTGCCATAGATCATTCCTCCGCACTTTGATAGGTTTACGATATCTTATGCAGGGCGGCAGCCGGATATGCCGCTAAGCTGCGCAGCTGTTTCCGGAGATCGATCATTTTTGGAAATGTAAAGTTTCTAAAAATTGTACAGCAAAAACAAAAATGAGCTGAAAAACTATGTGAATCAGTACAAAAAATACGTAAAAACAGTTGACAAAGCGCAAAAATCGGTGTAGAATCCGATGTGTTGAAATCATAAAAAAACTGTTAAGAAGCTGTGCCTGAATCACAGCCTACGAATGGGAAGCCATCAAACAGGAGGCGAAACAAATGCGTTTATACGAAGAGGCTTTGCAGCTGCAGGAGGAGATCACCCAGATCCGCCGCACCATCCATCGACACCCGGAGATCGGACGGAAGGAGTTCCGGACTTCAAAGCTGATCCGGGAAAAGCTCGCGGAGCTCGGTGTGGACGAGATCCAGTCCCCGGTACCGACGGCGGTCATCGGACTGATCCATGGCGGCAAGGGACCGGGCAGATGTGTGGCATTGCGTGCAGATATTGACGCGCTGCCGGTCACAGAGGAGACCGGACTGCCGTACAGCAGCGAGGAACCGGGCATGATGCACGCCTGCGGGCATGACATGCATGTAGCGATGCTGCTCGGTACTGCGAAGCTGCTTTGCAGACACAGAGAAGACTTCGCGGGCACCGTCAAGCTGATCTTCCAGCACAGCGAGGACACCCTGCCGGGCGGCGCAAAGGAGCTGGTAGAGGTCGGTGCTTTGGAAAATCCGCACGTCGATGCGATTTTCGGCATGCATGTGTTCCCGGACGAAGAAGTTGGAAAGATCGGTTTCCATTCCGGTCCACTGACAACCTCCGTAGACCTTTACGATGTGACAGTCAAGGGCAAGGGCGGACACGGTTCGACGCCGCATCTGACCAAAGACCCGATTCTGGCAGCCTGCCAGGCAGTCGTGCTGCTGCAGCAGATTCCAGCGCGCTATGTAGACCCGCTGGAAACGGTGATTTTCCCGGTCTGCAGTATTCACAGCGGCGACGCGCCGAATGTCATTCCGAACGAAGCGAAATTCAGCGGCATCGCGCGGTCCTACCTCGACAGCATCCGCGCGGATGTCAACAAACAGGTCTTTGACATCGCTGCCGGGCTCGAAAAGATTTCCGGCTGTGAATTTGACATCAACCATTACGAAGGCTATCCGGCATGCTATAACGATGAGGCACTGACTGCACTGGCAGAGGGCGCTGTCAGAGAAGCACTTGGCGAAGAACGAATCCTTCCGCTTGAAAAACCGCTTTCTTTCAGCGAGGACTTTAGTTATTATACGAAGATGACCGATACGCCGGGCTGCTACATGATGCTGCACGCGGGACACGAAGGACCGCTGGTGGCGCTGCACAATCCGCAATGCGCGGTCAGAGAGGAAGCCATGCCTTACGGCATGACCGCCATGACAGCGGCCGCACTGCAGTATCTGGGCAGCGCAGACGCGCGGTAGGCTGCGGCAAGCGCGCGCATGTGTGAAAACCCAGCCCTGTACAGGGGAATCCCCCTTGACCGCGCAAGCAGGCGCACATGCGCCGCGGTCACATAACTTTGCTGATCGGACAGAACCTTTTTCGCAATGATACCTGAAAAATCATCCACCAAAAACCAAAAGGTCTGTCTGTCACCGAAGGCGCGAAAGGATAGCGCTTTTGCGCCGGGCTATAGAAACATACTTATAGAAACGAAAGAGAGGAAAACGCTATGGTTATGTATAACTTTGCACTTGCATTTGTAATCTGCGCCGTTGTTTACATCATCGGCGAGGTGGTCGCGACTGTGACGAAAGCCTGGGTTCCGTCCGTATTTGTTACTGCAGTCGTACTGCTGATCGGATATTGGACCGTCATCCCCAAAACAGTCGTCAGCGACTCCGTCCTGATCCCGTTCGGCAGCAGCATCGGTATTTACCTGCTGATCACCCATATGGGTACCGTCATCAGTTTGAAACAGCTCAAGGAACAGTGGAGAACCATTGTCGTCTGTCTGGCAGGACTTGCCGGCATGATGGTACTCGGCTATTTCGTCGGCAGTCTGGTTATGGACAGAGACCTCATCATCGCAGGTCTGCCGCCGCTGACCGGTGGTATTATCGCGGCGACGATGATGCAGACCGCAGCGCAAAACGCGGGACTGGAGCTGGCAGCGGTATTCGCGATCGCGATGTACTGTATCCAGGGCTTTATCGGCTATCCGCTGACCGCGATCTGCCTGCAGTCCTATGGCAAGAAGCTTGTCAAAGGTCTGCGTGACGGCTCCATCGTCATCACGGAACAGGATCGAATCGAAATGGCAAACGCGGGCATGACCGCGGTGCCGACCGATGACGGCAAGAAGAAACTGATCCCGGCACTTCCGGCAAAATACAATACCCCTGTGATGATGCTCTTAAAGCTTGGCATCGTCGCATGGTTTGCGAGCCTGATGGGTCAGATCCAGTTCCCGGTCATCGGCACCATCAGCGGCGCGATTTGGGCATTGATATTCGGTGTTATCTTCACCACCATCGGTTTCTTGGATTCCAATTTGCTGAACAGAGCGAACTCCTTCCAGATCACGATGTTCGCGCTGATGATGTACGTATTCGATGGGCTCAAGGACTGCACACCGGAGATGCTGAAGCAAATCATCGGACCGATGATCATTCTCATCATCATTGGTGTTGCCGGTATGGCGCTGTTCTCGTTCATTATCGCGAAGATTCTGAAGATGTCCTTCCCGCTGGCGTTCGCGAACGGTCTGACCGCTTTGTACGGCTTCCCATGTGACGCGATCATCACAGAGTCCACCTGCAACGGTGTCGGACAGACAGAAGACGAGAGAAAATACCTGCTGAGCAAGATGTTCCCGTCCATGGTTGTCGGCGGCTTCATCACAGTAACGATTACTTCTGTATTTATCGCAGGCGCATTCGCAAAATTACTCTAAGAAAACAACCTATGCCCGTCTGCACCTGCAGGCGGGTGCTTTTTCGCATCCGCGGGTGGATACTTTCCGATGCAGGCTGCCTGCTTTCACAGGATACACACTTGCCCGCAGGACATCAATTTGATATATTTGATATAGTTGAGATAAAAGCGGGAAATCCGAACAAAATACATCATAGAAAAGGAGATTCGACAATGAAAGACATTTGGGAACTGGCGAAAGCCAATGAAGCGTATATCATAGACAGAAGAAGATATTACCACGCGCATCCGGAGCCATCCATGCAGGAGGTAGAGACTACCAAGGCCATCGCGAAGGATTTGGAAGCGCTGGGAATCGAGTATAAGACGTTTCCGGATCATACGGGCGTGCTCGGCGTTATCCGTGGCGGCAAGCCGGGCAAGGGTATCATGCTGCGCGCAGATATCGACGGACTTTCGGGGGTACACGAAGCAACGGGCCTGCCGTTTGCCAGCCAGAATCCTGATTGCATGCATGCCTGCGGACACGACACGCACATCAGTGTCCTGCTCGGCGCGGCAAAGATCTTAAATGAAATCAAGGATGAGCTTTACGGTACCATCAACCTCTGCTTTGAACCGGCAGAGGAAACCCTGCAGGGCGCGTCTCTGATGATCCAGGACGGCTGTCTGGACGGCATGGATGCCTGCTTCGGCATGCACACCTGGTCCGCAGGCACCAGCGGCAAGGCAAGCTTCATGAAGGGAAATATCATGGCAGCAGGCGGAAAGTTCACCGTAAGGGTCAAGGGCTATGCGTCACACGGCGCACGTCCGCAGGACGGACATGACGCTATTATCGCAGCCTGCAGCATCGCGATGAACCTGCAGACCTATGTATCCCGCAGAAACGACCCGCTGAATCCATTGGTTTTAACCATCGGCACCATCCATGGCGGTGCGCGCTGGAATGTCATCGCGAATGAGGTCGTGATGGAAGGCACGCTGCGCACCTTTGACGCGGAGGTTCGAAAAAATCTCAAAAGAGATCTCAGCCAGATCGTCGAGCATACCGGCAAAGCGCTCGGCGTAGAAGCGACGCTGGAATATGAAGAAATGTGGCCGCCGACAATCAATGCCGACGATGAGATGCTCTCCATCAGCCGCAACGCGGCCGTCAAGTTGTTCGGCGAGGATGCGCTGGAGGAGCAGCCGCCGACGATGGGCGGAGAATCGTTCTCCCTCTATTTGGAACGCATTCCGGGCACATACGGCTTCATGGGCAGCCGCGACGAGGTACATTGTTATGGCAACCACAATGAAAAATTCGATATTGATGAGAGCATCTTAAAGCGCAGCGCAGCGCTGTTCGTACAGGTGACTGTCGATTTCCTGAACAAGGACGCAAAATAAACAGGCGCTATCGTATGCCGCACGCGGCAGTGTGCGGCAGCGCATGGCGAAACGACAGAAGAAGATAGATCAGAGAGAGGGATAAGAAGATGAATATTGCAGAGGCAGCGCAGAAATACGCTGATTATACGATTGAAATGAGACGTTATTTCCACAAGTATCCGGAGCTCGGCCTGCAGGAGGAGAATACCGCCAAAAAGATTCGCGAGGAACTGACCAAAATGGGCATTCCGTTCGTGACGATGGCGAACTACGGTACTGTTGCGACCATCGGCGGTAAGAAGCCGGGCAAGTGCGTGCTGCTTCGCGCGGACATGGACGCACTGGCTGTGCAGGAAGAAAACGATGTGGAATACGCATCCACGAAGCCGGGCATCATGCATGCCTGCGGACACGACAGTCACAGCGCGATGCTGCTTGGCTGCGCGAAAATCCTCAAGGACATGGAGGACGAGATCAACGGTACCGTACGCCTTTGCTTCCAGCTTTCGGAGGAAAACGGGCGGGGCGCGAAGCTGATGATCAAGGAAGGTCTGCTCGATGGCGTGGATGCTTGCTTTGCACTGCATGTATGGGCAAATGTGGACAGCGGTTACGTTGCCGTTGCGCCGGGTCCGGTGATGGCGAGCGCCAATCTCTTTGAAGTGCAGATTAAGGGAAAAGGCAGCCATGGCTCTGCACCCCATCAAGGCATCGATGCGCTGACAACCGGCTGTGCAGTCGTCGGGGAGCTGCAAAAAATCGTCAGTCGCGAGATTGACCCGCAGGAAGCGGCAGTGCTCACCATCGGCTCATTCCAAAGCGGTACGGGTTGGAACATTATCGCGGATTCCGCCAAGCTGGTCGGCACGACACGCTGCTTCTCCAAAGAAGTCAACGCCATGCTTCCACAGGCGATGGAGCGCGTCATCAAAAATGTCTGTGAAGCGCACCGCTGCGAGGGTAAGCTGATTTATACCCCGATTGTCGATCCGACTATCAATGACGAAAAGCTGGCAATGCTCGCCCAAGGCTCGGTCGCAAAGATTTTCGGGGAAGGAAAAATCCAAGCCATGAAACCGACGACAGGCGGCGAAGATTTCTCGGAAATGATGCGCGATATTCCGGGCGTGATTGGTATGGTCGGCGTCCGCAATCCGGAAATCGACGGTGTTTACGCCAACCACCATGGAAAATTCAAGGTGGATGAGGCGCAGATGGTCAAGGGTGCGGGGCTGTATGCGCAGATGGCAGTGGATTATCTGAATCAGTAAGATTTTCCAAAACCCTGCTTTGTGAAAAATGCCCGAAACGGGTAGAAATCAGACGAAAAAAATGTTATAATGGTACTTACTTATGGGTAAGTACCATTTTTCTTTGCCCAAAGCGCAGAGAGGAGAAAACATATATGACAACCGAAAAAAAACGATGGGGAGACCGTCGGGACGCGGTGTGGCTGCGGGATTTGGACGCGCTGCACGTGTTCATGCCGTATCTCTATCCGAACCGCGCCGATAACGAAGCGTTTATCAGCGAAGCCATCGATTTGGAGAATATCGATCGGTATCTGGCAGAGAAGAACGCTGCGCTGCCGGACGGCGAAGAGCCGTACAAACTGTTTTATCTGCTGCTGGCGGCGCTGGTCAAGACGATCACGCTCAGACCGAAGATGAACCGCTTTATCAAGGGCGGACGCGTGTATCAGAGAGACAAGCTTTCACTGGCCTTCGTTGTCAAAAAACAGTTTCAGGATGACGCGCACGAAGCGCTCGCGTTTGTCGAATTTGACGAAACGACGACCATTGACGATGTGCGCAGAAAGCTGGCGGCAGAGATTCACGCATGCCGCAGCGATCAGATTGACAACTCGACGGCGGGCATGGAGATGCTCGGCAGGCTGCCGCGGCCGGTCCTGCGGCTGGTGATGTGGGTGCTGCACCGGCTGGACTACTATGGTCGCGTGCCGTACAGTCTGGTCAAGGCGGATCCGAACTATGCGACCTGCTTTATTACCAACCTCGGTTCGATCGGTCTCAAAGCAGGCTATCACCATCTGTCTAACTGGGGCACCAATTCGATTTTTATCGTCATCGGCGAGAAAAGCCTGCAGCCGCACTGGGAAGCGGACGGCAGCATGAGCATGCGGGAGGTCCTGCCGCTGGGTCTGACACTCGACGAAAGGATCGCGGACGGTTACTACTATTCCAGGACCGTCAAGCTGTTAAAATATCTGCTGCATAACCCACAGCTGTTGGAAACTCCGGCGAATAAGGAGGTAGATGATGGAACCATTTGAGAATTTGCATGTCAATGCGCCCTGGCTGAAGAATCTCGGCGGGGTGCCCGCACATCTGGACTATTATCAAGGGAGCATGTACGATAAGGTCGCAGAGTTCGCGGTCAACTATCCGCGCTACATCGCCTATGACTTCATGGGCGGCAAGGTGCGCTACAAGGACTTTATCCGCAAGGTCGATGAATGCGCCCGCGCACTGGCAGCCATCGGTGTCAAAGAGGGCGAAAGCGTCACGATCTGCATGCCGAACGCACCGCAGGCTGTCATCATGTTCTATGCGGTCAATAAGGTCGGCGCGATCGCCAATATGGTGCATCCGCTGTCCAGTGAATCCGAAATTGAATTTTGCTTGCGCGAGTCGGCCAGTGTGGTCTGCCTCACGCTCGATCAGTTCTACGGCAAGTTTGCGAATATCCGCGGCAGGGTGCAGCTGCGAAGTCTGATTCTGACCAGCATCAAGGACGCGCTCAGCCCAATCAAGCGCAAGGGCTACTATCTGGCGGAGGGCCGCAAGATCAAACGCGTACCGGCGAACGCCGAAATCGTCTGGTGGGAAAAATTCCTGCGGGACGGCGCGGACTATCACGGTCCGTATCATGTCGTGCGTGAGGCTGGCGATCCGGCAGCCATTCTGTACAGCGGCGGCACGACGGGCACGATGAAGGGTATCCTGCTTTCAAATCTGAATTTCAACGCGCTCGGACAGCAGATTATCGCGACGAATCCGATGTTCAAACCGGGCGATAAGATGCTGGCTGTCATGCCGATCTTCCATGGCTTCGGACTGGGTGTATGCATCCACTCCATGCTTTCACAAGGGGGTCGCTGCCTGCTGATCCCGCGCTTCAATCCGGAAAGCTACGCGAAACTCTTAAAAAAGCACAAGCCGAATTTCATCGCGGGTGTACCGACGCTCTACGAGGCGTTGCTGCGTCTCAAAACGCTCAAGCACGTGGACCTTTCCTGCTTAAAAGGCGTTTTCAGCGGCGGAGATTCTTTGTCGATCGAGTTAAAAAAACGTTTCGACCAATTTCTCGCGGCGCACAACGCGACGATTCCGGTCAGAGAGGGTTACGGTACGACGGAGTGCGTGACCGCGAGCTGTCTGACACCGTCGCACTGGGCGAAAGAGGGCAGCATCGGACTGCCTTTCCCGGATACGTTCTATAAGATCGTCAAACCGGGCAGCGAGGAGGAAGTGCCTTACGGCGCGGAGGGCGAGATCTGCCTGACCGGTCCGACGATGATGATGGAATACATCAACAACCCGGAGGAAACGGCGAACACCCTGCGCAGGCATCCGGATGGGCTGACTTGGCTGCATACCGGAGACCTCGGCATGATGGACGCGGACGGATTTATCTATTTCCGCCAGAGGATCAAGCGCATGATCGTCACTAGCGGCTACAATGTCTATCCGTCTCAGATCGAAAACGTACTCGATGCGCACGAGCTGGTGCACATGAGCTGCGTCATCGGCGTGCCGGATCCATACAAGATGCAGCGGGTCGTGGCTTTTATCGTACTGAAGCCGGACGTCAAGGTCTCAGAGGATGCGGCGCGTGAAATCCTGCTTGCCTATTGTGAGAAGCATGTCGCGAAATACGCGATGCCGAAGGAGCTCCACTTCCGCGACAGTCTGCCCAAGACGCTGGTCGGCAAGGTGGCCTATCGGGTTTTGGAAGAGGAAGAAGCAAAAAATTACGCATAAATAAAAAGATACATAAAGAAAAGGGGAATATGATGAGGAAACAGAGAAAACGTAAACTTTTGGCCTGCGTGCTGGCAGCGGCGATGGCCTTTGGCAGCACCTTCGCGTCGGCAGCGACGACGGTATCCAGGTACACGGGGAGTACTTATACGCACAATGCGCAGTTCGATAACTGCATCATCGTCGACGGTGTCGATGTATCGGCTTATCAGGAGACCATCGACTGGCAGGCGGCGAAGCGAAACGGCGTGGATTTTGCCATCCTTCGTGTGGCTTATCGTGGCTACGGTGCGGCTGGAAACATGAACGAGGACAACTGCTTTGTGAAGCACATCGAAGGCGCCAAAGCAGCGGGTGTGATGGTCGGTATCTATTTCTTTTCGCAGGCGCTGAACACGCTGGAGGCAAGAGCCGAGGCGCGTTACACCCTAGAGCTTTTGGGAAACTATGACCTTGACCTGCCGATTTTCATGGACTATGAGTTTTCGACCTCCTCCAAAGGCAGATTTCTCAGTGGTACGATCTCTAAGATCGAGGCGACCGAGAACGCGCGGGCGTTTTGCGATTATATTGAGGAAAACAGCCGCTTCGAGGCAGGCGTATACGCAAATCTGAATTTCCTGAACAAAACCGTTGACGGCAGACAGCTCAGTCAGCGCTACCCGATCTGGGTCGCGCAGTACAACAAGCGCTGCGACTATGGCAACGCTTACGCATTCTGGCAGTATTCGTCCGGCGGTAAGGTGGACGGCATGAACGGTCGGATCGACTCGAATGTATGGTATGTGCAGCAAAGCCCTGTGTCAACTTCTCTAAATTCAATGGTGGACGCACAGGCTGTCATCGCCGGAAATACAGAATATACCTACCGTAACGGACAGCCGGTCACGCCGCAGGTGCAGGTTTCACACAGCGGCCGCAGCTTGACGGAGGGCGTGGACTACAAGGTGCGCTATATCGGCAATACCGAGGGCGGCACCGCCTATGCGATGGTGATGGGCATGGGGCAATATACGGACTACACCTTGGTGCCGTTCACGATTGCGCCATCGCGCGATTTGAGTGGCTTTTCTGTCAAACAGCCGACGAATCGCGTCTATACGGGTAAGGAAAACAAACCAAGCTCGATTACGGTGAAGGATGCTTCCGGCAAGACGCTGAAAAACGGCTTGGATTATACCTGGACGGTCAGCAACGCGGTAGAGGTCGGAACAGCGACGGTACACGTGCAGATGATGGGAAACTATGCCGGAACCTTAGAGACGACCTATCAGATCACGAAGAGTGCGCAGAGCATTACCATCGGCAACCGCAAGACGGAAGTGCTGCTGGGGGATGCGCCATTTAATCTGAACGCGGTCAGTCCGGCGGGCAGCGCGCTCACCTATAAATCAAGCAATCCGGCAGTTGCAGCGGTTTCCGCGGATGGAACCGTTACGCCGCAGGCAATCGGTGAGACCACGATTACGGTCAAAGCAGCGGGTAGTGCGGACTATACGGCAGATTCCGAAACCTTTATCCTGAAGGTCAGAAGTAGCGGGCAGACGGTCACAACGGCGTATACGCGCTACAAGCGTGATGTAGATGACTCCGGCTTTAATCTGAAAGCCAAGACTGACGGAGACGGCAAGCTGAGCTATGCCTCCGATGACCCGTCGATCGCGACGATCGACGAGAACGGACAGGTCACACTGACCGGCGGGGCAGGCGTGGTACATTTTACGGTCACTGCGGCTGCGACCGCATTGTACGGCGAAGGACAGAAGATCGTAACGCTGACGGTCAACGATATTTCCGATGAGCGGCGGGAGGAAGAACTCGCTGACCTTGTCGCGGGTCTGAAGCTCAAGGCAAGCTCGACCAAGACCGCGGCAGGCAGCGTCAAGGTGACTCTGCAGATCACAGAGGGCGACATCGATGCCATCAAGGAGCTGGGCTATACGGTCAAGTACAAATTTTTCCGTTCGACCTATTACAACAAGGGATACCAAGGCAAGATCAACGGCAGCGGTCTGACTTATGTCAATACTGCCGGTACGAAAGGTACGCGCTACTACTATAAGGCGCGCGTGATGGTCTATGACGAAGACGGCAGTCTGGCAGCTTACAGCAAACTGCCGCAGTGCCGCTATGCGGCCAGAATCTGGACGAAAACAAAATAGGGCTAATAACAGGGAAGACAGACAGAGTGCATAATCGGACCGCCAAGCGGTCTCTATGCACTTCTGTCGCATCTATAGCAAACAAGATAAGCAATAAGCCAATAAGGAGGAAATCGATCATGGAAATTAACAAAAAACTGGAAGGCGAAACGTTAACGCTGGCGGTATCCGGCCGCGTGGATACGATGACTGCACCGCAGCTGGAGGCAGAGCTGAAGCGATCTGTCGATGGTGTCAAGGCGCTGATCTTTGATTTTGCGGGTGTGGAATATATCTCTTCGGCAGGGCTGCGTGTACTGCTTGCAGCCTATCGCGTGATGGCGCGGCAGGGCAGCATGAAGATCACCGGCGCGAATGAGAGCGTTATGGAAGTATTTGAGATCACCGGTATGACGGATATTTTGACCTTGGAGTGAGTATGGAAGCAACAGGAATCGCAATTTTTCAGCTTTCGCTGATTGCAATGCTGCCTGTCATGCTGTCCGGTGCGCTGTATTTTTTAAATCGCAGGCTCGACCTGACGAAGATACCGTATTGGGTCAGACAGGCGTCGATCGGTATTCTGTTTGGCGGATTAGCTGTGCTGGGGACGGAATGCGGCATTCAGATCGGCGGCGCGGTGCTGAACGCGCGAGACGCCGCGCCGCTCTGCGCGGGGCTGTTATTCGGCGCGCCTGCGGGCATCCTTGCGGGCGTGATCGGCGGCGTCGAGCGCTGGTTTGCCGTCTATTGGGGCGCAGGAGCGTATACGCGTCTGGCCTGCAGCGTATCGACGGTACTGGCGGGACTGTTCGCGGCAGCGCTGCGCAAGTATATGTTTGAAGACAAAAAACCGCGCTGGTATTATGCGCTGGCGGCGGGCGTCATCATGGAGGTCGTACATATGCTGATGGTGTTCCTGACGAACATGTCGGACGCGCGCACCGCGTTTACCTTTGTCAGGACCTGTTCGCTGCCGATGATCGCGGTCAACGGGCTGGCGGTCATGCTGGCTGCGGCGCTGCTCTCCGTCCTGTCCGACGACAGACGGAAAGCAGTGCGACAGGAGCTTAAAAATATTTCCCAGACCTTCCAGCGCTGGCTGCTGGCCTGCGTGACGGCGGGATTTTTAATGACAACGCTGTTTACCTGGACGCTGCAGACGGGACTGGCAATCAACGAAGCGCATGATCTGGTGGAACTGAATCTGCAGGATGTCTGTGCGGATGTGCTGGACGCTTCGAATGAAAATCTGCTGCGCCTCACGAAGCGCATCGCGGCGGAGATCAATGCGGATGTGGACGCCGGGCGTACGGTGGATTCCGACAGACTCAAGGCGCTGGGCGAGACCTACGATATCCCGGAGCTCAATCTGATTGACGAGGGCGGCATCATCACCGCCTCGACGTACGCGAGTTTTCTCCATTATGATATGCGCGGCGGGAAGCAGTCCGCGGAGTTTCTGGTCCTGCTGCGCGGTGCGACCAGAGAATATGTGCAGAGCTACATGCCGACCTCGTACAATCCTGATATTTCACGCAAATACGCCGGTGTCCGGCTCAAAAACGGCGGCTTTGTGCAGGCAGCCTATGACGCTGCGCGATTCCAGCGGGATATCGATGACACCGTCATCGGGGTGACGCGCAATCGGCACGTCGGAGAGAACGGCTGCATCATTATCGCTGATGAGGACTGGAAGATCGTCAGTGACAGACATGGCAGAGAGGGGCAGAACCTTGCGGTCTCCGGTCTGCATATCGACCGGGAGAAGATGGCAGAGGGCGAGCCATTTGCGGCAGATGTGTATGGCGAACCGTCCTACTGTGCCTATGTGGTGGAGGAAGGCTATTACGTCGTTGCGGCGATGCCGCAGAGCGAATTGCTGTTCTCGCGGGATATTGCGGTCTATGTGACGGTATTCATGGAATTTGTCATCTTCGGCATGCTGTTCATCGTGGTCTATTTCCTGATCAAGAAGCTGATCGTGGACAATATGCGCAAGGTCAACCGTTCGCTGGAGCAGATCACCGGCGGCAATCTGGATGTGGTCGTCGATGTGCGCGGCAATGAGGAATTCGCTTCGCTGTCCGATGACATCAACGAGACGGTACTGACACTGAAACGCTATATTGCAGAGGCGGCGGCCCGCATCGATCAGGAGCTGGAATTCGCGCAGACGATCCAGCATTCTGCGATACCGACGGTGTTCCCGCCGTATCCGAACCGCAGGGAGTTTGAGATCTTTGCGTGCATGGATACTGCCAAAGAGGTCGGCGGCGATTTCTATGATTTTTATTTTACCGCTGAGAACAAGCTGGGATTTTTGATCGCCGATGTGTCCGGCAAGGGCATTCCGGCGGCGATGTTCATGATGACCGCCAAGACCATCATCAAGGGCTATGCCGAATCGGGCAGACCGGTCGAGGAGGTTTTCACCATGGCAAACGAGAAGCTGTGTGAAAACAATGAGGCGGGCATGTTCGTGACGGCATGGATGGGCGTGCTGGATCTGACGACCGGCATGCTGGAGTTTGCCAACGCCGGGCACAATCCGCCGCTGGTCAGACACGCAGACGGCAGCTTTGCATATCTCAAGACCAAGCCGGGTCTGATGCTGGCAGGGCTGCCGGGGCTTTCCTATAAGAAGAACGAGCTGCAGCTGTCGCCGGGCGATGAAATTTACATCTATACGGACGGCGTGACCGAGGCGGCTGATACGGCCAACGAGCTGTACGGGGAGCAGCGGCTGCTGGAGCTGCTCAATACCCTGCACGGGCTGCGCGCGGAGGAGGTTTGCCGGGCAGTCAAGGAGGATGTGATGGCCTTTGCGGGCGAAGCGCCGCAGTTTGACGACATTACGATGCTATATCTCAAATATCAGGGAGGTACTGACTTATGAAAGAAATGACATTGCCTGCTGTCGTGGAAAATATTGCGCAGGTGACGGACTTTGTCAACGCGCAGCTCGAAGAGATCGGCTGTCCGATGAAAGCGCAGGTGCAGATCGACATCGCCATCGACGAGCTGTTCGGCAATATCGCGCAGTACGCGTACAACCCGGAGACCGGTCCGGCGACCGTACGGGTCGAGGTCAGCGATGCGCCGATCTCGGTCACCATCACCTTTATGGATCATGGTGTGCCTTACGACCCGCTGCAAAAAGAAGATCCGGACATCACGCTGTCTGCAGAGGAGCGCGGCAGCGGTGGTTTGGGGATCTTCATGGTCAAAAAAACGATGGATGAGATCACGTACGAATATAAGGACGGGCAGAACATTCTGCGCATCCGCAAGGATATATAAGGACATGCAGGAAAATTTTGAAAATTGGAATATGCGAAAATTTGAAAACAATGCAGGAAACAGAGAGGTAAGAGCATGAGCGAACCGATTTTTCGCCAAAAGAGTATAGAACGGATCACATCGCCCGATCAGATGCAGGACTATATCCGCGTATCGAATCCGCGGGTGTGGATGATTTTGCTTGCAGTGATCGTGCTGCTGATCGGCGTCTGCGTATGGGGCATCTTCGGCACCTTAGATACGACGGTGGAGACCGGCGGTGTCTGTACCGACGGAAAGCTGGTCTGCTATCTCAGTGAGGCAGATCACGACAGGCTGCAGGCGGAGGCGGTGATCTCCGCAAATGATGAAGCATATCCGGTGACCTTGATACAGAGCAGACCGATACGCCTTGGCGAGAGTGCGGCGGGTGCGGACGATTATTTTCTCCATCTGAGCGGTCTTGCGGCAAACGACTGGGTCTACGAGATCAGCGCGGAGGCTGCGGACCTTGCGGACGGCGTCTATCGTGTTTCCGTTGTTGTGGATCGCGTCAAGCCGATGGATTTTGTTCTGAACTGAGGTAGCCGCCATGAAAACAGCAACAAAAATCAAACAGCCGCTGACCGATGGGGCTGCCAAGGTCCCGGTCATCATGCAGATGGAAGCGCTCGAATGCGGCGCGGCCAGTCTGGCTATGATCCTGGCTTATTACGACAAGTGGATACCACTCGAACAGGTGCGCTTTGACTGCGGTGTGTCGCGGGACGGCTCTAACGCGCGCAATCTGCTGCGCGCAGCCAGAAGCTACGGTCTGACGGCCAAGGGTTACCGCTACGAGCCGGACGACCTCAAAAAAGAAGGAAAGTTTCCCTGCATCATTCATTGGAATTTCAACCACTTCGTCGTACTCAACGGCTTCCGTAAGGGCAAGGCGGTTCTGAATGACCCGGCGAAGGGGACCTACGCTGTGCCGATGAAGACCTTTGATGAATCCTTTACGGGGATCTGTCTGTTCTTCGAGCCGGGCGAGGACTTCGTGCCGGAGGGCAAACAGACCTCGATGCTTGCTTATGCGAAGAAACGTCTTAAAGGGGCGGGCGCAGCGGTCGCTTTCATTGTGCTGACGAGCATCATTTCCTCCCTGCTTGGCATCATCACACCGGCTTTTTCGCGGATTTTCCTCGATCGGCTGCTGACCGGAGAGAACCCGGAATGGCTGCTGCCGTTTACGCTGGCGCTGGCAGGGGTGAGCGTGATCCAGCTGGTGGTCGCATGGATTCAGGCGGTATATACGCTTCGCATCGACGGGAAGCTCGCGATGGTCGGCAATACGTCCTATATGTGGAAGGTCCTGCGCATGCCGATGGAATTCTTTTCGCAGCGCATGACGGGAGACATTCAGAGCAGACAGAGCGCCAACGCGACGATCGCATGGCAGCTGGTCAATACGTTTGCGCCATTGGTGCTGCAGACCGCGATGATGCTCTTCTACTTCGTGGTCATGCTGCGCTACAGCGTGCTGCTGACGCTGATCGGACTGCTCTCGGTGTTTGCCAATATACTCCTGTCCAATATCATATCCAAAAGACGTGTCAACATGACGCGTGTCGCCATGCGTGATGCCGGGAAGCTGGCTGGCGCGACAGTCGCCGGGATCGAAATGATCGAGACCATCAAGGCGAGCGGCGCCGAAAACGGTTTCTTCGAGAAATGGGCGGGCTATCAGGCCAGCGTGAACAAGCAGCGGCAGGTGAACCATCTGCTGCTCCTGCTGCCGACGCTCGTCAGTGCGCTTTGCGGTACGGCGGTGCTGATGACGGGTGTGTATCTGGTGATGCAGGGCACGTTCACGGTCGGTATGCTCATGGCGTTTCAAGGCTTCCTTGCCTCTTTCCTCTCACCTGCGTCCATACTGATCTCGGCGCGGCAGACGCTGCAGGAGATGCGTACCCAGATGGAACGCGTAGAGGATGTCATGCAGTATCCGACGGATGTCTCCTTAGACGAAGCGCCGGATGAAAATGCGGAATATGACAAGCTTTCCGGCAATATTGAGCTGAAAAATATTACCTTTGGCTATTCGCGGCTCGCAGAGCCGCTGATCCGGGATTTCAGCATGACGCTCAGGCCCGGCAGTCGTGTGGCATTTGTCGGCAGTTCGGGCTGCGGCAAGTCTACCCTGACGAAGCTGATCTCCGGGCTGTACAAGCCATGGAGCGGTGAGCTCCTCTTTGACGGCAGACCGATCGCGGAGATCGACCGCAGTGTGTTTACCGGATCGTTGGCAGTCGTGGATCAGGACATCATTCTGTTTGAAGATACGATCGCCAATAATATCAAAATGTGGGACAACTCCATTGAAGATTTTGAGATGATCATGGCTGCAAGGGACGCACAGCTGCATGAGGACATCATGCAGCGCGACGGCGGCTATCAATATAAGCTGACGGAAGGCGGCAAGGACTTCTCCGGGGGCCAGCGTCAGCGGATGGAGATCGCCCGCGTGCTGGCGCAGGACCCGACGATCATCATTCTGGACGAGGCGACCAGTGCACTGGACGCCAAGACCGAGTACGATGTGGTCAAGGCCATCAAGGATCGCGGCATCACCTGCATCGTTGTCGCGCATCGCCTGTCGACGATCCGCGATTGCGACGAGATCATCGTTTTGGATCACGGGGAAGTCGCAGAACGCGGCACACATGAAGAACTGATGCAGCAGGGCGGCGTATACACGCAGCTCGTGACGAACGAGTAAGGAGGGAAGGACAGCGATGGGTTGGTTTGATGAACAGATCAGACAGCGAAAACAAAATGATGCGGATGTCTTTGCCGATGCGTTTGCCAATATGGCGTCCGCGGTGATGGGGAAAAAGGTCGGCGCGGCGTTTCAGGACAGCCTCAGCGTGAGCAAGGATGCCATCGACGCGATCTTAAAATATTATCATGTCAAAACCAGAGAAGTACCGGACAATATCAGCGACGCCGGAGAGCAGCTGGAGTATCTGCTGCGCCCGCATGGTATCATGCGGCGCACAGTGCAGCTTGCGGACGGCTGGTACCGCAATGCGGCGGGCGCGATGCTCGGCACGCTGCGTGAGGACGGGCGAGCGGTCGCGCTGCTCCCGGCAGGATTGACAGGCTATTGCTATCTGGACCCTGCGACCGGCGCGAAAAAGCGCATCGGCAGCAGCAATCAGGACCTGTTTGAAGCGGAGGCGCTGGTCTTTTATAAACCCTTTCCGCTTGCAAAGATCAGCCTGCCGTCTCTGATGCACTATATCTTGGAGACCTTATCCGCGGCGGATTTCGTGGTACTCGCGCTGGCCACGCTGGCTGTGACCCTCATCGGGCTGCTGTCACCGAAACTGAACAGCCTGCTGTTCGAACAGGTGCTGCCGTCCGGACAGCTGCGGCTGCTGCTTGCCCTTGCCGTCTTTACGGTCTGTGTTTCGGTCAGTACGCTGCTGCTGCAGGTCATCAAACAGATGGTAACGGCACGCGTGGAAACGAAGATGGGCGTTGCGGTGCAGGCAGCGACCATGATGCGGGTGCTGTCGCTGCCTGCGGCGTTCTTTCAGGATTACGGCGCGGGTGATCTCGCGAGCCGCGCCTCACAGGTCCAGACCTTATGCAATATGCTGGTGTCCGCAGTCCTGTCGACAGGTCTGACATCGGTGTTTTCGCTGGTGTATATCTCGCAGATCTTCGTTTACGCACGCGCGCTGGTGATCCCGGCGCTGCTCGTTCTGCTGGCTACCGTCGTGCTTTCGGTGCTGTCCTCTCTCCTGCAGATGCGGATCAGCACGCGCCAGATGGAGTTGTCCGGCAAGGAGAGCGGTATGACCTATGCGCTGATCAGCGGGATTCAGAAGATCAAGCTGGCGGGCGCGGAGAAGCGTGCCTTTGCCCGCTGGGGCAATTTGTATGCTGAGGAGGCAAGAATGAGCTATGATCCGCCGCTGTTTTTGAAGCTGCATGCGGTCATCAACCTGGTCATCACCCTGACGGGGACCCTCGTCATGTATTGGATGGCAGTGCAGTCTGGCGTTTCAATCGCGGATTATTACGCTTTTAATACCGCCTATGGCATGGTGTCGGGCGCGTTTCTGTCTTTGGCTGGCATCGCGCTCACTGTCGCGCAGATCCGGCCGATCCTCACGATGGTGCAGCCGTTTTTTGACACAGTGCCGGAAATCGCGGAGGAGAAGGAGGTGCTGTCGAGATTATCCGGCGGTATTGAACTGAGCCATGTGTCATTCCGCTATCAGGAGCATATGCCGCTGATCTTGGATGATCTTTCGCTCAAGATCCGTCCCGGTCAATATGTGGCGATCGTCGGCAAGACCGGCTGCGGTAAGTCGACCCTGCTGCGCCTGCTGCTCGGCTTCGAGAAGCCGCAGAAGGGTGCAATCTATTACGACGGCAAGGATCTGCAGCGCATCGATCTGCGTTCTCTGCGCCGCCGCGTCGGGGTCGTCATGCAGAACGGCAAGCTGTTCCAAGGTGATATTTATTCCAACATCGTGATCTCCGCACCGCATCTGACGCAGCAGGAGGCCTGGGAGGCTGCAGAGCTTGCGGGCATCGCGGACGATATCCGCAGCATGCCGATGGGTATGCACACGATCATTTCCGAGGGTTCTGGTGGCATTTCGGGCGGGCAGCGGCAGCGGCTGATGATCGCGCGCGCCATCGCGCCGAAGCCGAAGCTTCTGATGTTTGATGAGGCGACCAGCGCGCTCGATAACCTGACACAGAAGAAAATCTCAGAATCACTGGATTCTCTCAAGTGTACGCGTATCGTCATCGCCCATCGCCTATCCACGATCAAACAGTGCGACCGGATTCTGGTGCTGGACAAGGGCAAGATCGTCGAGGACGGCAAGTACGAGGAACTGATCGCGCGCGGCGGATTTTTCGCGGAGCTGGTCGCGCGGCAGCGTCTGGATACCGAACCGCAAACACCGCGTGCCGAGCGGTAGATGCTTGCTGCAGACGATAGGTAAAAATAATTTGTAAATTTTCGCAAAAAAGACTGACCCTTTTGTGCCGCCATTCGTATAAAAGGACAGAGGGGAAAACAAAAGGATAATAAGGAGGAACGCCGCATGGAAAAGAGCAAGGACATAGACGCAAAAATCGCAGCGGTCAAACAGCCGGACGAACTGAGCGAGGAAGCATTGGAGGCAGTATCCGGCGGGTATCTGTACGAAAACGATCTGAAATATCCGGTCGGCACGATCGTGGATATTCGCTATCAAGAACCGGGCAAGAGACGCCACATCACAGAGCGGGGCGTGATCGAGGCCATCATTCGCACCCATGATACTTCCTGTCAGTATCTCATCAGAGGGGAAAGGATCGGCTTGATCGCAGTTGACGAGTCCGGTATTGAGAAGGTGTATTGAAGATGAAAACAGCGCAGACAGAAAAACTCCTATTTGGTCTCTTGGACTATCAGAAGTTCGACGGGGACGCAGCGCTGGATGCGCTGATCGCTGAGACCGAGCGCCGCGCTCGCGGACCTGCGGCAGCAGATGGAAAAGGAAAACGGAATCATGGCAATCAAATGATACGGCAAATGATCAAAAAATGATGCAAAACAAATGATACAAACAAATATTGAAGCGATTAAAGGAGGAACACAGGATGAAAGAAGCAAAAGACACAAAGAAGAACATGGCACAGGCGGCAGAGACAGTCGATCGCATGGCTTCCGAGCTGACGGATGAGGCGTTGGATCAGGTCAGCGGCGGCCGGAGATTACAGATGAGCGTACGCATGGAGCGCTGCAGCCACTGCGGCAAGATCGTAGAACATCTTCACCCAAGCGGCTGGTGCGATGCATGCATGGGTTTTGTAGAGGAATAAGGCAGCTGCTTACATAAAAGATGCAATCATAAGGAGGAAAGTATCATGGAACTCAACACGGAATTGATCGCGAAAGCAAGAACAGCAAAATCCCCCGAGGAACTTCTGGCACTGGCCAAAGAGAACGGCATAGAACTGACAGAGGAAACTGCAAAGATGTATTTTGATCAGCTGCATCCTAAAACAGGCGAGCTTGACGACGACGAGCTGGACAATGTGGCGGGCGGCGGCTGCTACTCGCAGGGCGGACGCCTCAAGACGACCAGCGGGTATAGATGCAAGCATTTCTCACAAGGACAGTCATCTGTCGGGCTCAAGGGTACCTGTGCACAATGCAGCTATTGGGGCGTCGATCCGAATCGCATCAGCGGTTCTCTTTGGAGTTCGATTTTAGAAGTGATCATGAAAGCGATCGAGGCCTGTCAGCCGCGCGAGTGCTACCATCCGAAGAACTACAGAGGATAGGAAAGCAGCAAGTAATGTAATGGGTGATACCATAGCAGAGGAGGAAAACCATGGAAATGAACAAAGAATTGCTCGCAAAAGCGAAAGCGGCCCAAAATGTGGAAGAACTGATGAGCTTTGCCAAAGCAAACAACGTGGAGCTGAGTGAGGAAAGCGCAAGGGCATACTTTGAACAGATGCATGCGCACAAAGGTGAAATTGCAGACGAAGAACTGGACAATGTGTCCGGCGGCGGATGTCACAATGGTGATGGAAGACTGATCACGACAGTACTGAACGGCTGCATCGGCTGGGATTGCAAATATACGGAGCAGTGCAATCCAAGCTCGCTTCAGCATTGTGTATCCTGCGGCAGAGACAGAGTCTGTCGAGAGTGTTCCTATTGTTCTTACGAAAAAGGGCTGTGGCTCTGCAATAATGACAGGAACCGGAAGCATTAAGGATACAAACGATGCGTTACCTAATAAACCCGAATATTGCCCTGCGTTCCTGGCTGCTGGTGCCCTATGCCTACTACATACGGGAGGAACGGAACGCAAGAGGACTGAAAGAAGAAGAATTTATGTTTCTGGCAGCCTGTGACGGCAGGACCGAGCTGCCAGACGAAATAGAAAGCGCGCTTGCAGCGCGCTTTCTTGCCAATGGGTTCATCACCAAAGCAGCCCAAGGTGAGAACGTGGCTGTTTCCGATTGGAACCGCCCGCGGATGTATGCGAACCGTTATTTCCCGGCGATGAACTGGATGATCACCGGCAAGTGCAACTATAACTGCATCCACTGTTTCAACGCGGCAGACAACGCGCCGCTGATGAGCGAGTGGAGCATGGAAGAGGCGGAGCGCCTGCTCGATCAAGCGCGCAATTGCGGCATCAATGCGTTCACCCTGACCGGGGGAGAGCCGATGCTGCATAAGTACTTTTTTGACATCGTAGCAGGCATTTACGCGCGTGGCATGTATGTCGAGGAGCTGAACACCAACGGGCATTATATCGACCAACGGGCGCTGGACCGCCTGAAAGCCATCGGCTGCATGCCGCTGATCAAGATCTCTTTCGACGGCATCGGCTGCCACGACTGGATGCGCGATCACAAGGGCGCGGAACAGGACGCCTTGCGCGCCGCTGCGCTTTGTATCGAAAACAGCTTTCGCGTCAAAGTGCAGACGAATATGAACCGCCGCAACTGTGATGTCATGCTGCAGACAGCCGAGCTCTTTGATGCAATGGGCGTCGAAGAAATACGCATGATCCGCACGACCGAGGCGCCGCGCTGGGTGCAGAACGCGGGCGATGCGACACTGGCCTTAGCGGAATATTACGATGCTTCCATCGAGATCTGGAAGCAGTACGCCGCGGGGGATCACAGCATGCCGCTCACAATCTGGCAGTTTGGGACCCTGTATCCGCAGACCCGATCCTACAGCTTGACCGCGGTCAATTCCTGTGCGGGGACCTATCGTGACAGTGCGCCGGTCTGCAAGGGCAACCGCGGCATGATCGCAGTCGCGGCCAACGGGAATGTGTTCCCATGCCATCAGATGTCCGGCTATTACGAGCAGCACCACGACAGCCTCGGCAATGTCAAGCAAGAGCCGCTGCCCAAACTGCTGACTGCCGGATCGTACATCGATGCGGTCTGCACCACCCTCGGCGACCTGCGCCGCAGTAACGAGACCTGCGGCGCATGCGCACATTTTGCGTACTGCAACGGTGGCTGCCGCGCTATCGCGCTGGCGCTCACCGGAGACAAGCTTGGCGTCGATCCGTCCAAATGTCTTTTCTGGCAGAACGGGTACGACCGTAAGATCGCGGAGGCGCTTCCGGGCTATGTCACGGAACGGAAAGTATGATCTCCTGGAGTGAAAACAAGGATATCGCGGAACGAAAATAAAGAAAGAGAGGAAGCCATGGATTTAGACAAATTGACCACAGAACAGATCAACGGATTCTCTGCGGCGGAGGGGCGCAAAGCACTGGAGACCCTGCGGGAGGAGAGCCTGCACCCGATGGAGATCAATGAAGCACTGCTGATGCAGATGCTGGAGCACAACAAGGACACCGAGTTCGGACGCAAATATGATTTCGCGACGATCCACTCCATCGAGGAATACCAGAAGCGTGTACCGGTCTCCATTTACGACGACTATGCGGGCGATATCCTGCGCATGGTCAACAACGATGAAGACAATTTGATTACGGCATACGACATCGGCATTTACTGCGAGACTTCCGGATCTTTGGGCAATCCGAAGCTGATTCCGATGGCCAAGGACACGATGCGGATACACAATTTCTATAATTCCGGCATCTGCAGCGGCGTCAAAGCCGAACATCTCAGACCGGAATGGACCAAAGGTCGCGCCATGATGCTGATGGAATGCAAGACCGTGGAAATGAAAAAGGGCAAGGAATACGGCTCTCTCTCGGCGCTGTTCATGCGGGAAATGAAGCCGATTGTGGATAAGATATCCTCCACACCGTTTGAGGCGATCTTCCCGCAAAAGGATACGGATACGCGCTACCTGCAGGCCCGGTTTGCGCTTGCAGAGCCGGATCTCGCGCAGATCTCCTGTACGTTTTTGAGTTTCGCGGCGGAGCTGCTGCGCTATATCGAAAACTACTGGCCGATGCTGGTCGCGGATATCGAGGCCGGGGTCATCAATGCCGAGATCCGTATGCCGCAGGAGGTACGCGACACGCTGATGCAGAAGATCACACCGATGCCGGAGCGTGCGGCAGAGCTGCGCAGCATCTTTTCTCAGGGCTTTGATACGCCGTTTATCCCGAAGGTGTGGCCGAAACTCCAGCTCATCAGCGGAGTCGGGACCGGCGCGTTTGAGATCTATGAGCAGAAGATCCGGGAACGCTATGCGGATGACAGCATGCAATTCTTCTTCGCCGGGATCAGCTCGACCGAAGGCTGCTTCTCCGTATCGATGGACATGGACTGCAAGAATAGCGCGCTGCTGCCGAACAGCATGTTCTATGAATTCCTGCCGGTCGATGCGCATGACGACTTTTCACAGATCGTGACGATGGATAAGGTGGAAGTGGGCAAGGATTATGAGATCATCATGACCAACTTCAATGGCCTGTATCGGTATCGGATGCGCGACTGCATCCGGATCATGGACAAGTACAACGAACTGCCGCTGATCCGCTTCCAGTACCGCATCGATCAGGTGGCGGACATTATCGATGACCACACGACGGAGCAGACCTTCACCAAGGTGGCGACCGACACGGCGGAGCAGCTGGGTCTGGACCTAGTGGACTATTCGGTCTATCCGGATACCGAGGCGCCGCTGCCGCGCTACATCTATCTGCTGGAGCTGGGCAAGGACTGCAAAAATGGAAAGAAAGAGGACATTCGCAGGACGCTGCACGAAAACCTCGTCAAATATTCGCCGGATATCGAGGGCTATATGGAGAAAGGTATCGGCGGGCAGACCGCGCTCGAGATCCTGCAGCCGGAGACCTATATGTTCTATTATGATCTGATGGCGCTGAAAGGCCGCAACCCGGCGCAGATCAAGCCGGTGCATATCATCAACAACGAGATCCATCGGCGGCTGTTCTTTAAGCTGATCGAAAAAGATTGGGGTAACGGAGATGAACAGTGATCTAATATCGAGATCCTTCCGCTCGATGATGTGTATGATGATCTTTGCGGGGATCGTCGCCATGTGCGGCTCCGTTATCGACGGCGTAGTGATCGGCAATTGCCTCGGCGCGGACAATATGACCGCCTTCGGCTACGCTGCGCCGGTATTTATGGTGATCGCATCGATCGGCGGCATTTTTTCGAGCGGCGGCAAGGCCGAGTGCGCGGTGCTGACAGGCGCGGGACGCTATGACGAGGCTCGGGAAAATTTCATGCGCGCAGTTGTTCTGACCGTCCTGTCCGGCGTGCTGCTGATGGTGCTGCTGCTTGCGGCGGCGGAACCGATCGCGGCGCTTTTGGGCGCATCGGGTGAGTATGTCGCATTGACCGCGGGCTATATCCGCGGTCTCGGCGTCGGCGTGATCCCGACCATGCTGCTGCAGGTCGTGACGGCCTATTACAGTCTCGACGGCGCGGAGATCCTCGGATTCGTCTGCGCGGTTGTGATGTCGGCAGTCAATATCACGCTGGACCTGATCGTGGGACTGGTGCTGCACGGCACGCTGTTTCAGATGGGGCTTGCGACCTCGATCAGCTACCTGCTCGCGCTGCTTTCTCTAGGTCTGTACTTCACCAAAAAAGACAGGCTGTTCCGCTTTGTACGCCTCAAGACCGAGCCTGCCAAAGCGCTCTCGATGATCTATGCAGGACTGCCTAGCGCGGTGAACCGCGTCTGCTGCTGCAGTACGGCGGTGATCCTCAATCATATGCTGACCGCGGCAGCGGGCGAGATGGCGGTCGCTGCGTTTTCGGTGCAGAGCACGGTGGGGACCTTTGCCGATTCGGTACTGCTGGGCGTGACCTCTACCATTGCGGTATTCAGCGGCATGTTTTATGGTGAGCGGGACAAGGCAGCGCTCAGGACGTCTTTTCGTGTCGCGTTCCGATACGGCATGCTGCTGGCCTGCGGCATGGGTCTCCTGATCTTTGTATCCGCACCTGCGATCGCGGCGGGCATGCTGAACGCCGACGCAGCGACACTGGCATGCACGACGGGGAGCCTTCGATTCTATGCGATCGCCTTGCCGGGTGATATTTTCTCGCTGCTGCTGATGTATCACTACCTGTCGACCCGCAAGGTGATGCTCTCCAATATCGTGTGCGTGCTCTACAGCTTTGCAACTTGGATCCTGAGTGCGCTGGTGCTGGGTGCGCTGCTGGGATTGAACGGGATATGGCTCAGCAAATTTGCAGCAGGACTCTTGTTCTTCGTCGTGCTCCTGCCGTTCCTGCACAAGTACAGAGGCAGCGGGCTGCTGGATCACATCATGGCGACCGAGCGTGACTTTGCGCCTGACAGCAGACAGGTCTTTCAGATTTCTGTTTCGGCACGCAAGGAGGATGTGGCAGAGGCCGGTGCGCGCATGCGGGAATTCTGCGCGGAAGCAGGGATGGACAAGGACAAGGTGTTCAAGATCTGCCTGGCGCTGGAAGAACTGGCGAGCAATATCGTGCAGCATGCATACCGGGACAGCAGGAAAAACCACTCCATCGACATCAGACTGGTGCTCGGCGAGGACGCGCGCGGCTGTCTGTCGATCCGGGATAACGGCAGGAAGTTCAACCCGCTGGAATATCAGTACAGCGAGGAGCAGTACGGTCTCCGCATCATACGCGGTATCTCCGACCGCATCGACTACCATTATATCGCGTCGATGAACTGCCTGAACCTGTACATCAAATAACCTTTGTATCTGCACTTTTGCATCTCATGCTGGAAAAGGAATTGTGACGCTAGTCGACGTTGACTTTGACGAATATCGAAGAAAGAACGACAATAAGGCCGTAAGACGAAACGTAACGCTTTCAAACTGGCTTGATCGTGCTGCGGCGGAGGCTGGATTTCATGTGTCGCAGGTGCTCCGGGAAGCTTTGGCAGAAAAGCTTCATGTGACTTTGTAAGAATGAAGAATAAAGCCGGGAAAATACCCGGTTTTTATTTTATTCAAAAAATTTCTAAGCAAATTTTAGGATCAGATGCCATACATGCCGCAAAAAGTGTCACACCTAGAGTCACACCAAATACCCCTAAATAGTACCTTTTTTGCCTTAAAATTTGAAAGTATTTACAAAAATAAGACAAGCAAAAGGGGCTGTCGCATTAACGGAAAATAACCGTTAGGGCGCAGCCCTCTTTCTTTAAGGGGCAGCCTATGAAATA
>ERZ856578.2321-NODE-2321-length-31760-cov-66.290377_pt1 | contig 31760 bp, 26 predicted proteins | sample MGYA00514384_ERZ856578 | MGnify/ENA primary metagenome ERZ856578 (study PRJEB29103, sample SAMN06111958) | human gut metagenome | biome: human gut; feature: ankylosing spondylitis patient; material: healthy_person | host: Homo sapiens | place: China:Hangzhou... | reverse complement strand
GAGCACTTGACTTTTAATCAAGTTGTCCGGGGTTCGAATCCCCGATGTCTCATTAGAATAAGAAAAACGTCGTTCGTATGAACGGCGTTTTTCTTATTCTTAGGAACAGCGAGAGACTTGAACCACGGACAACGTAGTTGTTCTGGTTGCTAGGCGCCAGTGGCGCCTGCTTAGCAACGACCGGAGCGGAAGCGGAGACCGAATCCCCGATGTCTGATTTTTTTACATTATCATTAAAATCAACAAAACAGTTGCAATTTATGGATAAATAAGTTATACTTGGAAAGCAGTTTTGCGGGTGTGGCGGAATTGGCAGACGCGCTAGATTTAGGTTCTAGTGTCCCCGACGTGCAGGTTCAAGTCCTGTCACCCGCAGTCTTTGAAAATAGCCGGAAAACTAAGATTTTGTAGTGAAATCAAGGTTTTTCGGCTATTTTTTATACATAATTATTTGTCCTACCTATTAGAAATTTGTCATAATTATATACGATATTGACAATGAAATAGATGAAAGATATAAAGATCTCATTGTGAATGAGTTGACATTTATCCGCGAGAATACATCAAAGATAATCAAAAATGCAGCAGTTATGTCTTAAGTTCTAAGAAGAAAATCAAAAAATCCCATAAATGAATGAAATAACAGAAAAAATTCCTATTCCTACGAAGCATAGGGTGCATTTTTGTTCAAATATGAGTATGATAGAAAGCGTACAGGAGAACAATCATATTTGGAGCGGACGATGGAAAAGGAAAAAATAGGAAAGTATATTAGAAAGAAGCGCATAGAAAAAGGTATGACACAACAGCAGCTGGCGGAGAAAATTCAGGTGACAGAGAAAGCTGTTTCACGGTGGGAAACTGGGCGGGGAGTACCAGATATTTCGTTGCTGGAACCATTGGCGGAAGAACTTCATGTGTCGGTAACGGAATTATTAAATGGAGAAGAACGGGTGCAGGAAGAGGCTGTACATGATACAAAAGCACATATGGCGGATATAGATATTACAAATGTGATTGAGTATGTGCAGGAAAATAGGAAAGAAAAGTACAATACAGGATTTAAAATCGGAATCGGGTGTTTGGTGGTTTCACTTGTGTTGTTTTTATTGTATTTACGGGAGGCATATCGTTTTCAGGGAAACTATTTTGGGACAATGATAAGAATGACTGTGATTTCGGGGATATTTTTGCTTGGAGAAATGGTGTTGGAACGCTGCTATCTGGAAAAGCTGGAGGAGAGAAGAAAGCGGAAAAAGGCAGTACTGGCGGTGCTCTTTATCTATTATGCAGTTATGCTTATGAATCTGACGTTTCTGGAAAGAACACAGACGGTTACTGACTATAATATTGTGCCGTTTCGGACAATAGGAACAGTGCTTTTAAGCGGAAATGTTTATGCAATCGTGATTAATATTTTTGGAAATTTTTTTATTTTTATGCCACTTCAATTTTTCCTGATTGAATTGTTTGAAATCCGAAAAATAAAACAGAATTTTTTGGTGTGCTTTACGATTACATTTGTAATAGAAATAGTGCAGTATATTTTTAAAGTTGGTATGTTGGATGTCGATGATATCCTGTTATGTGTGGCTGGGATGATGAGTTTCTATTATTTTTATGGGAAGTATCGTGGAAAAAACAAAAAACGGGGGATGTAGATGAAAGCAGAACAAAAATGGAAGAATGGACAGGGAAAATTACAGAAAAAAGTTAAGAAGAGTGTTGGACTGGGTATATGTGTTTTTTTGACGCTGCTACTTGTCTCACAGCTTCGTTATGAAAAGCGGATACAAAAATTTGTGTTGAGGAACGAGGAAGAACTTACAGAGTTTACAAAAAACTACCTGGCAGTGGAACAAAGGGAAAGACGACATATGTTTGAAGAGTGGAAAGAGGAAAATGGTTACAGCGTACAGTTGACAGGGTTATTTCCGGAAGACGTAGTGGCATTTTATATGGGAGGTTTTGGGCTGGCTCCATCATCTGTGTATTATGGATTTTACTATTCACCCGAAGATATTCCGGTTGGAACCGGGGAAGGTCAGCTTGTAAAAGCAGAGGGAGACAATGCGGGCTGGAGCTGGCAGGGATACGGAGACAATGGAGGAGAGATTCGAAAAATAAAACCGCATTGGTATTATTATAAATGCTGGTTTTGATGTAGAAAAGCAATCGTTCCTCACGAATGCATCATAATCCCCCACTCACTTCTGGAGCGCCACTGCTCATTCATCCAGTCGACAGCCTGCTGTTTTCCTTCTTCTGTGAATGGAAAAGTGGCGGAAATTTTCTGATCGTCGGGAGTGGTTGAAAAATTATAAGGTCCAGGCCAGACGGTGGCGCGGAAAATATCGTTTTCAGCGTCATCTTTTTCTTTTTTTACAAGGTAGCGCATGCCCTTGTAACTTCCGGTAAATTTTTCTTTTTTATAAAAATTCATATTTAAAATATCTTCTGCTGTGATCATATAAAACCTCGGAATATAATTTTTTAGAAAGTAAAGTTATTATAGTCTATTTTGTGAAATTGTGAAAGGAAAAACACAAGGTTTCATTGCAAAAAATCCGGGAATATCATAGAATGGTTGAGAAGAAAACAGTATAGACAGGATGTATATACAGAAAGCAGGGGAACTATGAAATTTTCAGAAATGCCATACAAACGCATTGATATGGAAGAAGTAGAAAAAGAGTATAAGAGCATTATCGAGCGCACGAAGAATGCAAAAAGCGGGGAGGAGCAGTTTGAGATCCACCGGGAGTACTATAAATTTACCGCAGATGTGCAGACAAGCATGGAACTTGCAATGATCCGCCATGATATTGATACGACCGATGAATTTTATGAGAAAGAAAGCGATTTCTATGATGAGGTCGGACCGATCATCAGCCAGTATGAGAATGAATACGGAAAAGTACTTTATGATTCTCCTTACAGAGATTATCTGGAGAGTAAGATCGGAAAAGTGACATTTAAAAATATTGAGATCGCAAACAAGGCTTTTGACGAGAAGATCATTCCGCTAATGCAGGAAGAAAATGCATTGAGCAGCCGTTACAGTAAGCTGATCGCTACAGCGAAGATCCCTTTTGAGGGAGAAGTTTACAATCTGTCTCTCATGAGAAAGTTCCAGACCAGCCCGGACCGTGAGTTGAGAAGAAAAGCATGGAAGGCAGTCAGTGACTATTTCCTGTCTGTTACAGATGAGATCGACGAGATTTACGATAAGATGGTGAAAAACAGAACCGAGCAGGCAAGACAGCTTGGCTATGAGAATTATGTGGAGCTTGGTTATTACCGTATGAACCGCAACTGTTATGACAAGGAAATGGTCGAAAATTTCCGGAAACAGGTGAAAGAATACTTTGTCCCGTTTGCCAATAAACTACATGAGCAGCGCAGACAGCGTATTGGTGTGGAGAAGCTTTCCTATATTGATACAGACGTCTATTTCACGAATGGAAATCCTACGCCGATTGGAACACCGGAGGAGATCCTTGCGGCAGGACAGAAAATGTACAGTGAACTGTCTCCGCAGACAAAGGAATTTTTTGATTTCATGATGGAGAACGAACTTTTTGACGTGCTCGGAAGAAAAACAAAGCGTCAGGGCGGCTATATGACCTATATTCCAAATTTCAAGTCTCCGTTTATTTTTGCAAACTTCAACGGAACAAGCGGAGATGTGGACGTCATCACCCATGAATGTGGCCATGCATTCCAGGGATATCTGTTAAGAGACGAAGAGATCCGTGAGTTCGCCGATATCACAATGGAGACAGCGGAAATCCACTCCATGTCGATGGAGTACTTCACCTATAACTGGATGGAATTATTTTTTGGCGACCGGAAAGACGATTACCTGAAAATGCATCTGGAAGATTCCGCTGCGTTTGTCCCATACGGATGTATGGTGGACGAGTTCCAGCACATTGTGTACGAAAAACCGGAGATGACACCGGCAGAACGCAAGGCAGTCTGGGCAGGATTGGAAAAAGTTTACCGCCCGCACATGGATTACGAAGAAGATCCTTTCTTTGGACAAGGCGGCTTCTGGCAGAAACAGCCGCACATTTTTGGCAGCCCGTTCTATTATATTGATTACTGTCTTGCAAGTGTGTGTGCGATGCAGTTCAAAGTCATGATGGATGAAGACTTTGAAAAAGCATGGAAGAATTACTATAAACTCTGTAATCTTTCCGCACGTGATTTCTTTACCAATGTGATCGTGGAAGCAGGGTTAAATAGTCCTTTTGAAGATGGATGTATGGAAAAGCTGGTTGACAAATTCGAAAAAAAGGCGTTTAATAGATAACAGATTTTGACAGGCGGATGTCTGTAAAAGTTAGTCGGGAAAATGAATAGAGACAAAGAGCAGGGAAAGGCCCCTAATATGGGGCATCCCTGCTCTTTTTTTACTATGTCAACGAGAAAAATGTTTCTTGGTAAACAAATTTCTGTTGACAAATGTCGACTGCCTTGTATAATACATATTAAGGCAATACTCTGATATCGAGATAATACAGTACATAAGTAAAGCGATAAAAGCTTAAAGAGATATGAAGAGACAGAGGCATTGCAATAAGCTGTAATTAAGCTGTAATAAAGAAACGATGGGAGAGAAAACAGCGGGAAAATATATGATAAAACGTGTGTATAAGGAAGAAAGTGACAAAAGAAAAACTATTGACAAAATCGCAGATGCATGTATAATAGAAGAAGTGTTGTACGCGGGAAAAAGACACTTGTATCTAGTGAGTGCAATAGACGGAAAAGTCTGTTGGCACTTTTTTTGGTTGTAAAAAAATAATTTAGCACGATAACGTGGCGCAATGATAACACATTGAAATTGAAAGCCCGGATCAGAATACGTTTTTTACCGCAGAGAAACAGGAAAAATTATGATATAAGCGCATAAGCGTTTATATAGATTATTTCTACAGGAGGAAATATTATGAAGAAAAAAGTAGTAAGCCTTATGCTTGTACTTGCTATGACAGTCAGCATGACTGCATGTGGCAATAAGAACAATGCCGCAGATGATGCAAATGCTGTCGAAGACACAGAAGCCGGTACAGAATCAGGCAGCAGCGAAGAAGCAGTAGCTCCGGCTAATTATGAAGAAGTATCTGCAGAGCTGTATGACAAAGAACTCGGTGATTTTTGGGCAGCTTACCAGAAAGCTGATGAAGCTGAAACCGTTTCTGAGAAATTTGCACTTGAAGCAATCGCAGAAGCAAAGTTAATGGAATCAGGCGTTATGCTTCCATTACAGTCAAAGGGTGGTAACTATTCCATCTCACGTGTAGCTCCTTACACATTTGACTATACACTGTGGGGCAACGATATGGACAGATACCATAATGCAGTTGTCACAACAGAGCTGATCAAAGCTTCCGATGTCAGCACAATGAGAGCAAAATGGGCTGAGTTAAAAGGAACAGGTGAGTATGAAGCATGGGCAAAATCTTACTTAGAGGAGCAGGGTTACACGCTCAAAGATACTTATAATTATCAGTTATATACACAGGATCCTACCACATGGGATATTCTTGCAACTTCTCAGTCTGTAGATGCTGAAGCAATCGTGAACACATACGATGGATTAATGGAGTATGATGGAGAGGGAACTTTACAGCCTGCATTAGCAGAGAGCTATGAAGTATCTGATGACGGATTAACTTACACATTCCATCTTCGCAAAGGTGCTACATGGGTTGATTCCCAGGGCAGAAAAGTTGCTGATGTGACAGCAGATGACTTTGTTGCCGGAATGCAGCATATGATGGATGCCCAGGGTGGTCTTGAGTACCTGATCGAAGGTATCATCACAAATGCATCCCAGTACATCTCCGGTGAAGTAACAGACTTCTCACAGGTCGGTGTAAAAGCGGTTGATGATTACACATTAGAGTATGATCTGGAAGCTCCTTGCACATACTTCACAACAATGCTCGGTTACAACGTATTTGCTCCAATGAACAGATCCTTCTATGAATCCATGGGTGGTAAGTTTGGTGTTGAGTATGATCCGGATGCAGCAGATTACACATATGGTAAGGATTCTGATTCTATCGCATATTGCGGACCATATGTTGTTAAGAACTTTACATCCAAGAACACAATCGTATTCCAGGCTAACGAGTCCTACTGGAATGCAGATCACATCAATATCCATACACTGACATGGGTATACAATGATGGTTCTGATGCGACAAAAGCATATAACGATGCAATCGCAGGTGTTGTAGATGGAACAGGTCTTAACACAGCTTCTGTTGCAGCAGCAAAAGCGGATGGAAACTTTGATGATTATGCATATGTAGCACTTACAGATGCAACAACATACAGCGGATTCTTTAATATCAACCGTAATCAGTTTGCAAACGCAAACGATACAACAAAAGCAGTTTCCTCACAGACAGAGGAAGATGCTGCAAGAACAAAACAGGCTATGCAGAACGTCCACTTCCGTAGAGCACTTGCCATGGGCTTGGATCGTGGTGCTTATCTTGCACAGCAGGTTGGTGATGATCTGAAATATGCTTCTATGAGAAACTCTTACACACCGGGTAACTTTGTTACTTTGGAAGAAGAAGTAACAGTTGATATCAACGGAACAGAAAAAACATATCCGGCTGGAACATACTATGGACAGATCGTACAGGATCAGATCGATGCTGACGGCGTGAAGATCACAGTATGGGATCCAACAGCTAACGAGGGTGCCGGTTCTTCCGACGGATATGACGGATGGTACAATGCAGATAACTCCTGGGAAGAAATGAGTCAGGCAGTAGAAGAGTTAGCAGCAGATGGTCTTACGATCGATGCTGACAACCCAATCCAGATGGATGTTGTATATGCTTCTTCCAGTGAAGTATTTACAAACAGAGCAAACTCTCTGAAACAGTCTATCGAAGCTTCTACACAGGGACTTGTCCAGGTAAACTTAATTGCAGCAGCAGATAACACAGACTGGTACTACAGCGGATATTACATGAACTATGGTTACGAAATGAACTATGACTTCTGTGACTTATCCGGATGGGGTCCTGACTATGGTGATCCTGCATCTTATCTGGATACATTCCAGCCAGAATATGCCGGATACATGATCAAATCTATCGGTATTTATTAATCGTATCTACGAAATAACAACACTGCATCGGAGCGGGGATTCCCCGCTCCCCTGCACTATTGATGAGTGAACAATTATGACAAAATATTTATTAAAACGTATATTACATGGACTGGTGTCTATCGTGATCGTTGTGGCGCTGGTCATGATCATGATCTACACAATGTTAGACCGAAACCTTGTTTTTGCAGGGGATACAAAATATTCACATACAAGTAATAATGCAAGAGTTGCCTATAAATACTCTAAATGGGAAGATTATGGTTATCTGGATTATGTCACCTACTCTGACTGGCTGAATGAACTTGTAAGCAGTGGAGAATTAACAGAGGAAGAGCGATCTGCAGTGGTTGGTTTCGGAAGAACCAAGGCACAGGATTCTGAGCAGGTCAGTGAATATGTCAAAAAATTCACAAAGTATTATAAGTCTCAGGGATACACGGTAGTCCGCAAAGACGCCGTCATGATGAACAAGAAGAAGTATGCCGACGGTGGCCAGCAGCAGCTTTTTGCGTATAAAGATGTCCCATTGGCATCCCGTATGGGAAAATATTTTGCAAATTTAATAACAATTGATGATATTAATAATGTAGAAGACATCGTAGGTGAGAGAGGTCTCACCTTTACGTTACATGATCCTGTCTATGGTGGGGAAAAATTCTCACCGGCGATCATTGGCAATGGTACAACACACAAGTATTTACTGTATTTTGATTCCAAGTTTCCGTTTGTTCATCAGAATATTGTGACGATCAATCTTGGAACATCCTACACGGTAAATCAGGGAGTGGATGTATTCAGTACGATGACAAGCCATCAGGGATCTTATATAAAATCAACTGTCACCTATCCAACCGGTCTTGTGGAGGAGAGTGCGGACAATCTGCACACTGCAACCTATATGCAGGGTTCCAGAGAATCCAGCTTATTGTATGCAGACCGTTATGAAGATGACTACACCAATGTTGCAACATACAAAACAGGAAAATCCAAAGTGGGTTATTCCTTTGTGATCGGACTGATCGCAGTTATCATGTCTTATCTGATCGGTGTGCCGCTGGGTATCCTTATGGCGAGAAAGAAAGACAAACTGGTCGATAAGATTGGTACGCTTTATATTGTATTTATTATCGCAGTACCATCACTTGCGTATATTTTCCTGTTCAAGGCGATCGGTGGAAGCTTTGGTCTGCCGACAACCTTTGATATGGAATCGCCGAGCAGGCTGATGTATATATTGCCGATCGTATCGTTAGCACTTCCATCCATAGCAAATCTGATGAAGTGGATAAGACGTTATATGATCGACCAGATGAATTCGGACTATGTCAAATTCGCAAGATCCGGTGGTCTGACAGAGGGTGAGATTTTCACCAGACATATTTTGAAGAACGCAGCGATCCCGATCATTCAGGGAATCCCTGCGGCAGTGCTTGGAGCATTGACAGGAGCGATCATCACAGAGCGTGTGTATGTCGTTCCAGGTATTGGTAACTTATTAACAGAGGCTATCAACAAATATGATAATGGTGTTATTGTCGGTGGAACACTGTTCTATGCGATTTTAACAGTCACATCCCTTATTTTAGGTGATGTCCTAATGGCAATGGTTGATCCTAGAATTTCATTCTCAACAAAGGACAGGTAATTAGAAATGAGTCAGGATTTAGAAAAGTTCGGTATGCCGGAGGAAGAATTATTCGCTCCGGTAGACCACAGTGATCTGGAATCAGAAAAGATTACAGCGCCAAGATATTCTTACTGGCATTCTGTATTCCGTGTATTTTTTAAGAAAAAGATTAATATTATTATTTTGGCGATTCTGGGTGTGTTGATCGCATTCACTTACCTTTACCCATTATTTGTGGAATATGATAAGTTTGGTAACTTAATGGATGCGACAACTAAACACTTGTCACCATCTGCAGCGATCGAACGTCTGGGAATGAACATTCACTGGATCTTAGGTACCGGTGCAGCCGGACAGTCTACATTCGATGCCGTATGGTTTGGATCAAGGATTTCCATTTCCCTTGCATTTATCTGTGCAGCGATCAACCTTTCCGTTGGTGTTGTTGTCGGATCTATCTGGGGATTTTCAAAGAAAGTGGATGTTTTTATGCAGGAGGTATATAACATTCTTGCAAACATTCCATACATTTTATTGATCGCCGTTATGGTTATGTTGTTTAAAGCTGGTTTCTGGACCATGGTACTGGCGCTGACCATTACCGGATGGCTTGGAATCGCATACTTTATCCGTACACAGGTAGTGATCATCCGAGACAGAGAGTACAACCTTGCATCCAAATGTCTGGGAACGAGTACACTTAAGATCGCAATGAAGAATATTCTTCCATTTATGACATCTGTTATTGTAACACTGGCAGCAACAGAGATCCCTTCCTATATTTCTTATGAGGTGTTCTTAGCATATATCGGTATGGGTATGTCAGATATGTCACTTGGTAGATTGATTTACGAGTCAGAAAGTGCGATGCTTACCCCTGGCTGGCAGTTCGAGTTCTGGAGCCCGGTAGTCGTTGCTTCTATCATCACGATTGTTTTATATGTCGTTGGACAGAACCTTGGTGATGCATCTGATCCGAGAACACACATGTAGAGGTTAGGTAGATGGAAGATAGAAAAGTATTATTATCAGTAAAAGATTTGATCGTGAAATTCCATGTGAGGGGCAGGGTGCTTACTGCTATCCGTGGAGTGTCACTGGATATTTATGAGAATGAATCCATTGCGATCGTAGGAGAGTCCGGTTCCGGTAAATCTGTTTTTACAAAAACATTTGCAGGAATGTTAGACAGCAACGGATTTATTGATAACGGCAAGATTATTTTCAGTGATGAGGAGCTTTCCGACACTGTTGTAAAATTAAATGACAATGCAAAGAAAGTCATCGCAGAGAATAAGAAAAAATTAGACGAGTATTCCAGACTGGAGTTTGGTGCAGACACTTATAAAGCAATCCTTGAGTTAGAGTCTGAAAAGAGAAGAAGAGCCGATATAAGCCAGGAAGAAGCAGAAGTGTATGAAAAAGAACTCCTTGAGTTAAAACATGAGAGAACGAATACCTTCAACTTGAAACAGACTTACGATCCATCCAAAGAGAAGGATAAGATCAAAGAGGCTGGAAAGAAAATCTCCGAATTGGATACAAAAATCAAGGCATTCGAGAAAGAGCATGAGCAGAAGGTAAAAGAGCGTGCAAATAGTCTGGCACATGATACCGCATACAATCAGGAATTTGATAGGAAGATGGCAGAGCTTAAGGCAAAACATGCGAAGGAAGTCAGCGAAGCGATCTCAGCAGAGACAGAAGCGAGAAATGAGATCCTTGCAAAAGAGGTATATCTTTCTGTCGGACGTTTTGGTTTCCGCAAGCGTATGAAGCAGAACAATGCGCTGCTGGATGCATTAAAAGAGGCAATGCAGCTTGGCGTGGATCTGAATGATGAAGAGCAGAGAAATGCTGTTTTTGATAAAGTTACATTCCGCGTAAAATATCTGGATGAGAACAGTGAGAGATTACATGGAACATGTATCTTAAACCTTGCAAATATCAAAGATGGAAGAGACTGGAGCCAGATCCGTGGTACGAAGATTGCTACAGTATTCCAGGATCCTATGACATCCTTAAACCCAATTATCACGATTGGAAAACAGATCACATCTGTCATCATGAAACATCAGGATTGTACCGAGAACGAGGCAAGACTTCGTGCACTTGATCTGATGGACAAGGTTGGTATCCCAAATCCGGAAGCACGTTTTGATGATTATCCATTCCAGTATTCCGGTGGTATGAGACAGCGTATCGTTATCGCGATCGCACTGTCCTGTCAGCCAAAGATCTTAATCTGTGATGAGCCTACCACAGCGCTTGATGTTACCATTCAGGCACAGATCTTAAAACTGTTAAAGGATTTACAGAAAGAATTCAATTATACAATCGTATTCATTACACATGATTTAGGTGTGGTTGCCAATATCGCAGACCGTGTTGCAGTTTTATATGCAGGACAGATCGTAGAGGTTGGTACAGTAGAAGAGGTATTCTATGACCCGCGTCATCCATATACATGGGCATTACTTTCTTCCCTGCCACAGCTGGCTGAGAGAAATACAACTCTTTACTCGATCACAGGTACACCACCTTCGCTCTACAACAGTATCGTCGGCGATGCATTTGCACCGCGTAACCCATACTGTATGAAGATCGATACCTTAGAGGAACCACCAATGTTCAAAGTAACAGATACGCATTACGCCAAAACATGGCTGTTACACCCGGATGCTCCAAAGGTTGAAAAACCGGAAGGAATCCAGAACATTCATGAGAAACTTGTTAAAGCATTCAATATATAGGAGATTTAGATCGTGTCTAAACTAAATCGAAACACAGAAAACCAGGAGCATGCTTCTCATTTACCAGAGCATGGTCCGATTGATGAAAATGGTAAAGAAGTATTATTATCTTTAAAAAATGTAGATATTACTTTTGGCAAGGGCGATAACGCTGTCCGCGCTGTAAAAAATGCGACATTTGATATTCACAAGGGAGAAACATTCTCCTTAGTAGGAGAGTCCGGTTCCGGTAAGACAACCATCGGCCGTGCAGTCATCCGTGTCAACCCATTGGCAAACGGAGAGATTTTGTACAAAGGTGTGCGTATTTCCGGGAAAATCCCAAAATCTCTGGATCGTGAAGTCATCCGTAACATCCAGATGGTATTCCAGGATCCGGCAGCTTCCCTGAATGAGCGTGCAACTGTCGACTACATCGTATCCGAAGGTCTGTATAACTTCCATTTATATGAGAATGAGGCAGACCGTGTGCGTAAAGTTGAGGAAATGATCAACGAAGTAGGGCTTTTGCCGGAACATCTGACAAGATACCCACATGAGTTCTCAGGTGGACAGCGTCAGCGTATCGGTTTAGCCCGTGCCATGGTAATGGAACCGGAACTTGTTGTTGCTGATGAGCCAATCTCTGCACTTGACGTATCTATTCGTGCACAGGTATTGAACTTACTGAAAAAGTTCCAGAGAGAAAAAGACTTAACATATTTATTTATCGCACATGACCTTTCCATCGTGAGATTTATCTCTGACCGTATCGCCGTTATTTATAAGGGTGATATTGTGGAGATCGCAGATGCAGAAGAGTTGTTCAACTTCCCACTGCATCCGTATACACATTCTCTGATCTCTGCGATCCCGATCCCGGATCCACAGTTAGAGAAAAATAAAGTGCTGTTTACTTATGATCCATCCATTCATGATTACAGTACAGACAAACCGGAGTTAGTCTGTATCGGTCATGACCACTGGGTATTTGGTAATAAGAAAGAGATTGAAGAATACAAAGCTACGCGTGAGAAGAATGTGCCTTTAAAAACAATTACGATTTTAGACAAAGATGCACCAAGACCAGAAGAACATCATGACAATATTGCACATGATGAGATCCAGCTTCCACCACTTCATGATACAGGAAGCGCATGGTACGCACTGCTTTCGTTCTTACTTCCGGTCATCGGTATTATCGCAGCGATGATCTTTAAGAAACACAGACATTATCGTAACTACAAGATGTGCAAAAAGGGTGCCATTGCAGGATTTATTGTACTTGCAGTCATTCTTGCATTGTTCCTGTTAGCACTTGCAGCAGTGTTTATTTAAGATATGGGAAGAACCGTCAGAGGTGGCAACAGAAACCATACTCCGAATGTGAGACCGGTTCAGAAGGTGGAGCTTTCGGAGAAAAATACAAGACAGAGATTTATCGCAGTGATCGTATTGCTGGTCATTGCTTCAGGCGCATTTATGTATGCACTGAATGGATTGATGTCAAATGACAGCGGATGGACAAACATTGAAGTGGGTTCATCCGCTGAAATTCATTGTGGCGATGATTATATCTTCCGCTATTATGTTGGAGCAGCGGGCGTAAATGCCACCGCAGAAAAAAAAGCGCTGACGCTGCTCTACACAGATTCCATTGTAAAAGCCTATAAAATGTTCAGTATGGATGAATCGTTTGAAGGAATCACAAACGTGTATGATCTCAACCGGCACCCGAATGAGACAATGGTTGTGGATGATGCATTATACCATGCTTTTGAGCTGATCGCAGAGACCGGAAACCGGGCAATTTATCTTGCGCCTGTGTATACAGAATATGACAATCTGTTTTTCTGTAATGATGACTCTGAGACAGTTAACTATGATGCTTACCAGAATGGGGAAGTGGCAGCTTATTTTTCAGAGGTGGCTGCTTACAGCAATGATCCGTCTGACGTGAACGTCGAACTGCTCGGCGGCAATCAGGTAAAATTGTCTGTATCCGACGATTACCTTGCTTTTGCAGAGAAGAATTTTATTTCGGATTTCATTGATTTTTCGTGGATGAAAAACGCTTTCATTACTGATTATGTGGCGGATGTCATGATAGAGAACGGTTATACACTGGGTTCGCTGACAAGCTATGATGGATTTACGAGAAATCTGGATCTGACTTCTGCTATTACGAAATTAAATGCCGGTCCGGATACTTCCGGGACAGCAGAGGAAAATGCGGATTATTCTTTCAATCTATATGACAGGCAGGGGAATATCATTTATCCTGCCGGTGTCATGCATTATGACGGGGCGGAAAGTATTGTCAGTCTGCACAATTATCCGATGTCGGACAAGGAAAAATATCATTATTATGAATTTAAGAGCGGTGATATCAGGACCCGTTATGCAGATACCGCAGACGGACTGTGTAAGACCGCAGTCAATAATATGGCAGCTTACGCAGACGACATCAGCTGTGCAGAACTCATTTTGAAGGTAAGCCCGGTTTATATCGCTGATATGATGGATACAGAGGCGGTAAAAAATCTCGCAGAAAACGGTATCCAGACGATTTTTGGAGAGAACAGTGTGCTCTATTACACGGATCCAGATTTAGAACTGACGGATTTGTATGACAAAGATGGCGTGCATTATACATCAGAGTTATTAGAGTAAGCAGACAGGCAGTTGCGGAAAGCCGCAATTGCCTGTTTTGCTGTCTTGGATTATACTAAGCAGAGAATATGAATGTTCGTAGGTTGTGGAAGAGGAGAAGACAGACATGATTTTCGGAGAGAAGACAGAGGAACAGAAACGTGTGGCGGAACTGACGCGCGAGGTAAAAGAACTCCGCAAAGAACTGCTGGCGAGTAAACTGGACAAAAAACAGGTGGAAGTCCAGATGAAAGATTTAAAGGACGCATTAGAACTTGGTGGAAACCTGCGTCAGGGGTATGTCGATTCGCAGGAACATATGGCAGTTGCAAGGCGCGGACTGATCAATATGATGGAAGACATGAACGAGATTCCCATTGAGGATGTGAAGCGTGATCTCGACAGACTGAACGGACATTTGGATCAGATCTTCCATGAGTGCAGCATCCGGGAGGATGATCCGGATTTTAAGTCCACAGCCGACGGACTCAAAAATATGGCGGCAAATATGGACAAGATCAATCTGATCATGCTGCGGAGCGAGTTGGAAAATCTGCAGGCATTGCTGGAAGATACATCGGAATGGCGGTCGCCAAATTTTTTTGCACTTGCATATTATCTACAGCATGAGGAGGAGAGCAAAGTCGGAGAGATGGAAAATGAATTCCGCAACAGCTTTTTAGAGCGATATCTGGAGGAACATCTGATGGAATCACTGGCTATGGAAGCCAATTACGCGGGATGCGGAGAGAAGCTGGAACATATGATACAGCACTATATTTATGCGTAAAAATCGTATAGTATGACACACCTGCATAAAAGCTATAACTGCAAGTTATCATAATGAGTAAATTGCATAAGTTGACGTTAAAATACATCAATAATTTAGGTGATTCTGAATATTGTGCATAAAAAGAAAATTTGATAAGATTCTCTACAAGAAAAAGAAAGTTGAGAAGAAGAAATTAAATTATCTCAATAAAATTTAATTTTTGCTTCGCAAACAAGGAGGATTATTATGAAGAAAGCAGTGAGTATGTTTTTAGCAGCTGCACTGGCAGTTGGCACATTCGCAGGATGTGGATCATCCGCAGATACAGGAAGCACAGGAAGCGCAGCATCAACGGAGAGCGGTTCCACAGACAGCGCGGCAGATGGAAGCGTATTTAAGATCGGTGGTATCGGACCTACAACAGGTGCAGCAGCAATTTATGGTTCTGCAGTTATGAATGCCGCACAGATCGCAGTAGATGAGATCAATGAAGCAGGTGGTATCAATGGATATCAGGTAGAATTCAAAGCAGAAGATGACCAGAGCGATGCAGAGAAATCTGTCAATGCTTATAACTCTTTAAAAGACTGGGGTATGCAGGTTCTGATGGGAACTGTTACAACAACTCCATGTATTGCAGTTGCAGATAAGACAGCAGAAGATGGTATGTTTGAGATCACACCATCCGCTTCTTCCACAGATGTCATTGAAAACGACAATGTATTCCAGGCATGCTTTACAGACCCGAATCAGGGAACAGCTTCCGCACAGTACATTGGTGAGAACAAACTTGCAACAAAAGTAGCAGTTATCTATGACAGCTCTGATGTATATTCATCCGGTATTGAAGCTACATTCGTAAAAGAAGCAGCAAATCAGGGATTTGAGGTTGTCGCAGAGGAAGCTTTCACAGCAGATTCCAAGACAGACTTCTCCACACAGTTACAGAAAGCACAGAGTGAAGGTGCTGATCTGGTATTCCTTCCAATCTACTATACAGAGGCTTCCATCATTTTAAATCAGGCAAACGGAATGGGCTATGAACCGACATTCTTCGGATGTGATGGTATGGACGGTATCCTTGATGTGAAAAACTTTGATACATCTTTAGCAGAAGGTTTAATGTTATTAACACCATTCGTTGCAGATGCAGATGATGAGAAGACACAGGCATTTGTATCCAAATACAAAGAGCTTTACGGTGATACACCAAACCAGTTCGGTGCAGATGCATATGATGCAATTTATGCGATCAAAGCTGCAATCGAGGAAGCTGGCGTAACACCGGATATGAGCGTATCTGATATCGGAACAGCTCTGACAGAGGCTATGACAAAGATTTCTGTAGATGGTCTGACAGGTAATGGCATGACATGGGAAGCTACCGGAGAAGTAAGTAAAGCTCCAAAGGCTATGGTGATCAAAGATGGTGCTTATACAGCAATGTAATCTGCGATAATGATACAACGAAAATAAGGGCGATCCAGTTTCCCCAGAGGGTGTCAACGGTGGCTTGGGCTGCCGTATGACACCTTCTTTTTAACAGAAAGATTGTATACAGGTATTTTATATGTTATAATCCTTGATGTGAAAAAGTAATGTTTTAACGTAGTAAATCAACAGAAAGACAGAGGTGTAGTTATGAATTTTTTATCCTACCTGATCAACGGTATCAGCCTCGGTAGTGTCTATGCAATTATCGCATTGGGATACACCATGGTTTATGGTATCGCAAAAATGTTAAACTTTGCACACGGTGATGTTATTATGGTAGGCTGCTATATTGTCTTTATGACAATGAGCGGACAGGGCTGGGGAGCGGTCCCGGCAGTGGTACTTTCTATTATCGTGTGTACCGTACTCGGCATTGTGATTGAAAAGATCGCATACAAACCACTCAGAAAGGCAGCGCCTCTGGCAGTTCTTATCACTGCCATCGGTGTCAGCTATTTCTTAGAGAATGCAGCATTACTGATCTTTGGCGCTGATACAAGATCGTTTACAAATGTTGTAACACTTCCGGCATTGAAACTGGCAGGTGGAGCACTCACAATCTCCGGTACAACAATTGTTACATTTCTGGCGTGCGTTGTGATCATGGCTGCACTGATGCTTTTTATCAAGAAAACCAAAGCCGGTCAGGCAATGCTTGCAGTATCTGAGGATAAAGATGCAGCGCAGTTAATGGGTGTGAATGTAAATGCAACGATCTCCCTGACATTTGCAATTGGTTCCGGTCTTGCAGCGGTTGCAGGCGTACTGTTCTGTTCCGCTTATCCGACACTGACACCGTATACGGGTGCAATGCCTGGTATCAAGGCGTTCACAGCCGCTGTATTTGGAGGGATCGGTTCCATTCCGGGAGCATTGATCGGAGGGATCCTTCTTGGTGTGATCGAGATCTTAGGCCGCGCATATATCTCGTCCCAGTTATCCGATGCGATCGTGTTTGCAGTCCTGATCATTGTGCTTCTTGTGAAGCCTTCGGGAATTTTGGGCAAACAGGTTCATGAGAAAGTGTAGGTGGCAGATATGGCAAAGTTAAATTTGAAATCAATGAAAAAAAGTACAAAAGATCATATCATTACATTTGCTATGGTCATTGTGGTTTACATAATTGTACAGACTATGATTACAACCGGCAACATGTCCTCCCTGATGCAGGGACTTCTTGTTCCAATGTGTACCTATTCGATCGTGGCAATTGGTTTAAACCTCTGTGTCGGTTATCTGGGCGAGCTTAGTATCGGTCATGCCGGATTTATGTGTGTGGGAGCATTTTCCAGTGCATTCTGCACCAAACTGTTACAGGACAGCATTCAGAATGAAGTGGTTCTGTTTTTGATCGCAATTGCAGTTGGAACTGTCGCAGCCGCATTTTTTGGATTCCTCATTGGTATTCCGGTGCTTCGTCTCCGCGGCGACTATCTTGCGATCGTAACGCTTGCTTTTGGTGAGATCATCAAAAATGTCATTAATGTTTTATATATTGCAAAAGATGAGAATGGATTCCATTTTGCTATCTCGGATGGAAATAAGATCGAGTTAAGCGAAGATGGTATCTGGCTGATCAATGGGGCAAAGGGAATTGCAAAAATTCCTCATTTATCAAGTTTCACAGCCGGTGTGATCATGATCCTGGTCATTTTATTTATCGTATATAATTTTGTAAATTCCAGAACCGGCCGTGCAGTGATGGCGATCCGTGACAACCGGATCGCAGCAGAATCTGTCGGTATCAACATAACAAAGTTCAAACTGATGGCATTTACCATTTCCGCAGCAATCGCGGGTGCAGGCGGTGTGCTTTATGCGCATAATCTTTCTACCGTTACAGCAACTCCGACAAACTTTGGATACAATATGTCCATCATGATCCTGGTATTTGTCGTATTAGGCGGCATGGGAAGCTTCCGTGGATCGATCATTGCAGCAGTCATTTTAACACTGCTTCCGGAGGTGCTCCGTGGACTGAAGGATTATCGTATGTTGATCTATTCCATCGTTCTGATCGTAATGATGCTTTTCAATTGGGCACCAAAATGTATTGAGATGAGACAGCGTATCGCAGCAAAATTCAAAAAGCCAGCAAAAAAGGAGGCAGCATAATATGGCATTATTAGAGGTAAAAAATCTTGGGATCTCCTTTGGTGGACTTCGTGCGGTAGACGGATTCAACATTACAATTGAAAAGGGACAGTTATATGGACTGATCGGACCAAACGGTGCAGGAAAAACGACCTGTTTTAATATGCTGACAGGTGTGTATACACCAACCGATGGAACTATTACATTGGACGGAAAAGACATTACTGGCAAAAAGACGGTGGAGATCAATAAAGAGGGAATTGCCAGAACGTTCCAGAATATCCGGCTTTTCAAAGAACAGTCTGTTCTGGATAATGTCAAAATAGGTTTACATAATCAAATGCCTTACTCTACATTGACAGGAATCCTGCGTCTGCCAAAATACCGCAAAGTGGAAGCAGAGATGAATGAGAAGGCAATGGAACTTCTGAAAGTGTTTGATCTGGATAAAGAGGCTGATTTCCTTGCATCCAATCTTCCTTATGGTAAACAGAGAAAATTGGAGATCGCCCGTGCACTTGCGACAAATCCAAAATTATTACTGCTTGACGAACCGGCAGCAGGTATGAATCCAAATGAAACAAAAGAACTGATGGAAACGATCCATTTTGTCAGGGATGAGTTTGACATGACGGTTCTTCTGATCGAACATGATATGAAGCTTGTGTCAGGAATCTGTGAGGAACTTACGGTGTTGAACTTCGGACAGGTGTTAGCACAGGGAAAAACCAGTGATGTATTAAATGATCCACAGGTTATCAAGGCATATCTGGGTGAATAGGAGGACGTTATTATGGCAATGCTTGAGGTAAAAAATCTGGAAGTATATTATGGTGTGATCCAGGCCATTAAAGGTATTTCCTTTGAAGTAAATGAGGGCGAAGTCATTGCATTGATCGGTGCCAACGGAGCTGGAAAGACCACAACGTTACAGACCATCACTGGAATGCTTCAGCCGAAAGCCGGAGAGATTATTTTTGAGGGCAAAGATATCAGCAAAATTCCGGGACATAAGATCGTATCCATGGGAATGGCACATGTACCGGAAGGAAGACGTGTGTTTGCAGAATTATCTGTGTACGAAAATCTGAAATTAGGCGCATATACCAGAAAAGATAAAAAAGAGATCGAGGAGACATTGGCACGTGTATACAAGAGCTTCCCGCGTCTGGAGGAGCGGAAAAACCAGCTTGCCGGAACACTGAGCGGTGGCGAACAGCAGATGCTTGCTATGGGACGTGCACTGATGTCAAAGCCGAAGATCATTTTAATGGATGAACCTTCCATGGGACTCTCTCCGATTCTTGTAGAAGAGATTTTCCATATTATCCGGGAGATTTCTGCGGGTGGAACAACGGTACTGCTTGTAGAGCAGAATGCAAAAAAAGCACTTGCGATCGCAGATCGTGCCTATGTATTAGAGACCGGCAATATTGTGCTGTCCGGAGATGCAAAGGAAATGATGAACAATGATTCCATTAAGAAGGCATATCTTGGTGAATAACAGACGATGTAAATGTGGATATGAGGTACACTTTTTGGGCAGAGAGGTGTATACTGAAAGAAAGAATTGCAGAAAGGCTGGGGCAGGATATGAAAAAAACTGTAATTACAATTGCGAGAAGCTACGGCAGTGGTGGTAAGACACTTGGCAATTTACTGGCAAAAGATCTTGGCATTAACTGTTATAGCAGAGAAATCTTAAGAATGGCATCTGATGAGAGTGGAATCAATGAGGCATTGTTTGGCGAAGTGGATGAGAAAATGAAAAAGTCACCACTTTTGTTAAATATCCTAAAAAAGAATCCATATAAAGGCGGAGTGCTTCCGCCGGAAAGCAGCGATTTTGTATCAGATGACAATCTTTTCAATTATCAGGCAAAGGTCATCAAAGATCTTGCAGCACAGGAGTCGTGCATTATCATTGGCCGCTGTGCAGATTATGTTTTAAAAGACAATCCGGATGTGATCCGTTTATTTTTCTACGCACCGTTGGAGGACTGTATCAGGCGTGTCGTTGACCAGAATGGTATCTCTGCAAAAGAGGCGGAGAAGAAAATCGCAAAGATTGATAAATACCGTGCAGACTATTATAAGTACTATACGGGCAATGCATGGAATGATGCGAGAAATTACGATTTCTGTCTGGATACTTCTTCGATGAGTTATGAGAAACTGGTTGCAGTGGTGAAGGATATCATTAAAATCTATCAGGAGTAAGCGGAGTTTCACTTAGGAACTGCCGCCTGTAGGTGGTGTTACGGATTTTTAGATTGAATTTTATAATTTCGGTTATGAACAAATATTGCAGTCTGACATGTTTATGAAAACATGAATGTGAAATGGACGAATATTGTGTTTCGTTGCGTTAAACATTGCGATGAACCTCTCTGAACATTTGTGTTCAGCAGAGGCTTCCACAAATGGAGAGTTTCATCTCCATAACGCAAAACGAAAACAATATTCGTCCATTTTACATTCATTATCTCATAAGTTATGAAACTGCAATATTTTGAACATACACTCCATAGAAATTCAATCTGAAAATCCGTCAATCCATGTTACGAGCGGCAGAACCCAAAGACGAAACTCCGGGAGGTGTGCCCTTTTATGATTGGCGAATCACAAGACATCGAGAATGACCGCATTTTGTCGTCACCTCCCTTTATAGGCACTCATCCCATAACCCGGAGTTCCATAACGTAAATTGCAGATCTTGTGGTGCAATTCATAACGTTGACCGGGCATGTATAAGCGTCCTCTCACAAGTCATCCATAACGTAAATGAAAGAAAAACGGTGCAGACAAATATGATTTCCTTTGTGAGCCATGGAGATAAGACTCTTTAGAGGCTTATCGGAATGTCCGGCGAACAGGAATATCATATTTGTCTGTACCGTTTTTCTTTTTCATTACATATAAAATCAAGACTTGTGAAAGAAAACAGAAACTATTATAATATTTGATAGGAGCAACGAAATATTGCAGCGCAGAGGGAGAAGGGTGAAATATGTTTGAACTGATATTTATTATTATTGTGATCGCAGTGATCGTGTCAAAGGTAAAGGCACAGAATCAGGGAGCAAATCGAAACAATACTACCTATATAAATGGAAAACCGGTAAAGAATAACCGCCAACAAGTTTATGGAGCCGGGCAGATGAACCGTCAGCCACAGAACTATAGTGCAGGACAGTCAAGCCGTCAGGCACAGCCGTACAGAGGGGCACAGTCAAATCGACAAGCACAGCCATATAGACCACAGCCGTCCGGACGTCCGGTGCAAAATCCTTGGTCACAGACGAATAGAGGAACGGCGCAGTCACGTCCACAGAAAAATCAGGATATTTTAAGCCGTGCAAAACAGAATGTGCAGGAAAATGATGAGGATCTATTAAAAGAGGCAGACAGAATGCAGCATGAGGCTGCAAGAGGAGCAGCAGACACACCAGTTCTGACACCGAGTGGAAAAGTTGCAATGCAGAGAGTACAGCCTGTCGGACAGCAGATTGGAGCAGGTTTTGATGAGGACTGTGATATCATGCAGAAATTGAACGATCTCATGATCATGGGCTACAGTGGTAATCTGGAATTTGACAGGGATTTTATTGCAGAAGGCGTGGATATGTTGAACAGCTATCAGGAATTTGGAAATAATTTATAGATTTTTGATCATGCAGTTCATTGAAAAAAGCAGTTTACATAATTTGTGGCAGAAAAGAGGAAAACAGCGTGCGGCAATTACCAAAAAGCGGAGAATTTTACCGGCATTTCAAAAATAAATTATATCAGATCATTGCGGTGGCAAAGCATTCTGAGACGGGTGAGCAGCTTGTGATTTATCAGGCACTCTACGGAGATTTTGGTGTGTATGCAAGACCATTGGAAATGTTTATGAGTGAGGTTGACCACGAAAAATATCCGGATGTGGCACAGAAATACCGGTTTGAGCGGGTTGAGTTATCCTCGGATGTGCCGGCAGAAGCGCAAAAGGAAACAAGTGTGCAGAGTGAATACGAGGGCGGTATCAATCCAAAGGTTCTGGAATTTCTGGATTCCGAAGACTTTGATGAGCGCTATAATATTCTGGTTGCACTGCGGGATGAGATCGATGACCAGATAATCAATACGCTGGCGGTTGCATTGGATGTTGTGATCCCGGAAGGTGACATTGACGATCGCTATGATCAGCTGAAGATGTGCCTTCGAACGAGACAGCGGTACGAGAGTAACCGTCTGAGATAAAAGAGGCAGCACGGTGTCGTTACAATGTCATGAAAAAAGCATTTAGAAAAACAGTGCGCTTAGCGTTTGCTGAGCGTACTGTTATGATATCTGGAGGAAAATGTGACATCCTCCCCAAACCATGCAGGCGGGACGAAATGTTCTGCCTCTTCTTTTGTCTCAAATTCTACTTCGGCAAGCTGTAAAGGCGCAAGTTCCCCTTCAAAGACATCAAGTTCAATGGTCAGCTTATCGGTAAGTGGAATCAGGTATCTGCGCTTTTGGATGAGTATTCCATCAATTTTTTCTTTTAAGTGGGCAAACGCTTCTGCGTTTAACGGAAGATTATATTCCTCGCGGCACATCAGTCCCGCACCTTTGTAAGTCAATGTATATTTGTCATTTGATTTTCGGATGCGGACAACGGGATCTGTATTCAGATAACCCTGTTCAATGTGTTTACATTCGTATTGTTCCAAATTTTCCGGGAGCCGGTCAATTAAGTATTTGCGTTCGATTTCCATGAAGAGTTCCTTTCGTTATCATAAGTTTCAGTGATACTGTAGTTATCATAGGCTAATTGTCTGCATTTTGCAATGCGTAAGTGATATTGACGTGGAGAGAGCATCCTTTTATAATAAATGAGGACAGATTATGTTTAGAAATCGCAGAAATAACGTTCTGTGGTTTGGCAGCAGAAGACTATTTTCTGCGAAAAAGATAGTTTTGACATAGACAAAATGGAGGATAAACGGCATGAAAAAAGTTGGTATTTTTATGGCAGACGGATGTGAAGAGATTGAGGGACTGACAGTTGTTGATATTGTGCGCAGGGCAAAGTTAGAGATGACAACCATTTCTATCACAGATGAAAAAGAAGTGACCAGTTCCCATAATGTCACATTTTTGACAGACGCACTTGCATCAGAAGTTGATTTTGACGGATTTGATGCAATTGTTCTTCCGGGAGGAATGCCTGGAACATTGAATCTTGGAGCAAGCGACATGGTCAATAAAGTGATTAAAAAGTTTGCAGGCGAGGGAAAAATTGTTGCAGCAATCTGTGCAGCACCGAGTGTTTTAGGGGCAGCAGGATTGTTGGAAGGAAGACATGCTACCTGCCATCCGGGATTTGAGGAAAAACTGACCGGTGCGATCACGAGTGAGGATGCAGTTGTTGTGGACGGAAACATTATCACAAGCCGTGGAATGGGAACCGCAATCGATTTTGGATTAGCAATCGTGGATTGCCTGACAGATTTTGATGAGGAAGTCGTAGAGCATGTGAAAAAAGGAATTGTCTATCGCAATTTTGAAGAAGTATAATCCTGATACAGAATATGCAAAAAGGGTTTTGCAATAAATAATTCATGACAATAGAATGTTCGTAGAGCGTGCATTCTATTGTTTTCAGATTTACATAATGATGCACAAAAAAGCCACCGCAGATCTTGGGAAGATACCTAAGATGTGCAGTGGCTTTTTCCTAATGGCTAGTTTTTCATCTGTTCTTCCTGCTTCATGATCATTTTTTTGACCATTTCACCACCAATGCTTCCAGCCTGTGCAGAAGTTAAGTCACCATTGTAACCTTCTTTTAAAGGTACTCCAATTTCACTTGCAACTTCCTGTTTGAAACGATTCATGGCCTCTTTTGCCTGTGGTACAGCCATTTTACTGGTGTTAGAACCTGAATTAGATCCGCTCATGGTTTCACCTCCATATTTTTCCCTTGTGTTATTTTAGGAGTGCAGCAACGTCAATTTTTCTGATAAATCAGAAGCAAGCCGCTGTTGTTTGTCCTAATTCTATTATTGACAGCATCTGAAAAAATATGTTGGAAATATCTGGAGATTTTGTATTAATTGTGTTGACAATTTAAAAACTTTATGATTTACTAAGTTAGTAAGCTAAATTGCATGAGAATCATAGCGGCACATTTGGTGGCGTTTACAGATGCAAAATAAGAAGAAAGAGAGGTAAGGATATGATTCAGTTTACAACAAATAACACAACATTACAAAATCATAGTAAGAATTACCTCGGTAAACTTTTTTAAGCAGCAGTTCACTGCTATGGGAATGAGAGATATGTCCGTGGTGTAATTCGCCACGGACTTTTTATGTTTTAAGACAGATCAGCGGATAAATGTGCTTCGTGGTGAAGATACTGCGGAGCGTTTTTGTTTACCGGGGATTCGCAAAACAAGGGAGGTAAAATCCTCTCCTCACCATGGGGTTCGGATTTTGCTTCGCAAAACAAGGAGGATTTATGAGAAAGTTAAGCAGTTATATCGGGCGTTACTGGTATGGTTATGTGTTTGCCGTTGCAAGCATGGTCACTGCCATTGCGTTAGATATGTTATATCCGAAGATCACACAGAAGATTGTGGATGACGTTATTTTAGGCGGGCAGATGGAGATCCTGACGAAACTGTTGACCGGAATCGTGCTCGTTGGAATCGGACGAAGCATTTTTGGTTATTGTAAGGAGTTTACGTTTGATTTTCTGTCCTCGAAAATCGGGGCAGAGATGCGGAAAGATTTATTTAACCACATTCAGACCTTGTCCATGCGGTATTTTGACGATACCAATACAGGAGAACTGATGGCGAGAGTTAAAGATGATGTGGATAAAATCCAGAACGCATTAGGTTATGTGGGAATGTTGCTGATCGAGGTGACGATCCATGTGGTATTTGTTTTATACTGCATGTTTTCCCTGAATTGGAAAATGGCATTTTTGCCGGTTACAGTCATGCTCTGCTGCGCTGTGGTGGCAATTATCATGGAGCGTAAGTTGGATAAAGTTTATGAGGATATCAGCGAGGAAAACGCGGTGCTGACCACGGTTGCAGAGGAAAATCTGGCAGGTGTGCGCACGGTAAAAGCGTTTGCAAGGGAAGATTATGAGATCAAAAAATTTTTGTCCCACAATGAACGCTATTACAATCTGAACATCACACAATCCAAAGTGCTGGTGCGGTATTATCCGCTGTTTCAGTTTGTCGGAAAAGTGCTTCCGGTGGCAATTACCATTCTTGGAGGAATTTCTGTGATGAATGGAAATATGTCATTAGGTGCGCTGGTCGCATATGTGGAATACAGCAGGAACTGTACCTGGCCAATGGAAATGATGGGATGGCTGACAAACGACCTGTCTTCCGCAGTCGCATCATATAAAAAAATCAAAAAGATATATGAGGTGAAACCGGAAATTGAGGATAGCCGGAATGTTGTAACGTTAGATCATGTCAGCGGAAATGTTGAGTTTGATCATGTTTCCTTCAAGCTGGATGGAAAACAGATTTTATCAGACATCAGTTTTTCGGTAAAAGAGGGAAAGACGCTCGGAATTATGGGGGCGACAGGCTCCGGAAAATCATCGATCATCAACATGCTGCATCGTTTTTATGACACAACGGAAGGCTCCGTCAGACTCGACGGTGTGGATATCAGAAAAATATCTTTAAGACAGCTAAGAAGAAGCGTTGCCGTTGTTTTACAGGATGTGTTCCTGTTCTCGGATACCATTGAAGAAAATATTAAAATGGGTAACCGCAGCACGATGCAGATGGACGAGATAAAGAGTGCCGCAGCGAGTGCGCAGGCAAGCAGTTTTATTGAAAAAATGGATGAACAGTATGAGACTGTTATCGGTGAGCGCGGTGTAGGACTTTCCGGTGGACAGAAACAGCGGATCAGTATCGCACGCGCATTGTCAAAACACAGCCCGATTCTTGTCATGGACGATTCCACTTCGGCTCTTGATATGGAGACCGAGCATGAGATCCAGAAGACATTAAACAGTCTGAAAGACACGACGAAGATCATCATTGCACACCGCATTTCAGCGGTCTGCCACGCAGATGAGATCATTTATCTGCAGGATGGCAGGATCGCAGAGCGTGGCACACATGAGGAGCTTCTTGCAAAGAAGGGACTGTATTATGACACTTATATGGCACAGTACGGCGGATATCTGGCATCTTAAAAAGTATGTCATGCAGAAGTTGGAAATAAAAATATAAAATGACACATATAGCGAAGGCAGGGCTTCGCTGGAATTTTGACCTGATTTAAATATAACACAGAAGGAGGCTACCATGGCAGTCAATTCATTTCGTGAAGACGAATATATGGAAAACACCGACAAAAAGAAGATTTTAAGCCGGCTGCTTTCCTATTTATTAGATTATAAATTAGCGATTGCCGGCGTTTTGGTCTGTATGGGGATTACCATAGGAATCTCACTGGTAAACCCATTGCTGATCGAAGAGGCGATCGATCATTACATAGCGCAGTCAGATTTTAAAGGACTGATCGCACTTGGAATTTTTGCGCTCGCACTGAACGTTCTTTTTATCATTCTCGTAAAAGTAAGAATGTACAGTATGTCCGTGATTTCCAATAAAATATTATTAAAGATCCGACAGGATTTATACGAGCATATCCAGACATTATCTTTCTCGTTTTTTGACAGCAGACCGACCGGAAAAATTCTTGCAAGAATCATCGGAGATGTCAATTCACTGAAAGATGTCCTGACGAATATGGTCACGACTCTGATCCCGGAATTTATCACCGTCATCGGTGTTGTCGTGATCATGATGGTAAAAGACTGGCGTCTGGCACTGGCATCCTTAAGCACGATCCCAATCATGATCGCCGGTATTTTTCTGGTGCAGAAAATATCTCATAAGAGATGGCAGATTTACCGTAAAAAATCATCCAACCTAAATGCCTACGTGCATGAGGACATTGCAGGGATGAATGTAGTGCAGAGTTTTGGTGCGGAGGACGAGACAAAAGAAATTTTTGAGAACCTGACGGATGAACACCGCAATGCGTTTGTGGATGCAGTCATTTTTGCAGATATGTTCGGACCGGTCATTGACTTCTGCTGGGGAATCGGAGCGATGATGCTATATCTGGTCGGCATCCGTTTCCTTGGGTTTGAAAAAGTATCCGTCGGACTTCTGGTGGCGTTCGGAAGCTATATTAATATGTTCTGGAACCCGATCATGAATCTGAGTAACTTTTACAACAATCTGGTCACAAACCTGACAGCGGCAGAGAGGATTTTTGATATTCTGGATACCGAACCGGACATCACGGATGCAGATGATGTAGAAGAACTGCCGGAAGTGAAAGGTGAAGTCACATTTTCACATGTTGGATTCACCTATGACCGGGGAACACCGGCGGAGACGAAGGTGTTAGAGGATGTCAATTTTGTCGTGAAACCGGGTGAGACGATCGCACTTGTCGGACCGACGGGCGCAGGAAAAACAACGATCGTCAATCTGATCAGCCGTTTTTATGATATTGAGCAGGGAAAAATCCTGATCGACGGATATGACCTGACGAAAGTATCCATGAACAGTCTGCGCAGACAGATGGGCGTCATGACACAGGATAATTTCATTTTCCACGGAACAGTGAGAGACAACATTTTATATGGAAAACTGGATGCCACCGACGAAGAGGTGATCGCAGCAGCGAAGGCTGTCAACGCACATGATTTTATCATGAAAATGGAAAAAGGCTATGATACCGAGCTGAAAGAGCACGGAGCAGGACTTTCCATCGGACAGCGCCAGCTGATCGCATTTGCAAGAACAATGGTTTCCATGCCAAAAATCCTGATCTTAGATGAGGCAACTTCAAGCATTGACACGCACACCGAGATTTTAGTGCAGAGAGGGATCGAGGCGCTGCTTGCCGGAAGAACGAGTTTTGTCATTGCACACCGTCTGTCGACCATCCAGAATGCAGACCGTATTTTTGTGATTGACAAGGGCGGTATTTTAGAGCAGGGAAGCCCGGCGGAACTGATGGAGAAAAAAGGAGCTTATTATAAGCTTTATATGGCGCAGTTTGCAGAGCTGGGTTAAGAGTATGGAATAATATCAGGAGCAGAAAAATGAGTAAATTGTATTTTGTACGACATGGCGAAAGCGAATGGAATGTAGCAGACAAAATTTGCGGAAGAACAGATATTCCGCTCACGAAGAGAGGTCATGAACAGGCGGTGGAAACCGGGAAAAAGATTGTGGCAGAGGGAATCAAGGCAGATGAAATTTTATATTCTCCACTGCTTCGGGCGGCAGACACTGCAAAACATATCAGCGAAATGACAGGAATCCCGGCACATATGGAACCGAGACTGATCGAGCAGAATTTTGGCGTGTGGGAGGGGACTTCACCGCGCAATGCGCCGGAATTTTTAAAGGCAAAGAAAGATTTTTTGAACCGCTATGGCAATGGAGAATCCATGTTTGAACTGGCACAGCGCATTTATAATCTGCTGGATGAGCTAAAGGAGCAGCAGGATAAGACCTACATACTGGTGGCGCACAATGGGATCGCACGAGTGGTGCAGTCGTATTTTAAGGACATGACAAATGAGGAGTATGCGGCATTCGGAGTGCAAAATTGCAGCGTGACAGAATTCTCGTTTGAGGAAAAAAAGGGAACATGCAAATGAAAATAGTGCTGGCAGCAGTTGGATTTTATGAGCGGGACATAGAATATAATAGAAATAAAATTATAAAATGTCTGAAAGAAAACAGTGGAAAAGTGGATCTGATTTTATTTGGAGAAACTTTTTTACAGGGGTTTGAGGCCTTGGACTGGAAGTATGAAACGGATCAGCATATGGCATTATCTGTCTCTGACAGCAATATTCAGACGATACAGAAAGCAGCGGAGGAGAATGCACTGGCAGTGTCTTTTGGGTTCCTTGAGAAAGCGGGGAATAAAATTTACAGCAGTCAGCTTACCATCGGTGCAGATGGAAATATTTTGAATCTGTTTCGCAGGGTGTCAAAAGGCTGGAGGGAATCTTTTACGGATGAACATTATGCAGAAGGAGATATGTTTACAAAATTTGAATATCTGGGAAATACATTTTCAATTGGTCTTTGCGGCGATCTGTGGGATGAGAAAAATGTCATGCAGATAAAGAAACTTCGTGCGGATGTGGTACTCTGGCCTGTATACACAGATTTTTCGGCGAAAGAATGGAACAAGGAAATGAAGTATGAGTATGCCGCGCAGAGTAAGAAAATTGGAAGGCAGGTTTTACTTGTAAATTCAGTGAGTCTCAGTGGAAATGAAGAAGAATTGGCAAAAGGCGGTGCCGTCTGTTTTTTGGATGGGCAGATAAAAGAAGAACTTCCGGCAGGGAAAGAAGGCGTGCTGATGGTACAGGTTTGATGAATAGTTGTTACATTTTTAGATGTTTGTAACTTATCTTTTCTAAATTCTTTTGCTACAATAGGAAGTAGAAAATGTGAAAAAAATAACATACAAGGGGAAAAGGGTATGTATGTTAATGGATTTCAGTTTTCGAAAACTTATTAACAACAGATTGAAAAAAGGAGAAGAGTTATTATGGCAAACAGAATTATGTTAAACGAAACATCTTATCACGGAGCAGGTGCGATTGAAGAGATCGCAAATGAAGCAAAGGCACATGATTTCAAAAAAGCTTTTGTATGTTCCGATCCAGATCTGATCAAATTTGGTGTGACAAAGAAAGTGACAGATGTTCTTGATAAAAATGGTCTTGCTTATGAAATTTATTCTGATATCAAAGCAAACCCAACCATTGAAAACGTACAGCATGGTGTAGAGGCATTCAAAAAATCCGGTGCAGATTATCTTATCGCAATTGGCGGAGGATCTTCCATGGATACTTCCAAAGCAATCGGAATTATCATTGCAAATCCGGAGTTTGAAGATGTAAGAAGTCTCGAAGGCGTTGCTCCTACAAAGAAACCTTGTGTACCGATCATCGCAGTACCAACAACAGCAGGTACAGCAGCAGAAGTTACCATCAACTATGTTATTACAGATGTTGAGAGAAAGAGAAAATTTGTCTGCGTAGATCCACATGATATGCCGATCATTGCAATTGTTGATCCAGATATGATGTCTTCCATGCCTAAGGGATTAACAGCATCTACCGGTATGGATGCTTTGACACATGCCATTGAAGGATATACAACAAAAGCTGCATGGGAAATGACAGATATGTTCCACTTAAAAGCCATTGAAATCATTTCCAGATCGTTAAGAAGTGCAGTTGCCAATGAAAAAGAAGGCCGTGAAGGCATGGCACTTGGACAGTATATTGCAGGAATGGGATTCTCAAATGTAGGACTTGGAATTGCTCATTCCATGGCGCATACTTTGGGTGCAGTTTATGATACACCACACGGAGTTGCATGTGCGATGATGCTTCCAATTGTTATGGAGTATAATGCAGATTGCACAGGTGAAAAATATCGTGAGATTGCCCGTGCAATGGGAGTAAAAGGTGTGGATGATATGTCTGTGGAAGAGTACCGTAAAGCAGCAGTAGATGCTGTACAGAAATTATCTATTGATGTTGGTATTCCAACAAAACTGGAAGCTTTGAAAGAAGAAGATTTAGATTTCCTTGCTGAGTCTGCACATGCAGATGCATGCGCACCAGGTAATCCAAAAGATGCAAGTGTAGAGGACTTAAAAGCATTGTTCCGTAAATTAATGTAAACCGGAGTTTAGGTGACGTAGTGTCGCAGATTTTGTGGTGCTTTTATAGGTTGTGAAGGGCAGATATCAGCGTCCTCTCACAAGGCAAATTTATATGTAATGAAAAAGAAAAACGGTATAAACGAAATATTATATTTCTGTTCGCTGAACATTACGATGGGCTTCTAAGCAAAAATATTGGAAAGCAAGAGGCTTTCCAATATTTTTAGAATCCCATCTTCATAGCTCACGAAGAAAATAATATTTGTTTATATCGTTTTTCTTTTAATTTACGTTACGAATGACTTGCGAGAGGACGCTTATACATGCCCAATTTACGCTGTGAATTGCACCACAGAATCTGCAATTTACGTTATGGAACTCACGGAGTTTAAGCTTTGATTAATGCCGCTCATAACCTGGATTGACGGATTTTCACAATCTGGATATTGCATGCCACACAGTCTTGGCTTAATAAAAAATAGAACTGATTTGT
>ERZ856578.2317-NODE-2317-length-31799-cov-3.659731_pt1 | contig 31799 bp, 39 predicted proteins | sample MGYA00514384_ERZ856578 | MGnify/ENA primary metagenome ERZ856578 (study PRJEB29103, sample SAMN06111958) | human gut metagenome | biome: human gut; feature: ankylosing spondylitis patient; material: healthy_person | host: Homo sapiens | place: China:Hangzhou... | reverse complement strand
GTCTTTCAATTTGGTAGACATTTCGCCGGCAGATGCTGTCGCTGCTTTTCTTCTATCTCTTGTCCCCCAGTTGTTTTCCTTTTCCATTTTGGTAGACATCCGGTAGACATGGTAGACAGCGGCTGGAAGAATCTGGACATTTATTTTTTGAAAAATCGTTTTTCCTTTCGCTCACAAAAGGAAAAAGCCACCCGAAAACGCGATGGTTTTCAGGTAGCTAAATGCATTTTCCACTCTTTATTCACACAGAACACTGTGCAGAATGTCCAGTCCGCGAAGGATTTCCTCTCTGGTAATGGTCAGAGGCGGCAGCAGACGCAACGTATCTGTTCCCGCTGTCAGCACCAGAAGTCCCCGATCAATACAGCGCTGCGCCAGCTCTTTATGGGAGATACCCGTCAGCTGCACACCAATCATCAGCCCCAAGCCTCGCACACCGGCAACATAAGGACTATGCATTCCCTCAATATAGTCGCGAATCAGTTCACCTTTGATTTTCACTTCTTCCAGCACATCATCGCTAAGCTGTTCCAGCACAGCACAGCCGCCGGCGCAGGAAACCGGATTCCCGCCGAACGTAGTGGCATGCATCCCCGGCCCCAGCACATTCCGGCACTTTTCATTGGCCAGAATACCGCCCAGCGGCAAGCCACCGCCAATGCCCTTGGCAAAAGAAACAACGTCCGGCAGAATGCCGTACTGCTGATAGGCAAACAGGGTGCCTGTGCGTCCGATGCCGGTCTGCACCTCATCCACCAGCAGCAGCCAGTCGTTTTCGGCGCACAGTACTGCCAGCTGGTGCACAAACTCCCGCTCCATGGGATACACACCGCCTTCACCCTGCACCAACTCCAGCATCACAGCGCACACATCGTCGCCACCGGCATCGCGGATGGCGTCAATGTCATTGGCGTCGGCATAACGGAACCCTTCGGTAAAGGGGAAAAAATACTGGTGGAATACCGCCTGCCCCGTAGCTGACAAAGTTGTAACGGTTCGGCCGTGAAAAGAGTTGTTCAGCGTGATGATGGTGCTCCGGCCATGACCGTACTTATCAAAGCTGTATTTTCTGGCCAGCTTGATCATGCCCTCATTAGCCTCACCGCCGCTGTTGGAAAAAAAGGCTGCGCTCAACCCGGAACGTGCGCACAACTGCTCGGCCAGCGCAATATACGGTTCGCTGTAGAACAAATTGGACACATGCGCCAAGCGCAGAGCCTGTGCACCTACGGCACTGGCCCACTGCCAATTGCCGTAACCCAGGCAGTTAACGCCGATGCCAGCCGTAAAGTCCACATACTCCCGGCCCTCCACATCGTACAGCAGCGCGCCCTGTCCATGATCAATGGCGATAGGAAAACGGCCGTAAGTCTGCATAACGCATTGCGTATCCCGTGCAATCAATTCCTGGTTTTCCATCACACATGTTCCTCCTCATTGAGTATCATAGTACCGATACCTTCATCCGTCAGCATTTCAATTAAAATGGAATGGGGAATGCGGCCGTCGATGATATGGGTGCGCTTGACCCCGCCGGCCACTGCTTCAGCGCAGCAGTCCGTTTTGGGAATCATGCCGCCGGTGAGAATGCCCTGCTCGCGGTAATCCTCCAGTTCCCCGGGATGAATCACATGGATCAGGCTTTCCTCGTCCTTCGGATCACGGAGCACGCCACGCACATCGGTAAGCAGGATCAGCTTTTCCGCCTGCAGCGCTACAGCCAGCTTTGCCGCCGCCGTGTCGGCGTTGATGTTGTAAACATACCCCTCATCGGTGTTGTCCGCCGCCTGCGCCACTGTGGCTACGATGGGAATAAAGCCATTGGCCAGCGCTGTCTCCAGCACATTGGGGTTCACCTTCGTGATATCACCCACCAGACCGTAATCCTCCCCGTCGCCCCGATCGAGTTTTTTAGCCTGAATCAATGCCGAATCCAACCCCGAAAGGCCTACGGCATGGCCGCCGATACGGGAGATCCGATCCACCAGATTTTTGTTCACCTTGCCGCACAGCACCATCTGCACCACATGCATGGTCTCTTTGGTGGTGTAGCGCAGGCCGTTGATAAAGCGGGATTCGATTCCCATCCGGTCCAAAATCTCGCTGATCTCCGGTCCGCCGCCATGCACCAGCACCACTTTCACGCCCACCAGGTTCAGCAGGACGATATCCTCCATCACCGCAGCAAAGAGGTCGTTGTTGATCATGGCGTTTCCGCCGTATTTAACCACAATGGTCTTTCCATAGAATTTCTGAATATACGGCAGCGCCTGCACCAGCGTTTGCGCCCGCTCATAATTTGTACTGTTCATCGTTACCCCTCTTCTTTTCCTTGCTCTTGTCCGGAAGTTCCTTCCCGCTTACAAACCCAGCTCCATCCAGCACGTCGTATCCCGGAAACCGCTGCGCGCATGACAGAGGCGCCCAGCCAGAACTTGGCAGCGCTTTTTTCGCGCCCTTTCACTGATTCAGCATAGAGATATCCGCCGCGGCCCTGTGGAAGGCCGCGCCGATATACTCACGTGCGGTAATCTCCGTTGATCTGAACGTAGTCATAGGTGAGGTCACAGCCCCAGCAGGTACAGCATCCATCGCCCTCTCCCATGGAAACGGCGATAACCACTTCGCCAGCCGAAAGGACCTGTCTGGCCAATGCCTCGTCAAAAGGCAGGCCGCGGCCCGCGCGGCAGACGTCCACCGCGCCGTTCTCCGAAGAAAACGTTACATCTACCCGTTCCGGGTCAAAAGACTCGCCGGAATAGCCCATGGCGCACAATACGCGGCCCCAGTTGGCGTCGCAGCCGAACACCGCCGCCTTGGTCAAGCTGGAAGCGATGACGCTTTTGGCAACGGTTTCGGCGCTCTGCTCGTCCCGCGCGCCGGACACCGTACAGGTGATCAGATGCTTGGCACCTTCGCCGTCCCTGGCCATCTGCCGAGCCAGTTTGACGCACAATGCACTCAGCGCTTCCACAAACAGAGCATAAGCCTCACCCTTTTCGGTGATCTCCACATTGCCGGCCATACCGTTGGCCATCAGCACGCAGGTATCATTGGTGGAGGTATCGCCGTCCACGCTGATGCGATTGAAGCTGATACGCACAGCCTCCTGGAGCGCCGTGCGGACCAGATCTTTGGAAATCGCACAGTCTGTGACCAAAAAGCACAGCATGGTACCCATATTGGGGTGGATCATACCGCTGCCCTTGGAAATACCGCCGATTGTCACGGTTTTGCCGCCGATTTCCACCGTCACGGCTTCTTCCTTTTTCACGGTATCCGTGGTCATAATAGCTTGGGCCGCCGCGTCGGAACCGGCGCGGCTCAACTGTTCCGCGCAGCCAGGCAGCGCCTGTTCGATGGCGGAAATGTTGATGGTCTGGCCGATGACGCCAGTGGAACCGACCACCACATCCTCCGGCGCAATTCCCAGCTGTTCAGCTGCCGCCCGGGCCATCCGTTCCGCGTTTTCACCGCTTTGTTCGCAGCAAGCGTTGGCGTTGCCGCTGTTGGCCACCACAGCCTGAGCCGCGCCGTTCTGCAGCGCTTGGCGCGTCCACAGCACTGAAGCCGCCTTGACTACATTTTGCGTATACATGCCCCAAGCGGCACAGGGTTTTTCCGAAAAGAGCAGCATCAAATCCTTTTTATCCGCGCTGCTGCCCGCTTTCACACCAGCGTGTACGCCGGCCGCCGTAAATCCTTTCGGCGCACATACGCCGCCGGAAGTCCAGTTCAACATACTCATTCCTTCTTTTCTTTCCAGTTCACACAGGGCAGAATGGTTTAGCCCGTACCGCCGTGTCACTTTGCCCTACCAACAGTGCACAGCCGGTGCTCACAGATTCAACCCCGTGGTTTCTTCCAGTCCCAGCATCAGATTCATGTTCTGCACCGCCGCGCCGGAAGCACCCTTTCCGAGATTATCAAACAGAGCCGTAATCAGCACCTGATCCTCATGGCCGCAGATGATCAGCTGCAGTCTGTCGCTGCCGGCCATGGTATTAGCGGCAATTCTTTTTTCCGTATAGCCCAGCGGCGCCACAGAAACCAGAGCAGCACCGGAGTAGTGATCCTCCAGCACGTCATGCAGCTGCGCCGCTGTGGGATGGCCCGGCAGCAGAGCGGTGTGCAGCGTCACCGAGGTAGCCATACCCTTGTAGTAATCGTCCACAATGGGGCAAAATACCGGCGCACGCAGCAGGGAACACACTTTCTGCATCTCCGGAAGGTGTTTGTGCTCCAGATTCAATCCATACAGCTGCGGTGCATACAGTGCCGCCCCTTTGTCCGCCACCTCGTACTCTGCGATCATCTTTTTTCCTCCGCCGCTGTAGCCAGTCAGCGAAAAGCAGGTCAGCGGGTAATCCGGCGGCAGCAGACCGTATTTCACCAGCGGATACACAGCGGAAATAAAGCCCGTGGCATGGCAGCCGGGATTGGCCACGCGCTTCCCCGCGGCAACGGCGGCTCGGTGCTCCGGCGACAGCTCGGCAAAGCCGTAGGCCCAGCCCTCTGCTGTGCGGTGAGCCGTAGAGGCGTCAATGATCCGGGTTCGGTCGTTCTCCACCAAGGCCACAGCCTCCCGGGCCGCCGCGTCTGGCAGGCACAAAAACACAATATCCGCCGCGTTGATGCACTTTTTCCGCTCAGCGGCGTCTTTGCGTTTGTCCTCGTCGATCAGCAGCAGATCGATATCCTGCCGCTGCGCCAACCGGTCGTAAATCTGCAGGCCGGTGGTACCTTCCTTGCCATCGATATATACAATGGGTTTGCTCATGAATCACACATTCTCTCTTGTTTGAATAAACGCTTCGATCTCACGGATCTGCCGCTCTGCTTCAGCCTTGGCAGGGCCGCCGAACGAGGCGCGGCTCATAGCGCAGTTTTCCAGATTCAGCGCCTCGTATACATCTGCTTCAAACAGCGGCGAGGGTTTTTGCAGCTCTTCCAGCGTCAGCTCCTCCAGCGTCTTTCCCTGCTCTTGGCAGTAGTACACCAGATTGCCCACAGCAGTGTAGGCATCGCGGAAGGGCATTCCTTTTTTGGTCAGATAGTCGGCACAGTCGGTGGCGTTGATAAAGCCCCGGCCCGCGGCGCGGCGCATGTTCTCCGGATGCACAGTCATCGTCTCGATCATGCCGGCAAACACAGGAATGCACAATTTTACTGTATCGATGGCATCAAACACCGGCTCTTTGTCCTCCTGCATATCCTTATTGTAGGCCAAAGGCAGGGACTTCATCGCCGTCAGAAGACTCATCAGAGAGCCGTACACACGGCCGGTTTTGCCCCGCACCAGTTCCGCCACATCCGGATTTTTCTTCTGGGGCATGATGGACGAGCCGGTAGAATAGGCGTCGTCCAGATCAATGAATTTAAACTCCCAGCTGCACCAGAGGATCGTCTCCTCCGCCAAACGGGAGAGGTGCATCATCAGAATCGAACAGGCCGCCAGGAATTCCAGCGCATAATCCCGGTCGCTGACGCCGTCCAAACTGTTACCCATGGGCCGGTCAAAGCCCAGCTCTCCGGCAGTGGCAAAGCGGTCGATGGGGTAAGTGGTGCCAGCCAGGGCGCCGGAACCCAGAGGGCATTCGTTCATGCGCGCGCGGCAGTCCTCCAGCCGCGTCACGTCCCGGCAGAGCATGTGGGCATAGGCCAGCAGGTGATGGGCAAAGGTGATGGGCTGCGCCCGCTGCAGATGAGTGTAGCCGGGCATGACCGTCTCTGTGTGCTGTCTGGCCTGCTGCAGCAGCACCTTCTGGAAATGCAGCAGCTGCTCCACAATCTCGCCAATCTGCCGCCGCAGGTACAGCCGGAAATCCAGAGCCACCTGATCATTGCGGCTGCGGGCGGTGTGCAGGCGTTTGCCCGCCTCGCCAATACGCGCCGTCAAAATAGTTTCCACATTCATGTGGATGTCCTCGTTGTCGGCAGAAAATTCTATCGTCCCCGCCTCCACGTCGGCGAGGATGCCGCGCAGCCCCGTGCAGATATTCTCCGCGTCAGCACGGGAAATAATACCCTGCTCGCCCAGCATGAACGCATGGGCCATACTGCCCTCGATATCCTCACGGTAAAGCCGCTGATCAAAGGGGATGGACGAATTAAAATCATTGACCAACGCATCGGTTTCCTTGCGGAATCTCCCGGACCACAGTTTCATAAACGCAATTCCTCTCTTACAGTCGTATCATTTTCTAAAAGAATAAATATGCATCCCGCCAGGCGCATACGGCACGGGGCGGGGAACCGTTTCCCCGCCCCGGCACAGCGCCCTGCCGATTACTTTTTCTTTCCCGCCGCTTTCCTGGCAGCGGTCTTTTGGGCAGTCTCAGCAGTTTTCACCGCCGTCTCGCCCGCCCAGCAACCGCATCGCCCACGGCTTTAGCTGCGGTCTTGTCCGCCTTGACGGATGCCTTTTTCACTGCTCCCCTTTGGCGCTCTTCTCCTCTTCCACCGCAGCAGCACGACGCTCGTCCATCAGTGCCTGCACGGTGATGGGCAGGCCGAAGAGCTTGATGAAGCCTTCCGAATCCGCCTGATTATAGATGGACTCTTCTTCGCCGAAAGAGGCGATGGCGTCGTCATAGAGCGTATAGGGCGACCAGACGCCGACGTTGATCATATTACCCTTGTACAGCTTCAGCCGCACCGTGCCGGTGACATGCTCCTGCGTGGAGGTAACAAAAGCACTCAGCGCCTCGCGCAGAGGCGTATACCACTGGCCGTCGTACACCAGGTCGGCAAACTTGATAGCCACCTGCTGCTTGTAGTGGGCCGTATCCTTATCCAGCGTAATGGTTTCCAGCACCTGGTGGGCGCGGTACAGAATGGCGCCGCCGGGCGTCTCATATACGCCGCGGCTCTTCATGCCCACCAGACGGTTTTCCACCAGATCCACCAGGCCGATGCCGTTTCTGCCGCCGATTTCATTAAGGGCAAGCACAATCTCCTTAGCGCTCATTTCCTTGCCATTGAGGGCTACAGGCACGCCCTTTTCAAAGTCCAGCGTAACATATTCCGGCTCGTCGGGCGCCTGCATAGGCGAAACGCCCATCTCCAAAAAGCCCTCTTTTTCATAAGTCGGCTCGTTGCCGGGATCCTCCAGGTCAAGGCCCTCGTGGCTCAGGTGCCACAGGTTTTTATCCTTGGAATAGTTGGTTTCCCGGTCGATCTTCAGCGGGATGTTATGAGCCTCGGCATATTCAATCTCATCCTCGCGGGATTTGAATTCCCAGAAGCGCCAGGGCGCGATAATAGTCATCTCCGGGGTAAAGTGACGGATAGCCAGCTCGAAGCGCACCTGATCGTTTCCCTTGCCAGTGCAGCCGTGGACAATAGCGTCGGCCCCTTCCTTTTTCGCAATTTCCACCAGACGCTTGGCAATCAGCGGGCGGGCAAAGGAGGTTCCCAGCAGATACCCGTCCTCGTACACGGCACCGGCCTGCATGGTGGGAATGATGTAGTCGTCCACAAATTCCTCGGTCAGGTCCTCCACATACAGCTTGGACGCGCCGGTGGCCTTGGCCTTTTTCTCCAGCCCCTGCAGTTCATCCGCCTGACCCACATTGCCGGACACGGCAATAACTTCGCAGTTGTTATAGTGTTCTTTCAACCAGGGGATCAGGACCGAAGTATCCAGACCGCCGGAATACGCCAAAACGACTTTTTTAATCTCTTTCATCGACGAAACGCCTCCGTATGTAATCAAAATTTCTTTTCCCGTTCTTCCATCAGGTATGCCTATTATACCCCTTTTGAATGATTATTCAATACAAAATCCCCGCCTTTTTCTATTTTCCCCGTTTTACACAACTTTTCTATGTTACCCTAAATTCTCTTTTGTGGTTTTGCACTCTTTTTACGAATATATTCGTTAATATTCTGTATAATTATTCATTTTATTTTTTCTTGCGCCATCCGGTCAAGATGCTATAATAAAAGCAGTACGCATTCCCCGCCCGCAGCGGTCAGCGTCCAGAAAAGAACCGTTATTACAAAACAAAAGGAGATCCGATCCTATGTCTATTCTTGTGACCGGCGGCGCCGGGTATATCGGCAGCCACTGCGTGGCCGCCCTCGTTTCCCGCGGCATCGACACTGTGGTGGTGGACAACCTGTCCAAAGGCCACCGTGAGGCCCTCAAAGGCGGACGCCTCTATGTGGGCGATGTGGGTGACCGGGTATTTTTGGAAGACGTGTTTCGCCGGGAACACATTGAAGCGGTGATCCACTTTGCAGCCTTCTCCCTGGTGGGCGAAAGCATGAACGTGCCGGAGCAGTATTTCCGCAACAACTGCATGGCCGGCCTGACCCTGGTGGACACTATGGTGAAATACGGCGTACCTTACCTTATCTTCTCCTCCACCGCCGCCACCTACGGCGAGCCGGAGTACACCCCAATCGATGAAGAACATCCCAAACATCCCACCAACGCTTACGGCGAAAGCAAGCTGATCGTGGAGCGCATGCTGCGCTGGAACGACCACGCTCACGGACTCAAATATGTGGCGCTGCGCTACTTCAATGTGGCCGGCGCGTTGAGCGACGGCTCGATTGGCGAGGATCACAGTCCGGAAACCCACCTGATCCCCCTGGTGCTGGCCACCGCCCTGGGCCAGCGGGAAAAACTGAGTCTGTTCGGCACAGACTATCCCACCCGGGACGGCACCTGTGTGCGTGATTACATCCATGTGAAAGATCTGATCGACGCCCACCTGCTGGCGTTGGAATACCTGAAAGCCGGCCAGCCCTCCGCCGCATTCAATCTGGGCAACGGCCAGGGCTTCACCAACCGTGAAATCATTGAAGCGGCCCGGCGCGTCACCGGGTGCGACATCCCCGTGTCGGAAGAAGGCCGCCGCCCCGGCGACCCCGCCACCCTAATCGCCTCCAGCGAAAAAGCCATGCAGGTGCTGCACTGGCAGCCCAGGCACGCTTCCATCGAAGACATCATCGGCTCAGCCTGGCGCTGGCACAGCAGCCATCCCCACGGCTACAGCAAACCATGAACACCAGAATTTCTGCAAAAAGTGCGCATCCAAAGATTTGGACGCGCACTTTTTTCTTTTGTATATTTTTGAAATCTCCGCGCACAATAAACCGCGTGGAAAGCCGGATGGTTTTCCATAAGTTTTACTGCCGGAGAATGAAAAAGGAAAGGGTATCGCAGTTTTCATTTTCTGGCAAATATTCAGGAGGTAACGATTATGTCCAATTGTTCCTGCACCCCGAACAAAGCCATCAAGTGCTCTGTTACCCAGTGCGCTCATCACTGCAAGAGCGACAACTACTGCGCGCTGAACAGCATCCAGGTGGGCACCCACGAAGCCAATCCCACCGAGGTCAAGTGCACCGACTGCGAGAGCTTCACGCTCTGAACAAGCGAGAAGGGGGGAGCCTCCCCCCTTCCCTTTCTCCCCGGCAGCTTTCGCCGGACATTGTTCACCTACATACAAGGGGGCGGTAACGCAACATGGAAAAGAAACCGATGTATCGCATCGCCGGCGGAGCGGCAGGATTTGTAAACGGGTTATTCGGCGGAGGCGGCGGCATGGTGCTGGTGCCGCTGCTGCTTAAAAGCGGAGAACTGAAAGCCAAGGAAACCTTTGCCAGCGCGGTGGCCATTATTTTCCCCATCTGCGCAGTATCTTTCCTCGCCCAGCTTTTCTTTGTGGACTTTCCCTGGCTTCAGTCGGTGCCCTATCTCGTCGGCGGTGCAGCAGGCGGGCTGATCGGAGGCAAACTGTTCCGCAAAATGCCGCCGCTGTGGCTCAAGCGCATTTTTGCCGTGTTCATCCTTTACGGCGCGTGGCGGTATCTCACATGACGCAGGCTCTGATCGCCGCCGCTGTCGGCTTTGGCACAGGCATCGTCTCCGCTTTCGGCATCGGCGGCGGCACGCTGCTGCTGTTGGTGATGACTTTGTTTTTAGGCGTGGAAGGCCCCGTGGCCCGCTGCATCAACCTGCTCTATTTCCTGCCCACCGCCCTTGGTTCCCTCTACTATCACAAGAAAAACGGATATCTCAAAAAAGAAGCCATCCGCAGCGCTATTCTTCCGGGCGTAGCGCTGGCAGTAGCCGGCGCCGTGGCAGCCGCCTTCGTGGACACGCAGCTGCTGCGCAAAGCCTTTGGGCTGTATCTCCTTTGGGCCGGAGTTTCAGTGCTTTGGCCGAAAAAGAAGAAATAGGCGGTTTTCCCTCTTGGCGGAGGGGGCCTTCTTGGAAGAAGGGGGATGGGTTGCGCCCCGTAGCGGGGCGGGGTTTTGCTCCTCTTGGAAGAGGGGGGAACGTTTGCGCCCCACATTTCTTTTTCTCTCGCAAGAGAAAAAGAAACGTGCCGATCTCCGCGCCAAGTGCCTCGCTTCGCTCGGTTGCGCTCCGAAACGCGCCTGCGGGCGCAGGCCCGGTACAAAGAAAAAGAGCGCTTGGAGCGGCTTTCGTGACGAAAGCTGCTCCTTTTTCCTTTGTGCTCTACGTCCTGGTAGCGGGTGTCTTGGTGCTATGCGGACTGGTTTCACCTTTTGCGCCGCTGCCGCTGACGAGTGCGGGTGGGCAGGCTTACGCGCTGGAACCAGTGGCTTTCGTTGCGAAAGCCGCTTCTTTTTCCTTTGTGTCTATGTCCTGATGGTGGGTTTCCTGATGCTATGCGGATTGGTTTTTCCGCTTGCGCTGCTGCCGCTGAGGGGTGCGCTGATGGATTATAGGTCGATTTGGTAGCGTTCCATGGTTTCTTTCAGTTTCGAAAAGAATGGATTGGATACAAACTGTATGCCAAAATAGATCCCGATGGAAAACGCTGCCGCTCCGGCGCGGAAACTGCTGTATTCCATCTGATCTGTAAACGTCAGCTGCTGCTCCGGGTCAAGGCCGCATTCCCGGCACAACGCTTTCATTTCCTCCCGCGCTTTCTCCCGCTGCTTTTCCAGCAGCGGATAGGCATACTTCTGATAAAGCCATCCATAAGTACTATTCATCGTTTCCCTCCTGTTTTCCCCCGTGCTGCTCTGCATGGGATGCATTTTCTTCCAAATACTGCAGCAGCACAAACTCAATATAATTTGTAACAGACCGGTGTTCCTTCGTTGCCAGTTTCCCGATTTTATCCAGCACGTCCTCCGATAGACGCAATGTGAACACCCGCTTGCTTGTAGCCATCCGGCATCACCTTTTCACTGCTCATTTGACGATCAAAGGATCGCTTTCCGCCTCCTCCGCATGCTCGGCGTAATACTGCAGATAAACGCGGAGGACTTGGCGGATATAGGCTGATGTGGTACGCTGTGATTCCTCTGATAATGTTTTGATTTGTTCGTATAGTTCCATGGGAAGCGATATGGATACCTTCTTCTGTGAATCGTTTCGAATCATAATGGCTGCCTCCTATTTTTATTTGTAATGAAAGTATCTTTTCGGGATAGCAACGGCTCTTTTCGCATAACAGACTTTTCTTTATTTGTTTTGATATATTGCTTTTAGCTATATGGTATAACAAGAATTCTGATTTGCCAATTGATGTATTGCTAAAAGCTATAATTTCTTTTCTGATTTTGCCTCGTTATAATAAGAAAAAAGTGAGGTGGAATAGATGCAGGATTATCGGGTCGCTATTCGCAAACGACGGGAAAGTCTGGGCTATAGCCAGCGCGCGCTGGCTGGAATGGTAGGCAAATCCCAGCCATTTATTAACGAAATCGAAAGCGGTAAGCGAAAGCCGTCCATAGACGTTCTGTATCAGATTTGTGAAACCTTAAAAATGGACATCGTATTTCAAGACAGAGAGCCATAATAGCTCTCTGTCTTATTTTTAAGCAATACCAATCCAACACAACAGCTTGCCCACCCGAACCCCGTCAGCGGCAGCGGCGCAAGCGGTGAAACCGTCCGCATAGCACTAAGGAACCCACTATCAGGACATAGAGCACGAACGAAAAAGAGCAGCTTTCGCAACGAAAGCCACTGGTTTCAGCGCGTAAGCCAGCCCATCCGCACCTGTCAGCGGCAGCGGCGCAAAAGGTGAAACCAGTCCGCACAGCACCAAGGTACTGCTATCAGGACATAGACACAAACGAAAAAGGAGCAGCTTTCGTCACGAAGGCCGCTCCACGTTCTCTTTTTCTTTGTACCGGGCCTGCGCCCGCAGGCGCGTTTCGGAGCGCAAACGTTCCCCCCTCTTCCAAGAGAGGAACCCCCCCACCTCGCCGCAGGCAGATACGATTTTCTCTTGCGCCCGCAGGCGGGCTATATTATAATAAGGGGAAACATTGCCGTCATTGGCACACACCCGGTGCGAGGAATCGACCACCGCACCGAAGAGAGGGGAGGGTTTTTATGCTGCGCATTGACGAGATCCGCCTGCATCCAGGCGAGGACGAGAGCATACTGCCGGAGCGGGCCGCGGCACGGCTGCATCTTCCGGTTGGGGCTTTGAACCATTTCCGCATTGTGCGCCGGTCCGTAGACGCCCGCAAAGAAGTATCCCTGGTCTACTCGGTGCAGCTGCAGGTGCGCGGCGAGGAAAAAGTCCTCCGGCACTGCCGGGACAAGCACATTTCCAAAGCCGTCCGTACCCGTTACACCCCAAGTACGGCATCCTACTCCGGTGCATACCGTCCCGTGATTGTCGGCGCCGGCCCGGCGGGCCTGTTCTGTGCCCTGGCTCTCAGCCGTGCAGGGGCGCAGCCCATTCTGCTGGAGCGAGGTGCGCCGGTGGAACAGCGGCGCGAGGACGTGGCCTTTTTCTGGAAAACCGGCCTGCTCTCCCCCGCCTCCAACGTGCAGTTCGGCGAGGGCGGCGCGGGTACGTTTTCCGACGGCAAACTGAACACCGGCACCCACGATGCGCGCAACCGCTACATTCTGGAGCAGCTGGTGCGTTTCGGCGCACCGAAGGAGATCCTCATCGACGCCAAACCCCATGTGGGCACGGACAAACTCTATTTCGTACTGCAGAACATTCGGCAGGAGCTGCTCTCCCTGGGCTGCGACATTCGCTTCGGCCAGCGTCTCAGCGATCTGGAGCTGAAAGACGGCCGCGTGCGGGGTGTGCACACCGTCTCCTGCAGCGACGGATTTATCGACACCGACACCCTGGTGCTGGCCATCGGCCACAGCGCCCGGGATACGTTTGAACTGTTGGCGCGCCGCGGCGTGCCTATGGAGCAAAAACCTTTTGCCGTAGGTGTGCGTATCGAGCACCGCCAACGGGAGATTGACATGGCCCAATACGGCCGGTATGCCGGTCACCCGGCTCTGCCTCCCACCGCCTATAAGCTCTCCTGCCACACCAGCGGCGGGCGGGGCGTGTTCTCTTTCTGCGTCTGCCCCGGAGGCACCGTGGTGGCCGCCGCTTCGGAACAGGGGCGCGTGGTGACCAACGGCATGAGCGAATACGCCCGCGACGGCGAAAACATCAACGGCGGTTTTCTGGTGGGCGTCGGGCCGCAGGATTTCGACAGCGGCGATCCCCTGTCGGGGGTAGCCTTTCAGCGCCGGCTGGAAGCGGCGGCTTACCGCCTGGGCGGCGGCAATTTTATTGCACCAGCCCAGCGGGTGGAGGATTTTCTGTCCCATCGGCCCTCCGTTGGACCGGGGGCAGTGCTGCCCACCTACCGTCCCGGCGTACGCTGGACGGACCTGCATCAGTGCCTGCCGCCTTTCCTGTCCGAAGCGCTGGAAGAAGCGCTGCCTATGCTGGGAAAGCGCGTGACCGGCTACGACGCGCCAGACGCAGTACTGACGGCGGTGGAGAGCCGTTCGTCTTCCCCGGTGCGCATCCTGCGCGATGCAGACAGCTACCAGTCTCCCATCGCGGGTCTGTACCCCTGCGGCGAGGGAGCCGGCTATGCCGGCGGCATCCTGTCCGCAGCGGCGGACGGGCTGCGCTGCGCAGAAAAAATTCTCACCTGCGGACAGGAAGGAAGTGATGTCTGAATATGGGTACCGTCCTCGCCGTCTGCGTGAGCCGCGAAAAAGGCACGCAGAAGGAAAATATAGGAACCGCCGTGTTCTTGGAAGACTGGGGCATCCAGGGCGACGCCCATGCAGGCAAGTGGCACCGGCAGGTGTCGCTGCTTTCTCACGAAAAAATTGAGGCTTTCCGCGCCCGGGGCGCAGAGGTAGCCGACGGAGCCTTCGGCGAAAATCTGGTGGTTGCAGGCATCGACTTCCGCTCCCTGCCCCTGGGTACCCGCTTTCAGTGCAACGACGTAGTGCTGAAGCTGACACAGATCGGCAAAGAGTGCCACAACGGCTGCACGATTTATCAGGCCATGGGCGAGTGCATCATGCCCCGGGAGGGCGTATTCGCTCAAGTACTGCATGGCGGTACGATTTCCGTGGGCGACACGCTGCGCATACTGCCGGATGAGGCGCAGGCATAAATTCTCCCGGCGCGCTGCCGGGAACACAGACAGAAACAACTTGGAGGTAAGAGCATGACCGGAACAGTCGGCATCAAGGCGGATTTTCTCACCAGCAAACACAAACGGGACATTGAACGTATTGCCCTGTCCAACAATTTGAAGCTGCATTATTTCACTGACACGGCAGACATGGACGCCGTGATCGGCCAGTGTGAAATCCTGTACGGTTACATCCCCCCGGAAAAGCTGCGGCAGGCAGCGTCCCTGCGCTGGCTGGCCTGCGCTTCCTCCGGCGTGGAGCAATATCTGGGCGAATACCTTTATGCCGCCCCCGGCGTGATCCTGACCAACTCCGCCGGCGCATACGGCATCACCATCAGCGAACATATCATCACCACTCTGCTGATGCTCCTGCGCCGCATCCCGGAATATTACGACGTGGTGCACCAGCACCAGTGGAAAGATCTGGGCCGTATTCGTTCCATTTACGGCAGCGTAATCACCGTGGTGGGCACCGGCGACATCGGCACCGCCTTTGCCCAGCGAGCCAAAGCCCTGGGTGCGGCCCATATCCGCGGCGTGCACCGCACCAACAAAGTGCTGCCCCGCTGTTTCGACGAGAGCTACGCTGTGGAGGATCTGGACTTCGCTTTGGCCGGAGCGGACATTGTGGTGCTCTGCGTTCCCGGCACCAAGGAGACTGAGCATCTCATTACCCGGGAGCGGCTGGGCCTGCTGAAAAAGACTTCTGTACTGATCAACGTAGGCCGTGGTTCCGTGCTGGATCAGGACGCGCTGATGGAGGTTCTCAACAGCGGCAAGATTGCCGGCGCAGCGCTGGATGTGACCAATCCGGAACCGCTGCCGCCGGAACATCCTTTGTGGAATACCAAAAATTTGATTATCACGCCCCATGTGTCCGGCAATATGTCTCTGGATATCACCTGCGACATCGACGTGAATATGTTCTGCGACAATCTGACCCGCTACTGCCGCCAGCAGCCCCTGAAGCATGTGGTGGAGCGCAGCGTGGGTTATTAAAGGAGGCCGCCATGTTTTTATTTAACCGAAAAAGTCCCGAAGAAAAGGAAGCAGCGCGTCTGGAAAAGCTGCGCCGCACCGAGGGCGACCGCGCCTTTGGCGGCGCCATCATGACGCCGGTGAGCTCGCTTTCCCTGGCCGACATCTGCATGGTCCGCCTGGTGCCAGAGGCGCAGGCGCTGCAGATTAACTGCGGCCGCAAAAGCGTTTCTATCCCCTATGCCGCCCTGCGCGGTATGACCACCTCCAGCGAAGCCCAGATCGCACGGAACGAAAGCCCGATTACTGCTTCTGAAATGGCGGCGTTGCTCTCCGGCGACGCCGGGCAATTTGTGGGCGACCTGGATAAAAACGCCGAGGCCCGCGCCCGCTGGTTCATCGCCATTGACTATGCGGACGAAGCCGGCGCCCCGCAACGGCTGGTTTTCATTGCCTACAGCATGCGCGGGCCGTACATCGCCCGCAGCAAACTCTATGCCGCCACGCAGTTTGAAGAAACGCTTAACGATATCATGCAGCGTTTCAGCGCAGCAGGGCAGTCATCCTGACAAATACCGGTTCAGAAAGGGCGCGAATTGTTTCGCGCCCTTTTGTTTGGAAAATTTTACATTCTTTTACAAAAAAATCCGTTGCAATTCCGACCCTTTCGCGGTATTCTAAAGGACAGATGCGGTTTTTTCCGCCGCGTTTTCTGTACAAATCGCTGTGTTTCATTTTGATAAGGAGATGCTTTTTTCTGTGAATAAAAAATGCCACTGGCTGCTGGCCGCTCATCTGATGGGAGACGGGTCTTGGCGTCTGCACGGCCTGGCACTGAAGCTGGGCAGCATTATGCCGGACGTGCTTTTGTACACCTATGTTTCCGGACATAAATACGACACCACCGCAGAAAAGGTGGCCGGGAACCTGGCGGAACTGAAGCGCGCCGGCTCCTGGACGGTGCGTGATTGCTTCCGTCTGGGTTATAATCTTCATTTTCTGGAGGACTATTTCACCTATCCCCACAACAGCCATTTTGAGGGCGGCTTTATTGCGCACTGCCTGTACGAGCACCGGCTCAGCCGGGCACTGCAGCGCTATCTGCACGAAAATCCCCGCCCAGCGGCAACGGTTCTCCCCCCTCCGGATGCCGTTTGCGCCGTGCTGGAGGAGCACCACAGCGCCTATATGCGCACCGCTCCTTCCCCGGAAAACGATGCGGCTTACATCGTTTCCTGCACCGAACTGGTGGGCTGGGAAGTGTTTGCCGCCTTCAGCCGCCAGGCCGCTTCGGCCCGGGCACTGGCCTTCATGCAGCGCGTCGGCATTGCATAAACTGCTCTGGCGCTCCTGTCCCAAGCGGACAGGAGCGCTTTTTTCTCCCTGTGAAAAAATTCGCCCTTCTGATTCGTATTCAGGGTGAAAGCGCACACCGGCCGGATGCGCTGGACAAAGGAGTGAACTGCCATGAACAAACTTTCCCAGCGCGAAGAAGCAGAGCGGCTGGTCGAGACCTATTCCGATCTGATCCTGCGTCTGTGCTGGACCTATCTGAAAAACACCCAGGACGCCGAGGACATCTGCCAGAACACCTTTGTGAAACTTCTGTACGGAAATGTGCATTTTACCTCACCCGAACATGAAAAAGCCTGGATTATCCGCACAGCCTCCAACGAGTGCAAAGATCTGCTGAAAAGCGCCCACCGCTCACGCACCTGCGCACTGGACGCCTGCGGTGATTATGCCGTGCCGGAGGCGGAAAACGAAGGCAGCGTCCTCGCCGCCGTGGCGCAGCTGCCTGAATCGTACCGCGAGGTTCTTTATCTGCATTACTTTGAGGGATACAGCCTCAAAGAGATCGGCGCCCTGCTGAACATCCCGGCGGCTACCGCCGGCACCCGGCTGGCCCGGGGCCGTGAAAAACTCAAAGCGATTTTGGAGGGAGAATACTATGAACACTGCATTTGATTATAAAACCGAATTGAACCAGCTGCGCTTCACCCCCGAAGAGAAGGCCGCCATGACTGATCGCCTCCTCTCCGCCGCGCAGAAAAACGGCAGCGCCCAAACATCACGCCGCCGCTGGAAGCGCAGTGCCGTGGCGGCAGTGGCCGCTGTGGCCTGCCTGTGCGTCGGCGCGGGCGCCGTTGGCGTCACAAAACTGGCCAGTGACACTTTCTCCCCGGTATTCGGCAGCGCGGAAACGGAAATCGTAGACAAAATCGGCCATCCCATTGGTGCTTCTGCCACCGCTGCCGGCGTAACCATCACCGCCGACGCCATCATCGGCGACAAGCACCACTATGCCATCGCTTACACCATCGAAAAAACCGACGGCTCGGCCTTCGATTTGGACGCGAACGCTACCGTGGGCAACGGCGTTCTTCCTCTGACATTTGAACAGCAGGATACGAATATCGGTCTGATGGGTGGTTCCCACGGCAGTTCCTATTTTTATGACGCCGATCCCTCGGACAACGCCATCCAGTTCGTGGAAGAACGTGAAGTAGACGGCAACCTGCCCGTCGGCGGCGCGGCGAAAGCGGTGTTCCGGAACCTGTACTCTTATCCGAACGGCGACTATGAGAACCGCCAGCTTCTGGCCGAAGGCAAATGGGTTCTGAAATTCGACCTGGATTTTGAGGATACCTCCATCGCCCTGCGCGCCGGGCAAAGCACCACGCTCAACGACATGCCCATCACCATCAATGCCGTTACCCTCTCTCCCCTGGCGCTGCGAGTAGACTATACCGTAGAGAGCGCCGTAGTGTGGGAGGACGCACCCAGCGGACGGGAAACCGCGTATAATCGCACCCAGAGCGACCGCTATCTTTCCGATCTCACAGTGCTTCTCACGATGAAAGACGGCACGGTGATGGATCTCACAAGCGCCGGCGGCTCGCTCTCTCCCAACTACAGCGAGGACGTGACGCAAGCCCAGAAAGGCCAGGTATTTGATACGATCATCGATCCTGCCGATGTGGAAAGCGTTACTGTAGGTAATATCGTAATTCCGGTCGAGGCATCCTGAAGATTTCCTGACATTAAAAAAGGTTCCTGTGCGCATATGCGCGCAGGAACCTTTCCTTTTATGTACCGCTTTTGATTTCCAGCGTGTAATGATCCATGCCAGGGAACATATTCAAAAACTCCTGCACCACCATTTCAGCGCGCTGCGCACTGGCAGACAACAAACCGTTTTCCGTGGCTTTGGCTTCAATGCTCTGTTTTTGGTCGGCGGTAAAGCCGGTATAATCCTCAATAGTGATGGGATTGAACAGATTCCGCGTTTCATCGTAAACTTCAAGACTATCCTCCAAAACTTCGTTGGAGAAAATCTCCGCCGCCGGCAGCGTCACAGTAACAACATCGCCCGACACCTCCACTGCCGCCTCCGCCAGATCGACACCGGCACGAATGACACCGTCGTATGAAACAATAAAACTTTTGGTTGTAAAGGGGACTTCCCAGCCGTAAAAATCCAGAGTGTTTTCAAATTTTCCCATATTGGTATAGCGGTATTCCACTGTTACCAAGTCGCTGACCTCCCGGAGCTGCTGGTCCAGAAGATCTGCCGTGATTTTCGCCCTGCGTCCCTGTCCGCCCCAAAGCATGCCGGCGGCAAACGCAAGCAGCAGCAGAACCACCACCGCTGCTGCCGGCAATAAGATCCGCCGCATCCCCAAAGTCAGGCTTTTTTTCTCTTTCGCCATGACTCGCGCTTAAAAATCCGCGTTGCCCACCGTGCGGGGGTGCGGAAGCACGTCGCGGATGTTGCTCACACCGGTGAGATACATAATCATGCGTTCAAAGCCCAGGCCGTAGCCAGCGTGCTTCGTACCACCGTAGCGGCGCAGATCAAGATACCACCAATAGTCGTCCCGGTTCATGCCCAGCTCGTCCATGCGGCGTTCCAGCAGTTCCAAGCGTTCCTCACGCTGGCTGCCGCCGATAATCTCGCCGATGCCGGGTACCAGGCAGTCCGCCGCCGCCACCGTCTTGCCATCGTCGTTGAGGCGCATGTAAAACGCCTTGATTTCCTTGGGATAGTCGGTAACGAACACAGGTTTGCGGAACAGCTGCTCGGTCAGGTAGCGTTCGTGCTCCGTGGCCAGATCACAGCCCCAGTAAACCGGGAACTTGAAGTCCTGGCTGCTTTCGGAGAGGAGTTTCACCGCTTCGGTATAGCTGACGCGGGCGAACTCCGACGTCATCACGTGGTTGAGCCGCTCCAGCAAACCTTTATCCACAAAACTGTTGAAAAATTTCAGTTCATCCGGGCAGCGCTCCATCGTGCGGCGGATGATAAATTTGATCATCGCTTCGGCGGTGTCCATATAATCGTTCAGATCGGCAAACGCCATCTCCGGTTCGATCATCCAGAACTCAGCGGCATGGCGCTGGGTGTTGGAATTTTCGGCGCGGAAGGTGGGGCCGAACGTATACACATTGCCAAAAGCCATGGCAAAGGACTCGGCATTAAGCTGGCCGGATACTGTCAGGTTCGCGGCTTTGCCGAAAAAGTCCTGGCTGAAGTCCACCGCACCGTCTTCAGTCAGCGGCGGATTTTTGGCGTCCAGCGTAGTCACGCGAAACATTTCACCCGCGCCCTCGCAGTCGCTGGCAGTGATCAGGGGCGTATGCACATACACAAAGCCACGCTCCTGGAAAAACTCATGCACCGCCATCGCCGCCACGGAGCGCACGCGAAACACCGCCGAAAACAGGTTTGTGCGGGGGCGCAAATGGGCGATGGTGCGCAGATATTCCACCGTGTGGCGCTTTTTCTGCAAGGGATACTCCGGCGTGGAGGGGCCTTCCACCGCAATATTCAGTGCCGTCAGTTCCAAAGGCTGCTTGGCCTCAGGCGTCAGCTTCACCGTGCCGCGCACGATCAGAGAAGATCCCACATTCAGCTTGGCGATTTCCCGGTAATTGTCCACCGTTCCATCCTCAAATACCACCTGCAGATTTTTAAAGCAGCTGCCGTCGTTAAGTTCGATGAAGCCAAAGGTTTTCATGTCGCGGATGGTGCGCACCCAGCCGCAGACGGTGATTTCCTGGCCGCTCAAGGCCTCGCCGTCGGCATACACAGCGGCAATTTCGGTTCTCTTCATATTGTCAAATCCCTTCTTTTCGGCATTCGGTTCGTCAAAATATAGAAACATTATAGCCAGCTTTCGTGGATTTGACAAGGCACCGTGCGAAAAAACTCCTTGCTTTTGCGTTTCGTTCCTCGTATGATGGAAAAAACGCATACCCTTCAAAGGAGAACGCAGCCTCATGGAAGTCCTGTACAATCTGCCGGCACTGTATCTGCTGGCCATCAACATCGCCACTTTTTCGGCTTTCGGCGCAGATAAGCGGCGTGCCCGGCGCGAGTCCTGGCGCATCCCGGAAAAAACACTCTTTCTGCTCTCTCTTCTGGGCGGCAGTGCCGGCGCGCTGCTGGGCATGCGCATTTTCCATCACAAAACGCGCAAATGGTATTTCCGTTTCGGCATCCCTCTCCTGCTGATTTTACAGGGCGCGGCGCTCTGCTGCTTTGCCGCCTTCGCTGCCGGGCTGTTCGCTCCAACGACAGCCTGAACGGTCGCTTCAGACAGTCCAAATGCAAAATCCACAGCATTTTTCAAAAGATTTTCCCGTTTTTTTCCGTTTTCTCTTGACACAGCCCTTTGGTTATGCTATCATTTCAAGGCTGACATTTTCCTGCCATATCTGCAGGTGTAGCACAACGGCTAGGGCACCAGCCTTCCAAGCTGAGGACGTGGGTTCGATTCCCATCACCTGCTCCATATGCGCCTGTAGCTCAGTTGGATAGAGCAACCGCCTTCTAAGCGGTAGGTCGCGGGTTCGAATCCCTCCAGGCGTACCATCTTTTTCCGATGAATCTGCTTCAGGCGGGCAGGAGGTCAGCAGCATTGGTTCCACCCAACGGAATCCGCTATGGTGGGTGTGGCGCAGTTGGTTAGCGCGCCAGATTGTGGCTCTGGAGGCCGAGGGTTCGAATCCCTTCACCCACCCCAGAGAAAGTTCAGCGGGTCGGACGTGCTGTCCGGCCCCACGAATTTTCCCCTTGTATTGGGGTGTAGCCAAGTGGTAAGGCAAGGGACTTTGACTCCCTCACTCGCTGGTTCGAGTCCAGCCATCCCAGCCAGCATACCGGATGCAGCGATCTTTCAGCTGTATTTTTTATAAATGCGCGTCCTGCGCGCACATGATGTGACCCGTTAGCTCAGTTGGCAGAGCAATTGCCTTTTAAGCAATGGGTCCGGAGTTCGAATCTCCGACGGGTCACCAAGAGAGACGTATCTGCTTTGCAGATACGTCTCTTTTTTTCGCTATTGACAAATGGATCTCTGCATCATATAGTGTATATACACTACAAGGGATATGTATACGAAAAAGAGCGTTTATTCCCGTAAAACAGAACGGGTGAAACGAAAAGAAGGGAGATTTTGTTATGAATGTAGCAAAAACCATGGAGAACCTGAAAAAACGCGGTTTCACCGTATCCTATTTTGACACTGCCGCCCAAGCGGCAGATTACCTTGACCGGTCGATCGATAGCCAAAGCGTAGGTGTCGGCGGCTCCGTCACTTTGCGGGATATGGGCGTTTACGAAAAACTCGCCGCCCATAATGAAGTGTTCTGGCAGTGGTATGCCCCCGAGGGTACGTCCCAGGAAGAAACCTACCGCAAGGCGGAACGGGCTGATGTATACCTTTCTTCCGTCAACGCAATTGCCGAAACCGGCGAGATCCTCAACATTGACGGCACAGGCAATCGGGTCGCTGCCACACTGTACGGCCACAAAAAGCTCTACCTGGTCACCAGCATCAATAAAATTGCGGCCGATTATGACGCCGCCCTGTGGCGCGCCCGCAATATCGCCAGCCCCAAAAACGCCCAGCGTTTGCAAAAAAAGACCCCCTGCGCCCTACGCGGCGACAAATGCTACGATTGTTCCAGCCCTGATCGCATCTGCCGTGGCCTGGTAGTGCTGTGGGAGCCTGTCAAGGGGATCGGGGAAACCGAGGTAGTCCTGATCGGCGAAACGCTGGGTTATTAAGATCCCAATCAGAAAAAGAGGAAGGAATACAGTTCATGGAATTTGAATATAATCTCCCTGTCCACATTGTTTTTGGCCGCGGATGCATCGAACAGCTGGGCTCGGAAGCCGCCAAACTGGGCAAACGCGCCCTGTTGGTCACCGGCCGCAGCAGTACAAAAAAGAGCGGCCTTTTGGACCGCGCCGCCGCACTGCTGAAAGACGCCGGCGTGGAAAGCGTCGTATTTGATAAAGTTACCCAGAATCCGCTGACCACTACCGTAATGGAAGGCGCAGCCTTTGGCCGGAAAGCAAAATGCGATCTGGTCGTAGCGCTGGGCGGCGGCAGCACTATGGATGCCGCCAAAGCCATCGCCCTAATGTGCCGGTGCGAAGGAGATATCCTTGATTATCAGCTGCTGCGCCGCACCCCTCAGCCCATTCTGCCGCTGATTGCCGTTCCTACCACCTGCGGTACCGGCAGCGAGGTCAACGGCACCGCCGTGCTGTCGGATCCCACCACGAACGACAAACGGGGTATGCGCAACAACGACTATCTTCCAACGGTGTCTATCGTGGACCCGCTGCTGATGAAAACCATGCCAAAACCTGTTTTGGCCGCTGTGGGCTTTGACGCGCTATGCCACAATATGGAGGCATTTCTCTCCCGCAAAAGGCAGCCTTTTTCCGAAATCATGGCCTTACGCGGTATGGAACTGAGCGTCAAATTCCTTCCCCGGGTATATGAAAACCCTGACGACGATGAAGCCTGGGAAGCCGTCACTCTGGCCAGCACATTCGGCGGCATGAGCATTTATACCAGCTCCGTCGTAGCGCCCCATGGCATCGAGCACCCCGCCAGCGGCCTGCGCGACATTGTCCACGGCTGCGGTCTGGCCGCGCTAACGCCCATAGTTTATGAGCACACCCTGTCCGCCGCGCCCGAAAAGTTCCGAACTATTGCCAAACTGCTGGGCGGAAAAAAAGCCGCCGACTGCCCGGACGCTATACGCCGTTTTCTTGAACGCATCGATCTGAACTGCACTCTGTCCGAGCAGGGCGTGCAGGAGGAGGACATTGACTGGATGACGGAAAACTGTTTCCAGGTTTCTGCCATGATGCTTCAGAACCATCCCTGCAAGCTGACGCCGGATGATGTACGCGCCATCTATCGCGCCGCACTGTGACCGTTTCCGCATTTTCTTGACTTTTTCCGCAAAAACGCTATAATAGAAAGGAAAATTGAAACTTTATCGGAATCGAGGCCATCTATGAAAAATCCCAAGTCCCTCATCTGTCTTACCTTTGGTATTCTGTTCATCGGCGCAGCGCTGGTTTTGCGCGGCACAGGCAACAACGAATTGGTTGTCACCGCGATTTTGGCAGGTATTTTCCTGCTGATTGTCTCCTACCATATGCACAAGGAGCCAGATCGTTATGCCGATGATGACGATGATGACGATGATGACGATTTTTAAGCGCGTCTCTCCCGCAAGTTAAAAACCGCTCCGACGGACATCCGTCGGAGCGGTTTTTTCCCTGTCTTTATACGGCAAGCTCCAGCTGTTCCCAAGTATATCCGCCCTGCTCGATGCTCTCCCAGCTGGTAAAGCGTGCTTCCAATTCCACCCAAGTCAGATAGCGGAAATAAAATTCCGTTTCCAGATGGCAGGGAATGATATCTGTAATGATGCCCGCAATCTGGTCAAACTCTTCCGGAATTCCCGCCGTGTTGGGAAAAGTCACCCGCACGCGCCCGCTCTTCCCGGTCTCCGCTACCACCGCCCGGATTCCGCAGCCGCTCAGCGCGCGATTGATAGACTCTATCGTAAAGCCATCGCCGCTGATCTGCAGCAAGGCAAGAATTGCCGAACGCCGCAGCTCCAGGGTCGGCGCCGCCGGCTTTTTTGCAAACAGTACCTCGCGGAGCGCAAGGCCCCAGTCCTTTGCCGTGGGCACCAGCACTTCCCGCTCGCTTTCCTCCGCTGCCGCTTCACAGCCGTCCAGCGCCGCGCCGATACTCTCGATTTCACCGTTCCCGATGCTCCCCGGCGCAAACGTATAAATGCCGACCGGACGCAGCAATCCCCGGATGTATTCTGCATACCCCAATGCGCTCCCTCCTTTTTAGTCCAATGCTTGCACAGAGAGTTTCCCCAGCACCGGCAGTACAGACACCGACACCGCCACATCGTCCACCGGCGACAGAATACGATAGCCGGCAATACCATTCAAGCCGTTCAGCAGAGCGTACAGTTCGGACAGCGGCACCGCACAACCCAGACGCGCACCGGTAAAATAGGCCCGCAGCACTGTCTCCACCGCTTTCTCTGCCGCTTCCAGTGTCTCTCCTGTGCTTAAATGCACTCCAACGTCGATATCCACCGTCTGCACCGCGGGTGCTTTCACCTGTACATCGACAGCGATTTCTCGTTTCCGTTCCAAAGCCGCCTGGATCTCCTGACACAGCGCCTCCTCTGGTACGCCTGCCGTGGTGGCCACATAGACGTCCACCGTACCGATCCCTCTGGCCCGGCCCACGGCTCTGGCCGCCGCCACCCCGGGATACAGCATAGCTTCCGTCTCGTAAAAAGCGGCGTTGGCCCCGTTGGGCAGGCGCTGATAACTGTCCAGGATCCGGCCGCGCAGGGTTTCATCGTCTTCTGCATCCTCTCCGCCGGCGAAAGCCGTTGGATTGCTGCAGCTGACGATACCCGCCGGCGGCGCGGACAGAAACAACACCGTATCCGCCGCCGTATTTCCCGCCGCGCCGGCTTCCACCGCCTGCGCCGGCACATCCGCGAAGGTTTCCCCCGCAGCCAGAGCCGCTTCCTGCACCGTTTCATAGCGCACCCCCACAGCGTTGAGACATACGGTTCCTGCCGGAATGGCAAGATCCTCCTGCGGCGCGGTACGCACGGAAAAGCGCATCGTACCTGTAGCTTTTACTGCAGCACGGCGTTCCAGCGCCCGTGTCTGCGCATGATAGTCCAGATAAACTCCCCGGGCTGTCTGCGGAAAACTCTGCCGCTGCACCCAGTCCATCTGAACATAAAGGGCCTGCACCTGCGCCGCCACGGCATACAGCCGCACCGCCAGATCGCAGGAATGAGAAACATCCCGCCCGATGCGCTTTGAAAAATCCTCCAACAGCGCCTGATAAATTTCCTCCACCGTTTTCAATCCCATTCTCCTCTCATTGAATGGTCAGCGCCACCTCGATAGGGTCGCCTTTATACTGCAGCGCAACGCGCAGCGTATAAAGGCCCTGTTCCGCATTGTCCAGCGTCACGCCGGTAACGTCCAGATCCTCCTCCTCATGCAGCGCTTCCCGTACCGCCGCCTCGGCCGCGCTGCTGCACTCCCGCGCGTTTACCCGACCCAGCTGATGCAGCGTACTCCCCAGCGTAGAGATAAAGGGGAACCCTTCCCGGCGGGCCGTCAAGCGGTACAGTACCCGCTGAATCAACTCCGCACTGCCCTCCACCATTTCCATCCCGCCGTTTTCCAGCGCCACATAATCTCCATTCCTGATTTTTAACTCCATAGCCTTATTCTCCTCTGTACTTCACAGCCCGCCCGGTCCAGACGTCCCACAATCGCACGGAGCATACGCCTCTCCGTTGATCAGCAGCTGCCCGGTTAGTTCAATGGCGCCATTGTTGCGCAGGCAAATGGACGCTCTCTCAGAAAAGAGATACACCTCTCCATCCTCCAGTGCTGCTGCCCTCTGCTCCTTGTGTGTGCCCAGCACAAAGACTTCCTCCCCGCCGGGGCCGCCTTTGAGCACCACTACTTGGTCGCCGCTTTTGGGCTGCCAAAGCATGCCGCCTGGTGTACACACAGGAAGATCCCGCACCTCTCCCCGGGTATACACCCCTGCCCGGTCGCCGCCGATAGTGGTCACACCTAAATCTGCCGCGGTTTCCTCCGCGGTGCGCGCTGCGCGCAGCTTTTGTGATAGCCACATTATTCTTCCAGCCTCCTCATACGCAGTGTTGTCGTTTCTCCTGCAGCATTGCAGCAATACGCCGCCTCTTCCACATAGAAGTCGCCTTGAATGCCGATATCACTGCGCTCCATGCGTATCACGCTTCCCGGCGCTGCTCCTTGTCTTCCCGGCAGCACCGCCGTCAGCTGCCGAGCCCCCTCCCGGGAGCGTTCGATCTGATATTGCCCCGTATAGCGCATCGCCGCACTGCTGCTGCGCCCTGGCACATACAGTACCCGCCGGCAACAGCCGCCCCGATCCAGAAACGCCGTGTGCTCCACCCGCTGCCTCTGGCGGCGCACTTTGTCTACCACCAGCACTTCCGAATACACACCATAGCGCCGGTCCTGCCAACGCAGCTCCAGCAGCGGCGTCCCGGCGCCGATCACAAACCGTCTTCCATTGTCCTTCCACGCTGCAGGCAGCAGCAGTCCTTCCGCCGTGATACGCGGCACGAACCCGCCGACCCACCGGGTAAATCCTTCCAGCGCCCTCCACTGACTTTCACCACTGGACACACTGTACTCCGCTTGCCCTTGAAGTTCCGAAAACATCCCCCAGGACAGGCCATAGGGTGCCGCATGACGGCGCAGCAGCTCTGAAAGTGTGGGCCGGGTATAGGTCACGGCCTCCGCCTCGTTGTCCAGCAACAGCGCAGCCAGGCCGCGGCCACTAATCTCCAGTGTCTGCCCGGCGCCGTTTTGCACGATTTCCGTTTCATCCACCACCGCCCGGAGCAAAACCGTCCCCTTCTCCTGCAGCGTCACACGCCAGGCCCGTTCCAAAAGTGCAGCCTGCGCCGCATGATACGGGCATTTCAAATAAAAACTGTCGCAGGGTACGCCGCCTGTCAGAGTCGTTTCCCATTCCAAAAGAGGCGCGAGCACTACGCTTCCGCCGCCATAAAGCTGTACAACCGCCTCCATTATGTCACACGCACCTTCTGTCCCATCGTAATGTAATTGGGGTTTTTGATGCCGGGATTCCATTCCAGGAGCACCTCCAGCGATATGCCGTATCTGCGCGCAATTCCCCATAGCGTCTCGCCTTTGCGCACAGTGTGATAGCACACCTGTCCCGCGGTGCGCCCGCCTCCGCTTCCTGCGGACGGCCCAGATGCAGCCGCGGTGCCCGCTGCTGTTTCCTGCAGCTCCGGTTCATACAAATCACAGCTTTCCCAGAATTCAAAGGTGTACGCCACATAATCCGGCCGCGGTGCCTGCGCCAGAGACAATGCCGCAAAGTACACATGGGCCGACTGCCAACATGGATGCACCAGCACCCCCTCGCCGCCGTCGTAATACACCGTAGCCAAGCGTTTGAATTCTTCATAAGCGCCTTCCCCCACAAATTCGCCGCTGCCTTTCATCACACGCATTCCCTGTCCGAGATTCTGCAGTACATAATAACCGTAGGGCACCTCCCGCGCCGTCAGGCGGCGGTGATAGGTGATGCTGTAACTCCTCGGATTGTGGGGCCAGACATAGTTTTTATAGCGCATGGGCTGTAATTTAGCCATGTCTTTCCTCCTTACATCAATTCAAACCCGCCATCGTAGCGGCGGGCGTCCCGTTCCAGCCAAGCCGACCAATCCGCCATTTCCACCTCCGCCGTCAAACGGTCCCGCTCGTTTTCTTTTTCTGCAGCCGCATAACTGTCCTGCCGCGCCGGCGGCGCGCTGCTCCGCTCAATCTGCCGAAGCTTTTTCAGCAGCTGCGCTGCACCGTCACCAGAAGCCGGGGTGAATGCATTTCCTCCTCCCGGGACCCGGTAGCCAAACGTACTCTCCACACGTTCCGTTCCTGCCCGCAGAAGATCCGGCAGCGTCCGTTCCTCCACATCTTCCAGTGTCTCTTTCCGCGCCGCCGGACGCGCCCATACCGCAGCAGCGGTATTTTCCTGGGCAGGCGGCTGCCGCAGCGCTTCTGCCTCTGCACCCGCCGTCCAGGCGGACTCTTCCGGGGCAGGCGGCTGCAGCGCCGCCTGCCCCTCCCCCTCCGCACCTTTCGGCGCAGAACGGGTATTTATATAAACTGGCACGTTCTGCTCAATCAAAGTACTTTGACGAAACAGCGTCTGCCAGAGAATCCTGCTGCGCTCCTCCAACGCCCTCCAATACGTCAAACGGATCTTCCCTATTTCATAATTTGATAACGTTCCCAGTCAAACGCCGTGTTCTCCGTCCCCTCCGTATCCATCAGCGGCGCGCCGCAAACGGTGCACCGCCGTTCCATAGCGGCGGCTCGGCATGCCGGGCAAAGTTCAGAAAGCGCCTCTTCACCATCCAGCTGCTGCTGCAAAACGCAGTACAGCAGTTCCCGCCGCGTCATGCGTCTTGCCCGTTTTTCCCCGGGTAAAACACCAAACTGTTTGAGCACACGCCACCGCAGCCTCTCTTCCGGCGCGTGCTTCAAACTTTTTTTAGCGCTTCGGCACTCCTTTCACCGCAGTCGAACCCGGGGTCAATCTCCCTGCTCCATGTACTGTAGGCCGCCGCCACAGCGTTGATTTCCTCTGCGCTCAGCGTCTGCAGCACTTCTTGGGCGCTTTGGAATACTGGCGTTCCGCGGATGCACAGGCACCGGGCCGCCAGCGCCGCACAGCCGTGCACGCCGTCCGCAAAAGCGTCGCCGCCTTCCTCTGCGCTTTCTTTGGCGCGCAGTTCCAACAGCTCCGCAGCACTCAGCAGCACCATATGCACCTTCTGCCCTCGCAGCACGAAATCCCGCACTCGTTCTTCATTGAGAAGCCGATACAGCGCTTTTTCCATCAGGCCGCCACCTCCATGCGTTTAGCCGCCAGCACGTTCACGCTCTCAGCCACCATGGCACCCAGCTGTCCTTCTTCGGCAATACTGCCCCATTGGCAGCCGCTGTAGATCACCTTACGGTCCGGTTTGCAGATCACCAGAGAAAAGTCTGCCAAATCATAAAAATTGATCCCATCGCTGATAGCCTCATCGGTAGCGTACAGGCGTTTCAGCGTCAGGCTGTACTGAGTCTGCCCCGGCAGAATCGCCACTGGTTCGCTCTCGCCGAACGCTTCCACACTCTGGCTGGTCTTACTGGCTTTGGCCGTATAACTCTGCACCACGGCCACCTTTCTCCCCTCCACCTCAAGATAAATATCGCTGCTGGTGGGAAAACCCGAAACCTCCATATCCTTCGCCCTCCTTCTTTCAAATCGTAATATGCGCCGTCAGATAGATCTGGTTCAGCCCATGGGCCACCGCAAAAGAAAATTCCACCTCGCACACCGTGGCGTTTTCCTCCGAAGCACGAACCGTCACATCGCCATAGCCGTCAATGATCTCTGCCTGGCGTTTGTTCTCCAATTCCACGATCACCCGGGAGCGCACGGCGCTGCGGGTCTGCGCCGTGTTCTTGGCCCGATTAAACGTTCTGCGCAGCGCGCTGCGGATCTGTGGGATCACATTGTCCACAATCAGCACTGTGCTCAGTTCGCGCCAGGTACTGTCCGATGCTCCTCCAGTCGTGGTACGGGTGGTCACACCCCGCACGGGGCTTGCAATTCCCGCGTTGCCTTCCAGCGGCGTCACGCCGCCGCGCACCAGCAGATCGATCTCATCGTCGCTGAAATCTGCCGCCACACCACTTATGCCCTCCAACGGCGCACCATTGAGGGGGATTGCCGGATCGGCAGTGGCCGCGATCACCGCTGCCACCGCCGCCGCAGCCGCCGGACCGCTCAGCATTTCGCCGCCGCTGTCCAATGCCCGACCGCCCAAAAGCACCACGCGCTCGCTATTGAGAGCCTCGGCCTGCTCGATCATGGCGCTCACGGTTTCTTCCTCGCTGCCGGCCACAGCAATGCGCTCCCGGCGTGCGCTGGAAGCTGCTGTCACACTGTCGCGCAACGCCTGCAAAACCTCTGTGTCCGCACTGTCGCACACAACGACGCTCACATCTTCCTGCGCACTCAATGCGGCAAACGCCGCCTCATAGTCCTGCTTATCCGCCGGAGCCGCCACGGCCACTGCAGCCACTGCAGCCGCACCATTTTGATACAGCAGCCGCAGCAGCCCCTCCATAGCACTGCTTTCGTTATCCTCGCCAAAAGCGCTCACTCCTGCGGTATAGCTTGTGAGGCGCACGGCTCTGTTCGCCTCTCCCTTCGCAGCCCTGGCCGCTACGCCGATCACCTTTTTGGCCGTACCTCCGCTGATGGCCGAAGAAGCATCATAGGAAGAATACACCCCCGGCCGCTCATGCATCACTGTGCTGTTCATTGCACCACACCTTTCAAATGAAAATCAGTCAGTGCTGCGCCTTCTTCGGCGCGCACCGCTGTGAAATAGGCCCGGCACGCCACAGTGCACCGCCCCTTAAGATATCCGCTCTTGCCGTCAGCACCAATCTCGCCGCGCTGCACCGCATCTGCCCGCAGTCCCTCCGCCAGCGGCGCAAATAATTCCTTTTCCAGCATTTCAAAACCCTTTTCGATCTCCGCTGCGCTGCCGTGCGGCGCATAGAAATCCACATACAGCTTCAGTTCCAGCACCCGACCGTAGCGCTCTACTATTTCGCCCCGTTCTGCATCCCACTGCTGACCAAGATAGTTCCACAGTGCTGCAGGCCCGCTTTGCGTCTCCTGCACACCCAGCACCGCCGCCGCACCGGAAAGAGCCGGCAGCCGCGCTCGATCCCAAGCTCCTACCGTGGGAATCCCATGCTTTTCCAGCACCTGTTCCAGCAGTGTCTGCACGGTTTCCAGTCCTCCGCTCATACCAGCCCCTCTCTTTCCAGCCGCAGAATACCCCACCAATGGGATTTTTCCGCTCCCACATAGATGGCCGCCGCATGCTGCGCCACATACGCCGCACCGCCGGCGCGCACTTTATCACCTGCCTGCAGCGGCTGTTCTTTCGGTCCGATATACAGCCAGCGCCGCAGATCCGCCGCGCCGAAATTGGTTTCCTCCCAGGGTTCTTTGGTCTCCTGGCACCGAATCAGCTGCACAAACGCTCTCGTTTGCGCCAGGGCATTCTCGTGCTCAATCTCCACCCTCGCCCCAAAATGCCGCAGGATATCAGCAAAGGATTCCGTCATCCCCGCACCCCCAAGAAGGCAAAGCCGCCGTCGCTGCACAGCGGCGCCAGCAGCCGCTCTGCCGCAGCACGCAGTTCCCTGGCTGCCGCGGCGCAGGATGCTCCATCCCGATTGTGTACGCTCACATCGCCGGCGCTCCACGAAGCAGTACCCGCTGCGCCTTTGGTATTGAAATAATCCGCCGCAGCCAGGCTTGCCGCCGCGCAGATCAGGCGGCTCGCAGACGAAATTGCAAAGATTACCAATAATCCCGATTATGGCGTTGGGACTGGATGTTAGGAGGTAGAATGATGGA
>ERZ856578.2313-NODE-2313-length-31892-cov-189.501713_pt1 | contig 31892 bp, 27 predicted proteins | sample MGYA00514384_ERZ856578 | MGnify/ENA primary metagenome ERZ856578 (study PRJEB29103, sample SAMN06111958) | human gut metagenome | biome: human gut; feature: ankylosing spondylitis patient; material: healthy_person | host: Homo sapiens | place: China:Hangzhou... | reverse complement strand
GAAAGTTACGCCGCTGTCAAACCTTTAGAACGGCGGAATTGCCTGCGGCGGCACGCCGCCGTTAGCGCTTGAGGTTTACTATTTCTTCGAGCATCGTGTCCGAAGTGGTGATGATTCTTGAGTTTGCCTGGAAGCCTCTCTGCGTGATGATCATATCGGAGAATTCCTGCGACAAGTCAACGTTAGACATTTCGAGCGCACCCGATACTACAGAAGCAGAACCGTTTTCGCCAGCAATGTTTACCTGAGGCTGACCCGATGAAAGAGTTTCTCTCCAGTAGGAGCTTCCCACCTGCTCAAGACCGTTGGGGTTATCGAATGTAACAATATCAATTCTGCCGAGCATTATGATACCGTGTACGCTGTGTACACCGTAAATAGTGCCGTCCTCGTTGATATATACGCTGTCAAGATCCTTTACCGTCTGCGTAGCCGCAACACGTCCGTCTGTCATCTTGATATTGCCCAGAAGCTGGACCATATCAGAGTAGAAGTTGTTCGAGCCGCCTGCAAGACCTACCTTGCCGTCTGTGGCAAGAAGCGTTTCAAGTGCGCCGTTTGCAGCGTCCCAGTCCGTACTTGTAACCTTAAGCTGATACTTTTCGTTACTGCCTGCCGCCTTGTCTACAGCCGCCTGTATGTCGGCTACCGTAGCACCGGGGCAAACGCTTATCGTAAGACCGTTGTCCGACCACTTTGCCGTTGTGTCTGCGGCATTCTTTGAATATCTTAAGTTTATCGTGTAGTTGTTTGCGTATTCTCCTGCGTTTACTGTCGTAAATGTAAGAGAAGCCTTTGTTGTTCCGTCGTCCAGCTTCATTGTGTTTGTAGCTGTCGTTGCAGGAATATCTGCCGCAGGAGGCACCGTATCAAGCTCAAAGTGGAGCGGAAGTACGCCCTCAATGCTTACACCGCCGTTTTCACAAGCACGGGTAACAGCGTCCTCAAGATCGTTGAGGTTTGTATAATCGTTCTTTTCGTTCAGCTGTACAACGAGCTTGTTTCCGCTCATATAAGCGTAATCGCTCTCACCTACCGTAAAGCCTACCGATATGTTGCCGTCAGGTGTCGCTGTATCTGCCGATACTGTAAGAGGATATGTACCGCCCTTGTATGTAATTGTCTTTGAGTAGCTGGCTTCGTTGTCGAGAACTTCGGGAACTACGAATGTAATTCTGTTGGATGATGCGTCAACGCCTGTTGCATCACCGCTTACGCCGAGTACCATATTACCGTTTGAGTCTACGAGGTTTCCTGCGTTATCAACGTTGAAAACGCCTGCTCTTGAATAGAAGATGTTGCCGGCTTCGTCCATTACCTGGAAAAATCCGTCGCCCGATAAAGCACAGTCATAAACGCTGTCAGAATATGTGAAGCCCGACTGTCCCATTACCTGTCCGATAGCGCCCAGCTTAGTACCGTAACCTACCTGAGAGGGATTTACACCACCCTGGAGGTTAGAACCTGCCGAGCCGTTCTTCTTAGTCTGGTAATATACCTCCTGGAAGGTAGTTACACTTGTCTTGAAGCCTGTAGTGTTGACGTTTGCGATGTTGTTACCTATAACGTCCATCTTCTGCTGATGTGTCTTTAATCCTGACACGCCCGAGAATAAAGATCTAACCATGATCTGTTCCTTTCTCCATCGTGCCGACCGCTCTTACCCGTCTGTCATTCGGGGTAAGGAATACTTCCTTTCGGTCCGGTATTACATAATTACGGTCGAGTCGATGTTCGTAAAAATATTTCCTTTTAAATCTTCCTGTGACATAGTTGTGATTACCGTGCGGTTTTTCACACTTACCACAAAAGCAGTCCTGTCTACGAGTACCAGTGTTTCGTTACTGCCCTTTTCTGCGGCTATCTCAATGCCGTCATTAAGTCTTTGCAGCATATCCGAGTCAAGTATCTCGATATTTCTGCTTTCTATACGCTTCATTGCGTGTTTCGAAAAGCCTACCGCCGAGTTTCTCGCATCAAGCTCGCTTTGCAGAGCCTGCGCAAATGTTCCTCCCGACTGTTGTGCGGCCTTTTCAGCATTCCCTGCTTTTGCGGTGTTAACGTTGCCTGTCGAAATCTGCAGATTCCGCAGCTTGAGTTCATTTATCAACATAACACTGCCGCCTTTTTATTTACTTGTTGCCCTCGGCACTGCCTGCCGGAGCTTCCGTGTTCTTGTCAGCCGTACTTCCCGTACCCTCGCTGACGTGTACTATCTCGTCAATAGAGTAGAGATAATTGTCTATCACTATCTTTGCGTCGCCGTCCTGCATTTCTGCCGACTCGACCTTGCCCTTTGCATAGTAGAATTTGCCGTCGTCGCCGAGTACCTTTACCGTTACTTCCTTGCCCACATATCCCAGTGCCTCGGTCATCGTGTGTAATGTACCCTTGCTTACAGTATCGCTTATCGCCTTTACCGCCGATAAATCATACTGCTTGCCGTCAACTACTACCTTCACATCGCTTCCGCTGATGTTTACTCCGGTGCATACGCCCGATAAAAGCGTTCCGTCGTCGCTCTGTGCATTCATTGTAAGCGTCTTTCCTACAAGACCTGCCGCATAGTTTGACATACTGTACTTCAGATTGTCCTGCTGTGCCTGTAATGCCGTGAACTGAGCCATCTGCGACACGAACTCGGTATTGGACGTAGGCTCAAGCGGATCCTGGTTGCTCATTTCCGCCATAAGCAGACTGAAGAACGTATCTGTGCTTATCGTATCGTTCTTGCCCGAATTCTTGAAAAGGTCCTTATACTTTTCGTGATTTGACTGTACACTCTGAAGACTTGAAATGTCTGCCATCTGTTATCCTTTCATGTCAGTCCGACCGATAAAAAATCAGTCCATCGTCTGAATCTCCCCCAACAGCTCCTCAAAGTCATCCGTGTCATTCTTCTGCTGACCGTGCGACTGCTGTCTGTAAGGGTTCTTACTGCTGCCGTCAAAATCTCTCTGGAAAAGTTCCGCCTGCGAGGTTTCCACCTTGTACGAGGTAAGCTCCACATCGTCATTCTTCAGCGCATACGCAAGCTGCTCGGACTTTGCCTGTAAAAGCTCCTTCGCCGCCTGAGTTTCCGTCAGTATCTCAACCGTGAGCTTTCCGCCCTCATTTGCCATACGAACCGTGATTTTGCCCAGTGTTTCGGGTGTAAGCACAACCGTAAGCGTACTTTTGCCGTTCGCCTTAGGTGCGTGTTCGCTCACAAACTCAGCCATATCACTTATCGGTACTCTGAGAGTGCGGAGTTCCTGCCCGTTTTCGTCATAACGGCTTTCTGTTCTTGCAAATACATCACTGCCCTTTGCAAGCATATCGCTCACCGCATTCTTGTCGGTGACCTTCTGCTCGGTTTCAAGGTCGCTGTCCGATTTAATAACCTCGTTTCCTTTGGCTATCGCCCTCAGTTCATCGCTCTTGCTTTCGATGCTTCGCTTGGCAAATGCCATTCTCGGAGCATTGTCCTCCTGCGTCTGTATATCCTGCTTTACGCTGTTGTCGCCGTATTTTTCGTATGACGTTACCGTAAATTCAGCCTTTACAGCCTCAGGACTATCCGTTTTTATACCGTCCGCTTTTACACCGGATGTTTCCTGCCTGCCTGTTTTCCCGATAAAGCCCATCTTATCGACAAAATCGGTCTTTTCGGTAAAAGTCGTATCTGCCTTTGAACGTATATTATCCGCATCTGAAGACTTTTCGGCATTTCCGACAGCCACGCTTGCAAAAGCGTCTGACTTGTCAGCCGTTGCAGCCACAGCATTTTCGCCGGCAATGCTGTCTGAAGCGATTTCCGCTTTGACGTTCGTCTGTTTTACAGTATCCGCAGAGTCACCGTTATTCATCTGAATTTCACTCGCAAAATCATTTACGGCGGAAATCTCTACGTTTTGTAAACCGAGAGCCGTATTAACGTCATTCCCGTCTGAAATTTTGCTGAAAGCACCTTCTTCGGATAACACATCGTCTATCGGACTGCTGACCTCAAGACCGTTCATGATCTGCATAAGCTCGCTGTTGTCCGTCTGCATTACATCAGCGTAAAACTGCATCGTACCGCCTTGCAGATATCCTGCAAGCTCGGCTGTTTTAAGCAGTTCCTTCAGTTCCTGTGCATTCTGCTCAAGCTCGTTCAGCCCGCTTAATATCTCGCCGTTCATAACAGCCTTATTATCGGCATTCATTCGCACGGCCGAGTTCATATTGCTCTGCTGACCGCTTGTTACCATAGCACCGAGCGTATCGGAGAAACCTCCTGCAGTACCGCTTGCTGAGCCGCTTTGTACGTTACCTGCCGAGATCGTGGCGGCATTGCCTGCAAACGTTGTAACAACGGCAGGCAATACTGCTGTCCCATTCATCATATCTCACCCCCTTTCAGTGCTATTCATTGTCAAAAGCAATATATGCTTTTTAACAACTTTTATATATTTAACGGGTTTAAACCGTTAAAATTTATGAAAATTGCACAGCTTTCCACCTTGTATTGTAACACATTTCGAACTATATGTCAACAATTTACGGTGTATTACCTCCGTTTGAAGAGCCGTTTGTCACAAATTCCTCTATGATCTGCTCCTGCTCCTTCTGCGATGCGTATCTGTACTCTTCAAGCTGTTTTTCCTCCAGCTTTTCAAGCTTAGAAACCTCTTTTGTAGCGTCTATGACCTTCTGAAGCTGATTTTCGATTTCCTCACGCTTGTGCGACATAAGCCCCTTTATGCGATATATGTCCTGTTGCAAAGAGGAAACATATTTCTTGTGCAGTGATAATCTCATAGCGGTAGTGCCGCCCCGCACAAGCTCGTTCAGCTTGTCTATGCTCTGTTCGTACTCAGCCACCTTTGCGTCAAGCTCGCTTTGCATTTCCGCAAGCTCCGCCCTTAGTCTGCCGAGTATTGATTTCTCGCTGTCAAGCACCTGATCGTTGTACTTTTTCAGCGATTGCAATGTAAAATTAAACTTCTTCATATCGCATTAATATCAGGAAACCGCCGCCTTTAACAGCTTTATGGTATCCTCCATCGAGAACGATTCATACATTCCCTGCATCAGAAAATCGTTTATCTTGTCTATCTTCTTTATCGCCTCGTCAAGAGCCGGGTTTGTACCCTTCTTGTACGCTCCTATCGAGATAAGGTCTGCGTTGTTGTTGTAAAGTGCAAGCAGATTTCTCAGCTTTCCTGCCGCTTTATTATGCTCCGGGTCTGCAATTGCCGACATAAGACGTGAGATGCTCGGCAGTATGTCAATGGCAGGATAATGGTTCTGCGCCGCTATCTTACGGCTCAGCACTATATGTCCGTCAATTATACCTCTTACGGTATCCGATATAGGCTCGTTTGTATCGTCACCCTCAACAAGCACAGCATAAATTCCCGTTATACTGCCCTTTTCGAAGTTTCCCGCCCTTTCGAGCAGCTTCGGCATTGCGGCGTATATTGACGGGGTATAGCCTCTTGCAACGGGAGGTTCGCCTGTCGAAAGACCTATCTCACGCTGTGCCATAGCAAAACGTGTAAGATTATCCATCATCAGCAGAACGTCCTTGCCCTGAGAGCAGAAATATTCCGCTATAGCCGTAGCCGTCATAGGACATTTATTTCTCATCATCGCAGGCTGATCCGATGTTGCGACAACAACGACCGACCTTGCCATACCTTCTTCTCCGAGGTCGTTTTCTATAAATTCTCTTACCTCTCTGCCACGCTCGCCTACAAGCGCAATAACGTTGAGATCGGCCTTTACCTTTCGTGCGATCATACCCATAAGCGTTGACTTACCTACGCCTGAGCCTGCAAAGATACCCATTCTCTGCCCCTTGCCCATTGTGAGAAGTCCGTCGATTGCCTTTACGCCAAGCTCTATAGGCTCGTGTATTTTCGGTCTGGTGAGCGGATTTACAGGAATGCCTGCTATAGGCACGGTGTCTGTATATTCAATAGGCTCTCCGTCGTCAAGCGGATTTCCCAGTGCGTCGATTATTCTTCCTATCAGCTTGTCGCCGGCTCTTACGTTCAGCTTGTCGCCGGTGTTGTCAACTATACTGCCGGGACCTATGCCCTCAAGGTCGGTATACGGCATAAGCAGTACCTTATGCTCGTTGAATCCCACCACTTCGGCAGGGATATGCGACTTCATATCCTTTGTGTAGATACGGCACACATCGCCTATACTGCACAGCGGTCCGCTCGCCTCGATCGTCATTCCGACTATCTTTTCAATTTTACCCAGATACTTATATGTATCGGTAGTTCTGAGTTCTGTCAGAAATCCGCCGAGATCCATGTTAAAGTCCTTTCAAATAAGGGAGTTATTCGCTTTGTTCTTCGCCGCCGTCATTGTCGGTTTCTGCCTGTGCCGCAGGTTCCTCCTGCTTCTCGGCCTTTTTCCTTGACGGCGCTCTGCGGTACTTTCCTCTGCCCAGCTCCTCTATCATCTTGAGCTGTGTCTGTATTCCGGCGTCGGTAATTTCACTGCCGTTGTCAATTATAACAGTACCGCTCGGTGCGTCCTTAAGCACCTCTACCTCCACGTTCTTTACATTTGTGAACAGTTTCTTGAAATAGTCGGTATCCGCCGCCATCTCTTCGCTGACATCGGTCTTTGATAAGGTCAGCTTTACATATTCACTGCCACGGAAGCTCTTTCCCGCTTCCTTTATCGTTTTCTTGACGACCGCCTTGTCCTTCTGACCAAGAGAATTCAGCGTTATGCGGTTTACTATCTCCATTACCGTGTCGAATATCTCGACCTCGTAGCTGTCAAAAAGCTCCGCCCTGTCGCTTACCATCTGCTCGCTGAGCATTTTAATCTCCGAAAGCATATCACGGCATTTGTCAAGTCCTGCGGCATATCCGTCCTCGTGACCCTTTGCAAAGCCGTCCGACCTGCTTTTTTCAAAGATCGCCTCAGCCTGTGCCTTTGCTTGTGCGGCATAATCCTGCGCCTGCTGTTCGGTTTCGCTGAGTATTCTCTGTGCTTTTTCACGGGCATCGGCAAGTGCCTTTTCACCCTGCTCACGATAATAGCTTGTTATCTTCTCTTTTTCCTGCTCAAGCTCCTGCCTGTGCTTTGCCGATGCTTCATCGGCGACCGCCGTATTTTCTGCGGTGTCGGCCGTCACTGTTTCCTGCAAGGGAGCTTGCGGTGCGACAGGCTTAACCTTTATTGAGTTGTCGATAACAACTGTATCTGTTGTAGGCTGTACGGGATAATAACCGCCACGACCCGCCTTGAATACGCCTGCCAAAATATATTCCTCGCTTTCGTATTATGCGATGATTTCGTCTTCCTTGTTGCCCTTTGAGATAACGAGAGTACCCTCGTCCTCAAGTCTGCGTATGATGGATACGATCCTCTGCTGAGCCTCCTCAACATCACGCATACGGACATTGTGAAGATACTCAACGTCTGTCTGTACACTTTCACGCATACGGGTAGACATATTTGCATAGATGCACTCTGCGACCTCGGGAGTAGAACCCTTGATAGCAACCGCAAGATCCTTTGAATCGACCTCCGGTATAAACGCCTGTATAGCCATATTGTCGAGAGTTACTATATCCTCGAATACGAACATCTTTGAGCGTATATCGTCTGCCAGCTTCGGATCTCTCAGCGTCAGTTCGTCGAATATGTATTTTTCTGTTGCACGGTCTACATTGTTCATGACCTCCGCAACATAGTCTATACCTCCGACCTCTGTGGTGTCGGCGGTAACAAGATTGTCAAACTTCTTTTCAAGCGTGCGCTCTATAGACTTTACGACATCGGGCGATGCCCTGTCCATCTTAGCCATACGCTCGACTACATCTATTCTTGTTTTCTTGGGCAGTTCGCTTAAAATAGCCGATGCCTGATCGCTCCTTGCGTAAGAAAGTATCAGCGCAATTGTCTGCGGATGCTCGTTTTGTACCATTGCAAGCAGGTTCTTATAGTCTGCCTTGCGGACAAATGCAAACGCTTTTGTCTGGAACTGCTTTGTTATCTTTTCAAACAGCGCCTGTGCCGTCTGCGGACCGAATGCCTTTTCAAGTATGTCACGGGCATACTCCACACCACCCTCGGATATTACCTTCTGGGTAAGGCAAAGCTCATAGAACTCGTTAAGAACGCTGTCCACCACTTCCATAGGGTAGTAGTTCATTCTTGCTATTTCAAGCGTGATCTGCTCTACCTCCTCGTCGGAGAAGTGCTTGAATACCTCGGACGCATTTTCCGTACCGATAGAGCTTATGATTATCGCCGCCTTTTGTGCGCTGGTGAGTGCCTCCATATATATCCTTCCTTTATGCTGTCAATATCATTCGCCGTTTTTCATCATAGAACGTATGAGCTGAGCAACGACATCGGGATTTGTGCGTGAGAAATCCTTGATTTCCTTCTTGAGAACCGCACTCTTTGACTCGTCGTCATAGTCGTCAAGGTGCTGTATGTTGAATTCTTCGTCCGGCTGAGGCTGAGGCTCAAAGCTGAGAGCGGCTGATTCCTGCGCCGCCTGTGCCGCCGCTGCCTGTGCGGCCGCCGCCTTGGCTCTTGCTTTTGCACGTTTCTTCTTCTTTGCGTTGCTTGTAAGAATAGCTACGATAAGCAGTGCAAGCACAAGAAGTCCGAGCAGGAGTATGATATAAACCGTCCAGTCAATGCTTCCGCCTCTGTTTATCGTATTGCCGTTGCCGTTAGTGCCGTTGTTGCCGTTTATAACAAACGGGTAGTTTGCAACCGTAACATTTGCAACGTCTGCGCCGATAGCAAACGCAATTACTTCACGGAGCTGTTCCTTGTCCGCTTCAAGCATATTGATCTGATCTACCGTTACAGCCGCCGTTATTTTATCTACCGAATAGCCGTTCTTTTCAAGCTGTCTTATCTCGGTGTTTACAAGACGCTTTACGGTAATGCTGTTCTGATAGTAATATTGGTTATCGCCGTCGCCCTTGATAGTCGGATAGTTCGGTGAAATGTCGCTGTTGCTTGTTGTGCCTACAACGCCCGACAGCGAGCCTATACCGCCCCAGCCCTCGTTCTTTGTTGAGCTTTCTATCATACCGCCCGATGTACCGTCCTCTGCTACAGACGGCGTGTAGATGGTATATTCCGACTTTGAGTTATCATAATTGAGCTTTACGTTTACGTTTATAGTGTAGTCCTTGTACAGCTTTTTCAGCGTGTCGTTGAGCTGGCTCTTGAGCAGGCTCTGCATCTGCTCCTGGAAGTTCAGCCTTGACTGGTACAGCACGTCCTCCTCAACGGTCGTGTTCTCACCGCTGAGCAGCTTGCCGTCCGAGTCGAGTATTGATATGTTTTCACGCTCAAGACCCGGCAAAGAGTTCAGCACCAGTGCGTAGATACCCTCGACCTGATCGCTCGTAAGCTGTGCGCCGTTCTTTAAATCGAGCTTTACGCTGACTCTCGGTTCTTCGTTGTCCGTGGAGATAACATAATTGCTGTTCTCCGGCATTGTGATTATAACATAAGAGTTCTTGACCGCACTTATGGTGTTGATGGCTTTCATAAGATGCGTCTGTAACTGCTGTATCTGAAGCACCTTCTTTTCGGTGTCGGTCGACCATATACCTATGCCGCTGTTCCATACGTCAAAGTTGAACGTTGACTTGGGGTACCCCTGTATGCTCAGCTGCATTCTTACATTGTCCGCCTGGTCGCTCGGTACAGAGATACTGCCGTCCGTACCCATTTTTACGTCCGTTATTCCAAGCTCGTTTATAGCCGAAACGACCTGCGAGCTTTCCTCGCTGTCAAGTCCGGTATAAATAGCCGTATATCCCTTCTGATTAAGCACTATCGCAAGCACTATTGCGGCAACTATTACTACCGATACCGCAGTTATTATGAATATCCGCAGATTTTTCGCAAGCGAGCTCCATTTATCTTTGAATCCGCTCCAGAAAGCGGAGAGCTTATCCTTCATCTATATATGTATCCTTCCCTTGAAGTGTAGATCAGTATTGATCAGACGGTCATACGCATTATCTCGTTGTATGCGTCAACAGCCTTGTTCTTGACAGTAACAAGCAGATCCACAGCAGTAGCCGCCTTTTCGAGATTTACCTGTATCTGCGCAAGATCGTCCACATCGCCGAGCATAAGGTCAACAGAATCCTTCTGTACCTGTGCGTCGGTTTCCTTGACGTTTTTTACAAGCGACTCAAAAACATCAAAGAACGTTGCTTCGCCGTCATCTGTGCTTTCGGTCTGCTTTTTCTGACTCATCGTTTCCATAGGGGTGATACTGCTTGTAAGCGGTACTATAAACATTTATATCAGTTCCTTTCGGGTATCGTTAGTTGTTTCCTATGCTGAGTGCCGTCTGCGCCATTGATTTCACAGCGTTCAGCACAGCAAGGTTGGCTTCATACGAACGTGTAGCCGCCATAGCGTCCATCTGCTCCTCCGCTACGTCAACATTCGGCAGATAGTAATAGCCGTTCTCGTCTGCGTCGGGATGTGTCGGGTCATAGACCGGTGTGAGCGGCGTTTCGTCCTCGACTATCTCGGTAACAAGAACGCCCTTGTTTTTAGTCGCAGAAACAGTATTCGCAGGCACTCCCCCTGCTATTTTTTCTTTCCTCTTTGCTATAGTTTCCTCAAGCACAGAGTTGAAACCCTTGTTTTCGCTGAACAGTACGACCTGCCTTCTGTACGGCGTACCGTCCTCCGTTCTGGTGGTTTTTGCGTTCGCAACATTCTGCGAAATTACATCAAGACGCAGCCTTTCCGCTGCCATGCCCGATGCGGCTATATTAAGCGAGCTTAAAAATGCCATGCAAAAAACTCCTTTCTGTATGTCAAAAAAGCGTTGAAATCCGTTTCACTGTATATAATCCATTATTTTAAAGCGTCTGCTTTAAGGCAATACCGCATAATTATTGCTGTGCGATTGCGCAGTCAGATTTTTCGTCAGATTGTATAAATTGAACGCAGGCAGGCTGGCGCCTGTCAAGCGAAATTTGTGCAATATGGCGGAAAATATGCAAGCTTAGCGTGCGGCAAAGTCGATAGCCGTTAATTGTGCGGTATTGCCTTAAATTACGTTTTCATTGCCGAACGCAGTCTTGTGAACTCTCCGTTCATCTGGTTCTTGAGAGCCTGATAGTGAAGCTGTACCTTCGCAAGCTCGTTTGACTGCGAATCAACGTCTACGTTGTTGCCGTCCGGTTGAGTGTTGGTCGCAGTGTCCTCGTACACTCTGGTAGCAAGCTCGACCTGCTTCGAGCCTTCCTTCGCCTTACCTCCGACAACGCTCGTACTTTCCATTCTGTCCTTAAGTACAGCGTAAAAATCAAGATACTTGCAGTTATATCCGGGCGTATCCTGGTTTGCTATATTCTGTGCGATTATCTGCTGCTTCTGCCACAGAACAGACAGACCCTGTTCGGTAATGCGAAAAGCGTTTGTGTTGAAAAGTGCCATATATCCTCCTTTTCAAGCCGGTCCTTCTCAGGAAATGTTCCCCGTGTCATAAGCAGTTAATACGATGAACGATTTCCGTATTTTGTATTTTGATGTAACAAAGTTACAATATGTAGAAAACCACCTTAAGTTATGTTAACATTATATGGTTTTTGGTGCGATTTTAACAAATTTCAAGTTACAGTTCTAACAACTCAATTGTATATTATACAACATTTTTTACCGTTTTGCAAGGCTGGTAGGAAAAATCTGTTGATTTTTGTACGATTCTCTAAAAGCGGTAACCGCTGATATGCAACGGATGTGTTTTTTAGTCAGACTGCACAATCGTATATGCTACCACTTCCTGTCGAATGTGGGAAGCTCGGTAAACGTTCTTTTCCTTGCCTGCCTGTAGACCATTCTTGTTTTCGGCCTTGAAACGGGCTTTGTTTCGGCGGCTTTCTTTTTCTCGCACCTTAGCTGATACCGCTTCTGAGCGAGAGAGCAGTGTCGAAAAATCGTTTTCTGCTTCGTAAAGCACTGCGGAAGCGTCAGCGATGATATTTCCCTGAAGCCGTTTTCATTAAGCCACCAACTGTCAAATTCAGGCTTGCCCTGCCTTATGTGGTATCCAAGACGGTCAGAGTCACCCTCATAGCATCTGATTTTCCCCGTAAAGACAAGCCTGCCCTTTTTCACAGACAGCTTCATCTCGTCATACGGTATTATATACAGCCTGCGTTGTATCCCGCCCGTGTCCGCCGATATTTTTCCGCCGTACCTGCTGAGAATGGCGGCGGATTTCTGTATCTCGAAGTAGGTGCATCGTTTTATACGTCTTGACCGTGTTTCGCATATAAAGAACAAAAGAAAGGTGAACGCAAGCCACACGGCGACGCATATCGCAGGAATAGCAAGTCCTGCGGCGAGAAACCCCTCCGTCCGCCACATTCTTGTCTGTATTATCAGCGACATAAGGCTCAGAAGCGCCGGGAGCGCAAGCACCGCTCCGACAGCTACGCATGCTTTCTGGCAGACAGTGCGTGCTTTCGATGTGTCGGCGTGAAAAAAATTCTGCATAGACCCTGCGGAACAACATTCCGCTACCGCACCTCCCTTACGACAAACTTCTGCTTATACTAATTATATTATAGCCGCCTTACAAAAGTCAACGAACTTTTCTTAATTAAATTGTATAAAAACAAGCTGTACTTTTTAAACAATTCGCAGAATTTTTAAAAACCGACTAAAAAACTGCCGATTCTGCTTGATTTATTGTTCAATTTATTGTATACTTAATGATAAATGATAATATAGGCGTGTTGGGTGCGGCTGTAATGCCTTTTCCCCGTGTCTTAAGGAAAGGGGAGTTGTGCTTTTTGAGCTATAAGAAAGAAGACTTTACTTCTTTTGAGATAACCTCGCTTGACGGCGAGCGGCTGATGTACACCGAGAGCAACTTCGACTTTCCGATAATGTATGACCTTAACGATAATATTATCGACAATATGCTGATGATAAAGGGACGGAGAATGCCCGAGATCGATACATCTCAGTATGTTTACGTCATTGCCCGTATGCGTGACGGCGACCGCTACAGATACAAGACAAACGTATCCGTATCGACCGACCGCCAGCTTAATGTGATATTACGGCCCGACAAGGCGGAGCTTCTTGAAGAGCGCAGAAGATATTTCAAGATAAAAACGAATGAAAGAGCGTTTATAACGCTCAGAATGCAGGAGGGCGACGACAAGCCCGTTCCGCTTGATCCGCCTGCCGAAATATACATCAAGGATATAAACGTCGGCGGAGTATTTTTCATCTGCACAGACGCACGCAGGCATTTCGCCAAGGGCGACAAATTGCTGATGATAATCAACCTGTCCGGCTCACGCCTTGAGCTTAATGCGGAGGTGCTGAGAGAACAGGCGATAGATTCGCAGGAAACCGATACAGGCTACGGATGCCGCTTTATCGGTGTTTCTCATTCGCAGGAAGAAACTATTTCAAGATATATCTACAAGCTGCAGTTTGAAATGCTGCAGAAGGAACGTGAAAAACGTGATATGTTTTGACAGATTTTAAATTAACATAAAAATATGAAACGGTTGATTGATATTGAATTTAAGGGTTTCGGAGGTTTTATAAAATGCAGTCATTAAAGATTAAAACGACTTTACGCATACTCACTACGGTTTTTGCCGTAATACCGATGCTGATAGTCGGCATAGTGGGATATTTCAGTATGACGGGCTTTGCCGCAAATTCGGTAAGCCAGTTTGCAAGAGCGGCGGGTGCGGCTCAGCAGGAGATAATCAATCAGTACATAAACGAGTGTATATCCGATGTTGCTTATCTTTCATTAAGCAGGCCTGCAGGAACGCTTGCGCAGAGCGGTCAGGGCGATGATGCAAAGTCAACGCTTTCGCTCATTGCCGAGAATATCGCCGACAGGAACAGCGGCTTCAAGAACCTTGTGATAACCGACTCCTCCGGCAATATCGTTTACGAATATGAGGATATACAGGGCATGAAGGAGAGCTTCTTCGGCTTCGAGGAGCTTGAGGGCTATTCCGAAGGCTCGACAAAGATTTCAAAGATCTATATGAACAACGAGGACTACGAAACAAGCGTGTTCTACGTTGCAAAGAGCATAGATGCAGACGGTCTTAACAATATCGACGGATTTGCCATAGAGATTATCGACCTTTCAAAGATAAGCGAAATACTGTCTAAGTCGTCATACGGTGAAGGCAAGGGCTATCTTTCCGTAACCGACGGCACAGGATGTGTGCTGAATTACGAGGGTACCGCCGTACAGAAGATAGATGATATTTCCGACAGCGGAATAATAGATGTTATGAAGTCCACAACTAAGCCCACATCGGCTGAAAATAACGTTGACTATAACGCAGGCGGTAAGCTCGGCTGCTACAATTATTTCACAGGTGCGTCCACATCAAACTGGAAGTGGGTAAGCGTTTACCCTGCAAATATGGCAATGTCGCAGATCACAGTTCCGCTCGCAATATCGCTCGGTACTATGGTGGTTCTTGCTGTTATATGCGCACTGCTCGGTATTCTTATCACAAAGTCTATCGTAAACCCGATGAACGAGATGGTAAAGGTTGCCCGTGAGATACAGGAGGGCGACCGTGACAAGCGTCTTGATATAAAGGCACACAATGAGTTCAAGGATATTTCCGAGCTGTTCAACAATATGCTCGATGACGTAAGTATGTCTGAGGAGCTTCACAGAACGATTTCGGACATTTCGGACAATATGCTGTTCGAGTGGGATTTCCACAAGGAAACAATGTACGTTTCGGATAACTTCAAGGAGAAGTTCGACATAGACCCGTCAGAAGCTCAGCTTGCGAACGGTAAGTTCCTTGATAAGATAATGACGGAGGATTATGCCGAAATCTATAAGCGTGATATAAGCACACTGCTCAAGAACAGAACAGGTCACAGTGGTGAGTACCAGATGACTACAAAAAACGGAAGCCTGTTATGGTTCTCTATCCGTGCGCTCTGCGTTACCGACCGTCTTGGCGAACCGCTCCGTGTTATCGGTGTCGTAACCGATATAGACAGCGAAAAGAAGCTTGAGCTTCAGCTTTCCGAGCGTGCAAGCTACGACTTCTTATCACAGCTTTACAACAGAAGCACATTTGAGCGTGAGCTTAAGAGTGAGATTGAGCGTAGCGCACACTCAAAGGTTGCGGTACTCTTTATAGACGTTGACGACTTCAAGTTCATAAACGACCGTTTCGGACATTCCGTAGGTGACGAGGTTATCAAGTATGTTGCCGGCTGTATCAAACAGCGTGTAAAGGGTAGCGGATTTGCCGGACGTTTCGGCGGTGACGAGTTTGTTCTTTGTATCACCGATCCCAAGCAGATTGAGGAGATAGAGAGCCTGTCGCTTGACCTTATTGATGAGCTTTATGAAGGCTATCATTCAGAGCTTGCTAACGTTTCGATAAACGTAAAGGCAAGTATCGGTATAGCGTTCTACCCCGAACACGGCGATGACAGCAACAAGGTAGTTGCCGCCGCTGACGAGGCTATGTACTTCGTAAAGAAGAACGGTAAGGCAAACTACCACATCTATCAGCCCGAAGATTCCGAGATGGAAGATCTTCAGCACACATTGTAATTAAAGTAATCAGAAATATTCATACCCGCTTTTTCAGCGGGTATGATTGCTTTTATCTGTAAATAATTTGAAAATCTAAAATTTAACCCGATAAGGCAAAGAGAGGATACACTGTATGGCAGTTGTTATAGCGATAACAAATCAGAAGGGCGGTGTCGGTAAAACCACGACCTGCTCCGCATTCTGCGGAGGACTAACCGAAAGCGGTAAGAGCGTTCTTGCAATAGACCTCGATCCGCAGGGAAATCTCAGCTTCAGCCTTGGCGCTGACGCAGAAGAAAGCTATACTATGTACGATGTATTCAAGGGAAACTGCACCGTAAAAGAGGCAATACAATGCACGGATAACTGCGATGTTATCCCCGCAAACATACTGCTGTCGGGCTGTGAGCTTGAGCTTACAGGTGTTGGCAGAGAGTACCTTCTCAGAGAGGCACTGTCGGACGTTATGGACGATTATGATTACATAATGATAGATACCCCTCCTGCGCTTTCAATCCTCACAATAAACGCATATACTGCGGCGGACAAGCTGATTATTCCGATGATAGCCGAGATACTCAGCCTGCAGGGAATAGCACAGCTTAAAGAAACGATTTTCGCCGTAAAGAAATATTACAACAAGGATCTGGAGATTACAGGCATATTGCTTAATAAATACAATCCCCGACTTGTGCTTACAAAAGAAGTTGAGGAGCTTGCCGGAATGATAGCCGAACAGCTTGGCACAAAGATACTCAGCTCAAGAATAAGCACAAACGTTTCTCTTGCGGAAGCCCCTGCACACGGCATTTCGATAATGGAATATGCCCCACGCTCCAAGGCGACCGCAGAATACCGCAGTCTTATCAACGAAGTGACCGGTGTGCCGATGAAAAAATCGCAGAGAAAGGACAGCAAACGTCCCGTCCGCAGACCCTCAAAGAAACAGTAATTCACGAAAGGAGCGCCTCCTGTGGCAGAAGAATATAAATCAAGCAAGACAAGACAGGTAATGAATCTTATAAACGCAAAACCATCAGGTGTCAATCCGTTCTTACCGCCTGCCGAGCAGGAAAGAGAGAAAAGATCGCTTGCCGAAAGCACCGTAGAGGACAAACTGCGTAACTATACACAGTCAAAGCGAGGCACATCCGCTCCTAAATCTCAAACAAAGCATAATCCTATGCTCCATATTCCGAAGGACGATGAGCCACAGCAGACGGTTAAAAGCGTAACACGTCACACAGGACAGATAACGATAGACATAAACCGCATAATCATTGACGAGATACTTGACGATGCGTTAAGACGCTTCAACACCTGCCACTGTGAAAAATGCAAGCGGATAATATCCGAAAAGGTACTTGACCTTGTTCCCGTAAAAATAGTAACGGTAACACAGGATGAGGAGCGTTCGGTAGTAGACGGCTATTGCAGCTATGCCCGAAAGGATATATACTCTGCAATCGTTAAGGTTGTTCTTGAAAACAAACGCAGACCCTTCCATAATGAACAATAAGCTCATATATAATGCAAAAGAGCCGCACCACCCGTTGCGGCTTTTTTTTTACTCATCATATCATATCCCAATATAACAAAAACCCCTCCGCCATAAGCGGAGGGGCTGTATGCTCTTTAATTAAAGCGTTTAATCACTTAAAAGCGATTACTTGCTTCTCTTCTTAAGAACGATACCTGTTGTAGCAACTGCTGCTGCTGCGAGAACTGCAGGGATAACTGCTACTGCCGCACCTGTAGGAGGGTTAACGGGCTCGCCTGAGCATTCGCCGGGGTTAACATCACCTGAAGATGTACCGGGCTCAGCAGGCTTTTCTGTTTCGCCGGGAGTTGAAGGATCTGAAGGATCTGAAGGATCAGAAGGATCTGAAGGATCAGAAGGATCAGAAGGCTCAGCAGGTGTAGCATCAGTTACAGCAAGTGTGATTTCAAACTTTGTGAATGCAGGAAGCTCAATGCCAGATAAAGGAGCTTTGCCCTTTGCAAAGTTTTCGTTCCACTCGTTCATAAGAGTGATTCTGAGAGCGTCGCCGCCTTCGTTGTTAAGAGCGAGCTTGCTGTAGTCGCCGTATTCAACACCGTCGAACTTGATAGACTTGATCTGTACATTCTTAGCGTTGTAAAGATCCATGTTGTTATCATAGTCAGCCCAAGCGAGCTTTGTGTTGATAGCTACATAGTTGCTGCCGAACTTAACGGGAGCACCATACTGTGAGAAATCGTAAGTAAGAGTTGCATCTGTGCCGTCAGCCTTGATTGTAGCCTTAGGAAGTGCGGGCCATTCAGCGATAACGCCATCTGTGGTGTCAAACTGAGCGCCGAGTTCAGCTACAGTTGTAACCTTAGACTCGCTCTCCTGTGTTGTAGTAAGTGTTGCTACAGGAGCGAATGCGCCGAGAATGCTCTCGCCGTTTACCTTGATATCGCTGAATGTGCAAGCATATTCGTCTTCAACAACACTGGAACCCCACCACCAGCCGAGCTGAACAATACCCTCAACCTTAGAGCCGATCTTAGTGCCTTCAGCAAATGTAAGTGTTGTGGTGAATTCGCCTGTTGCGCTATCGCAAACTGTCTTTGCAGTGTCAGTATTGCTGTCGAGAGCAAAGTCGATCTGTGTCCACTCTTCTGTACCATCAGCGAGTGTAGCATCGAAGCCGAAAGCACCGCCGCCACCGATCCAGCCGTCACCGAGAGTAGCTGTACCTGTTAATTCTACTGTTTTGATTTCTGCAGTGCCGAGAACGCCAACGTTCCACTGAGCTGTGTTTGTTGCCTTGTTAAGCGTAACAGCTTCAACCTTAGGCTGAGCTGCAAAAGCGCTTACTGCAAGTGAAGATACTGCTAAAGCTGCAGCTGCAACACTTGCTAAAGTTTTTGTAAACTTCATTGGTTTTGTCCTCCATAAAAATATTTTTTTAGCTTTTAAGCTATTTTTAATCATACTATATCGCAATTAGATTTGCAAGTGGCATTTTGCACAAAAAAACTTTTTCGTTTTGGTGAAACAATATAAACATTAATGCGATTCTGTCCGTTTAAAGCGTTGAATCTGAAAATACAACAATTTGTATAACAAAAAATTCAACAACAAGCAAAGCTCCGGTGCTCTTTTTTAATAAGTTCCGTTTCGTTTGTATGTATTGCAAATGCCGCATTTTCTTTATACCGCTCCTTTTAGTATGTTCCCCTTGACTAATCGCCCCGTTTAATGTACAATATAATAGAGAAAATATGCAGACAGCACGCACTTCGTGCCATATATTCTGCTTCACGGCAGTCAAAAATCAATATATGGTTATACTGCACAAAAAACATTCGTATTTTTTTACTTATCCGATACACAGAATTTTCATTTCGAGTGAAACTTTTTCTGAAATTCAGCCTACTACAAAGTAGGTGACAAAGTGAGGTGAGCCGATGGGCGCAGAGATTCACGGAGGTCACGAGAATAACGAAGAATATTTCAACCGTGTCTACAACGAAACCTGTAGGTCCGTTTCCCGTTTTGTAGTCAGCAAATGCGGAAATATGGAAGATGCGGAAGATATTATTCAGAACGTCTATACACGTTTCTTCAAGCGTATAAGCGAAAAAGGACACGAGGACATCGAAAGCCCCGAGGCTTTCCTTATAAATATAGCGAAGTTTGAATGCCGCACCTATTTTTCTGGCAGGAAGAAGGATGACAAGGTTTCCTCCTTTTCCGACTATACCGAAGAAGAAATGGTCGCTATCGAACGGGAGATGTCCAAACCTCAGCAAAGACTTGAGGACGTTATCAGCAACAAGATCGTTGCGAAACAGATTTTCGATGACATAATGAAGACCGATGAACTGACAGGTCAGATATTCTATCTTCATTTTGCGTGTGATATGAAGCTGGAGGACGTAGCGAAGGCGCTTGATGTCAAGCTGTCTACCGTTAAAAACAAACTCTATCGCACAATAGAAAAACAAAAGAAAAAATTCAAATTATAACGACTTACGGAAGGGGGCTTTCAGATGAATACAAACGAGTTTTACAAAGAGCTGATGAGCGAGTATTCGTTTGATTACGAGAAGATAAGAAAAGCCGCTATGGGTAAGTCTGTACAGGCTAAAAAGAGCAGGCTGAAAACGGTTTGGCTTTCTGTGGCAGGTGCCGCAGCCGCCGTAGCTATCACATTTTCAAGCGTTGCCCTGCTGAATTCCGGCAGCCCTGTTGTTGTTTCACCGACAACCTCGATAAGTGCGGAAGACCGTTTCAGAATGGCTATGGAGGCATACAGCAAGGCGGATGAAAACACAGAAGACGTTTTCCTTTACGTTACTTTCAGAAATACAGTAACGCCCGAAGAAATGCAGAGCATTTTAGCTAAGGCAGACAGCAAGGGCAACATCCGTGTTACCGAGGTTTATCTCACAGATAACACCAAGGTCAAGGGCAGCGAGGCTATCGCCGCATTGTTCGAGGAGAACGCTAAGGATATTACAGCAGTAAAGGTATATTGCCCCGGCAACTTCCTGATAAAGCTGACAGCGCTTGACGGCGTTTACCTTGTCGAAACAGAAGATTCCTTCTCAAAAGATGATTTTTCTGCGATAGATACAAGTAGCGAGTACGATTATTACCCAGACTACAGCACAACCGAGCCGGTAGCACCGCCCGATGCTGTTCCGGGAGATACGACAGAAGTTTCCGAGTAAGAACTTCTCTCTATATATTATAATAGTATACCGCCTGTAAGACTTAACGGTTTTACAGGCGGTTTTTTGCATTTTGCAAACGCCGTGTAATCGTTTTAACAAAATTTGCGGATACGCCTGTTTTGCTATTGACTTTTTCCGTGAAAACCATTACAATATGATTGACACAATAAAAAACGACTGTCCGCATCTCAAAAAACGGGCAGTCAGGGAAAGAAAGGTACCTATGAAGAAAAGAATGCTCGCCGCAATTTTAAGCGGCATAATGGTGATAACGGGAATTTCCGCCTGCTCGGGAAATGCCGCAACATCATCTGAAAACAGTTCGGCTTCAACGACAACAGCTACTACAACAACGAAAGCCGAAACAACAGCGGCAACTACCACAACAAAGGCAGAAACAACGACCGTGGCCACAACCACAACCACAACTACAACGACAACAACGAAGCCGGAAACCGTTGCAACCACAACGACCACAACAAAGAAGCCGGAAACCGTCACATCTACAACGACCGCAACAAAGAAGCCGGAAACCACAACAAAGAAGACCGAGCCTGCACCTGCCGCAACAAAAGGCGACTCTGTCAAGTTCTCACAGAACTTAATGCCCGGCTGGAATCTCGGCAATCAGCTTGAGGCAAACTCCGGCGGAACACCGAGCGAAACAACGTGGGGCAACCCCGTAATTACCGAAAAGCTCATCAAGCAGGTAAAAGCACAGGGCTTCAAGTCTATCCGTATCCCCGTATCATATCTTTCGAAGATAGGTGCAGGACCCAACTACACTATCGACTCAAAGTGGCTCGACAGAGTACAGGAAGTAGTCGATATGTGCGTTGATAACGGACTTTATGCTATAATCAACGTTCACGGCGACGGCTACTACAGCATAAAAGGCGGCTGGCTTCTCTGCGCAGAATCCGCTTCCGAGCAGAAGACTATAAAAGCAAAGTACAAAAAGGTCTGGGAGCAGATAGCAAAACGCTTCAAGAACTATGACGATCACCTCGTGTTCGAGTCAATGAACGAAGAGTACGACGGAACATACAACAACCCCAATCCCGAATACTACAACAACATCAACGCATACAACCAGATTTTCATTGATACGGTAAGAAAAGCAGGCGGCAAGAACAACAACCGTTATCTGCTTGTTCCCGGCTGGAACACCGACATTAATTATACCGCAGGCGATTACGGCTTCAAAATCCCGAATGACAGCACCGGCAGATTAATGATTTCTGTTCATTACTATGACCCGTGGAAATTCTGCGGCGAAGAAGCAGCGCCCGGCATATTCAGATGGGGCGACAGCATAAAGGGTCAGGCTATCCCCAACAGCAGCGAAAAGTACACGGACGCTAAGTTTGATCAGCTGTATGATGCCTTCATCAGTAAGGGCTACGGCGTGATAATCGGCGAGTACGGCGCTATAGACAAGACCTATAAGGACAGCCGCAGCACAGCTTACCGTGCTTATTTTGCAGAGTATATAAACTATGCCGCTCACAAGAGAAATATCGTAACGGTTTACTGGGATAACGGCTATAACGGCGATAACGGCTTCGGCTTATTCGACCGTAAAAACTGCAAGGTTACACAGCCCGAAATAATCAAGGGTATCATAAACGGCGCAAAGGCGACTAAAGCACCGAAGGCTGTGACAAAATAATCATTGCCGCAGGCTGAAAAAATTTGTATAATTTTCCGCTTGCTTTTTCGGAAGAAATGTAGTATAGTAGTCTTTACAAAAAGAAGAAAGGAATGATACTTATTATGAAGAAATTAACCTCTGCGGTTACAGCCGCAGCAATGTCGATATTACTGGGTATTACCTGCTTCGCTGAAGAGATCGGCGCAAGCGCAGTAGTCGGAGCAAGCAGCGGCAACACGAACACAGGCGTTCAGTTCGACCCGACAATATATATTGTCTGCGGTGTTGCTCTTGCAGTTGTTATCGCCGTAGGCATTATAACAGCCGTACTCAGTAAGAAGAAAAAGAATAAGTAATTTCTTTGCGAGCCTCCCACATAGGAGGCTCGTTTTTTCTATGTCACATATTATAATATGTGCTGTATAAATAAATTTTCGCAGACACCCCCGAAAACACTTTTTTGTGTCGATAAGGAGGTAATATTTTCGTGAGTGCATCAGTGCAACTGCACTGACATTGACCCTTCAAAAAACGCACTATCCCTCGAAAAGCACCACCTCACTCACTTCTTTTCAAAGCACTGTTTGTTTCGCATTTGCACTATCCCACTCGCTTTTCGTAGGGGAGCGAGCTTGCTCCTCCCGTTGCACCAATTCCCTCGCTCCGCACCAACCATCCCAAAACAGCACTATCCGACAAAAAGAACTATCGGTAGCTTGCTATTATAGGCAAAGCTGAATGATATAACAGAAGCATATCCAAATAAAAGACTTTCCCCACAATCTGCGAGCCTCTCACACAGGAGGCTCGTTCTTCTTTTCACAATATCAACATAAACTTTCAGCAAAGCTACACCGTATATCCCTGTTTATCAGCATAAAATGGAAAATATTCGCTTGACTTTTTGAGCTTTTTGGGATATACTATATTGTGTACAAAGAAATAACAGTACATCTCAGACGACAGCAGTACAGCGTTACTCTACTGTCGCACGGAGGGTAAAAATGAAAAGATACGCAGTCACTTTGTTTATTGCGGCGCTTGCTTTAGCTTTGGTGCCGGCTTTAAGCGGATGCGGCTCGGATAACACATCATCGGACAATTCAACACCTGACATAACATCAACAACACCGCAGAGTACCGGCTCAGAACCTTCGTCACAGCAGACAACGGTATCGGATATAATATCGCTCCCAGAAAGCTCTGATAACAGCAGTACAATAAATGACCTTCGCTCTCAGATAGTATCGACCGCCGAGGCTCTTGTCGGAGTCGATTATGTCAGCGGTATGGCGACACCGGAGCAGGGCTTCGATAATTCGGGACTTATATATTATGTCCTTCGTGAAAACGGCTTTATCAATTGTCCGAGAGGAACAGCCGCACAGAAAGAAATGGGTACGACCGTACCGCTCAGCGAGATTGAGCCGGGCGACATCCTTTTCTTTACCGATAAAGATTCAGAAACAGGCGAGATGATTGACTTCGCCGCAATATATACAGGCAACGGTCAGCTTATTTACAGCCCTTATCCGGGTGAAAAAGTAAAGTTTGCCGACCTTAACAGCTCTTATTGGCAAAACTGCTTCAGCTGCGCCGTAAGAGTTGCTTAAAACCGATTATGACATTGTCCTTCATATAAAACTACAGGAATGCCGTCTGCTTTGCAGACGGTGTTTTTGTATATTTTGGGGAATAACTGCGAAAAGAATCGATTTTGTCACCTTTTTGTAACCGTTGTAACCGTTTTGTAACCATTTGTAACCGAATTGTTACCATATTGTAACCGAATTTTAATTGAATTTCGGATTTTTTGTGATATACTTAAATCAAGGACAGAGAACAATATAAAACGATAAAGCAAAGGTCGTGATATTATGAAAAAGAAACTATCGTTAATCTTGGCAATGTTTACAGTTTTGGCTTTGGCTTCACTTACCGCTTGTTCCGGAAACAATTCTCCGTCCTATGAAAGCGGAAATGATCCGCAGAACAGCACTCAGAGTTCCGTAGCGGAAAGCTCTGACAGCTCTTCCGACAACACATCGAGTGAGGATAACTCCTCTGATGATACGTCAAGCGAAGACAACTCTTCCGACAACACATCGAGCGAGGATAACTCTTCCGACAACACATCGAGCGAGGATAACTCTTCCGACAACACATCGAGCGAGGATAACTCCTCCGACAACACATCAAGCGAGGACAACTCTTCCGATAATACGTCGTCAGACAGCACCGAGCCGCCCGCTCCCTCAGAAAAAGGTGATGCAATAGCAAAGTCGGCTTATGATATGCTCGGTAAACCATTCACTGAGGGCGGATACAGCGCAGAAACAGGTTTTGATAATTCGGGACTTATCTACTATGCGCTGACATCAAACGGTGTCGATTGTCCCAGAGGACTTACCGCACAGAAAGAAATGGGAACTGAAATAGCTCTTGAAAAGCTTGAAAAGGGCGATATAGTTTTCATAAAGGACGGCGACTCGTTCTTTGGCGGTATATATACCGGAGATGACACGATAGTGTTCAGTCCGTATCCGGGACAGAAAGTCCGCACCGCAAGCATGAAGTCGGTATATTATACCGACAACTTCTTAAAGGCTGTAAGAGTGGATTAAACGCTTTTATTGCAATTTTCCTTACTTTCCTAACAATTTCGCAACGCTCTGAAACAACGCATTTCAGTTATAGCAACGCACAGAAAAATCATACTACCGCATATATCTTCCGCCTTGCTTTATCACACTAATTTTTCCGTAACATTCCGCAGCATTTTGCAACGCATTAACATCATCATATAACATCAACACATCGCTGCATAGCAGCAAATTCTCCTCTCTTATATATTATGCCCCCTCGGACAACCGAGGGGGCAAAATCTTTTTGCGTATAAACCGTTTACCGCTTGATTTTCACTGCTCAAACTGTTACAATAAGACTAACGATTCATATTCAGCTCAGAAGCCGAAAGGAAACACAGATATGAAAAAACGCAGAATTCTATTCAACGATAACTGGAGATTCACCCTCACAGAACCGGACAGTGACGGAAAGACGCTTGAAAACGCACATTGGTATAATGTTGAGATACCGCACGACTGGCTTATCGGCGATACAGCAAATCTCTACAAGTCCGGCTGTGGCTGGTACGAGAAGTATTTCACCGTAGACGCTCTCGGAGAGGACGATTGCTATATCCTGATCTTTGACGGTGTATATATGGATACTACCGTCTATGTAAACGATAAGGAAGTCGGCAAGTGGAAGTACGGCTATACAACCTTCAGCTTTGATATAACCGATGCTCTGAAAAACGGCGAAAACCGCATTTTAGTCCGAGTAAACCATAAATCCCCGAATACCCGCTGGTACAGCGGAGCCGGAATATACAGAAACGTGTGGCTCAGAAAGACCTCACGCCGTCACATCGTTGAAAACGGCGTCTATATCAGTGCAAAGTGCAGTGACGCAGACCGCAGAGAACACGGCAAATGGAAAACTACTGTACAGATAAGCCTTTCCGCCACTGTCTGCGGATTGATTTCATATACATTAAGAGATCCCGAAGACAGAGAGGTTTACGTTTGCGAACGCAGACTTTGCGGCAAGAACGATAAGCTGGTGTTCTATATGGACGCTCCTAAATTATGGGATACGATCACACCCAATTTATATACCCTGTCCGTGATACTTTATGATGATAACGGAAACAGGCTTGATGATACCGTTGAAAAATTCGGCTTCAGAACCACAAAATTCAGCGCAAACGAGGGCTTTTTGTTAAACGGTATGCACCTTAAGCTGAACGGTGTTTGTATGCACCATGACTTAGGCGCACTCGGTGCTGCGGTAAATTACGATGCTACCCGCCGACAGCTTGAAAAGCTGAGGAATATGGGCGTAAACGCTATCCGCACCAGCCATAACCCCCCGTCAAGAGAGCTTATGGAGCTTTGCGATAAAATGGGCTTCCTCGTTGACAGCGAAATATTCGATATGTGGGAGCTTGCCAAGAACGAGAACGATTACCACCGTTTCTTCCCCGACTGGTATAAGAAGGATGTTGAAGCGTGGATAAAACGTGACCGTAATCACCCGTCGGTTATAATGTGGAGCATAGGCAACGAAATATACGATACGCATAAAAGCCCCAGAGGACTTGAGGTTGCGAAGATGCTTTGCGAGGAGGTCGAAAAGAACGACCCTATGCACAATGCCCCGCCCACGATAGCCTCAAACTATATGCAGTGGGAAAATGCACAGAATGTAGCTGATTATCTGAAGCTTGCAGGCTATAACTATACGGAAAAGCTGTATGACGAGCATCACGAAAAGCATCCCGACTGGGTCATTTACGGCAGTGAAACCGCCTCGACGGTACGCTCAAGAGGCATATACCACTTCCCCTATGATACAGGCTTACTGGTATATGACGATCTGCAATGCTCCGATCTCGGAAACAGCGTTGTAAACTGGGGAGCATCTCCGCTAAGATCCTTTGCTATGGATGCCGCCGCAGAATATTCTATGGGACAGTTCGTATGGACAGGATTTGACTATATCGGCGAGCCTACCCCCTACAATACCAAGAACTCATACTTCGGCATCATAGATACCGCAGGCTTTGAAAAAGACTCGTTCTGGTTCTATAAATCGGTATGGGATATAGCCGAGGAAGAATCCTTCATTCACGTTTCCCCTTGCTGCTGGGATTTCAACGAGGGTCAGCTTATAGATGTGCTTGTTTATTCCGACCTTCCGTTTATCAGACTTCATTACTGCGGAGAGATGTATGACGGCAAGGTGATAGATCACCTCACGGAAGATAAGCTCTGCGCCCGCTTCACAGTGCCGTTCCATAAGAACAAGCCGCTTGCGGTAAGAGGCTATCTCAGCCCCGACTGCGATGCTGACGATTACGAAAAGGAAACGGTTCTTTTCACCTCTCTTGATCCTCACAGCGTGAATATGACTCCCGATGTGAGTGAAATAGCGGCTGACGGAAGATCGCTTGCGTTTATTACCGTAACCGTTGACGATATAATGGGACAGGAAGTTCAGAATGCGGTAAACAGAATAAAGTTCACAGTAAAAGGCGCAGGCAGACTTGTAGGACTTGATAACGGCGACAGCACCGACTATGACAGCTATAAGGGCAATCACAGAAAGCTGTTCTCCGGAAAGCTCCTTGCGATAATCAGTTCCACCTTTGAAACAGGCGACATAGTTATAACCGCCGAAAGCGAGGGTCTGAAGCCTAAAACGATAACTATAAAAGCGGTAGCCCCCGAAACAGAGCCGCAGGGAGTAAGCGTTGTTACAGAAAACGCATTCCCTGCAGTAACCACGCCCTACACAAATGAAATTCCCGTAAGAAAAATCGACCTTTTCGACAGTGAGCCTCGTACACTGACAAAGGAACGTGATACTGCCGAAATTTCGGTAAAGATATTCCCCGAAAACGCAACCTTCCGTGACATAGAGTTCAAATGCTGTACCGATAACGGAGTTGAGATAAGCTTTGCAAAGGTAGTTTCGTTTGACGGAAATACGGCAACGCTTAAAGCGTTCGGTGACGGCAAATTCCGCCTGAGAGCATATTCAAAGAACGGTACCGATATTCCGAAGATTATCTCCGAGCTTGAATATACGGCAGAAGGACTCGGAAAAGCGGAAAAGGATCCTTATATCTTTATTGCCGCCTGCCTTTGCGATTTCTCAAATGTTCCTGTTACCACGATAGACAGAGGTTCGCTCGGCGGCTTTAACGGAAGAACGACCGTCGGCTTCAGCACCGTTGATTTCGGCGGCGGCACAAAGAAGATCACGATAAGCGTCGGCAACAGCGGCGGCGGTGAAGATTATCCCGTAGAGCTGTATCTCGGCGATGCCGACAACGGCGGCAGATATATCGGCACATTCGCAATAAAGAATAACGGCGGCTGGGACAGAGCATACCCCCAGACCTTCGACTTGCCGTGCAGAATAAGCGGAACGCACGACATCAGCTTTGTTATCAATAATTTCTGCATATTCGGCGGCTTTGAGTTTGAAAAGTACGACCGTACCTATGCGGAAAACTCTGCGGCAGACAACGATAATCTGTACGGCGATGATTACAAGGTAAACGGCTCGTGCGTTGAGGAGATAGGCAACAACGTTGTTATCGAATTCAACGGCCTCGATTTCGAAGGCGGTACGGATAAGATAACCGTTACAGGCAGAACACCGCTCGATAACTGCACGATCCAGCTCAGAGTAAATGATGAGAACGGCGGCCAGACCACCCGTCTGCTCGAATTCCCCCACGCAGACGAGTACACGCCGGTAACGTTTGACATCGAGCATATCGCAGGCAAGAACAACATTGCATTCGTATTCCTGCCCGGCACACAGTTCGATATGAAATCGTTCAGATTCATAAAAACCGAAGATTAAGCTAAAGCCACGGCATCCGCCGTGGCTTCAGACTGTCGAAAAACTGATTGTTATTAAAACAACATAGTGAGCTGTACTGCCAACATCGCTTAAAACCGTTCCCATCCCTACAAGAAGTTAGTATTTTCGTGAGTATACCTGTACAACTGCACTAACATTGACCCTTCAAAAAAACGCCACTAACCTAAGATATATGTACTAACTTGCGGACGTGTAGCGTTAAGCGTCCCTGTATCGACAAGATATACAATGTTCAGGTAGTTTTACGAGTTCAGCCAACACCCCAGCGGGGTACGGGTGTGGGTAAGGAAAGAGGGATGCCACGCTGAGCATTGCTTTAGCAATGCTCCCGCTCCTCACGTCGCTCAAGAGGAATAACTGATTTGGGAGAAAACCTAAGGGATAGGGTTAGGGGCGGCAGTCCCTCACCCTAGTCCCTTTGGTTGTCTCCCGCGTGAATAGCAGCAACGTTATTAAATGGAATAGCGAACCCGAGAAGTGCTATCCGACAAAAAGAACTATCGGTAGCTTGTTACCAAAGATAAATACTAAAAAGCCACGGCATCCGCCGTGGCTCAGACTGTCGAAAAACCTCTATCGTTGCTAAAAATGGGGTCGCAGGGGCGTAGCCCCCGACAGGGACTAGGGGCGGTAGCCCCAGTAAAATCCCCCTTTCCCGGGGAAAGGGGGCAGGGGGATAGGGATAGTAAGTTAGAAGTTTGTTTCAAAAACATACTTTTTCTACAAGCTGAGCCACGGCACCCGCCGTGGCTTTTCCCCGCCCACCAACTAAAAACCACCTCTTTTTTCCAACCCCACTATCATTTGCATCCCTTCACTATAGACTTTTTGTGAAAAACGTGCTATAATATAAACGATTATAAACAACTGCACCGTGTTTTAATGCTTTGACAACGCAAGCGGTCAGACACAAGGAGGTGTTCGGAGCAGATGACTTATGAAAAGTCCTGCGGCGGTATTGTTTACAGAAAATTTCACGGCAATACGGAAATATTGCTTATAAAGCACATCAAGTCGGGCTACTGGTCATTCCCGAAAGGACACGTTGAAAACGGCGAAACCGAAGAAGAAACCGCAAAACGTGAAATAAAAGAGGAAACCGGCATAGACGTTTATATTGACTCAGGCTTCAGAGAAACAGTTACATATTCGCCACGCAAGGACGCAAAAAAGGAAGTTGTGTATTTTGTCGCCCGTGCAAGAAATTATGATTACACCCCCCAGCTTGAAGAAATTTCGGAGATACGCTGGGTAGGTATAGGGCAGGCACATAACCTGCTCGTCTATGACAACGATAAGCTGATAGTAAATAAGGCAAAGAGCTTTATCGCACTTATGAAATGAAGAAACTGTGTTTTGAGTAAAAGAAGAAAATGCGAAAGGAAACCCACATGACATACGAACAGGCATTTGAATACGTCGGTTCTTTCACAAAATCCGGTACGCCTGTAAAGGACCTTATAAGATTTGTTATTCTTATGAGGCTTCTCGGCAATCCGCAAAACGAGCTTAAAATAGTTCACGTTGCAGGAACAAACGGAAAAGGTAGCGTATGCGAATATATAAGCAACGCTGTAAAAGCCGACAACAAGAGCGTAGGAAAATTCACATCGCCCTATATTGATTGCATTGAAGAACGTATACAGGTAAACGGCAAATATATCTCACGCCCTGCCTTTGCACTTCTTTGCGAGCAGGTGAAAAATGCCGTAGAGCAGACAGGCTTTGACGGATTCTCACAGTTTGAGATACTCTGCGCCATAGCCCTGCTTTATTTCTATAAGGAGCAGGTAGACGTTGCCGTTATAGAAACCGGCATAGGCGGACTTCTTGACTGCACTAACGTTGTAAATCCCGCTGTCAGCGTTATAACATCGGTAGATTTCGACCATACCGATGTGCTTGGCGATACGCTTACCGAAATAGCACGTCACAAGGCAGGCATAATAAAGCCGTCCGTTCCGTGCATAGTATATCCGGAACAGGCAAAAGAGGTAATGCGTGTCATTGATGATAAATGCCGTGAGTATAACTGCGAAGAAATTATCCCCGATATGTCAAGAGTGCAGATGCTCCATATGGATATTACCGATGTGTTCTTTTCATACAAGGGTATGAATTATCATCTCGTTATGTCCGGCGAACATCAGATAAAAAATGCACTGTGCGCCATAGAGGCTTGCCGTATACTGAATATAGAGTACAGCAGTGTGTTCACAGGACTTGAAAGATCCGCCCTCAGAGCCAGAATGGAGGAGGTAAGTGTGAACGGTGCTACCTGCATCATAGACGGCTCGCACAACCCCTCCGCAATGAGAGCCGCCGAAAAGCTGCTGAACTGCGACAAAAGAAGGATACACGCCGTAGTCGGCATGATGGCAAATAAGGACTGGCAGACCGCCCTTAAAATAATTCTCCCCCGCTTCGAAGATGTAATATTCGTTGACGGCTTTATGCCCGGATGCGTACCCGCTTCTCAGCTTACACGCTTTGCCATAGAGCAGGGAGTACGTTGCACCGCCTGCGGCGACCTTAACAGCGCAATATCACAGGCAACGCTCAAGGCAGGAACAAAGGATATAGCGATGGTCACAGGCTCGCTCTACCTTGCCTCCGCCGTCGAAAAGATAATCAGCAAGTAAATACGATCAAAGCCGCCCGATAACCGAGCGGCTTTATAAAAACAAAAAGCCTCTTGTTTATTGAAAAATGGGGTGTCGCTTATTGCTTGCTCTGTTGGTTTTGCGTCTCTGCAAAGTCAGCTGTTTGTGCCGTTGCATCGTGCAACGGCTCGGTTCAGCTGACATAAGCGTCCTTGCTTATAACTTTTGGCAAGCAATCAAAGCATCCTTGCTTTGGGGCGAAGCCCCCGACAGGGGCTAGGGGCGGTAGCCCCAGTAATATAGCCCCTTCCCATGGGGAAGGGGTTTGGGGTTAGGGATAATAAATCAGAAGTTTATTTCAAAAACACACTTTTTCTATAAACTAAAACCGACCTTATATAAAAGGCCGGCACAATATCCACATAGCAACTTTACCTGTAAGCCGAGTTTTGTCGTGTGCGATCATCTATCTACGCCCTGCGTCGCCGCAGACCTCAAGCCACCTTAAATCGGGACCGCCGAGCAGACGGTTCATCCCCGAAACCAATCGGTGTTGCATCGGATAGGGTTTACAGACAGGAACAGTCGCCTGCCCCGTGGTGAGCTCTTACCTCGCCTTTCCACCCTTACACTGTAAAAACAATGCGGTATATTTCTGTTGCACTCGCCCTGGAGTCGCCTCCGGCTGCCGTTAACAGCTACCCTGCTCTGTGATGCTCGGACTTTCCTCACGGTTTTCACCCCGTGACCGCACAGTAAAGTTGCGATAGTTATTGTATCATTTTGTGTTGCATTTGTCAATACAAAACCCCCGATTATTGCCTTATTTCAAGGAGTAAAAGCATATTATGACCGTAAAGCCGAATATAAAAAAGAACTTCAATATAACGTG
>ERZ856578.2306-NODE-2306-length-31943-cov-16.750298_pt1 | contig 31943 bp, 27 predicted proteins | sample MGYA00514384_ERZ856578 | MGnify/ENA primary metagenome ERZ856578 (study PRJEB29103, sample SAMN06111958) | human gut metagenome | biome: human gut; feature: ankylosing spondylitis patient; material: healthy_person | host: Homo sapiens | place: China:Hangzhou... | reverse complement strand
AAGATCAATCTCTTTGCCGGTAACTATAGTTTCTGGTATGAGTCAAGCCAGTTGGCTTTGCGTCAGCAGCAGAACCAGAAGGCAAAGGCCGAAGAGAAGAAAAAAGAGTTGGAAGAGTTTATCCGCCGTTTCAGTGCTAATGTGGCAAAGAGCAAGCAGACTACTAGCCGTAAGAAAATGTTGGAGAAGCTGAATGTAGAGGAAATCAAACCTTCTTCACGCAAATATCCGGGCATCATCTTTACTCCCGAACGCGAACCGGGCAATCAGATTCTGGAAGTTTCCGGCCTGACCAAGACTCTGGAAGACGGTACGGTACTTTTCCGTGACGTCAATTTCAATGTGGAAAAGGGGGATAAGGTAGTATTCCTTTCACGTGATCCGCGTGCCATGACTTCATTGTTCGAGATTATCAATGAAGAAATGAAACCGGATGCAGGAACTTTCAACTGGGGTGTCACTATCACTACTGCTTACCTGCCGCTGGACAACACCCGATATTTCAATACCGACCTGAACCTGGTGGATTGGCTGAGCCAGTTCGGCGAAGGGAATGAAGTTTACATGAAGAGTTTCCTCGGCCGTATGTTGTTCTCCGGTGAAGAGGTTCTGAAAAAGGCGAGTGTGCTGTCGGGAGGTGAGAAGATGCGTTGTATGATTGCCCGTATGCAGTTGCGCAATGCCAACTGTCTGATATTGGATACTCCGACCAATCACTTGGACTTGGAATCCATCCAGGCGTTCAACAATAACCTCAAGAGTTATAGAGGAAACATCCTGTTCTCTTCTCATGACCACGAGTTTATTCAGACCGTAGCCAATCGTATTATTGAACTGACGCCGAATGGTATCATTGATAAGATGATGGAATATGATGAATATATCACTTCGGATCATATCAAGGAACTGAGAGCGAAGATGTACGGAAATTAAATATCGTTCTTACAATAAAGACACATCGCCTTGCAATATTCAGTTGTTGCAAGGCGATGTTTTTTTAAGGTGATTATATGATAGATGTCAATCTCGTTTATAGATCAACTTATTCCTTCCGTCCTCTCCGAACAGGCTGTCCCCCAGCGTCGTGATTTTATTCCCTGTGGCCACCACATAGCGCAGGTTGTCACATCCCATGAATGCGCCATACTCAATGGCGGTCACTCCGGCAGGCAATTCCAGCGTGCCGCACAACCGCCCGCAACCACTGAACGCCCGTTGTCCGATGCTTTTCAGGCCTTTGGGAAGCTGGACGCGGAGCAAGTACTTCTTCTGTGTAAACGTATATTCGGGAATGGCTACGGCATTGCATTTGCTCAGGTCAACGGCTACAAGATTGGGCATATAGTCACGTATCAGCGTGAAATCCGCTGCATCCAGTTTCCCTTCCACAGTGAGGAAATTCACGTCTTTGGGTTGCAGACCTGCTTCTACCAATTCGCTGGCGAGGCTTCCCATCAAACCTACCTGCACAAAGGCTTCCACCGGCTCACCTTCTATCACTGCAAAGGTGTCCCAGTGCTTTTTGGCACGATAGGAATCACTGCTGCCCAACGGTACAAAAATGGCTGTAATACTGTCCGCCAAAGCCTCCGTCAGCAGGTTAGGGGCTGTTTTCTTTCTCAGCTGGCATATCTTCAGATTGGCACAACCCTTGAACGCCGCATCTTCTATATTCTTGATCTTTTCCGAAAGAATGACTTTCCGGAGAGTGGTTTTCCCAGTGAAAGTGCTGTCATTCGTCTGCTGGCAGAATGCATAAGCAGGCACGCAGTTGGGTGGATAGATATAGAACCGGTCGGGGTAAGTGCCGCTTTTGCCGGCATACGTGCTGATGGAGGCATTGGAGATGTCCAGTACCTGCAAGTTCTTGAATTCATCCCGCAAGTGCTTGAAGTCGATGGCATTGAGTTTTCCGGTCAGTGTAAGGTGGGTGATGCTGTTGGCTTCGTCTTCGGTGAGCATGGACACTAAGGTTCCGGGTTTGGAGACGAAATACGTTTTCTTGCCTGCCGTTGTATCTGGATTTTGGGCGACTGCTGTGCAGGTGCATGTGACCAGCATTATAGTAGCGAGTATTTTTCTTATTTTCATGGTTGTTACAGATATGTTTTGACAAATATACGGATTTTACAGGAATTTGCTTCCTATTTTTAATTTTATAGGTATTTTTGCCGGGGTATTAACATATTAAAAGCGAAGGATATGAAATCAATGGATGGGAATGAAGAGGGGGAATTGAAAGTGCCGAAGGTGGTTGCCTGCATGGCTATGATAGCGAAGATTGTTGTCTATATACTTTTGATGTTTACGTTGACCGAAATACTGGGGATATTTCTGTATATTTTTCCAGCTTTGAAAGAGAGTGGAATCTTGTATGATGTTCTGGCGCGGACTTGCCTGGCGGGAGGTGCCCTGCTGGCGGCTTTTATTTTATTGAAAGGGTGGGATCATCGTCCGTTCGCCGAGTTGGGGTTGTCTCTGAAAGGGCGGGCTAAAGATATTCTTTGGGGACTATGGGTAGCCCTGATCATCTATGCCGTCGGGTTTGGAATATTATATGGGCTTGGTGAAGTCAAAATTGTGTCCGTGCACTTCAACCTGAATGATTTGCTTATGTCCTGGGTGCTGATGCTGATGGTTGCCGTCAGCGAAGAAGTCGCTTTTCGAGGCTTCGTCTTGGGACGTCTGCTGAGTGCGGGTGTCAATCGTTTCGTGGCTTTGTTCCTTTCGTCTGCCTTATTTTCGTTGATGCACTTTCTGAATCCTGACTTTTCTCTTATGGCTTTTCTGAATATATTACTGGCCGGAGTACTGATGGGTTCTACCTACATCTATACGCGTAATTTATGGTTTCCTATCGCTCTTCATCTTTTCTGGAATTGGTTTCAGGGACCGATTCTTGGGTTGGAAGTAAGCGGTGAACAATATGGCAATACCTTGCTGAACCTGAATCTGCCCGAAGAAAACCTCATCAATGGCGGTGCATTCGGGTTCGAAGGTTCCATCCTATGCACCGCATTGATAAGTATTGCTATTGTGCTTACTCTGAAATCAGCTTCAAAGCAATCCGCTTCCGGGCCATGTCCACACTCAGTACCTTGACACGGACGTGCTGGTGAATAGAAACAATCTCGTTCGGGTCTGAAACGAACCGGTCTGCCAGTTGGGAGAGGTGTACCAGCCCGTTTTCTTTGATGCCTATATCCACGAAAGCACCGAAATTGGTGATGTTGCCTACGATGCCGGGCAGTTCCATGCCCTCGTGCAAGTCGTTGATGGTGCGCACATTCTTGTCGAACTCGAAAATCTTTATCGGGCCTCGCGGGTCACGTCCCGGTTTGTCCAGTTCCTGCAAGATGTCTTTCAGCGTCGGCATTCCCACGGTGGGAGTGATGTACTTCTCCGGCCGGATTTTTAGGCGGAATTCTTTGTTGGCGATAAGCTCTGCCACACTGCATCCCAGGTCTTTTGCCATTTGCTCAACGATGCAGTAGCTTTCGGGGTGGACGGCGGAGTTATCCAGGGGATTTTCTGCCTGCGGGATGCGGAGGAAGCCGGCACATTGCTCAAAAGCTTTGGCTCCCATGCGCGGCACTTTCATCAGTTGCTTGCGTGAAGTGAACGCACCGTTTTCGGCACGGTAATTCACGATATTCTGTGCCAGTTGCGGGCCCAATCCCGAAATATAGGTCAGCAGGTGGCTGCTTGCCGTATTCAGGTTCACGCCGACCAGGTTCACGCAACTCTCCACGGTCAGATCCAGTGACTTCTTCAGTTTCGTCTGATCCACATCGTGCTGGTATTGACCTACGCCGATGGATTTCGGATCAATCTTCACCAGTTCCGCCAACGGGTCCATCAGCCGGCGGGCAATGGATACCGCCCCACGCACGGTGACGTCGTACTCGGGAAACTCATCACGGGCTATCTTGGATGCGGAGTAGATGGAGGCTCCCTGTTCGCTCACCACGAATACCTGGATTTCTTTTCTGAAAGTCTGGTGTTTCAGAAACTCTTCCGTCTCGCGGCTTGCCGTTCCGTTTCCCACCGCGATGGCGTCTATCTGGTAGGCTTCCACCATTTTCTGAATTTTTGCTATGGCGTCCGCTGTCTTGTATACCGGAGCGTGCGGATAGATATTTTCGTTGTGGAGCAGATTTCCTTGTGCATCCAGGCACACTACCTTGCAACCTGTGCGGAATCCGGGATCGATGCCCATCACTCGTTTCTGCCCTAAGGGAGATGCCAGCAACAACTGGCGCAGGTTCTGGACGAATACGCGGATGGCTTCCTCGTCGGCCCGCTCTTTGCTTTGCGCTGCAAATTCGGTTTCGATGGAAGACTTCAGCAAGCGTTTGTAGGCATCTTGCACGGCTTCCGCCACTTGTTCGCCACAAGCATTGTTGCTGCGGACAAACCGGCGTTCCAGCCGTTCCACACATTCTTCATCGTCGGGGCTTATGCTGACTTTCAATAGTCCTTCGGCTTCGGCACGGCGGATGGCGAGCAACTGGTGTGAAGTACATTTATTCAGTGGTTTGCTGAATTCAAAATAATCTCGGTATTTATCGGCTTCACTCTCTTTGCCCTTCACCACTTTGGCGGTGATGACAGCTTGCCGGGAGAAAGCGAAACGCACGGTGTTGCGTGCCTGTTCGTCTTCGCTGACCTGTTCGGCAATGATGTCGCGGGCGCCTTTCAGTGCGTCTTCCGCATCTTTCACTTCTCCTTTCACGTATGCTTCCGCGCGCTTTTCGGGGTTGGGCTCGCGTTGTAGCATCAGCAGTGTTGCCAGCGGTTCCAGACCTTTCTGTCGGGCTACTTCGGCACGTGTCCGGCGTTTGGGCTTATAGGGCAGGTAGATATCTTCGAGCACGGTGCTGTCCCACGTCTCATCAATGCGTTTTTGCAGTTCGGGGGTCATCTTTCCCTGTTCGTTGATGGTGTTGATGATGGTTTCTTTCCGCTTGGCTGTTTCGTTCAGCTTCTCGTATTGTGTCTTGATGGCTTCAATTTGCACTTCATCCAGTCCGCCGGTGGCTTCTTTACGGTAACGGCTGATGAAAGGGATAGTAGCTCCGTCCGCCAGCAGGTCGAGCGTATGGCCGATTTGCTTCTCGGAAATGCCGAGGGCGGAGGAAATCATTCGATGGAATAATTGTATCATGTTGAGTTGTTTTTTTGAATAACGAGCGTCAAAGGTACAAAAGAATTAGAAAGAATAAATTATTGAAAGTCTTTTTTATCAATTAAAAACAATCTTGAAAGGTCTTTTTAATAGCCGAAGCTCAGTCTTCAAGCTATTCTCTAACTGCTCTCTAACTGCGATACCTTTAATCGCTTTTTCAGCGCTCTGAATCTTGAGTATTTCGAACGTGTTTTTCGGCATTGGATGTCTCTTTTGTTATTTGTTGTTGAATTTGAATAGATTTTAGAGGTCTTGTTGTATTACTAATCTTGTTCTGCTTACAAGGTATTAAGACTCTGTTTACAAGAAGTTAGTGTGGTTTTACAGTGTTTTTTTCTACTGTTGATAGATTAATGACTGTTGGAAAAAATTATTGGTTGTTCTATATGATAAGCATTGCTTGTGTAGGGCTACACCTTTTGCCACAAAGGGTGTAGCCCTACATACTAAAGGGTGTAGCCATCCGGGGCAAATGGTGTAGCTCTTTTGGAAGTGCCCCTACAGGTACTTGTCGATAGGGGTTGAGGGATGCAAATAGCTGTTTTGGCATGAATATAGTTGTAAATATAGGAGAATTAGATGTGAGATAAAGGACTTGTTGCCTCGTCAATTGTGAAAGTTGAGCTTGCAAAAGTTGAGTCATTAAAAAATGGTTAGGGGTAATCGAAGGTATAGCATACCAGCTTATCTTTTATTGTTAACTACGTATTTGTCGGATGAACCTTATTTTCCTTAATCCCTCGTTTATAGCTTTTGATGAGGTTGGCTTGATAGACTGTTTTTGGGTATGTAATTATTTGATATATAGTTTATTGGGGATGGGAAATGGGAGGTGTTTAAAAAACGTTCGTTTAATGGACGCCAAGATTTGTAAAAAAAACGCCTCTTCCCGTAGCGTTCATTCGAATAGATATTAATATTATTTTTTTAGGATTTAAAAACCTGTACATTAGATATTTACATAAGCAAAAAAGAACTTAGAAAAATATTTTTATCGAACATTTTGGTCATTCCAAAAATACCCTTTACCTTTGCACCATTAAACGAACGATTAAAAGACGATTTATCTTCCTTAATTCCTTCGTTTATAGCTTTTGCCTCTAAGAGCTTCACATAATTGTTTCACTGCTTCTTTTTCCGTGATGGTAGGAAGTTCTGAGATAAGATGAATGCAGAATAAGTTATTGAAAATAATCGCATTACATAACTTGGCCGGTAGGTATTTCACTACTCCGGTGTCCCTAAAAAATATCCTGACGCGAAGTGACTTTGCGAAAATATGATGACTGAAAGTACTGACTCTCAACTTTCAACTTCCAACTCTCAAACTCTCCATTGGTTTGCTGTCCGTGTTTCCTATAGTCGTGAATTGACTTTGAAGTCTATTCTTGATAAGGAGGGCATAGAAAGTTTTATTCCAATGTGTTATGGAATGGTGATGAAAGGTGGTAAGCGTGTGCGCAGGTTAGTTCCTGCCATCCACAATCTTGTTTTCGTTCATTCTACGCGCAAGCGCATAGACGTTTTGAAGGATGAGCTTGAGGGCACGATGCCTATACGTTTCATAATGAACCGTGAGTATTGCCGTCCGGTTGTTATCCCTGATGCTCAGATGCGTAGTTTTATTCTCGTGGCAGGCAGTCACGATGAAGCCATTCTTTATATAGAATCAGCCGAGCTGAATCTGGTGAAAGGTCAGAAAGTTCGTATCACCGATGGTGTTTTCAAAGGTGTGATCGGTGAGTTTGTCCGTATCCGTCATGATCGCCGTGTGGTGGTCAATATCGAAGGTGTCATGGCTGTTGCTACTACTTTTATTCCACCTACTCTTGTGGAGCCGATAGCCGTTGATTGTCGTTAATCATTGGTTGGCATTGTTGTTGATAATAATCGTTAGTTAATACATAGTATTGTGCCTCTTTAGTCTTTCGAAGTATCTTCTCTTTTTGAAATAAATCATTTAATAATATGAATTCTAATTCTTCATCATTATTTTCCTTAGCCCATGATCTTTTAACCTACGGGCTTGATGGAAGTCCCATTTATGCGGACCAATTTACACGTTTGAACCGTGATGTTTACGAACGGGCTATAGAACTTTACAGCATTCATGGAGCTACGGCCGAAGAGGAGGCTGAACTTTGCCTTGGTTTGTTAGTGGCTTTCGCTGCAACGATTTATGATAATGGCTGCAAACAGGAATATATTCAGAATGTTCTGGATCGTAGCTGGGAGGTGCTTCCGAAGCTTTCTGCGTCGTTGCTGAAGGTGCGTTTGCTGACGTATTGTTATAGTGAGTGTTATGATGAGAGTTTGGCAAAGGAGGCTCATGAAATTATAAATACTTGGGATAAGGCAGGGTTGAGCTTGGAGCAGGCGGAGATTGCAGAGGAGTTGAAGGGGTTTGAGGAGAATCAGTATCCGTTTGAGGAGGTAGAAGAATAAATATAAGTCATAGGTGTAAATAATGACGAATATTAGAGAAAACTTTAACTTTTCTTGACTTATAGAGAAAATGCTTTTATGCGGCTCTCGCTAACTAATACGTCAAAAATGGACGCTACTTTTGATACTCACACAAGTGCTTAAAATGAGGGTCTACTCTAATTTGAGTACTAATTAGTATATAGATTTATGAGAAGTTCTGTGATTTGGTTTTTTACCAATGGAATAATTGCATTTATTCCAAGTAGACACATACGTTATATTTTATATAAATTGTTAGGGATGAAAATAGGTGGAAATGTTTCCATTTTTATGGGAACTCATATTCGAAATCCTAAAGGTGTATTTATTGGAGAAGGTGCGTCTATTGGTCCTAAGGTATTATTGGATGGACGTCGTGGTATCATTATTGGTAAAAATGTGACAATTGCATATGAGGCTATTTTGTGGTCACTAAATCATGATTATAACGATTTGTATTTTGCTGGAAATGGAGGCAAAGTTGTGGTTGGCGATTATGCATGGATATGTTCCCGAGCAATTATTTTACCAGGTGTTACTATTGGTGAAGGGGCAGTCGTCGCCTGTGGAGCAGTTGTTACTAAAGATGTAGCTCCTTATGCTGTTGTAGGAGGAATCCCAGCTAAGGAAATTGCAAATAGGAAAAAACAGAATTATCAATATATTCCAGGAAAACAACAATCTCATATAATTTAGATGTCTTTAAAATCACAAACTATTTCAGGAGTTTTATGGGGAAGTGTTGGAAAAGTAGGAATTTTACTTGTTCAATTCGTATTGTTAATAATTTTAGGAAGAATATTATCTCCTTACGATTATGGTGTGATTGGTATTTTATCCTTTTTTACTTTATTGAGTAATGTTATTATCGAATCTGGTTTTGGACAAGCTTTAATTCGTAGAGAAAAGGTAACGGACTTGGAACTTTCATCTGTCTTTTATCTGAATTTATTCTTAGGAGTATTTCTTTATGTAATCTTGATACTTCTGTCGGAATGTATTGCACTTTTTTTTAATATATATGAACTTCAAAAAATTTCAAAAGTATTTTTTCTCATAATTCCTGTAAATGCTTTAGGAATAATACAGACTACTTTATTTAATAAAAAAATGGAGTATAGGAAAATTACATTCATTTCTTTTATATCAATATTAATTTCTGGTGTCTGTAGTGTTGCTTTTGCTGTGTTGGGTTTTGGAGTTTGGGCTTTAGTTTTTCAATTGTTAATCTATTCTATAACGAATACTTTCTTTTTATGGCTATATGGTAATTGGAAGCCTTTATTTGCTTTCTCATTTCACAGTATTAAGGGTATGCTTCCTTTTTCAATAAATATGTTGTTTACGGGGGTTGTTATTGTTGTATTTAATAATCTGTATACAATTATAATTGGAAAATATTATTCTCCTTTAGATTTGGGTTATTATACTCAAGGTAAAAAAATAGAAGATATTCCTAGTCAATCATTGACTATGGTTATTCAGAACGTTTCATATTCTGCTCTTTCTAAGTTACAAAAAAATAATATGCTGTTAAAAGAGAGTTATGCGAAAATAATTAGACTTAGTGTTTTTGCCATAGCTCCTTTATTGCTTGCGGGAATTGTATTGGCACCCAATATGATACCTTTGTTTTTGTCTGAAAAATGGTTACCTGTAATACCAATTTTTCAGATACTTTGTGTTTATGGAGCGTTTTTCCCATTGCATAGTATTAGTATGAATATACTTAAGGTTAAAGGCGATAGTAAAATAATACTAAAGTTGGAAATTTTAAGAAGAGGATTGATGTTACTTGTTGTTTTTCTTACATTACAATACGATATCTATGTATTGCTTTGGGGAAGTGTATTTTCGTCTCTTCTATCTGTTGCTATAAACTTATATTTTTGTGGTCGAGCGATATATTATCCGATAATTGAACAACTGAGAAATATATTTCCATATTATTTCTTTTCTTTACTTTCTTGCATTGTTTCATATATTGTAGGCTTATTCTTTGTTGATAATATTTTGTTAGCTTTTGTGTGTCAATCTATAACTTTTCTCTTTGTTTATATACTTTTGTTAAAGATTAGTAGGAATTCTGCTTATATAGATTGTGTTGATATAATGAAAACATATTTAAAACGAAAATCAGAATGAAAATAGGAATATTAACATATCATTGGGTTGCTAATTTTGGAGCTAATTTGCAGACTTTATCTACAGTTTGTTATTTAAAAAAGAATGGATTTATTCCAATTGTAATAAATTGGATACCGCTAGATTGTGAATTGAAATATCAGTCTTCTACTCCTGTTGAACAATTGGATGCCCATGCTTCTTTTAGTGAAACTTATTTTGAAACTACTCGAGTATGTAGAACGAACAATGAAATTTTGGATATAATTAAGGAGTACAAAATTGATGCTATAATAATAGGTAGTGACTCTCTGTTTAACATAATGAAACCTTCTTTTAACTGGATTAAATTTAAAAAAAACGTTCCAACAACTGATCATGTTTTTCCAAATCCTTACTGGGGAGATTTTTATGAAAAACATAATATTCCTATAGCTGGTCTCTCAATATCTAATCAAAATTCTGATTTTTTAAAATTTAAAAATCAGAAGAATGAAATAAAGAAGTGTTTAATGAATTTTTCGCATTTAAGTGTACGGGATGATTGGACGCAAAAAATGATAGGATATATGACTGATGACTTAATTTTGCCATCCATAACTCCGGATCCTGTTTTTTCTTTTAATTGTAATTTCCCTCCTTTGATTTCTAGACAAGAAATATGTAGAAAGTATTCGTTACCTGATAAATATATTCTATTATCTTTCTCTGGGGGAATTCGATCTTCGGTTTCTGAGCATTGGTTAAGGAGTTTCAAAAAAATTGCTAATGCACAACAACTTTTTTGTGTTAGCCTACCTCGAACTTTTGGAGGCCAGATGATGCATTTGGATGTAGATCTTTCTTTACCTATATCGCCTATTGATTGGTATTATATTATAAAATATTCTCAAGGATATGTAGGGGTTTTAATGCATCCTATTATAGTTGCGATTCATAATAATATTCCTTTTTTTAGCTTTGATCATTATGGAGTATCTAAATTTCTCTTTTTTGCAAATAAAGCAACTAGTAAAATATATCATATATTATCCCAGGCAGGTATGTTAAGTAATTATTATAATTTACGTTCGTGTTCTTGCTTTCCTACTCCAGATTATGTTTTTGATTGTATAATGAACTTTGATCATTCTTTATGTGCTGATTTTGCTTCAGCGCAAGCAGAAAAGTGTCTGTTAAATTATAGTAGTATTATTAAATCATTTTATGAAAAACGCTAAAATTCTTTATTTGGATTTAAGGTGTCCCATAGGACATATTAATTTCAATAATATATATTTAAATGCTTTTTTAAGCAAGGGAGTGGAATTAGACATTGTTTTACCAAGAAAATATATGAGTAAGTTGTCACTGATGAAGACAGGTTATAAATATTATGAAGTACCTAGTTTTCTTGAAGGCAATAATAGAAGTTCTCTTAAAAATAGATTGGCTATTCTTAAATATCAAAACTATTTGCGAGCACATTTTGATTTGAATTCTTATGATTTAATTTTTGTGTCATCATTTGATAATATTGCAGCTGTTTTTTCATTTTTTCCAAGACATACGTTATTTGTGTGTCATAATAATTTATCTTTTGCGTGCTCTAATTATTTACATCGATTTGCTTTAAAATTTATTGGAGCAAAATATAAGTTTGCAGTATTTAATAAGAGTATGTTTGATTTTATGGATTGTCTGAGAGTGAAAAATGTATTTACTATTTTTCATGGTTTTCCTTTACCATATTCATCTTCGAAAACGAAAAAAGACTTCGATTATATATTTCTTCCTAGCTCATATAGTTTAGATATGTCTATAGTGTCAGAAATACTGACGGAAGATTTTAACGATTTTTTAATTAGTACAGGAAAGAAATTGATTTTAAAGTCTGATCTAAAATCTAATCTATCCAATATTGATATTATAGCTTCTTATATAGAAACGGAGGAGTATCAGAAACTTTTAGTGAATTGTTGGGCGGTATTAATTCCATATGATTCAAGTTTTAGATATCGAACTAGTGGTGTGTTAATGGAAGCTATCGCAAATAAGAAAATTGTACTTATTAGAGACATCCCATCCTTTGATGAATTTAAGAATATTGCAGTAAAAGGCCTGTTTTATTTTAAGTCAGTAGGGGAACTGAAAAGAATTATTATGGAGGAGGATTTTTCTTTTACTCCTGAATATGATTTTCTATTGATAAATAGTGCTGAAAATTCTATAGCGGAAATATTGAAAAAATGAGTCTCTAAATGTGGAACTTCTGTAAGTTGTCATTTAATTTAATTTTACTGTTGTATTTTGCTTTCATCTATTTAGGGCTCTTTTCCATGCAATCAGAGTTTAATTCTAATAATGAATTATTTAGATTTTTGTTGTCGCTGGTGATAGTACAAATAAACATTATAATGTTATTGAATATTTTGCTATTACAGCGAAGTATGAGGTTAACATGTTTGAATCTATTTGTGATTGCGTGGATATGTGCTATTTTTATTTGCATCATATTGACGTCTGGAGCAAGATTTTTGAAAGATCTAAATTATGTTTTATTATGGCCTTTAACTTATTGTTATTCTTTTCTTTTGTTTAAGAGAGGGATATTAAGTACAAGTAAGGTAGTAGGTATAATGACTGTTTTGTGCGTTTATTCCATGATTTTATTTGGAGTTTTCTTTACGGATAAGGCGAATGAGAATTTAGGTATTATAAGTATTGAAGGAATGAATCAAATTTTCTATGCATTATTATTTATTCCATGGATATATTTGAATGAGAAAAAAGAAGTACAAAATGTAATATTATTTATCTTATTAATCATTGTCTTTGTATCAATGAAAAGAAGTGCATTAATGTCTTTTTCTGTTATCTATTTATTTTCGTTCTTATTTAATAGGAATGGTAGTAAGTGCCCAAAGTTTTTATTGAGAATTTCTTTAGCTTTTGTTGTGCTTCTTGCTGCTTATTTATTCGTTGACTCCTATTTGGATGGTGGGGTAACTGAGCGATTAGAGCGGGTTGAAGATGATGGCGGAAGCGGGAGAACTGATATTTGGATGGCTGTGTGGCATAATATATTGAATTCTTCAGTTTCTGAAATACTAATAGGACATGGACATAATACTGTAATAATGAGTAAAACTCTCTCGGGAGTACCATTGTCCGCGCATAATGATTTTTTGGAAATCTTATATGATTACGGTTTTTTTCTTTTTTTATTATTTATCGTTTTTAGTTTCTTATTATGGAAGAAGCTTTTTTTTCTTTATAAAAATCGTTCTCCCTATTTTTTTTCTTATTTATCCTCATTGGTGCTTTTTTTTACAATGACTAATTTAAGCCATTTAATTTTGTACCCCTCATATATAGTATTCTTATCTTTTTTATGGGGAATGGTCGAAGCAAAAACAAGTGTTTAATTTAATATATAAATATGAAAGCATGTTTTATGGGCCTAGGCTATATAGGCCTCCCTACTGCTATTATAGCAGCTAAGCACGGTATTCAAATTATCGGAGTAGACATTAATCCTAATGTTGTGGAAATGACCAATCAAGGAAAGCTGCATATAGTAGAGCCTGGTATGCAAGAACTTTTGCAGGAGGTCGTATCTGATGGGCGTTTGAAGGCTTCTACTGTGCCTGAGGTTAGTGATGCCTATTTTATGGTTGTACCTACTCCTTTTAAAGGCAACCATGAGCCAGATATCTCTTATGTAGAGTCTGCTACGCGCGCAATTATTCCATTTTTAAAAGAAGGGGATTTGTATGTAATAGAGTCAACTTCTCCAGTTGGAACAACTGATAAAATGACAAATTTAATATTTAATCTTCGGCCGGATTTGCGTGATAAGATATTTATTGCTTATTGTCCTGAGCGTGTACTTCCTGGTAATGTTATTTATGAGCTTGTTCATAATGATCGTGTTATTGGTGGAATGAATGAGGTATCTACAGAGAAAGCTGTAGAATTTTATAGTCAGTTTGTACAAGGCACCCTGCATCGTACAAATTGTAAAACGGCTGAAATGTGTAAGCTTACTGAAAATTCTTCTCGTGATGTTCAAATAGCTTTTGCCAATGAACTTTCTTTAATCTGTGATAAAGCTGGTATCAATGTTTGGGAATTAATAAATCTGGCAAATAAACATCCTCGTGTCAATATCCTTCAACCTGGTTGTGGTGTTGGTGGACATTGTATTGCTGTTGATCCTTATTTTATAACTGCTGATTTTCCTATTGAGTCTCAAATAATAGCTAAAGCTCGTGAGATTAATAATTATAAGGCTTTTTGGTGTGCTGAAAAAGCTGAAAATATAATGTTAAAGTTTGAATTGGAACATCATCGTAAGCCCACTATTGCTATGATGGGGTTAGCTTTTAAACCAGATATTGATGATTTACGTGAAGCTCCTGCTAAATATATCACGACGAAAGTTATGCAGAGCTGTAATAATGCTGATATATTAGTAGTAGAACCCAATGTGAAAGAGCATAAGGTTTTCAAATTAACTGATTATAAAGAAGCTTATGAGAAAGCTGATATTATAGTTTTTCTGGTAGCTCATTCTGTATTTAAATCTTTGCCTTACGACGATAAGAAGATTATTCTTGATTTTTGTGGCATATATAAAAAGTAATCAAATCCTTTTATTTTATGAAAAAAATTATGCTGGTTTTTGGAACTCGACCTGAAGCCATTAAGATGGCTCCTTTGGTAAAAGAATTCCAAAAATATTTGGTAGAGTTTCAGACTATTGTATGTGTAACTGGGCAGCATCGTGAAATGCTTGATCAGGTTTTGCGAATATTTGAAATTCAACCTGATTATGACTTGAATATTATGAAACAGGGACAGGATTTGTATGATGTTACGGCTCGTGTACTTACTGGTATGCGTGATGTGTTGAAAAAGGTACAACCTGATATTGTATTAGTTCATGGTGACACAACAACTTCTACTGCTACTGCATTGGCAGCTTTTTATCAGCAAATACCGGTTGGACACATAGAAGCTGGTTTACGTACTCATAACATTTATAGTCCTTGGCCTGAGGAAATCAATCGTCAAATAACAGGGCGCATTGCAACTTATAATTTTGCTCCAACTCCCTTAAGTAAGCAAAATTTGTTGCAAGAGAATATAAAGGATGCCTCGATCTACATAACTGGTAATACAGTGATAGATGCTCTTTATATGGTAGTTGATAAGATAAGGAAGGATAAAGAATTGGATTTGGATCTTGAATTAGTATTGAAGTCTTCGGGCTATGACATTAATCGTCTAGTTAGTGGAAAGAAGCTGGTTTTAATAACTGGACATCGACGTGAGAACTTTGGTGATGGCTTTATTTCTATGTGTCGTGCTATCAAAACTTTGGCTGAAAAGTATTCGGATGCTGATTTTGTTTATCCTATGCATCTAAATCCTAATGTGCGTAAGCCTATTCATGAAGTTTTTGGAGAAGGGCAATTAACTAATTTGTTTTTTATTGAGCCTTTAGAATATCTGTCTTTCGTTTATTTAATGGAGAAATCTACGATTGTTTTAACAGATAGTGGTGGTATTCAAGAAGAAGCTCCAGGATTAGGGAAGCCTGTGCTGGTCATGAGGGACACTACGGAACGGCCAGAGGCTTTGGATGCTGGTACAGTAAAACTTGTTGGCACTAATTATGATAAAATAGTGTCTGAAGTTTCAGCTTTACTTGATGACAAAAAATATTATGATCAAATGAGTCAGGCTGTGAATCCTTATGGAGATGGAAAAGCTTGTGATAGAATTGTGAATATTTTAAGTACATATGCTTAGTAAGAAAATAATATTTATAACGGGAAATCTAACTCAACCTCGGGTGATTAAAAGAATAAAAGCTTTTAAAGAACAAGGATTTGATATTTGTGTATATGGTTTTGATCGTGGAACATTCCAAAATGTAAACGTGCTCTCTTCAGATATTCCCGTTGAATGTCTAGGACATCTTGAAAATAGTCAGCAGTATTTTAAAAGTTTGCTTTTAAATAGAAAAAAACTACTTCCTATTTTTAGAAAATATCGTAATCAAGATGTTTGGTATTATACATTTGGTTTTATTCCTGCATTAATAACCTTATTATACTCTTCAAAGCCTTTCACTTATGAAATATCAGATCTTATTTATGGTTATTTAAAGAATGGGCTATTACGTGAAGGGTTTCGTATTATTGATAAATTCATAATAAGACGTTCATATTTGACGGTTTTAACATCACAAGGTTTTTATAATTATCTATTTCCAAAATTGAATAGAAAAAACATATTGGTACAACCTAATAAATTAGAATCTTCTTTTATGGATTATAGAAGGGTATGTTCTCCTATAAGTACAGATAGAATTAGATTTGCTTTTATTGGCTTTTTAAGATATCCCAATACTGTCTTTCGTTTTGCATCTATTATAGGTGAAAGGTATCCCCAACATTCTTTTTCTTTTTATGGAGATAGTAATTATCGCGATGATGTGTCTATGTTAGCAAAGAAATATAATAATGTTTTTTTTTATGGTAAATTCCGAAATCCAGAAGATTTACCAGATATTTATGAAAAAATAGACATTGTTGTTGCGTGTTATGATACTTCAACATTTAATGAGAAAGTTGCTGAACCTAATAAGCTATATGAAGCTCTCTTTTTTGGTAAACCTATTATAGTATCAGAAGGCACATTCTTATCACATAGGGTTAGTGAAATGTTTTGTGGATATGAGATAGATGCATCCAATGATAAAAATATTGTTGCTTTTTTAAATAATTTGCAGGTGGAAGACGTAAATGAGAAAATTCGGAATATAGAAAAAATGGACAAATCAGTAATGGTAGATAATCCTTTTGATATATTTTCTGCTTTATATAATAGATAAATATCTCGACTATTTTTTACTAATGTTTTAATTCTATTGAGTTCTTTTTATAGACTCTATTGAATGTTTATATAATGTCAAGCTTATAAAGGTTATATATGATAGAAAAGATTTATCAGCTCTTTTATGATAAGTTGCCAGATTCGTTGGCTCAGGTGTTACCAAAATATGATCGTTGTCAATTAGTTACTTGTCTTAATCCTTATTATCTGGTAATGCTTTCTCCTAAAGATTATCCATTATATGAAAAATTTGATTATATTTCTTCAGATGGTATGGGGCCATTAAAATTGAATAAATTATTTGGTAAATCCAAATCAGTTCGATTGTCGTTTGACCTTTCTTCTATGGCAGGTCCTGTATTTAGAAATATGATAAGTCATGGAGAAAGCATGTATATGCTTGGGGCAAAACCAAATGAAATAGAGAAATCGGTAAATACAATTAAAAAGAATTTTAAGGGAATTAAGATTGCAGGTTTTCATCATGGCTATATTAAGGATTGTAAACAGAATATTGTAAATGAAATTATTCTTTCAGGTGCCAAAGTAGTAATTATCGGTATGGGAGCACCCATGCAGGATGAAATTGCTGTAATGTTGAAAGAAAAGGGGTTTATTGGTTCTGTGTATACTTGTGGTGGTTTTATTCATCAAACTACCGAGGGAATAATTTCTTTTCCAGAATGGACTAATAAGTTTGGGGTGCGATGGCTTTATAGAATATTTACACAAAAAGGAATGTTGAAACGTTTGTTGCGGACTTATCCAAAGTTTGTGATTAGTTATTCATGGTTCCTTTTGTTTCAAATAAAAATTGAGACATGAATATATTAATTACAGGTATTCACGGTTTTGTGGGCTCCAATCTTGTTATTGCCTTAAAAGGACATCATTCCCTTTATGGTCTTGATATTGTCGCCCCTGAAAAGGAGGGAGTAGTAAAAACTTTTGCTTGGAAAGATCTTGAAACAACTTCTTTTCCCATGCAACAATTACCCAAGTTTGATGCTATCATCCATTTGGCAGGCAAAGCGCATGATACAAAGAATCAGTCTGCTTCTCAGGTATATTTTGATATCAATACAGGGCTGACACAGAAGATATTTGATTTCTTTTTAGAATCATCTGCGAAGAAGTTTATCTTTTTCAGTTCTGTGAAAGCTGCTGCAGACAGTGTAGTGGGGGATATGCTGACAGAAGATGTGGTACCGACTCCGGTTGGTCCTTATGGAGAAAGTAAGATTGCAGCTGAAAGTTATATAAAGGAGCATTTTATTTTACCTACCACCTCCCCCTACGGGTACTTACCCCCTCTTAACTCCCCCGTTAATCTGGGGAGAATAACCTCCCCAGAGGATGAGAATGTAAGATACTCTGATAAGCGGGTGTATATACTTCGTCCTTGTATGATTCACGGTCCTGGTAATAAGGGTAATCTGAACTTGCTTTATAATGTGGTAAAGAAAGGTATCCCCTGGCCTTTAGGCGATTTTGAGAACAAGCGTTCTTTTACTTCTATAGATAATCTTTGCTATGTAGTGGAAGGTTTGTTAACAAAAGACGTAGTGAGTGGTATTTATCACGTGGGTGATGATGAAGCCTTGTCTACGAATGAACTGATTGCTCTTATGTGTGAAGCTATGGGTAAGAAGCCTCATATCTGGAAGATGAACAGAAAAATGATGGAAGGTTGCGCAGGACTGGGTATGCTGCTCCATTTGCCTTTGAATACAGAGCGGCTGAGAAAGCTGACTGAGAATTACGTGGTAAGTAATGAGAAGATAAAATCTGCTCTTGGCATTGACAGGATGCCTGTCCGTGCGGCGGATGGAATAATGAAAACGATCCGCAGTTTCACTACGGAGAGCACAGAGTAATACAGAGTTTCTAACCTACTCATAAATTGTAAATCGTGTATTATATCATTGTATTGGTTCTGCTTTTTTTAGCAGAACTTTTTTATTTTAAGATAGCTGATAAGTGCAATATTATTGATAAGCCTAATGAACGTAGTTCACATACAAAAGTTACTTTGCGTGGTGGCGGGATTATCTTTTATTTTGGTGCACTGGCTTATTTCCTGACCAATCATTGGGAATATCCCTGGTTTATCGTGGCATTGACTCTGATCACATTCATCAGCTTTGTGGATGATATCCGTTCCACTTCTCAAGGTCTGAGATTGGTTTTCCATTTTTCCGCTATGGCCTTGATGTTCTACCAATGGGGATTGTTCTCCCTTTCCTGGTGGTGGATAATCGTAGCATTAATAATTTGTACCGGTATTATCAACGCTTATAATTTCATGGATGGCATCAATGGGATCACCGGCGGTTATTCCTTAGTTGTTTTAGTTGCCTTGGTTTATATCAATGCTGAAGTAATCCCCTTTATTGAGCCTGCTTTAATTTACACTGTCTTATGTTCTGTCCTGGTCTTTTGCTTCTTCAATTTCCGCAAGAAAGCCAAGTGTTTTGCGGGTGATGTCGGTTCTGTCAGTATCGCTTTTATTATCCTTTTCCTGATAGGCAAATTGATTATAACGACCGGAGATTTCAGTTGGATAATCCTGTTGTCCGTTTATGGTGTCGATAGTGTTCTGACTATTATCCATCGCCTGATGCTTCATGAGAACATCGGTTTACCTCATCGTAAACACATGTATCAATTGATGGCGAATGAATTGAAGATGCCGCATGTAGTGGTATCGCTGATTTATATGGCGGTGCAGGCATTAGTCATATCGGGTTATTTCTGTTTTGAGGAATATGGATATTGGTATTTATTGGGAGTGGTTGTTTCATTATGTATTGTTTATGTGTTATTTATGAAGAGATATTTTCATTTGCATAAATAATTGAAATGCAACTAAGATTATAATAGGTTCTATTTGCTGAAGAAGTAGAGGAGACCTCGTACTGCTAAATAACGAGCGGCAAGAATATAGTGTGATAAACTATATCTTGCCGCTCGCTTTATAAATTATGGTTTAAATTCTACAACTTTTTTTCTATCCTTATAACTTTATTGTATATTTGCCGAAACAAACCTCTATATTCACTGAATGGGCTTATTTAGGAAAATAATATATAGCTTTTTGCTTTTCTTGCTGGTATCCCTTATTGGCCTATCACCGACCTTGGCGGTAACCGGAGAACATCCGGTGCTAATTATCAGCTCGTATAATCCGGATGCACGTCAGACTTCCGGAAATATCTACGACTTTATGGAAGAGTTTGAGCGTCTGGGCGGAAAAGCTCCGATAGCTTTGGAAAACATGAATTGCAAGAGTTTCTCGGAATCTCCTTTATGGAAATCTAAAATGAAGGAGATATTAGATAAATATCAAGGAAAACGTGCCCCTGTATTGCTTGTCTTGATCGGGCAGGAGGCTTGGGCGGCCTATTTGTCGCAGGAAGACTCCATACGGGGAAGCGTCCCGGTGCTGACTGCGTTGGCAAGCCGTAATGCCATTATTCTTCCTGATGATTCTGTCGATCTGAAGACATGGATGCCTGATGCTGTCGATTTCTTCGATGACTATGCCGGTTCTGCAATTAAGGCCGGTTTCGTTTATGAATATGATGTGGAAGCCAACGTCAACCTGATAAAGAAATTGTATCCGGACACAAGGAATATTGCTTTTATTTCTGATAACAGCTATGGAGGTGTCTCTTTGCAGGCACACGTAGTGTCGGAAATGAAGAAGCACTCGGAACTGAACCTGATTCTGCTGGACGGGCGGAGTAACACAATTTACACAATAAGTGATAAATTGCATGAATTGCCTCCGAATACAGTCGTATTGCTTGGCACCTGGCGGGTAGATATGTACGACGGATATTTCATGCGGAACGCCACGTACACGATGATGGAGGCTGCCGGTGATATACCCACATTTTCCATAACTTCCATCGGTATTGGTTATTGGGCTGTCGGGGGTGTCAGTCCTGCCTATCGTCCATTAGGTAAGGATATGGCGCATCAAGTAGTGCGTCTGTTGCAGGGCCCTGACAGTGATAAGGTGGAAGTGGAGGTCATTCCGAATAAGGTGATGATGGACAGCAAGATTGTGAAAGAAAAAAAACTGGATTTATCTTTCATTCATCAGCCGATAGAAATGGTGAATGAGACTCCGTCATTCTACGAGCAATACAAATATCATATTTGGACGGTTGCCACTATTCTGGTTGTGTTGTTGAGCGGATTGTTTGTTTCGCTATACTTCTACTATCACACCAAGAAACTGAAAGATGAACTGGAGGATTCGGAGAGTGCTTTGAGAGAAGCAAAAGACCGTGCGGAAGAGTCCAGTCGCCTGAAGAGTGCTTTCCTCGCCAATATGAGTCATGAGATACGTACTCCGTTGAATGCGATTGTCGGTTTCTCGGATGTGTTGGCGTCGGGGGGAAGTTCGGAAGATGAACAGCAGGGATATGTGGATATCATCAAGACCAATTCGGATTTGTTGCTCCGTCTGATTAATGACATATTGGACGTTTCGCGTCTGGAGGCAGACCGGGTTACTTTTACCATTGAAGAGTGTGACGTAGTTCCCCTGTGTCAGCGCGTATTAGCTTCTGTCAGCCAGGCCCGTAAATCGGAGAATGAGTTTATCTTTGAGTGTGACCGTGAAAGTGTAGATATGCGCACTGATACGCAGCGCTTGCAGCAGGTCATTATAAATTTGCTTTCCAATGCCGATAAGTTCACCAGAAACGGTAAGATAACCTTGAAGCTGGAAGTGGATGAGGATAGGAGAGTGGCTATATTCTCAGTGTCGGACACGGGCACAGGCATTCCGTTGGAAAAACAGAAGTTAGTGTTCGAAAGGTTTGAGAAACTGAACGAGTATGTTCAGGGGACAGGACTGGGACTGTCCATCTGTAAACTGACGGTAGAGAAATGGGGAGGGGAAATCTGGGTAGATCCGGGATATACGGAGGGAGCCCGATTTGTGTTTACGCATCCATTAGATATAGAACAACCAACGAAATAACTTATTACTATGAAGAGAGTTTGCTTTTTTTTAGGGTGGATATTCTTCCTGATAGGAGCTGTATCGGCTCAGGATAAGATTGTAAAGCTGAAAATCATAGAAACCAGCGATATACATGGGAATTATTATCCTTATGACTTCATACTTCGCCATGAAGCTGAGGGGAGTCTGGCACGTGTGTATGCTCTTGTACAGAAAGAGCGGGAGGTCTATAAGGATAATCTGTTGCTGTTGGATAACGGGGACATCCTGCAAGGCCAGCCTTGTGCCTATTATTACAATTACATAGACACCGTTTCCCCGCATCTGGCTGCCGAGGTGCTGAACTTCATGGGATACAGTACCGGAAATATGGGAAATCATGATGTGGAAACCGGACGTGCCGTGTTCGACCGTTGGGCAGGTGACTGTAAATTCCCGGTTCTGGGTGCTAATATCATCGATACAATCACGGGAAAGACGCATTTCAAACCTTATGAAGTATTGGAACGGGACGGCGTGAAGATTGTGGTGCTGGGTATGATTACTCCTGCCATCCCCGTATGGCTGTCGGAAAATTTATGGAAAGGTCTGCGCTTTGACGATATGGAGGAAACCGCCCGCAAATGGATGAAGATTATACGGGAAAAAGAGAAGCCCGACTTAGTGATCGGTATTTTCCATGCCGGGCAGGATGCTCAGTTGATGGGAGGCAAATATCATGAGAATGCTTCGGTGGAAGTGGCTCGTAATGTTCCCGGTTTTGATATTGTTTTGATGGGACATGACCATGCCCGTGAACTGAAAAAGATTAAAAACGTAGCAGGGGATTCGGTATTGATAATGGATCCGGCAAGCAAGGGAGTCGTCGTGGCAAACGCAGATGTCACCTTGAAACTGCGTAACGGTAAGGTGGTGGATAAACAGATTAGCGGAGCACTGACAGAAACAAAAGGTTATGGCGTGAGTGAAGAATTCATAAAGCATTTTGCTCCACAGTTTGATGCCGTCCAGGACTTTGTGTCCAAAAAGATAGGCCGCTTCACTGAGACGATTTCTACACGGCCTGCCTACTTCGGTTCATCGGCATTCATAGACTTGATTCATACATTGCAGCTTGAAATAACCGGAGCTGAAATATCTCTTTCCGCTCCTCTGTCATACGACACGGAGATTAGCAAAGGAGATGTCTTTGTGAGTGATATGTTCAGTCTGTATAAGTATGAGAATATGCTCTATACTATGCTGTTGTCCGGCAAAGAAGTGAAAAATGCCTTGGAAATGTCATATGACTTATGGACAAACCAGATGAAATCTCCGGACGACCATTTGCTGTTGCTTCGCAAGAAACGTCGTGAAGGGGCTAATGATCGCGCTTCCTTCCAGAACTTCAGTTTTAACTTTGATTCGGCAGCCGGAATCATTTATACGGTGGATGTGACGAAACCCAGCGGGGAGAAAGTGACAATTGTCAGTATGGCCGATGGTTCTCCTTTCTCGATGGACAAGATGTATAAAGTGGCATTGAATTCGTATCGTGGCAATGGCGGCGGGGAATTATTGACCAAAGGAGCCGGCATTTCTCAAGATGAATTGAAAGATCGCATCCTGTTCTCTACGGATAAGGATTTGCGCTATTATCTGATGCAGTATATCGAGAAAAAGGGTGTGATTGAGCCACATGCGTTGGGACAGTGGAAATTTATTCCTGAAGAATGGACCGTGCCTGCCGCTAAACGCGATTATGAGTACTTGTTTGGAAAAGTGGAAAAATAATCACTATCTTTGCAGTCGCAATTTTTAATGGACTGTAGGGACGTGAAGAAAGAGGTAAAAAGAATCATTGGAGCTGTATGCTTGTTGGTGCTGTTTGTGGCATATCAGGCAAGTATTACGGCTTTTACCCATGTCCATTACGTTAATGGAGTGATTATCACGCATTCCCACCCGTTTCATGGTAAACACACGCACTCCAAATCCGAACTTGTCGTTATAGGTCGCTTGTCGACTTTCCATGCTCCGGAAGTTGAGATATATGAGGAACTGCATCCCATGCGGGTGTTTTTGGCCGTGCTGGAGGCTGAACGGCTGACTCCCTTGGTGAAGGGAGAACTAAAACAGTTAGTGTCTCTTCGTGCCCCGCCGGTGCTCGCGGCGTAAATGATAATTTAATGAAGAATGAAGAATGATGAATGAAGAATTTGGCTGCGCTATGCAAGCATGCCGCAAGGTAATTCTTCATTCTTCATTCTTAGTTCTTCATTTCGATAAATTATCATTTACGTACTTTCTCTTTTAATTTTACCAATACATACATTTTGAGCGCAAATTAATGAAAAAACATATACTTGCGCTGGTGCTTGCAGTGGCTTGCATCAGCCTTTATGCCGTAAATACTATTAAGGAAGGCAACATGATTTCCGGACACGTGATAGTGAAAGGAACCGAAGAAAATATACCCTATGCAACCATATTAATCAAAGAAAACGGGCAGGGAACAGTATCTAATGAAGAAGGACAGTTTGAATTCCGTAAGTTACCTGCCGGGAAGTATACGCTTCGCGTATCGGCTGTGGGATATAAAACACAAGAAAAAGAAGTGACTGTCAGCAAGGATTTCACTGCGGTCATACACTTTCAGATGGTTGAAGAGAGTTTCATGACCGATGAAGTCGTGGTGTCTGCCAACCGCAATGAGGTAAGCCGGAAAGAAGCTCCGGTAGTTGTGAATGTGATGAGTGCCAAACTTTTTGAAATGGTGAATTCGACAGACCTTGCGAAAACGCTGAATTATCAGTCAGGCCTGCGTGTGGAGAACAATTGCCAGAACTGCGGTTTCCCCCAGGTGCGTATCAACGGTCTGGAAGGCCCTTACTCTCAGATTCTGATAAACAGCCGTCCTATCATCAGTGCCCTTAGCGGTGTGTACGGTCTGGAGCAAATTCCCGTGAATATGATAGAGAGGGTAGAAGTGGTACGTGGTGGTGGTTCCGCCTTGTTTGGAGCGAATGCGGTGGGCGGCACTGTCAATATTATCACTAAAGATCCTATCAGCAATTCTTTCCAGGTATCGAGTATGTTCTCTTGCATGGACGGGCAATCGTGGGAGCAATATATGGGGGGTAACGTTTCCCTGGTAGCGAAAGATAACTCTTATGGTGTCGCCTTGTATGAAAGCTACCGTAACCGTAATCCTTACGACCGTGACGGTGATGGCTTTTCCGAACTTGGCAAGCTGAACATGAATACTTTCGGTTTCCGTGCCTATTATCGTCCTACGCATTTCAGCCGCATTAATCTGGAATATCATACTACTAACGAGTTCCGTCGTGGCGGTAATAAGTTTGACTTTCAGCCGCATGAATCGGACATCACGGAACAGACCAAGCACATCATTAATAGTGGTGGTGCCAGCTACGATCTGTTCTGGCGCGAGTACAAACATAAAATTTCTCTCTATGGCTCTATCCAGCACACGGACAGAAACAGTTACTATGGTGCCCAGCAAGATATGAATGCCTACGGTAAGACCGATGACCTGACCTGGGTTGCCGGTGGAATGTATGTTGGCAATATGAATAACTGCTTTTTTGCTCCGGCCACCTTCACCGGCGGTTTGGAATACCAGAATAACTCCCTCCACGACGTCATGACCGGTTATCACCGCGATATGAAACAGGATGTGCGCATAGCCAGTGCTTTTGTACAGAATGAATGGAAAATGCGTCAGCTTACTATGTTGGTAGGTGCCCGTCTGGACAAGCATAATTTGATTGATAAGCTGATTTTCAGTCCCCGTATCAACTTTCTCTACAAACCGACTGATGATTTCCAGGCACGCTTGACATATTCCACCGGATTCCGTGCACCGCAGGCTTATGACGAAGATTTACATGTAACGGCAGTAGGCGGCGAAGGTGTTCAGATTAAGCTGGCGGACAATCTGCGTGAGGAGCGTTCCAATAGTTACAGCGGTTCTGTGGACTGGAGTACAAACTTGGGACATTGGCAGGCAAACATCTTGCTGGAAGGGTTCTATACTGATTTGCGTCATGTATTCGTATTGGAAGATATCGGAAAAGATGAGAACGGAGACAAGATAAAAGAACGCCGTAACGGTAATGGTGCGCGTGTATATGGTGTCAATCTGGATGCTAAAGTGGCGCATGGCAAGGAAGCACAGTTCCAGTTGGGCTTTACGGCGCAACGTAGCCGTTATACGGAGGCAGAGGTCTGGACAAAAGTGGATGGTGAGGAACTGACCACTAAACGCATGATGCGTACACCGGATTATTACGGTTATTTTACTTTTTCTTCCGCGCCGTTGAAGAACTTCGACTTCTCCTTGTCCGGCATTTATACCGGAAAGATGATTGTGCCCCACTACGCACCGGTAGATGCACCGGAAGGAGCTTTCTGCAACATCGAGGAAGACCGTATGGAAAACACTCCCGATTTCTTCGATCTCAATCTTAAACTCAATTACACATTCGTTCTGCATGATCACATCAAATTACAGCTTAATGCCGGTGTGCAGAACATCTTCAACAGTTTCCAGAAAGACCTGGATAAAGGTGAGTTCCGCGATTCCGGTTACTTCTACGGGCCTACGCAGCCTCGTACCTTCTTTATCGGCTTTAAGATTATGAATTAGATTCAGGTCAAAATTTAATATTGCGAGGTTCTGTGAGATAAATCAAGAGGATATGTTAAAAGTACTGAACTTGTATGCGGGCGAATGATTATTCGCCCCTACAAGTGCTTTTACAATGCCTGTAGGGGCGGAAAATGATTTGCTCGGTATACGCAAAGTAACTTTTGACGTAAGCCCTTTCTTGTGATAAATGTTCCCTTTTTCTTTTTTTAGGATAATTCGGACGGTTTTCAAGGAAATATTGCTTATGTTTGTCACAGAAATAAGAAAGGGAGATGAAAAATATAAAAAACGTAGACATCGCAACTATTCGCCGTTTTCCGGCAATGGATTTTATAGGAAATGATTTTGCCATATTCGACAATATAGGAGACATCCCTTTATTCGGTTATCCTACCCGCCTGAATGCGTCTTGCCTTACACTTTGCCTGAAAGGACATTGTCGGATACGCATCAACCTGAAAGAGCATGAACTTACCGAAGGTGTTCTTGTGGTTACCCTGCCCGAACAGATTTTGCAACAAGTGGAACGTTCGGATGACTTTACCGGAGTTTTTATTGTGGTTTCCGGACAGTTCATAGATGATGTGCTCCCTACGGTTCAGCAGTTGTTCCCATTATTCTTTATGATTAAGGAGCAACCCTGTGTGCGCCTCAGACCGGAGGAAATGGAAGCTGTGCAGGAATATTACTCTTTCCTCCAGAAGAAAGTGAAGCTGAAAGACAACCCTTTCCGCAAGGAGATTACGCAGGGGCTGATACTTTCCCTTTTCTATGAGATATATGGCATTTATCAGGGTAATGAACCGGCAATACGCAAGACGAAAACCCGGAAAGAAGACCTTTTCGAACGTTTCATCCGTGCCATCTCCGAATCGTATAAGGTGGAACGCAGTGTTGCTTACTATGCCGACAAGATGTTCCTGACCGCCAAGCATCTCTCTACGGCTGTGAAAGAAGTCAGTGGAAAGACTGCCGGAGAGTGGATTGACAGTCTCGTGATTCTGGAAGCCAAAGCCTTGCTGAAATCTTCTGAAATGAGTATTCAGGAAATATCCGATGAACTTCATTTCGCCAATCAATCTTTCTTTGGCAAATATTTCAAGCATCACACCGGTATGTCACCGAAAGAATACCGCAAGCAATAATTAATAGTTGAAATATTCCTCTCAAATAAATTAAACATGGAAAAAAGAGAAATTGACCTTGCTGTTTCCTGCTATGGAAAAGTGAAGGAGGTGAAGTATGATGTTGTCATACTGCCTTGGGGTGCGACGGAGCCTCATAATCTGCATCTTCCGTATCTTACAGATTGTATTTTGCCCCATGACATTGCTGTGGACGCGGCAACTTTGGCACTGGAACGTTCCGGTGTCCGTTGTATGGTGATGCCGCCGGTAGGCTTCGGTGCGCACAATCCTGGGCAACGTGAACTGCCTTTCTGTATACATACCCGTTACTCCACCCAGCAAGCCATCCTGGAGGATATTGTGGCTTCTCTTTCTGCCCAGGGAATGCGTAAGCTTATTATTGTCAGCGGACATGGTGGCAACAACTTTAAAGGTATGATACGCGACCTTGCCTTTACCTACCCCGATTTCATGATTATTGCCTCCGACTGGTTCAGTCTTGTCCCTACCAAGGATTATTTCGAGGCGGAGATAGATGACCATGCCGGCGAACAGGAAACATCTGTGATGATGTATTACCATCCGGAGCTGGTAAATCTGGATGAAGCGGGGAATGGAGATTCCAGACCTTTCGCCATCCCTTCACTGAACGAAAAAGTAGGTTGGGCACCGCGCCATTGGGATAAGGCTACTGTGGATAGCGGGGTAGGGAATCCCAAGAAGGCTTCGGCTGAGAAGGGCGAACGTTATATGAAGCCGGTGATAGAGAAACTTGCCAGACTCTTTGAGGAAGTCGGTCGGAACGAACTCTATTAAGATGAAATAAAAACCGGACGGTATGACCTGGAATCTTCCTGATCAAACCGCCCGGTTGCTTATGCTGAGATGAAAAGTTTACTTATCTATTGACATCAACCATTTGCCGTCTCTTTTCACCATTGACTGCGAACCTTCTTGTGTTTCTCCGTTTCCGTAGGTTTGCTTAATCTTTACTGTTGCTGTGTTTCCGTCAGCGGATATTTCTTCCGACAGAACTTCTATGCTTTTCAGTCCGCCCATCTTCTCATATTCTTTGGACACTTTTTCCTTCAACATGGAAACCAGACCTTCTTTCTGCTCTTTTAGTTTCTCAGGCGTTGCGCCTTCCTCAAAAGCAAGTCCGTCTACAAACTTCTCATAGTCACCTTTGATGAGATAATTACCATACTTTTTCATAGCATCTCCGGGACTGCTTGAAGAAGAACAAGCTGTCATTACGAACATAGCCATTACCATCAGACTAAAATAAAATACCTTTTTCATACGCTTTTTTTTAAAGTGATTAATGTGTATTTAAAAATAGTATATCAAACAGAGACGTTTGCTCTGTGCAATATCATTGGGCAGGAGATAATCTCCCTTGAATCCGGGAATATTTATATGGCTGATACGCCCTTCGGGCAAGTCGACCCCTTCTTTTCTGTATACGAAGTCGATAAACTCCGTACAGTACATCTTAGTTGTATCAGCCAGGTCGTAATCATGGTCGAATAACACACGGGCGTCATAAAGGCGTTCTGCATGGACTGCTGCCCGACATGCGGCTATGGAGTCCTCTTGTACGCGCATGATAGCTCCGCTAACAGCTTTTCTCTTCTCAAAAAAGGCTTCTATGGTTTCTATTTTTACACGGTCCGGATCATCTTTGAAGTCCGGTTCACCAGGCACAGCGTGTATCACATACCATTGTCCGTCTTTCTTTTTGAGGATGCCGGTATGCGAATAGTTCCCTTCCCGGTCTGCTGCCAACACCACTCTGCTGGTAATTCCCGTTCCTCTTCTGAAAGCGATGTCTCCGTCCCGGAACAATGCTTGCGGCAATTGCACCGGTGGCGTTTCTTTATCAGAGCTTCCCTGGCAACTTGCCAGTACAAGTGTGAGTATGAACGTTATCTTGGGTAGAGATACGTGTGTTTTCTTTTCCATCCGTACAAATATATGAATTTATTTGCACGATTACATATATTTTAAGCGTTTTTTGTGGGATAAACGAAAAAAGAGGTAACAACCTTCCTTCAGTTGTTACCTCTTTTTTAATTTATACCCTAAAAACTAATCTCTTTCCTTATAAAAAAACCAAATCTATTTCTTTTTGCTGCAAAGTTAGGGAGTTCTTGAGTAAGTTGATTTGATATAAATCAAAAACTGTATTTCTTATCGTATTTCCTACAATGTACCCGCGCGTACTCGGCTCAGGGTTTCGGGCGTCATTAGCAAATAAGATGCGATATGTGATAATGGTGCCCGTTTGATGACTTCCGGGTGGGTGTGCATCAGCATATTGTAGCGTTCGCGTGCTGTTTCGAACCGCCAGGAGTCAGCTTTCACCTGAGATACTATGAGCGAATATTCCAGTATCTTGCGGTAGAACATATTGATTTCCCAGGAAATTTCGGTCAGTCTCATGAATTTGTCATAGGGGAGAAGGTAGACTGTGCAAGGTTCCAGAGCTTCTGCCATCAGGCGGGTAGGCTCTTGTTTCAGGGTGCTCTCTATACAGATAATAATACAACCTTCGTAGGAAAAGTGTTCGGTGACGTCCTTGCCGTTTTTGTAATAGAACTGACGCATCATGCCTTTGCCTACAAAGGCTATATGATGGCAGACTTGTCCTTCTTTAAATAGGAGTTCACCCTTTTCCAGCTCTTTGCGGATCAGAATTTCTTCTATCAGTTTTCTACCTTCAGGTGCCATGCCCGGATAGCGGGAGTTCACAGTGGCATTAACTGTCTCTTTTAATAGTGTATCCATAATTGTTCGCTGGTATTTGTAACCGTTTCCGGAGGCAAAGGTACGAAAGATTTGATTTAAATCAAATCTTATTCAGTGATTAGTGCCTTAGTATTACATAGCCTGCTTAATCGCTTATTGCTAACTATTAATCACTTAATAAACCCTTTCGTCGTCCATTTCATGCTATACCAGCGACGTACAAAGATGGCCCCCCGTATATTCTCGTCCAGCAGGAAAGCAACCCACATACCACAAATTCCCCATTCCAGAGGAATGCCGAATATATATCCCAAGCCTACGGCGACGCTCCACTGAACTACCAGGCCGACATAGAAAGGATAGGTGACATCTCCGGCAGCACGCAAGGCGTTGGTTGCAAAGATATTGATGGGACGTCCGATTTCGAGAATGACATCAATGATGAGAATGGTAGTCCCCAACCGGATAATCTCCTCATTGGAAGTCAGCCAATGGAAAATGGCGTTTCCGAAGACGGCGAGGACGGTGGAAAGTATGACGGTGATCATCACAGACTTTTTCATCACATATTTCCCCATCAGGAAAGCGGCATGCGGCTTTTTCTCCCCGATAAGATGGCCGATACAGATGGCACCCCCTTGTGCCATGGAGATGCTGAATAAATAGGCGAACATGATGATATTGACGCAATAGGTACGGGTGGCGAGTGCTTCGACGCCCAGCATATTGATGAAGAAAGTTATCACTACTTGCGAAGAACTGTAAGAAAGTTGTTCTCCGGCAGAAGGGAGTCCCACCTTCATCAGATTTTTCAGTTCTATCCACGGGAACGGACGGAAATAGGCAAGAGGGAAGCGGTGGATATGCTTGCGGAACAGGATGATGAACAGAAGAACCATAGACACGCCACGGCTGAAAGCGGTGGAAATGGCAGCACCTTCCACACCCAGTTCGGGAAAACCGAACTGCCCGAAGATGAGGGAATAGTTACCTATAATATTGAGAATGTTGACAACAACGGTTACCAGCATCGGGTAAATGGCTTTATTGGCACTGCGCAGGGAGGCGGAAAGAGTGAGGGAGATGGCTTGGAAGAATGCGAAGGCGCCTACGATGCGCATATAGTCCATTCCGTCTGTCATCAGTTCCGGAGTCAGTCCCATAAGGCGGAGAATCGGTCCGGCAAGGGAGAAGAGGAAAAGGCTGACGGAAGCACCGACCACCACATTCACTATCAGTGAAACTCCGACCACCTGTACCACTTTCTTTTGCAGGCGGGCGCCAAGGTATTGGGAGCAAAGAACGGACGTGCCGAGATTGATGACCTCGAACACAAGAAAGGTAAGCATAATGATTTGGTTGACTACCCCGACGGCAGCCACACTACTGTCGGAGTGGCGACTCAGCATAATAGTATCTACAGCACCCAGCATCATGATGAGCAGGGTTTCTATAAAGATGGGGGCAGCAAGCTTTGCAAGCCGTTTTTTCAAGCTTTCCTGATGTACCATTTCGTATGTGTTTGATATCCGGTGATGAAAAATCGCGCAAAGGTACGGAAAGAGGTGAAAAGAGAGATTGATGTGAGTCAAATAAAAAAAAGGGATTCAAACTTAATCCCTGATGCTTTTCTTAAATCTTTTTTTTCTCCCTTTGCTTTTGACTTTTAATAGATTACATCTTTTTGTGAAAAAAGTCAGAAAAAAATATGATGGAAAGATTTGCATAGTCCAAAAGTTTCCCATACATTTGCACCGCATTTGA